>JDSF01000045.1_pt1 | contig 115974 bp, 121 predicted proteins | sample 199441 | NCBI WGS metagenome assembly JDSF01 (sample SAMN02592751, study PRJNA231836) | bioreactor metagenome | isolation source: continuous culture bioreactor denitrification-DNRA | place: Germany: Bremen
CTGATCAGCATCGTCCAAAGCCTGAAAAGCACCAAGCAGTGCCATGCGGGAGAAATGATCAATCCGGCGGAGCGCTCTTTTATTGAGATAAGTCTCTATAGGGGTCGTATCGGCCTGATACAACGGGAATTGATGATCTCGCAGTTCAACCTGACTGAGGCAACGTTTCTGATCTCTCAGTGCTGTCTTCAGATCTTGCTGACCACAGCCAAAGCCACCAACCAATCCAAGGCCGTTTATTTTCATGTTATTCACCGCGGCACCTCCAACCCGAGCAGAACGGCCGCATTATTCCCACCAAAGGCAAGAGACTCGGACAGAGCGATACGCCCCGAGAATGACGTCACTTCACTGACGGGACATCGTGGAAGCTCAGGATCTTGCTGACTGAAACCAGCATTGGCGGGGATCTGTCCTTGCTCCAGACAGGCCAAACTGAGCGCAGCTTCAATGGCTCCAGCTGCTCCCAAGGTATGGCCGGTATAACATTTGGTCGAAACGAAAGGAACCTGCGGAAACAGTTCAGCCAGGACACGACTTTCCACCCGATCATTATCGGGAGTTCCAGTTCCATGAGCATTGATAAAGGCCAGCTGGTCAGCACTGACATTTCCCATCGTCAAAGCCTCAGCAACGGCTCGTTTCAAACCGATCCCATCAGGGTGGGGAGCCGTCAAATGGTAGGCGTCGGTTCCACTGCCATAGCCGAGGACAAAACCGCGCTCTTTTTTATTGCGCTCGTTCAATGACGCTTCACTTTCCAGCACCAGCATCCCTGCACCTTCGCCAAGGTTCAACCTTTACGCTTGGCATCAAACGGCTTGCATGGTTCATCAGCAAAAATCATCAGTGAAGAAAACCCGTTGTAGGTTGTTCGGCAGAGTTCATCAGCACCACCAACGAGGGCAATATCACAGAGTCCTGCACGAACCCAGGAAGCTCCTAAGCCGATAGCATCAGTCCCCGACGAGCAGGCATTGACAACCACCTGGCAAGGCCCATCCAATTGAAAGTGACGGGCCACCGCTGCTGCCGGATTACTACGTAGATAACGTTCAATCGGTGCCATGGAGGGCTCTTCACCTTGACGAAAATCGCGGTAGAAGTCCTCATTATTCATGGCACTGCCGACGGTTGTTCCAACGCAAACCCCGACCTTCTTACCACGCAGGTCATCAATATTCAGACCGGCATCTGCCAGCGCTTCCATAGCAGCACTGAGTGCCAATCGCGTGGTTCTCAGCAACTCGGCATCACTCCCTGCAACGGGAAGGGGATCCCGTATTTCAAACACCTGAAAAGCTTCAGGATGACTGGTTGTGAATGCAACAGGGGGCTGCGGATGACGTTCCCCACGCAGCATTGAAGAGAGGGCATCGCTTAATGTCATTCCGGCAGCGCAGAGACACCCTGCTCCACTGATGGCAACTGCTTGGCTCATTTCTTCTGTTTTTCCTCAATATAGGCAGCCAAGGTATTGATCGACTGCAACGCTGGGCGGCCCTCTTCCATATCCTTGATTTCAACACCAAAATGTTTCTGGATGACAACAACCAGTTCAACGGCATCGAGAGAATCGAGTCCGAGGCCATCTCCAAAGAGAGGAGCATCATCTTCAATTTCACCCGGCTCAAAATCCTCCAGGTTCAATTCTTCAATCAGGACCTGCTTCAATTTTTCCTTGATTTCCATCTTCACTCCTTATGGTCGCGCTTATGCGGTGTCTGTGGCTTTGACCACAGATCGAAAAAGTTAAAAAACTGGTACGGATGTTCGTGACAGTAATCTTCGAGAACCTCACTGAACTCAACTGCATACGAACGGAAAGTCTCAGCCTTGCGGCCGGATAATTCCGGGACACGGATGACTTTAGCCAGCTTCAGACTGTAACTGTTCGGCCCCTCTTTACAGGTAAAAAAGACAACAACGGGAGCACCGGTGGCCGAAGCAATTTTATAGGCACTGAATGGCAGATAGACATCTTCTCCCAGAAATTTGACGGCAACGGTGCTTCGATCACTGCCGAGCAGACGATCCCCCATAACACTGACGATCTGGCCCTGTTTCAGTGCTCCCATCATTTCCAGTGTCCCACCGAGATAACCAGCTGGGTCAATGGTACGGTAAGGGCATTCAATCCCGGCATGCTCAAAATAATGCTGGTCAATATCACCATCTTCCTGGCGCATCAACATATTCACCGGGCGCTCAAGAAAATCGAGTGCCGACATGGCCACCTGCCAACAACCGACATGGGCTGCCATCAGGATCATCCCCTGGTTTTCGTCACGCAACTCCAGCAGCTCTTCACGCGCATCGAGACAGACATCAAAAGTATCGGGCCCCATAATTCCGACAACAGCTCGATCGATAAGAACCTTGCCGAAAGCCAATATCAACCGGTAGCAATGCCACAGTTTCTTGAGGCCAGAGGCTTGCGGAAAACGCCTTTTAAGATAATGCTCAGCCCGCGTTCTGGCGAGCCGACTGAAGAGAACGTAATAGGCCACAATAAAGTAAAGCACCAGATAAGCAAGCCTGCGCCCACCAAGACGGATCATCAGATAGAAAAACTGATGCTGCCAGTTACTTCCGATACTGCGACTACTCCAGTTCACACTTTCTGTTTTTGCTGTTTCAACAGATTTCTTCTGCATCTTTCCTACTTACCAATTGAGCCAGAACTAAAGTCAGTCCACCGACCAACACAGCCAAAAGCGGGGCCAGGATCAAAGATCCTAGAAACCATTCATAGAGACGTTGCATCGCCTGATACCCCAGGGTCTGCATAGAAAATTCGGTCAACCACTCACCGGTACGGAAAAAATATCCCAACTCGATACAGAGTGCGGGAACAACCGGTGGCATACAAAGCTGACTACTACTGATCGCCGCGACCTTGTTCAACCGAAAGAAACCACAGACAAAAAGGATCGCAATCGTGTGGAAAAACAGCAACGGTAAGGTTCCCAGCACCATTCCAACCCCAGCGGCAATGGCCAATTTCTGTGGCGAACTGTTTTCACTCAGAAGCTGTCGGATCGAGCGCAACGGGTGGATGACAGAGAGGGCCTTCACCCGCCCTTGATCCTTCCGTTCAAAAATTTTGCGATGTGGCCATGGCACGATCGAACGCAGGGTTAAATGAGTATTCAACAGGGTCAAACGCCAGTTGTCCATGAACCCACGAAAGTGAGAGACCCTTTCATCTCCGGGGGGATAATAGACCGAGATATCAACATCTCGCAATTCCACCCCAGCCCAGACGCTGCGGACAAGGACTTCAACCTCAAAATTGTAACGCCTGGTCCAGAAATTCAACTGTTGAAAGATAAACAGTGGATAAGCCCGAAAACCGCTTTGACTATCCTTTAACTGACTTCCCGTCTGCAAACGCAACCAGAAATTGGAAAACTGACGACCAAAGCGCGATGATCCGGGAATACTCTGTTGCTCAAAGTTCCGGTGTCCGACAATCAACGATTGCGGATGCTCCTTCACTTCAGTCACAAATAGTGGTAAATCGTCCGGATCGTGTTGACCGTCGGCATCAAGACAGATCATGTGACTGAAGTCCCGCTCCAGCGCCCAATCGACAGCAGAGATCAGAGCCGCTCCTTTGCCACGATTCTGTTCATGCGTCAGCAACTCAACGTCCAGATCCTCAATCAGACCTTGCACCGGCTGAAGACTGCCATCATCAACGATCAAGACCTTGTCATGATGCTTGAGAACACCCTCAATCACCTGACGTAATGTTGCGCCATGGTTAAAAACCGGAATGACAACCAGAATGTCCACGGTTGAATCAGGAATCGCCATAACGCTTATTACTCACGGCAAAACGTAAAAATTGACCGGCACTGGCAATAAAACGCAACCAGCTGTCTGGCGATTTCCACAGCATTGTCACATAGCCCCAGACCACCCGATTACGGCGGAAGTGGTTCTTGTAAAATTGGATAAACAGCTTTTCCAACTGATCTTTGTCCATCCCTTGCGGCACAAATTGAAAGTGCATGCAATCCATCTTGGGCCAATCTTCATCAAAGGCGCCCAACTGATGGATATCTTCGTAGATGGGAGAACCTGGAAATGGTGTAAACTTCGCCAGGTTAAAGTCGTCAATCGGCAGAGAATAGACATAATCCATACTGCGTTTAATCGATGCTTCACTCTCCCCTGGCAGGCCCATCATCAGTAAACCTTTGGTCCTGATCCCGCACTCTTTAATTGTTCTGATGGTCTCTGCCAGCAAATCGAGGTTTGCATTCTGACGATGCTGAGCCAGCAACTGCTCGTCACCACTCTCGATTCCGAGGCTGACCATCCAGCATCCAGCCAATTTCATCAACTTCAGCAAGTCACGATCAACATGCTCTGCCCGAACAGCACAGTTGAAGGTCATCCCGAGCGGTTTATCGATCATCATGCGACAGAATTCTTCAACCCGCTTGCGATGGAAGGTAAATTGATCATCATAAAAGTTGATATGACGGATTCCGAAACGCTCTTTCAAATAAGCCAGATGACGGTAAAGATAATCAGCCGAATTGTATCTGAAGGTCCGGCGAAAGACACTGCGATCACAATAGCTGCAGCTATATGGACAGCCACGACTGGAGATACAGCTACTGTTCGGTGCTGTCGGATAATTGAAGATCGGAAGTTTATAGGCATCGGGATAGCCTTCCAACTTTTCATAAGCCGGGAAAGGCAGATCATCCAACTCCAGAACGTCACTCCGGTAACCGTTATTAACCAGCTGACCATCGGTTGCACGCCAAACGATCCCACCAACATCAGAGGCGTCGGAACTAGTCAGTTGTGACAGTTCCAGCATAGTCTGTTCCCCTTCACCGATCACGGCATAATCGATCAGTGGGGAAAATTCAAGCACCTGCTCTTTCAGAGCCGAAACATGGGCACCACCGAAGGCAACACGGATATCAGGCAACTCACTTTTAGCCAATTCAGTTAAGCGCACGGCATCATGAAAGCTTGCGGTGGTACAGCTGATTCCCAACATAGCTGGACGCTGGTCACGCAGAATTTCCCGTAGCCGAGCATCAGCATCGGGATAGGCATAGCAGTCGAGAATAATGCTATTAAACCCGGCCCGATCGATGTAGGCCGCAATACTCGCCAACCCGAGCGGCGGCATAATATTCGCTTTGCGTGAAATATCCTGCTTAGCAGCTTCGACCTTATAGCCGAGCGGATGGAGCAGCAGTATGTTTTTTTCGTTTAGTTTTGCCACAAATCAACCCGTTGCGTCATGAAGCTCTTTTTTAGGGAAACGAACCAATCGATCCCACATCAAACCACGGAAACCAAAATCCTGCATAATGGTCATGCGCTTCAATCCCTCTGATGGCGGAAAGACTCTGTTTTTCTTCCCTTTGAAACTCTCTTCAATGGCCTCTTCCATCATCTCCCGATCGATCCGTGGAGAGAAGTAGTAGACCGGTTTCAAAAGAGGTGTTTCCGCTGTAACAATACCATCATCAATAGCGCGTTGATGCAATGGCGCACCGGGATGAATACGGATTCCGGAAAAGGCAAAAACAACGGAATCACCGAGCTCTTTCATATTTCTAAGGCCCTCTTCCAGGAAGAGTCATCCTCGTCCGGGCCACCAAACATGACGAAATGAGCCGCAGGAAGTCGCTCTTCCAAGCAGGCGCGGTTCACATCCAGAATTTCAGAGAAGCTGAGTTTTTTATTGATCCCTGCCAAAGTCTGATCAGCGGCCGCGTCGGTCCCCAGTTCCAGAGCATAAAGGCCGGACTTCTTCATCAAAGACAGCTCTTCGTGGCCAAGACCTTGAGGACGGAAAAATGCGGCCCATTCCATCTGTAGATCACGGCGAAGCATCTCTTCAACAAGCCCCAGGTACTCCCCCTTAGGGTCATTAAACACCGAGTCAGTAAAAAATACCCGTGTGACACCGTGATCGCGCTTCATCCGTTCCAGTTCATCAACAACCAGTTCGGTGCTGCGATTCCGGTAGCGCCTCCCCTCAAGATGAGGATAAGAACAATAACTGCATTCAAACGGACAGCCCCGTTTGGTCTGCAGATTGACCATCCCGCTCTGCTTCAGGTAATAATCGACCAATTCCTGATCAAGCAGTGGAGATGAGAAATAGTCGCCCGCGAGTGGTATTCCACGCTCAATAATCTGCGGAACCGTTTTCCCTGCGTCCAGATCAGCGACCAATTGTGGCAAGGTGAATTCCCCCTCACCGATGACCGCATGATCAACATCAAGATAGGTCGCAATCTCCTCTGGTAGAATGGTCAGGGCCGGACCTCCGACAACGATTGGGGCAGGAGTATGACGACGCAGTTCGGCAACTAAATCCTTAGCGTCTTTCAGATACCAGCCATCATCACCGCTGAACGAATCAACGTTATCAATATTACGCAGGGTGATAGCCACCATATCGGGACTGAAATCCTTGAGTGCGCTCGCCAATAGCTCTTGATCATCTCCCCGAACCAGGTAATCATACTGTTCCACCTGATGCCCGGCGGCGACCAGAGCACCACTGACGACAGCCATCCCCAAAGGATAAACCGGGTATGGATCGGTCGCCCTGTTACTGGAGATGAAAAATATCCGACTCATGCTTCGGCCTTTTTAAATAATCTGCGTTTACGTGGATTGTAGCGATGATAGGTTCCATCATCCATCTCTTTGCGAATGACCTGCTTAAACAGTTCCCCCATTTTCAACTGGTGCCCGCTGCCTGCATTGAAGGTATCCCAGGCGTAATAATACATTTCCTGAAGCTTTTCCGGCGTCATATGTTTCGGCTGAAAAACCACCTTATCGGCCGTGTACTTGAGCCAGTCATTTGACAGGATGCGGCCTTCCTTTTCCATCTGTGCCCTGATGGGCGATTTGGGAAAAGGTGTCATGATCGTGAATTCAGCAACATCGAGTTCGATTTCGATGAGAAAATCAACCAGGCGCTTGATATCGTCTTCAGTCTGATCATCGGTCCCAAGGATGATCGTTCCCTCAATCCCGATACCGTGATCCTTCAGTCGTTTGACTCTGTTTCTGATCGTATCAGAGGTATCGAACACAGCCTGATAGACATACCAGGCTCCTGCGTCAGCAGCCAGTTTGAGAACTTCGGGGTCGTCTAGAATCGGGTGGGAAACCCATTTCTTTTTCAATGGCGCCATTTCGGTAAACAGGTCGATGAGCCACTGGCGATCCTGGGCCAGAGAGTTATCGACGATGAACATGCGATTGTTCTGAATTGCCTCCATCTCTTCAATCACTTTATCGACAGGCCGAGGACGAAAGGCTTTTCCACCCAGGTAGCCGGTACAGCAAGGGAAACAATTGAACTTACATCCACGTGAGGCATGAACCAGATCGAGCATCTGGACACCGCGATAGTTGTACAGTTCACGGTCGAGGATATCTCTGCGGGCAGTCCCCACCAGATTGATATCAGGATGGATATGCATATAGTCGTAGCGCGGCTTTAATTCACCACGGGCAAGATCATCCAGCACTTGCTGAAAGCGCCCTTCAACTTCACCGAGGAAGATTGAATCAGCATGTTGCTGGACCTCTTCGGCATGCAGCATGGTTGAAATGCCACCAAAAATAACCTTTTTGCCGCGCTGACGAAATTCTTTGGCGACTTCAAAGGCGCGAGGCAACTGGGACGTCAGCATCGTTGAGATGGCAACCAGATCGCAATCGGCATCAAAATCGATCTGCTGTAAATTTTCATCGGTAAAATTGATATCAACAGAATCAGGCATCGCGGCGGCAAAGACAACCGGTCCATGCGGTGGCAGGTGAAATTCAGTCTGCCGATCCAACTTAGGCCAACGTGGGTAAACTAGTTCCATTCTCATGCTGCATTGACTCCTTTACTACAAACAGAAATGCTCTGTATCAGCTATTTCTTACCGCCAAACAGGCGGTGATTAATGATTCGAGATGATTCACTTCAGTATCATTGAACAGGATCCTGCCATTAGTCAATTCCAAGCTACCATAATTATTAGTCTGCTCAGTTTTCTCCAACAACAGAAATAAACTGCCGGGACAGATATCCTCTTCCAGCAAATCGGCAGGAGGATTCAGGTCACAGACGCCAGCGAGGATTCCTTCCTGATCATTCCATTCCAACTCCTCCAGAGCGTACTGGAGCGAGGCCAAACCAGAGCGATCGTTCTGACTTAAAACCAACGAGCTCCCGGTCAGACCAAAACGCAAGGCCGCTTCGCCGAGAAAGCAGTTCGGCAAGGTATAGGCGAACAGGTTTGGACTGGCCAACTTCCCTTGATCCGGCAGCATTGTCTGCAAATAGGACAGATCGGTTTGAAGACAACCATAACGACTGGCAGCGACAATACCAATAGGGCGCTTTTGCTCCCATTCCTCTTGACCCGCATCACGCAGACTGAAAGCAATGGCTGCCAGACCAATTCTTGAAAATTCATCAAGACGACCAAAACGCATATCGGGCTTTTCGAAAACCTGCTTACGCTTCGGAATGTCCAATTGCCCAGGACGAAAAGGGTGGTGACGTGCTGATTTCCCCTGACCAAACCCATCAGCAGTTACCCAACCGATGCCTGTAATCCAACTTTTCATCGGTCAACCCCCTGCAGAACAACCACTCCATTAATGCCACCAAAACCTGAGTTACTGCAAAGCAGGTAGTTTCCTGAAATATGCTGTGGTCTCTGACTCAAACATTTTTCTCCTGCGACTTCCGGCTCCAGGCAACCAACTGTTCCAGGAATGATCTTTTCCTTCAAAGCCTGGCAAGCAATGGCAATTTCGACTCCACCTGCAGCACCAAGACAATGTCCCAGACTTCCTTTAACGCCATGAACCGGTGGTATTTCGGCATCAAATATCACGTTGAATGCGGTCAGCTCCATGGCATCGTTATAAACAGTTCCGGTTCCGTGGGCATTGATTGCCGCAATCTGATCAGCTTGAATGCCCGCCTTTTCTAGAGCCTGACGACAAGCCAGGATCAAACCGCATCCATCTTTAGCCGGTGCGGTCACATGATGGGCATCATTGGCGGCACCCCAACCGGCAACATAAGCCAAGGGTTGGTCATCGCACATTCTTGCCCGATCTTCACTCATCAGTAACAGGGCAACGCCAGCTTCTCCCAAGTTCAAACCTTTTCGCTGTTGATCAAAGGGACGACTCGGCTCTCCCGAAAGAGCCTGTAATGCTGAAAAGCCAGAAAAGACAAATTCACTGACCAGATCAGCAGCATAGACTAAAACGGCATCCGCTTTGCCGGCAGCAATCATTGATGACGCTCTCATTACGGCAATGGTTGATGACGCACAGGCTGCATTAATATTGCAACCGCTATCGCTCAAACCAAAACGTTGAGCAACCTTGTTCAGCAGAGGTTCAAACAAAACCGAGTCGGAGACCGGAGCCTGCTCGCGGGTGATGCTGGTCAAACGATCGACCTCCCCTTTGGTCGAGGCGATCAACAAACGACAATCGCTTGGTATCGGCCCAAGTTGAAGAGCAATTCTCTCGAGCATATCGTCAAGTAAAGAGCCACCATCAGGTGCTGCTAAATCGTCGATACAGGCGGCATAGCGGGAGATATAGTTGTCACAACCAAAGCGTTTCAGCTCTGCAATACCACTACGGTTTTCCATCAATCCTAGCCACAGCTGATCGAGGCCTGTTCCCAACGCAGTGACTGTCGCTGCTCTGCTGATGACAACCCGATTCAAACCAGTTCCCCATTCAACCAGCGCTGACGAAACTGCTCATAAAATGGTGGTGGCAACATCATGACATTTTCTTGCTGATCCATGAACAGCTGCACCGAATATCCGGTCGTCGTGACCTCACCATCAGAATTTCGTAAAATAAATTCATGGTTGAGACGGGTTGCATCGGTCCAGTGAAGGATTGCCTCAATTGTGAACAGATCTCCAAAGCGCAACGGGCGCTGGTAATCAGCGTGCATCTGCTTAATGGGAGCCACGATGCCCTGATGGTAAAAATCCATATAGCCGATGCCATATTTTTCACCGAGCAGGACACGACCATCTTCAAAATAACTCGGATAGCGTCCATGCCAGACGATTCCAAGTGGATCAACTTCTTCAAAACGAACAATCCGTTCAACGCGACAGCGTAATGGCTCGGGTGCCCCTTCCTGCGGGCGGAAGTATGCTTTTTTCATAGGTGTGATTCCTCTTCAAGCTGCAGCGTAAAACTCGCGGCACGCTTTTCAGCTGTATGTAATTCACAACGACAGAGGTAACACCCCTCCTGTTCGCTGTATGTCACTCGAACATCAATCGGCATATCAGGCCTTAATTGCTCCGAAAATTTGGCTCGCACCAGTGAGCTGAACTCCATCTTTTTACCGATGAGCTGTTCAGCAACCATCTGTGCTAACAGCACCTGAAGTACGGCCGGCAATATGGGATAATCGGGAAAATGTCCACCAAAACCGACAAAATCCTCACGGAATAGAAAGCAACGCTGCCCACCATTCTCTGCCTGCTCAATCGGTCTTAGGGCAGAGTTTTCGATTTCTTGACGCATCCTGCTCATGGTTCCTGTTTTACCTCGCGCATCCAAAGTGTCAGTTTGATCCCGTTGCGATAATCATTCAAAGTGATCTGTTCCGGCAAGCGATTTGCACCAAAAGCTTGATACCGATCATAGGCCACGCGCCAGTCCCCCTCTTCTGCATTCAGACGTGTTGTCCTTAAATCCCCCAGACAATCGAAGGTGAAACCAACACTGCCATCAGGAATAATCCGCCACAACCTTTGGCTGTTCGCTGTCATGTCCAGATGATCATCACGCAGTGGTCGCGGTTGCAGAAAGATCTGTCGCAAGCTCTGAGCAATCCCTTGAGCGAACCCATTCATCTGCTGTAATTGTGGGATCGCCCTCTTCAATGTCTGCCCTTGCTGATCCAACTGCAGATCGAACATGACCAGCCCCATTTCATTCATCGCCAGCAAGCGTGCTTCACTCCGACTTAAGTCGAGGCGTAAAAAACCTTCGAGCGGAATTTTTCGTCGCCCAATCTCTAGCAGAGCTGATTGGCGCAGCCGCCAGATCTGATGCCCCACTAACCAGTGAGTTGAAACCAAATTCTCGACAGATGGCTGTACCGGGCAGTCAGTCGTCAATACTTGCTTCGGTGTCAGTGGGGTGCATGCCACCAACAAAGCAATCAATATGATTATGGTCAACCTTGCCATCAGCACCGCTTCGGCCTAAATGCCGGGATAACAAAGATCGCCGTCGGTACCGCAGCACTGATTCCCAGTAAAACCGTCAAACCAATCGAATACAGAGCCGGGTGCTCAGCCAAAACCAAAGCACCAAACCCAACCAGTGTTGTCAAACCAGAGATCAGAATTGCGCGTGAAGAGGCAAGATCTATTTCCTGTTGGTTGTGACAGACCATAAAAATGCCATAATCGACTCCCAGACCGATAATCAGGATGGAAGCGATGACATTAAACATGTTCATATCCAAACCCAACCAGCCCATACAGCCGAACATGACCAACAAGCCGCTCAATACCGGCAAGAGGGCCAGAAACACCTCGGTCAGACATCGGAACAGAACAATCAACAACAGCAGGACGATCAATCCGGCCAGACTGATAAATCGACTGAAGTCGGCTCCGATCTCAGAACTCAACTGTCTGCCGAAACGACTCTGAGACACCAGAGTCAACCCGTCAAGTGAATCCAGTTTTGATTCCAGTGTTTGAATCAATGGAGCGCTATCTGGAAGCAGGGTCAGAATCTGATAGCCCTGCTCACTCTTCAGCACCAACCCATCCAGCATTCGTCCTAATCCCCAGCTTTGTAAAAGTTCGAGATCGAGAGCAGCAGGGGCATCATCAACCATTGTCCAGAACGGTGTAAATGCGGCGGCAGTGAAGCCCAAGTTCTGCCCACTCGATTGAAAAAGATCGAGTGTCGTTGCTTTATGCTGCTGCCAGAAGTCTTCCCACTGACGCAAACGCTGCTGCTGAGTTTTTTGCGATGCCAGCAAGGGTGCCAAGCTGACGACATCATCCTTAAGGCCCTGATCATTGAGCAAATGCCAGGCCTGTTCATTCCGTTGTAGAGCAGTTTCAAGATCTGCTCCCTCGGCGAATAACAGTGCTCGCCCGCGCATATTCCCCCAATTGTCGCTTAACTGCTGTTCTGCCTGCTGCAGTTCGAGAGGGAGGTAGCTGAGTTGTTTTAATTCACCATTGATGGAAAGACTCTGTGCCTGCCAGGCAGAAAATCCGATAATAAGCAGCCAAACCACCAGCACGCTGAGCCGTAAGGCTGGTGAACGATCATAGATGTGACGTCTGAATTGGTGCCGCAATGGCTGTGTATTTCGCTCTTGTACACCGATAAAGTGTGGCAAAACGATTAATGCCAACACCAGTGCGGCAACGATTCCGGCAATAGCAAATATGGCCAGTTGCCGCTGTCCGGGAAGATCAGAACGGAGCAAAACAGCAAATGCAGCCAGAGATGTCAGTCCACCAAAAAGAACCGGCCGCGTAACAGCTTCAAGCAGTTGATCAACGTTACTACTCCCATCACTGCTACGCAGGGCAAAATAAACGTGCAACCCAAAATCGATGGTAATCCCTAACAGCACAGCACCAAAACCCACGGTAATGCCAGACAGCGTATCGAACCAGGTTGCTGCAACCATAAGAGCAATCAACATACTGAACAGCGGCAACAAGTAAACGGACAAGGCCCGAAGGGAGCGTAAAAAGAGAAAAAACAGCAGCAGAATACCGACACCTGAAACAAGTAGGACTCGCTGCATATCTGCTTGAATTGCTGAACTGTTGGCCAAAGTGTATGGATGTCCACTGACCAGTTGTGCACAGATCCCCTCTGGAAGGGTTTGGCTCGCCTGATCAAAGGCTTCCATCAATACTTTTGCACCCTTTGAATCGGTTATCTGGATGGGGGTATCTGCAAGAATAAGGCTGTGCCGACCATCTTCACTGAGAAAGTGCCCCTGCTCTATTCTGACTCCAGGGATCGGATTCAGATATTCCAATTTCGCTAATGCCAAATTCTTCAGCTGGAGTGGATCTCTGCGGATCTCGTTCTTCAGCGCGACCCCTTGGGGTTGGAGCAATTGAGCCAGAGCATTGGCCAGGCGGGCATCAACCTGTACCGGACTTAAACGTTTTTCAACCTCATTGAGGTCATCACTATCCAGCAATCGCGGTAAATAACGCCCAACCTGAGAGTATAATTGTCCGGCACTCGAGTTGTCTGGGCCGCTAAGCACATTGGTAAACAGCTCAGAGGGTAGAGCCGCGCTGATACGTTCCGTTGAATCCAGCAATAGATCCTGATCAATACCAGCTTCAGCCGTCAAAGAGATGACGACCTTGCGAGCAAATGGGGCCTGCTGCAATAATTGGAAATCGTGCGCAACGCGCGACTGTCCATCCGGGAGCATTGCAGAAATGCTCTCTTCAATTTTGATCTGAGGCAAGAACAAACCAGCCCAGACCAACAACATCAGTAATGCGAGTATCAGCCAACCGCGACGATGCTGGAAATGACGATAACAAGCAGCAAATATTTTCATTGAAACTCTGGGGACATAAATGCGTCCTGAGGCAATTCAGAATTGATTTCGACATTATTGAAACGTAACAAAGTACTATCCCCTCCCTGCTCGACCATCAACACCTGAGCCACATAACGCTGGTCATCAGCAAAGGTAATCAGTAAATGATCGATAAATCCGGCTTCCCCCTCGTCACGAGGAATCAATTTCATTGCAACAGGCTGTTCGGTCACCAATTCCATCTGATAGCGAGTCTTCAACCAATCAAGGTCGACCTTGGCCCAAGCCAGAAGTTGCTGAGCAATCATCCCCATAATCGGATCTTTATCGACAGAAAAGTGGCCCTTTTCACCACTCAACTGATTCCACCGCTCTCCTTGCTCCCCCAGCAGGACGAACCCGGAAGCAACCGGGGTTAACAGTTCCCAGCGTAACTGGTCTGGATTCTGATAAATAAAGCGGCCGTGCGAAATTAGCTTTTCAGCAAAAATCGCCAAATGTTTTTCCTGTTCGAAACTGCTGGTTAAATTGTTCGTCTCTGCGGCCGCCAGCTTCAAATCATTTAAAAGCACAGTTAAATCATCAGAAGTGTCAGCCCAGCAGGGCAGCACAAGAGCCAGTAGAGCCATCGATGTCAGTAATAGATTTTTAAGCATGTCAATTAATCCAGATTTTTATTTCGCCCCGGCCGACAAGAGTTTCTGATCTCCAGATCTTCCCTTCAGCCACCGCAAAATCTTCCAGTTCACCTAATGTTTCAATTGTGATACGCAACGTCTCACCACTATAAACAGGAAGCAACGAAACAAACGACTTAATCCCAACAAGAAAACCCTGTCGAACTGGCTTATTCTCGACCCGATCCAGATACCCCTTCAAAGCGGCGTAACTCTGGGCGATAAGTTCAACCAGTGCAACTTTTTCCAACACCCCCTCTTCACTGACCAGGGGACAATTGCGATCAACCAAAGCTTCGACTACGCCATTTTTCCCTTCGATTTCTACCAGCTGGTCAACCAGCCGCATCGGCGAACGGTGAGGAACCAGACTTTCGGCAGCAAGAGGAAGCGTCAGCATGAATCAGCTCTCCCAGTAAACAGTCAGATCATCAAACAACTGACTGGAAAACAGAAGCTTACGGAAACGGACTAAATCATCATGGAAGATCCGTGAATTGTCGTACTGCTCAAATTCCTGATCAAGAATTTTATGGATTCTTCCGGTTCCACGCCCCAACCCTTCAGCATTGCGGAATGACAGGGCCTGGAGATCGGCCAGAACTTCCAAAGTCACGATATGCTTGGCATTACTCACTGCCTTGAAGGCCTTGCGAGCAGCAACCGTCCCCATGCTGACGACATCCTGATTAGAAGCGTTACAACTGATAGTATTGGTACTGACCGGATTGGCCAGCTGGCGGTTTTCAGCTGTTGTTGACGTGGCCAAATACTGTGCCCCCATAAAGCCCATCGTTAACCCCAGAGTCCCTGGAATCAAAAACTCGGGCAACCCTTCATTGAGGTTGTGATCCAGATACTTGTTTGTCCGGCGCTCTGACAAGTTACAAAGGGTCGAGATCGACATACAAAGCATATCCATGACAAAGCCGATACTCTGGCCGTGGAAGTTACCACCATGGATAATTTTTTTCTTTTCCGGAATGACAATTGGATTATCGTTGGATGAGTTGGCTTCAACTTCAACCACTCGAACTGCCTGATGAATAGCTTCGGCAACCGGTGCCAGAACTTGTGGTGTACAGCGGACAGAGTAAACATCCTGAACATTGATACTGGTCTCAAACACAGGCCCATCAGACTTCTGCTGACGGATCAGATCATGCATCTGTGAGCGCAGGGTAATATTCCCGGAATCCTTATAAAGCTTACGGATCGTATCGGCTATTTCCAATTGACCTTCATGCGGCTTAACCAGATGGAGATCCTCATCAAAAGCATCGTCGATTCCACCGAAAATTTCGATGGCAAAGGCACCGGTGACACAGCTGATATTCAAAAGTTTTTGGGCGCCGAACAGAGCAAAAGCAGCCAGAGCGGTCATGGCACTGGTCCCGTTCATCAGGGCGATCCCTTCCTTGAAGCTGAGCCGCATCGGCTCTTTTCCAAGTTGCTGATAAACATCTGCGGCAGGGCGTAAATCCCCCTGATAGTACATCTTTCCCTCGCCAATAATCGACAATGCCAAATGTGCCAGATGGATCAAGTCACCCGAAGCGCCAACACTGCCACACTCTGGAATGTAGGCAGCAATCCGTTCATTGATCATCCACTGCATATGCTCAAGCAGTTCGATCCGAACACCACTGAATCCTTTGACCAGGGTATTTAATCGCACAACCATCACGGCAATAGAGATGTAATCTTTTAGAGGGTCACCAAGACCAGCGGCGTGACTGCGGATCAGGTTGACCTGAAGTGCTTCTATCTGCTCATCGTCGATGATTTTGTTGCACATCGGCCCGAAGGAGGTATTGACACCATAAATAACCCGATTAGCGGCAACTTCCTCCTCTAAAAAGTTACGGCTGGCACGGCACCTATCAAGAGCTTCAGCCTCAAGCGCAACCTTCTTGTCTCCAACACCAATAGCAACAATATCGGCAATACTTAAATCGTTGCCATTCAGTACGACAATTTCCCTCTCACTCATAATTCTTACAATCCTGTTCATATCCGCTTTTGCGGTAATCGAAAAAGGTAACCGGCTTACGCTGATCCGGCCTGATAATTTTTTTCATAATTTCTTCCGGATCAACCAATACGACTTCCGGTTTAACTCGTGTTCTGGCTGCAATCTGTGCTGCAACCTCATTAGCTTTGATACTGGGGTCGCTACATCCAACCACAACGCGCAATCTATCTGAGAGGTCATACTCTTGAAAAACCTCCAAGTAATGTCCCCGCACAGCTTTAATGTTTTGTAAAGCAGCGCTGATTGCTCCGGGGAAAAGAGTCGTTCCACGGCATTTCAGCATCTGTGCCCGGCGCCCGATAATCGGTCCTAAGCGTGGCGTCTGGCGACCGCAATCACAAGGTTCGGTGTGTAAACGAGCGATGTCTCCGGTCCGATAGCGTAGCAATGGTGTCGCTTCGATCCCAAGTGGGGTCACAACAACTTCACCACTCTCTCCGTTCACCACCGGTTGCCCCAACTCATCGATAATCTCGACGATAACCAGTTCCGGCAATAGATGCCCCCCACAACCAGCATGGCACTCACCAAAAGCGGTTGCCAACTCAGTACTCGCATAGGTTCCATAAACCTGAGACCTGCCATTCCTGTTGTAGAGCCCCCCCCCAGCGCAGAAAGCTGTAGATTTTCAGCACGAACCGGCTCACCGATGCAGATTAGTTTTTCAACTCCGGCTTCAGCTGGATTTTGACCGGCAGCTTTCATCTGACGAGCCACCCCCAAAAGTAAACTCGGGACCCCAACCAGAACATTGGGTTTCTGCCGCCTGATCAATTCAGCAACCAACGCCGGTTGTCCTGACCCTGCCCTGATTGTCGTTGCACCGATATTTCTAAGACCCAGAAAATAAGCCAGACCGGCCATAAAGACGCGATCCAATGCGGCACCAACCAAGACACGATCAGAAGCATTGATCCCGGCAGCAACAAAGGCTCTTTGTTCATTCGTGGCCAGACGCTGTAAATCCGCATCACTCTGCCAGACCGTTGCCGGTTCTCCTGTGGTGCCAGAGGTCTGGCAGATATCAACAACCTGATTTTCACTGATTGCAAGGAAATCACGGTTGCGCTCACTTAATTCACTCTTATCAGTCAAGGGCAGTGTTTGCAGAATACTCAAATCGGTTAACTGCTCCGGCTTGAATCCAACTTGCTCGAACATTGAACGATAGTAGGGTGATGCCTGCTCTAAATAACGAACATGCTGCTGCAGCAAAGCCAGCTGTACTACGCCTATCTCTTTCGGGGTGGAAAAATCTATTGTGCCATTTTGCTCATAGCCCATTATCGACTCTCTCCTCGCATATCCGCCAATGCAACTCTCATCTGCTCCTTAACCTGTTTGCGCAACAAAATATGCCCATCTTCTTTGCTGAAACCTGCGGTCTCAATGGCAGGAAGAGCTCTTAAGGTAATCCGACATGGACTCAGCCATTTACGCCCTGGAGGCAAGAGACGATCGGTCCCATCAATACAAAGAGGCACAACCGGAACTCCAGCAGCAATGGCAACTTTAAAACCACCGGAATAAAACCGCTGTAACTGTCCGTCACGGCTACGATGCCCTTCTGGAAAAACAGGACGGTTCCTCCTGAGGCAAAAGCACTATTACTGTTACTTAAAGTCTCTTCCCAGCTGTTTCCCTCAACATCGAGATAGCGTGCCAGACGCATAAACCCGCTGTACCAGAACATTTTGAATGGCCATGAACGAACAGCAAACGTAATATCGTAGGCTGGCAACAGCGCCATACAGTACGTATCAAAAAACGACAGATGATTAACGACCAGAAGATAAGGTTTCCCCGGCTCAACAACCTCCAGCTGTTGTCGTCGAAAGCGCACGAACGGGCTCATCAGCAACATCCAACCACGGCCATAGACCCAGATGAACCAACGCACCACCTTGTCTGCGGACCAACGCAAAGTAATGAGGCAAACAGTAAAAGCCACAGGGAAAATAGCGACACCAATCAATGTCCAGAGAAACAGTAAACTGTAACACCAGAGATTCATCAGGACCACCCAGATCAGAGCTGGGAGCGATAATATGGCTGTTTCAGCACGACTGTCGGTCATACTCGGCATCGCTGACGATCAGCTATTTTCTTCAGTTTTATCGATAACAAACCGATGAATATCACCCAGAGTACGAATGGCCCGGACAGATTCTTCTTCCCGAATCTTAAATTTGAAAGCTCCTTCTAGAACAATCACCATATCGACAGTATCCAGACTATCGAGGCCTAAATCTTCATAGATATTCGCTTCAGGATTCATGTCGGCCCGATCCAACTCAAATTCTTCAGCCAAGCTAGAGTCGATCAGTTCAATTATTTCCTGCTCAGTCATACTAACAGCTCCTTATTACGACGGTTGAATTGATACCGCCCATTGCAAAATTGTTTTTAAGAATATATTTCGGTTCGGACTTCAGATTTTGTTGCAGATGCTGAAGCCCCTGGCAGTTATCGGCAACCTGCTTGAGGTTGTGCGTCGCTGCCAATTCACCGCGCCGCATCATACCAATGCTGGCAGATAATTCAATAGCGCCGCTGGCTGCCATAGTATGACCGAGGTGGCCCTTTAAACTGCTGACAGGGACCTCTGCTCCAACCAATCGTTTAATCGCCTCTGCTTCCGCCACATCCCCCTGATGAGTCCCAGTTGCATGGGCATTGATATAATCAAGTTCAGCAGGCTGATCCCAGCATCTTCGACAGCTAAACGCATACATTCATACATCGCTCCGACGTCCGGATTGGCGATACTGGAGGTATCGGACGTGGTCGCAAAGCCAACGACTTCAGCCAGAATTTTTGATCCCCGTGCTTCGGCAATGCTCTTTTTCTCCAGCAGTAGAATACCACTGCCCTCACCGCACACAACACCATCGCGGTCAGTATCAAAGGGCCGAGGAGACTGTTCAGGTTGGTCATTGTAGCTGGTTGATGCAGCATGCCAGGTGTCAAAAATAGCAGCGGTCAAAGGATGGAACTCATCAGCACCGCCGCAGAGGATGGCATCCTGGCGGCCAAAAGCAATCTGTTCATAGGCGTAACCAATTGCCTGACAACTGGTTGCACACGCAGCCGAGGGGGCCAGAACACGGCCGGTTATCCCGAGAGACTGTGCGACATTTGCAGCGCATGAATGACCCATGATCTGAAAAAACAATCCTGCTTTAATTCGTTCAAGACTATAGTCGGTAAAATAGTCGGCAAAAATCCCTCTGTCGTTTCAGTACTTCCGAGGGTGGAGCCGATGACAACTCCGGTACGCCCAGAAGAGAGGGCTGATTCGTCAAAATCGGCCATTTTTAACGCCTGCAGACTGCTCAAATAGGCAAAAACCGACATCTTCGACATCGATCGACGTAACTTCCGCGGAATCTGTTTAGCGTCAACATCTGTAACAGTCGCTGCAAGTCGGGAGCGTAAACCACCAACATTTTCCAGCTCGGGAACTGTCTTAACACCTGACTTTCCAGCCAAGAGGCGTCGGTCAGATCATTCAGACTATGGCCAAGGGGTGAAATGACTCCGATTCCAGTGACAACGACAGCTTCTAACGACATGTTTTTATCTCTCCACGCAGCAGTTCATGTCCAAGGATCGAACCGCAGGTTATATATGCAGCAACCACTGTTCCCAGCAATCCTGGGGCCGCGATCGCCTGTCCAGACAAGAACAATCCCGGTAAGCGCGTCACCGGATGTGGATTGTACTGACCGATAAAGTGTCCAGCCCCATAGATAGCTCCCTGTGGTGCGAGGGAATAGTCACGCAACGTCAAGGGAGTCGCCAGGTCAAGGATCTCCAAATCAGCAAGCTCAGGGCACCCCTGAACGAGCATTTCTTTAATTTTTATTGCGACTAAATCTTTCTTCTCAGCATAACCGGATGAGCGACTATTCTTCCCCTCCGAATATTCGACCACTTCTCCATATCCAGCAGGGACAATCCCGATGATGCCACGATTCTGTCCCGAGGCATCTTCTCCCGCAGAGGTCAGATAGCAGCTCCGCTGTTCCAGCGGAAGCTTCGCCCCCGAGGTAAACACACCTGCCTGCTGCTGAATAAACAGACTACATCGCTCCAGCGCATCTAGCGGTTTCGAAGTTTTTCCAAATAGCACATAAGCAGACATGGTTTGGCGCAAATTCTTCAGCCGCTTCAGATAGGCAGGCCTGAGAATCCCCTCAGGAACAATCTGCGGCAGCAGTGTTGGATTCTGGGTTGCAATCACTTCCGTTGCTGAAATCTCTTCACCGCAGGCCAAGCGCACGCCAGAAACTTGTCCAGATTCTTCCAGCAAACTTTCCACTTTGGCCTGACATCGGATATCGGCACCAACACCATCCAGCAGCGCCAGATAGGCATCGATAAGAGCTTTTCCACCGCCATCGACACCATGGACTGAGTGATAATAAGAACCGGCAACCTGAGCATTAAGCGTCGCTGACGCCTCCCCTGGATCAACGCCAAAAAGCAGAGAATGCATCGACAGTAAACTCTGGAGCTCTGGAGCAGCAGAAAAAACGTCCAATCTTTGCTTCAGAGATTCGCCATGAACCGACTCCATGCCAAAATCTGAGATATCAACATTGAGATCAAGGTAGGGATAGCAACACCATTTCTGTTCAATGGCATTCAGATAGCCTTCAATCTCCACTTTTAAAGCAGGAAAGCGTTGAGCCAACTCTTCCTTGATTTGAGCAAACCCAATCGGCAAGGACGATATTTCACCGCTAGAATTGATCTTCAAACGATCAAACCCATCAGGGTTATACTCCGTGAGAGTTAGCCTGTCGGCCAGACCGAGATGCTTGAACAGAGGTTGGAATGCCCCTCCATCCCCTAATCCACCGACATAATGGAAGCCACTGTCAAAATAGATTCCAGCACGCCTAAAGCCACGCACGACAGGCGCAGGTTGGCTGTGCTGCTCAAGGACCAGCACACGTCTGCCGCTTCGAGCCAAAAGTAAAGCGCAGGTCAGCCCGGAAAGACCGGAACCGATAATAATTGAGTCATAAGCCATCAATCAGGAAAATGCGATAACGAGTGAAGAGTTTGTCCCGCCAAAACCGGCGGAGTTACACAATACTTTCCCCGGAGCTTGAGGAATGGTTTCGCGGATAATATTCAACCCGGAAGTCGCCCCCTCCGGCTTTTGATAATTGATATTTGGAGCGATAAACCCCTGTTGCGCCATAATCGTTGCATAGACAACCTGTGAAGCACCAGACATCCAAAGCTCATGCCCGGTCATCGACTTCAAAGAGGAGACGGGTGGAGTTTTAGCACCGAAAACTTTGCGGATGTTGACCGCTTCAGCAGCATCTCCAGCAGGTGTTGACGTTGCATGCGCACAGAGATAATCGATTTCTCCAGCCGCCAGGCCACTCTGATCCAGGGCAGATTGCATCGCCCGGCTGAGCCCATTTTCACTGGGAACCGACAGTTGTTCTCCATCCGAAGAGAAACCGTAGCCGATCAACTCGCCAAGAATGGTCGCCCCTCGCTGTTCCGCCAGATCGTAACGCTCGAGAACCACCGATGCAGCACCTCCACTCGGCACCAGGCCGTCACGATCAGCATCAAAGGGTCGACAGGCTGCGGTCGGATCATCGAGACGCATGGAGAATGCTCCCAGCCCATCAAAGCTACACATCGACTGCCAGTTGATCTCCTGCGCACCACCACAAACCATCCGCTCCTGACGTCCGAGACGGATTAGATCTGCCGCCTGACCGATGGCATGACCTCCGCTGGAACATGCAGAGCTAAGAGTCCAGCATGCACCTCTGGTTTTCAACAGGGTATTCAAATTCATGGTAACGGAGGAGGTCATAGAACGAAAGATCTGTCCACTGCCAATCGCCTTGGTCTCGCCTTTTTCAATCAAAGCATTGGCCTGTTCTATGGCTGCCATGCAACTTGAATCACAACCGTAGATTAAGCCACTTTGGTCGTTTTGGATAGAGTCTTCTTCAAGCCCGGCCAAGGTCAGAGCATCTCGAGCTGAAGAATAGGCCCAGACAGCAAAATCGGGCATGCTCTTACGCTGTTTACGCGACAACAGTGACGTATCGAAATTTTTAACCTGTCCAGTTAATGGACTACGAAAACCAAGTTCCGCCCGCTGTTCGTCATAAACGATTCCAGACCGCCCTTCACGCAATGCAGCACCAACGGTTGCCACGTCATTGCCAAGACAAGAAACGATCCCTATGCCAGTAATTGCAACTCTATACAAATTGAACACCTTTTTTGCTACTGATAGCTTCCACCGTTAACTGAAAACACCTGTCCGGTTATGTAGCTGGCTCGTTCAGAACAAAGAAAGCTAACAAGACCAGAGACTTCTTCCGGCTCACCCATGCGTCCAAGAGGGATCATCGGCAGGATATGTTCTTTTGGTAAATTTTCTGTCATCTCTGTGGCAATAAAACCTGGAGAAACAGCATTGACCAGTATATTTCGTCGCCCGACCTCAACAGCAAGCGATCGCGTCGCACCGATCAAACCTGCTTTGGCGGCTGAATAGTTCACCTGCCCCGGCATACCAGTCTCTCCAGAGGTTGAAACAATATTGACGATGCGCCCCTTACGCTTTTTCAGCATCCGTGCCACGACTAATCGGGTGACATTGAAAAAACCTCCCAGATGGACCGACATGACATCATCCCAATCGTCCTGACTCATCAACGCCATAATGCCGTCACGGGCGAATCCAGCATTATTGACTAACACTGCAGGAACCTGACTTTCCAGTAATGGCTCTAAGCTCGCAGCAACAGCATCAACATCTGCAACATCAAACGGCAGTAGAGTACAATCACCACCTGCCGCCTTGATTTCATCCGCAACATTACTGGCAGCCTTATGATCACTCCGATAATTTAGCCAGACATGAAAACCATCGTCAGCCAACTCGCGCGCAATCGCCGCACCAATCCCCTTACTCGCTCCGGTCACCAGAGCAATCTTTTGATCCTGCATGGAACCTCGATTCAACATGGTTAATAAACTCCGCAGACACGAGCGCAAATAGATCCACGTCTGCGGGTCTAACTATCTGACCTTGACAACTTTGCCGTTAGAACCAAAGTCAACCACGGTCGTCTTATAACGATTTGTCCAATAAACCCAGCTGTCGGAATCGGGGGAAGGGGTTCTGTGAGTCGCAGGATAACCAAGTGCTGCCATAACTCCCTTACGCGTCATTCCGACCAAGGCTTTCCCCTCAGTCACACCTTTACGATCAAGCTTTGACAATTTTTTCAGTGATGTCGGCTCTGCTGAGGTGACTTTGTCGACATACTCAACAACGCTCATGCCCATACGTGGCTGATGATACTCAAAAACAACCTTCTTATTGCCATCAAAGGTAAAGTAGAACGCCTTGCGTTTCTTTTTCGTAACAGTTATTTCACTCCCAGCCGGGATAATAACATGCCCAGCTCCCGGATCAGTGTAATTGGCATAACTGGCTTTGTGGGTTTTGCCATCTTTTGTTTGTGAGTGAATGTTGTATTTTGTGTAACGAACTTCCCCGCCTGCAAAGGCTGGCTGCACAAAAGCAAAGCAGAATAGAACAAAGAGGATAAGATGTGTCACTTTCATCCGATAAATGCAGATCATATACTCCTCCGTAATTGTGTGTAGCAATTTGAAACAGGCCGAACATCCTATTAAAGTCCAGAAAGATTTTCAAGGAATGAAATTCTTATCAAGACTCCCTACCTCAAAAGCTCAGCTCAAACTATTTGAATTTTTCCTCATACATGTCCTGATGAAATCCGATAACAAAATCCTGACCAACACGAAAGGTTGGTGCCCGTAAATTACCACTTGGTCCCATCACCTGCTTTAGGACAGCATCCTCTTCAACGGCAACATTGGAGAAGACAACAACTTTCTTCCCTTTTGCAACAGTTATTATTCCTGCCTGAGCAACGGTGTCCCAAGCCTGTGAAGAATCGATTTTCTGTTTGCGCGCATCAACAACTTCATCAATTTCTATCCCAGCCTGCTCAAGAAACTCCTGAGCTTTTTTACAAGAGGTTCAGCCTTTCCGCAGATAAGCCCAATCAATTTTCATAGTGATTCCCTTTCGTTTTTTAATTTTACCTTTATACTTTACCGGTATTCATTTCCGCAAGGTTCCAACACGAAACTTGGAAGAATGTATCTATAAATGGAATTTTTTACCTATATATGTTTTTTGCTATATTTATATTATTGCCATTTCTGTGTTCGATCATTACAATATGGCCTTAAGTTTAACAATACTGATAGATGGAGGACAAGATGGCAGAGCCATTTAAAGCAACACCGATGAGCATTACCGAACATTTTAACCCGGCATGGTTTGCCGCAATCATGGGCACTGCGGTTATACCTTTGGCAATTTCTTTTTTAAAATTCCCCTGGGTTCCATCATTGTCGTTTGCCTTTATAATTTTTTCAGTCGTCACATTCCTGATTTTCTTGATGCCATGGACAGCTAAATTCTTATTTTACCCGGCCAGCGTGCGTAAAGACTTCAATCATCCGATTGCCGCAAATTTTTTTCCAACAATGCCGATCGCGTTGATCCTCTTTTCTCTCAACCTGATGAAATACCCAACCATGTTCTTCAGTGAAAGCTTCTCATTGCAGCTGGCACTCGCTCTCTGGTTTATTGGAGCAACCGGTATTTACATCCTCGGATTTGTCATCCTGACCCATATTTTCCGGCATCAGGAGATCAAAATTCAGCATGCCAACTTTGGCTGGTATATCCCTCCGGTTTCGAAACTGTTGATTCCGATCGCAGGCTATGAACTAGCGGGACATTTCTCTCAGTACACAGAAATACTGATAACGATTTCAACAGTCAGCTTTGGTATCGGCTTTTTCTTATTTCTGTTTGTCGGTGCAGCAGTTTATCATCGCTACATTTATCACGAACTCCCCATGAGCCGCTTTGCTGCCACCTTCTTTATCGGCATCGCTCCTCCGGCAATCGTGTCGGTTATTCTGTTTAAAATGCTGCATCTGTTCAGCCATCATTCCATCATGGGGCTGGATGCTACAGTTATGACCACACTCTGTAAGTTCGGTATCCTCCTGACCTGGGGCTTTGCCGCCTGGTGGTTTGTCATGGCAATCATTATCATTATCTACTACCTGAAAAAAATGGAACTGCCCTACGCTCTTTCCTGGTGGGCCTTTACCTTCCCTTCAGGAGCACTCTGTGTCTCTTCCGGAGTTGCCTGGAAGGTCTCTCAATTTTCAATCATCCATTATTTCTACATGTTTTCGGTAGCCTTCCTGCTGTGTGTCTGGACAATCGTATTGATTCGCACGATGAAAGGTGTCCTGTCTGGCAAGATATTCGCACCGACACATTGATAACAGAGGTTAGAATTCAGATAAACAAAAAGGCGGCCCACGAAAGGGTCGCCTTTTTGTTTATCAAATATTTAATCCCAGATTAAGCCAGTAATTCCTTGGCTGCTGCGACCATATTCTCAGGAGTAAAACCAAAGTGCTCCATCAATTCGCTAATTGGAGCACTGGCACCGAACTCATCCATTCCGAGAATCCGTCCGTCGGTTCCAACATATCGCTCCCAGCCAAAACGACTTCCAGCTTCCATCGACACACGCTTGGTACAAGAAGAAGGCAGAACCTGCTGACGATAAGCTTCCTCCTGCTTGTCAAACAGTTCCCAGCTTGGCATGGAGACAACACGAGCCGAAACTCCTTCAGCCTGAAGAGTCTCTTGTGCGGCCATTGCGTGCTGGACTTCAGAACCACTGGCAATCAGAATCACTTGAAGTTCGCCCTGCTCGGGTGACAGAACATAACCACCCTTCTGAACACCATCTGCAGCAGCATAAACACTACGATCAACAGTCGGCAATCCTTGACGCGACAGAACCAACATAGTTGGCCCTTGACGGTTTGAGATTGCAGCTTTCCAGGATTCTGCAGTCTCATTAGCATCTGCAGGACGGAGCACGGTCAGGTTTGGCATGGCACGCAATGAAGCAAGGTGTTCAACCGGCTGGTGTGTCGGTCCATCTTCACCCAGACCGATGGAATCATGAGTCATAACATAGATCGGAGCCAGCCCCATCAGAGCAGCCAGACGGATGGCTGGACGCATGTAATCGGCAAAGACAAAGAAGGTTCCACCGAAAGGAATCAAGCCAGGAGTATGACAGAGACCGTTCATGATCGAACCCATGGCATGCTCACGGATACCAAAGTGGATATTGCGATCAGTTTGGCCTGGCAACCAGGAACCGGCATTCTTGATGGTTGTATTGTTAGATGGACCCAGGTCAGCAGAACCGCCGAGGAACAGTGGCAGAGTTTCAGCAAGACCGTTAATAGCAGCACCACTTGCCTGACGGGTCGCCTTGGCACCGTCCTCAGGACTAAAGGTCGGCAGACCAGCTTCCCAACCCTCTGGCAATGAACCGTCACTTAAAGCTAACCAGGTTGCGACTTTCTGCTCAGATTTTTTCTGCTCAAGCAGCTCATTCCATGCTTGTTCGAATTCTTCACCACGTGCTTTGCACTCACCCATATGAGCAGTTACTTCAGCGGGGACAACAAAAGCTTCGGCAGCATCACGACCATAAACCTGCTTAGTCAAAGCCAGTTCTTCAGACCCCAGAGGAGCTCCGTGAGCACCCGCAGTATCTTGTTTGTTCGGTGCACCTTGTCCAATGTGAGTACGAGCAATAATTAAAGATGGGCGAGGGTCGTTTTTCGCTCTCTCCATGGCAGCATCAACGTCAACAAGGTTTTCACCTTCAACGCGCTCAACGTGCCAACCACAAGCCAGATAACGAGTTCCGACATCTTCACTGAAAGCGAGGCTGGTATCTCCCTCAATCGTTATTTTATTGTCGAGATAGATGTAATTAAGCGATCCAAGTTTGAGGTGACCGGCCAGAGAAGCAGCTTCAGCTGAAACGCCTTCCATCAAGTCACCGTCGGAACAGATGACCCAAGTACGGTAATCAAACAATTCAGCATCAACCTGCTGAGAAAGATATTGACCTCCCATGGCCATACCAACAGCAACAGCGACACCCTGTCCCAAAGGACCGGTTGTCGTTTCAACGCCAGGAGTATGTTTGAACTCGGGGTGACCGGCTGTCTTACTGCCGAACTGACGGAAGTTTTTGATGTCGTCAAGGGAAAGATCGTAACCTGTCAGGTGGAGCATACTGTAGATCAGAGCAGACGCATGGCCACAGGACAAGATAAAGCGATCACGGCCGGCCCAATCAGGGTTAAGCGGATTATAACGCAGATACTTTTTATACAGGAGATAGGCAATCGGTGCTGCCTCCATCGGAGTTCCGGGGTGACCTGAATTTGCTTTTTCAACGGCATCAGCCGAAAGCAAACGGATAGTATCGATCGATTGGCGAACAACAGGGTCAGAAAATTGTTGTGATGGCATATACAGCTCCTCGTAAAAATGATGGATCAATATTTAGAAAGATAATGGTTCTTTTAGAAAGAATAATTTATGTGAAGTAATTACAGGCAGTTACTCAATCATCAAAAAAGTATACTTGGCTGTGCGGACAAAAAAAAGACAAAACGAACATCCACTCAGTCATCAAACGGGACAATGAAACAGGAATCTTATAGATAAATCAAGGAAAAGTAAGGCTAAATCAGATTAAAACCTATTGCAAAACCTCTGAGGACAAAAAAGAAGCCGACTTCGGGGGAGGTATTCCGAAGTCGGCCTATGTACTAGAAAGGAGGTATGAATTTTTCATATCAACACTTCGACTGCCACACCAAACTGTTGATGGCTGTTATCATACAGGAAAATTCAGAGATAAAAACGTGTACCTCCGTAAATGATCGCTACCAGACGCTCATTTCATGCCTGTGTAAATGCACAGTCAGACTCACGAAACCCTAACTTTCTTCATAGCCACAGTGTTCAAAGAGAACTTTCAATTTATTCTGGCGATCTCCCTGCCATTGCTTCAATAAGCGCTCAGCCAGAGTTTCACCGCTGTTAGCAATCTCATCCATGACATCAAGAAAATGGCCTTCATCCGCACCACTGTCTCCGTTGAGATATTGTTTATGAAGGCTCTGCTTAGCGGCAGATATCAGTTCGATAACGATATCCTGGATTGTCCCACCATTAACTTTGGCTTTCAGGCCATCTTTCCATGAGGCCTGATGCAACCTCTTCACCTCATCTCCACTCAACCCACTAAGTAAAGATTCGGCCAAAGAGAGGCTTTCTTCACTGTAAAGCAATCCCTTGTAGAAGGCAGCGACTGCCGCAGTATAGCGTGGTGGTAAGCTGTCCGCACTACGCACTTCCAATTGTGGCCGCAAACGAACTTCTGGAAATAGCGTTGACAGATGCAAGTCCCAATCGGCAAGAGTCGCCCGTTCTTCGCCCCAACCCTGATCCAGATATTGCCTGAAAGTCAGACGTTGGCCGGTCATATCGACATATTCCTCATTGCGCTGGATGAAATAGAGCGGAACATCCAGAGCATATTCGACAAAATCACTCAGTCCAGACTGAGAGTCCAGCAGTTGCTCAATCAGCCCACAGCGGTCGGGATCGGTCCGCGACCAGATTTCTCCACGTAAAGAGAGAAAGCCACTCGGCCGGTCTTCCAGAATTGGTGAATTGGCAAACAGAGCATAAGAGAGTGGGCTTAAGCGCTGCGACAGTTTCAATTTACGTGCACAGTCTGCCTCATCAGAAAAGTCCAGGTTGACCTGAGTTCCAGCAGATTGCTTCATCATCCGCTGCCCCATATCACCGGTCTTCAGCATATAGGGCCCCATAATGCCGTAACGTTTTTTAGGCAACCACTCGATTTTTTCAAGTGGGGTAAACGGATGAACACCAAACCCGAGAAAGACCAACCAAGTTCATGCCCGACAGTCAAAATATGTTGACGATAACGATTAAGGTCGCGCCAACTGCAGTGGATATCGCAACAGAACTTCCCTGAAAGTTCCAGCTGCCCCCCGGTTCAAGGGTCACCGAAGACGCTTGCCCTGCAGGCCAATCAGGTAACCATCTTCGTAACTTCCTTCCCAACCACCAATACCATCGAGCTTTTCAAGCAATGTTCGAATACGTTGATAATCAACAGCCTCACCGGTTTGACGATCAACAACCAGCTTTTCAGTCTCCAGTCCCACGCCCCACTCATCTTTCGGACGCGCCCCACGCAGCAAAAAATCGATCAATTGTTGACGATTATCAATCAACTGCTCAGCTATATTCAGTGCGGTCGAACGATTGTGTGGTGCCATCGGGAGAGACCTTTCATTTTAGTGATCAGGAGTTTAAATAAGTCGTCACTGCATTGGCAATCGTGATGAATATCTGGGTAAATTCCTTTTCATCCCGTTCAAGCAGAGTAATGCGGAAGCCACGCTCCTCAGTGCAGAAGGAAGAAAGAGGCACAACGCAGATACCCGTTGAAGCTAACAGATAATAAACAAAACGTTTGTCATCAAGAGTTCCAGGTTCACTGATTAGACCCTCGACTAAAGTTTTGACCTCGTCTATTTCAATCGGTAAACTTTGCTTTCCATTCAACAGACTCCGGTCAAAAGCAACACTCATATAAAAAGCGCCATTCGTCCGATTAACTTTCAGTCCCGGAACTTCCTTCAATAGATTATAGGCGATATTAGAGTATTTCTCATAGCGCTCACGCCGTTCATCCAAATAATTGTTGTATTCTGGATGAGAAAGCAGCAGAGGGATCGCCTTTTGCGGCAGCGTTGTCGAACAAACCTCCACCATTTTAGCATTGACGATACTGTCAATGTACTGCCCAAACATTTCATTTTTTTTCAGCGTTGTAAACTTCAATCCAACCACAACGAGCACCAGGCCACGGGACCTCCTTACTGATTCCCTTCATGGCAATCGCCGGAAGGTCTCCAATAAGATCTGAGATCGGACGGGTCACCATGCTGTTGTAACAAATATTATGGTAAATTTCGTCACAGATAAGGAATAGATCAAATTCACGACAGATCGAAATAATCTCTTTCAAAACCCGCTCTGGATAAACAGCCCCTGTAGGATTATCGGGATTGATGATCAGAATACCGGAAATGGCTGGATTGTATTTGACCGACTGACGCAAGTCATCCATATCTGGATACCAGTGATTATCAGGGTCAAGACGATAAGTGACAGGCTTCTGCCCTGAATGAGCACCCTCAGCAGAAGAATGGGTCGAGTAAGTCGGAGAGGGTCCGATAACCCGAGCTTCACGCTTGAGAAATCCGTAGACTTTTTGAATCGCGTCTCCGAGTCCATTGAAAAAGATGATATCTTCAGCGGTCAGCTGCGCTCCTCCGCGTTGATTGGTCAGGTCAGCAAGAAACTGACGTGTTTCCAAAACCCCTTTGGTCGCGCAATAACCATAGGAACAATCCTTCATCGCCAGATCTGAGACAATTTCCTTGATCCAAAGCGGAATTTTCTCCCCCTTGGCAACGGGATCGCCGATATTTTCCATATTTGTTTTAATGCCCAGGCGCTCCAGTTCTTCGGCAATTTCGACAATTGCACGAATTTCATAAGTCAATTCCCCAGCACCGATATGAACAATATTATTACGCATCTTTCTCTCCCATGAAGACATAAAAAAAGGCCATGAACTTATCTGTCCATGGCCTCAGGTTAAACTCAATATAGCTATACAGCTCACCCCTGTAGGTGATGGACAGTTGAAAGGCGTGCACTCGCCGCCTGAATCGCTGCTGCCGCTGCTGCAATCTTAAACATCAAAAACTCCAAAAAAATGAAAGTTAGCTGCGTGAATTATCATACAAAACCGCATAAGTCAATGGATTTGCCTGCCGCTTCGTAAGCCTACCATGAGAATATCAGCAGGAGAACTGAGATCAATGCCCCGAATACAAGACTTCAATTTCTTCCGAAAACTGATCGAGAAGCGGTTGACGGCGAACCTTCAGAGTCGCTGTAATCAAACCTGAATCAATGTTCCACGGCTGATGAGTTACATGGACGCGATGAACCTTGGCATAGCCAGGAAACTCTTTGAGCCGGTAGGCAATCCGTTCAATCAGAACCTCTGTTACCCTTGGGCTGTTCCATTTTTCCTGATCCTGTGGGTTGAGGCCTAAACGTTCAGCCAGAAGTTTCCATTGTCCAGGATTAAGAACAACAATTGCCGCCAAAAATGGACGATTTTCACCGATCACCAGAACCTGCTCAAAGATCGGCTCAGTCGCAATCGCCAGTTGCAGATCTTCCGGTGGGACTTTCTCTCCGCTCGAAAGGACGATGATCTCCTTGATCCGGCCGATAATAAAAATCCGCCCCTCATCATCAATGCGCGCCTGGTCCCCAGTATGCAGCCACCCATCTTCATCAATAATCGAATCCTCCATTTGCCAGTAGCCGAGCATGACATTAGGCCCTTTGACCAACAGCTCCATATTTTCGCCGATTTTAACTTCAACACCGGGCAATGCTCGACCGACACTCATCGGCATATTATCCTCTAAAGTATTCACAGCGATCACCGGGCTAGTCTCTGTTAATCCGTACCCCTGCAAGACAGACAGACCCAGGCCGATAAAGGTTTCAGCTATAGGTGGAGAGAGACGCGCCCCGCCGCTGATCGACAGACGTAAATTCCCGCCCAAACGCTGCATCAGCTTCGCTCCGACAAAGCGCTTCAACAGTGGCCAGATCAACAGTTGGATAGCCCAGGGCTTCTGATCTCGATGATATTGAAAATGATACCAGCCTGAAAAAACCGCCAACTGGAAGATCTTCCGAGCCAATAACGATTCATCAGCTAGTTTCAATGTCATTTTGTTATAAATTCGTTCAAAAATCCGCGGCACTGTCACCAGTATCGTTGGTCTGATAACCTGTAAATCTTCTGACAGCAGATCGACAGATCGGGAAAACGCGACGCAAGAACCCGCCATCATCGGAATGTAATAACCAGCGGTACGTTCAAACATATGGGACAATGGTAGAAAGGACAGAAATTGATCATCCGGTGTGATTTTGACTCTTTTCAAGCCAGCAGCTGCATTTGACAAAATATTGGAATGGCTCAACATCACCCCTTTGGGAGGCCCCGTTGTGCCAGAAGTAAACACTATCGTTGCCAAGCTGACAGGTGCACAGGATGCCACCCGATAACCATCATCACTGGACTGCGGTAACCAATCATCCAATTGGCGCAGACGTGGATCACAATCAACTTCACAGACCGTCTGTAAAGTGACGATCCGCTCGACCTTATTCAATTGATCACCGACCTCTTCAATCCGTTGCCACTGTTCAATTCCGTCAGTTAAAAGAAGTTTTGCTGAGGTTGATTGTAAAATATAGGAAAAGTTTTCCTGCCGATCATTTACATAAAGAGGTACCGTAACCAATTCCAACCCAGTTGCGGCCAAATCAAAAAGAACCCATTCAAGGCAATTATTCAGCATAATTGCCACGCGATCACCTGGCTGAAGACCATCTGCCAGCATCGCCAGTTGCCAGAGCGCGACTTTGCTTCTGACCTCTGACCAACTATACTGCCCCCAGCTGTTATCTTGCGGGCAGTAATAACGATAAGCAGGTAAATCAGGAGTCTGCTCAGCCCTGCAATTGAAGAGCCCCGACAGTGTCTGTGCCTGCTCTATGGAAATAAAATCAGTATGGCTCATAATGGCTCCTGTTCCTTTTATTCGCTTTCTGACTGGTATTTGTAATGCAGTGGGCCACCAGTAAACGGAGCAAATCCGGTCCCGAAAATCATTCCGGCATCGACCAGATCAGCTGAGTCGACAATTCCTTCTGCCAGACAGGCTTCAGCTTCTGCCAGTAGAGGGTCAAGTAGACGGCAGAGCAATTGATCCGCTTGTGCTGAACTTCTCTTCCAGGAACGAGGAACTATTTTTTTACCATTTTTATAATTGTAGAATCCTCTCCCGCTCTTGACGCCCAGTTTATTATCCCCAATCATCCGATCCAGAATTTTAGGTACAGGGCGGTTAAAATAGTCGGAAAAAACATCAGCGACAGAAAGACAGATATCGATCCCCACCTGATCTGACAGGTGCAGAGGCCCCATCGGCATACCAAAATCAAGAGCAGCCTGATCAATATCCTGTACTCGGTAGCCTTCTTCCACCAATTCGACAGCGGCCATCAGATAGGGCATCAGAATCCGATTGACCAGAAATCCCGGCGCACTTTTGACCGGAAGTGGTAAATGTTTGATCTGCTGAACAAATCCGGTTGCCCTGGCCAAGATGTCAGAGTCCGATTGCTCTGCTTTAACAATTTCCACCAACGGCATTTTTGCCACAGGATTGAAAAAGTGAATACCGAGAAACTGCTGTGGTCGTTGCAGTGATTCAGCCAGGTCTTCCAACGGAATACTCGACGTATTGCTCGCCAGAATTGCATCAGGACGCATCTGAGCCTCAACAGCGCTGAACACTTTTTTCTTGATATCTACATTTTCAACAATCGCTTCAATAACAAGATCTGCTCGAGCAATTCCAATACCATCGGGATCTGCCATCAAACGATCATGGGCAGCACGAACCAAATGGGTCTTTTTCAGTTTTTTACGGAACAGTTTGTCTGCCGCCTTGATCGCAACAGCCAACGCCTTATGATCAAGATCCTGTAATGTCACCTGAATCCCTTGCAAAGCACACCAGGAAGCGATATCTCGCCCCATGCTCCCCGCCCCAATCACGTGCAATCGTCGGACCGGTTCTGTTTCAACCTGACGAGCCTTTAAACCACTCTGGAGAAAAAAGACTCGGACCAGATTTTGCGCTGTCGAACCGTTGATCAATTGAGCGACTGAACGGGCCTCTTCCAGATACATCTGCTCCGGATCATCGACGTTACGACGCCATAACTCTAGCAAGGCATAAGGTGCCGGATAGTGCTTCGGATTGGCACGTTCGGTGATTTTACGTTTCATAAATTCGGCCAACAGTGGTCGTATCAATGGCAGATTGCCCAATCGGATCATCCAAGGGAAAGCTTTCCGCTGCGGCGGTCTGGCCAGAAAACCTGCAACGGCATTTTCAACCACCCGACGCGGCACAGCCGCATCAACCAAACCTATTTTTTTTGCCTGGCGAGCGTTAAAACTTCGGCCACTCAACATCATCTGTAATGCAGGAACGGTTCCAATCTGACGGATAGTTCTGACGGTTCCTCCGAAGCCAGGATGGATACCAAGTCTGACTTCCGGCAATCCCAGACTGGTTGCCCCCTCATCAACAGCAATTCGATAGCGACATGCCAATGCCAGTTCAAGGCCCCCTCCCAGACATGGGCCATCGATAACCGCCAGAGTCGGAAACTGAAGTTCTTCCAGATATAAAAAGAGCTTTTGCACTTTAAGGATATGAGCCAACACCTCGGCAGAATCACTAAAGCCACTAAATTCACTCACATCGGCCCCAACGATAAAGCTCTTCTCTTTTCCTGAACGCAGAACCAGGGCCTGAGACTGCTGCTCCTTGATCAAATCCAAAACTGCTTCTAATTCTTGCAGAACCTCTTGAGACAAACTATTGACTGGACTCTCAGCTCGATCAAATGTCAGGTGAGCAACATCGCCATGATCCAATGTCCAGAACCAGTGTCGGAATAATTTTTCTGTGGTCATGTTACTCTCCTTTCACCTCGATCAACATCGCTCCACCTTGCCCCCTCCGATACAGAGTGACGCGACACCTGTTCCTCCGCCCCTCCGGCGTAAAGCCTGAAGCAGATGCAGAACGATCCGGGCACCACTGGCGCCAACCGGATGGCCTATAGCGACGGCTCCGCCGTCAACATTGAGGCAGTTCGGATCGATGGCCGGAATAACACTCAAATCACCCAGTTCTTGCCTCTGCCATTCATCATCGTCCAAGGCGGCCAAACAAGCCAGAACCTGGGCAGCAAAGGCTTCGTTGATTTCCCACAGATCGATTCCCCTGGCCGCATCAGCATGTTTACGCAGCAGAGCATCCATGGCGTAGACTGGCCCCAACCCCATCTCCTCTGGCTGTAAACCTGACCAGCTGGTATCGATTAACTGCCCCAGTATCGGCAGTTGGTAACGTGCTACAGCCTCTTCACTGGCGAGCACCAATAATGCGGCACCGTCAGTCACCTGAGAACTGTTAGCGGCAGTCACTCGCCCATAATGGCGATCAAAAAACGGTTTGAGTTTCGCCATACTGTCCTTGTTGGCCTCACGCCTCAACCCCTCATCGCTATTGACTGCCCGGCCATCGGTTGTGAACAGAGGGATAATCTCCTCAAAATGTCCAGCGTCAATACCGGTTGCTAAGCGGGTATGACTTTCGATGGAATAAGCATCCATATCCTCACGTGAAAGGTTAAAGCGCGTGGCCAGGTTTTCTGCCGTCTGCCCCATGAGCAGCCCGGTGGTCGGATCGGTTAAGCCTTTCAGTAGTCCGATGACAGGCTTGAAATGTCCGGGACGCAGGCGTGAAAAAATTTTCAGCTTGTCTCCAAAAGATTTAGCTTGCTGCCAGTCAGCCAGTAACCCGACCATGCTGTTCCCGAACAGTACCGGGGCATGACTCATCGCCTCTGTACCACCAGCAAGAATCAGCTCTGAATAACCGGCTGAAATTCTTTCTGCCGCTGTTGCCAAAGCCTGCATTCCAGAAGCACAGTTGCGCTGTACGGTCCAGGCAGTCACACCATTACCGCAACCAAGACGAAGAGATATCACCCGGCCGATGTTGGCTTCGTCGGGTGCCGGGATGACACAGCCGATAATCACTTCATCCAGATCTTCAGGGCTGAAGTTCTGACGCGCCAATAAGCCGCGCCCGGCAGCAACAGCAAGGTCGGCAGCGCTGAAAGGCCCTGGTCGTCCCTGCGCCCGCAAAAAAGGAGTTCTGGCTCCGTCAACAAGATACACAGGACGGGCATATCCAACCGGACCAGATTGTTTGTTTTTACTTGCCATAATATCCCTCCTTGAATCGGGATCAGTGCCATACGCTATGTTATGCGACAGACCGTTCACTGATTCAGGTTAAAATATAAAATCATCAACAGCGATCACCCGCTGACGCAGTTCACGTGCCTGTAGCACCAACTCTCGCTCAGCTTCATTGATAATCCCCAGTGTCACAGCTTGAGTCAGAGAATCAGACTGATCACCTGTCAGTTTTCCAGCTTTCATTTCCTGACGTAACTTCTTCTCCAGAGGATCGGTCGCAACCGCCAGGTGCAAGGCTGCTTCCAGTTGCGTTTCTGGGTCTTCATCATCATCCGAAAGATACAGTCCGGCCGTCAGGAAATCGCGTAGCTCACCCGGTGCCAGGAGCGTCGCCGCTATTTCACGGCCCAACTTATCGTTCGGAGGTTGAAAGCGTGCGCCCAATGGGAAAATCAGCAAGTGCAGCAACCACCTTAAGGGCCAGGCCAGATTGCGTTGAATATCCAATAGACTATTCTGAATACGATAAAGTGAGCGCTGGCAATTCCACTCAAGCAACGCTGAATGATCGGCTGAATGATTATGATCCTCGGCATGCTTCAACACTGCCGAAATCATATACAGTTCGCTCAACACATCAGCCATACGACCGGTCAGCTTCTCTTTCAGCTTCAAGCCTCCACCCAGAGTTGCCATCAACAGATCACTGGTCAGGGCAAAGGCCGTACTAAAGCGGGTCGCCTGCTGATAAAAACGTTTATGATGAGAGGTTGTCACCGCAATAAAGTATCCCGCTGTCAGCCCGTAAAAAAGAGCCGAGGCAGTATTGCGCAAGGTAAACCCAACATGTCCCCAGAAGGAATGATCAAACTGCTCAAGACCTTCGGCGCTGTCCTTGTTCTCAACAGCCTGGAATTCACGCAACACCCAAGGATGACAACGGATGGCACCCTGACCGAAGATAATCATACTTCGGGTGAGGATATTCGCACCCTCAACAGTAATCCCAATCGGGATAGCCTGATACGCCCCGGCCAGATGGTTGTTCGGCCCAACACAGATTCCCTTGCCACCTTCAATGTCCATACCATCATTCACCACAGTACGCATCCGCTCGGTCAGGTTTTGTTTAACAATGGCCGAAATAACCGATGGCCGTGAGCCTTGGTCGAGAGCAGCACAGGTCAGATCACGGGCAGCATTCATCACCCAGGTTTCACCAGCGATACGGCTTAAGACCTCTTCAATCCCTTCAAAGCGGCCGATAGGAAGGTTGAACTGACGCCTCACTCTGGCGTAGGCACCAGTGTTACGAGCGACCAGTTTTGCAGCACCAAGACTTAAGGCCGGCAACGAGATTGCACGCCCGGCAGAAAGACAATCCATCAACATCTGCCAACCCTGACCAACACCATCAGCACCACCGATGACCTGATCAAGAGGGATAAAGACATTGCGTCCAAAGTTAGGACCAACCATAAAGGCGACATTGAGAGGGTTGTGACGACGACCGATGTCGATCCCCGGAGTTTTGACTGGAATCAGAGCACAAGTGATCCCCAGCTCCTGCTGATCACCGAGCAGCCCATCAGGGTCGGACAGCTGGAAAGCCAGCCCAAGCAAGGTTGCGATAGGGCCAAGGGTGATATAGCGTTTTTCCCAGTTGAGGCGGATGCCAGAACCTCTTCACCATTCCACTGGCCATGGCAGATGACACCGCGATCTGGGATCGATGCGGCATCACTACCGGCATTAGGGCCAGTCAGAGCAAAACATGGAATCTCTTCACCACTGGCTAGACGGGGCAGATAATAATTACGCTGATCTTCAGTACCGTAATGCATCAGCAGTTCCGCTGGACCGAGTGAATTTGGCACCATGACGGTTACTGCAGCGGCAAGATTACGAGCTGCCAGTTTACTGATCAGATGAGAATTAGCCGTCGCAGAAAACTCCAGACCGCCATACTCTTTGGGAATGATGAGCGAGAAAAAACCTTTAGACTTGATTAAGTCCCACGCCTCGGGTGGTAAATCCCTTATGTCATTACTGATTTTCCAATTATCGAGCAAGGCACAAAGGTCATTGAGCGGCCCATCCATAAATTCCTGCTCTTCCGAACTGAGTGATGCAGGAGGAAGAGCCAAAAGCTTGCTCCAATTCGGTCTGCCACTGAACAGTTCGCCGTCCCACCAGACATCTCCGGCATCGAGCGCGGCCTGTTCGGTTGCTGACAGCTTCGGCTTCACTTTACGAAAAATTGCTAGTATCGGCTTGGTCAGAGCCATTTTCCGCAGTTCTGTCAGATTCAACAGTAAGGCGATGGCAATGAATAATCCCCAGAGAATAAACACCCCAACCCCACTCCAGAGCCAACTGGCAACAAGCAGGAAAACAGCGGCAACGAGTGTATGAATCACTCGCGAGACCTCAAAAACCAGAAGCATCCAGATCACGATAATAAATATCAGGGTCAGTAGCATACGAACCTCCTTATTTATCTTACAGAGAAGCTGGTCAATGTCGCCTTAATGACTCTCCTCAATTTTCGGTCAGTGTAGCGGGCGGAAGATCAGACAGGTTCTGATCCGTTATCTCCAGACCATGTCGATCCATAACTGCTTTCAATTTATCAAAGCTGCGGTAGAACTGCCCCAAAGTGATATGATAACCGTTCTGCATCGTCAGCTTTCTCATGGCACCACTCATGGGATTTTGGAAAAACATCGACGATTCCTGCCGATCGGGTTCAATCACAATGACATCGACATCAGGATGATCACGCCGACAGATTTCCAGTGCCAATTCAAACTTCTCCTGAATCCCTATCCTCTGTGCCTGTTCCCAGGCATAGGTTGCACCAAGACTGCGAATGTTGCCGCACTCCCCTGAGGTCAGAGTCGGCAGACAATAGCGATCAGTATCGTTACGCATCGGCACCCGTGGGTTCACAACAAAGATCAGTTTGGCACCCTTTTCAATGGCGATATCAAGATGGGCGACCCGACCGGTCAGAGCATCAACATAATCGCGCCCATGAATCTGATAGGGTTCAAAAAAGAAGGGGATCGCGCAAGAAGCAGTAATTGCCTGACTGATCGTCACCGGTACAGGCATCGGCTCATCATTGCCAAAGATGACACGTTCACCCAAATCGAGGTCATAGGCAGGGATATAAAGGGCTCGATCCAACAAAGAAAAATCGTTGCGGAGCCCCTCTCGGTAAAAGGAATGGCGCAAAAAGGCTTCCATATGTTCGATATGAAAGACCCCAGCGGGAAGCTGTTCCATCAGCATATGGAAAAAGTCACTGAACGAGAATGTCCAACGGTGACGATAGAAGCTATTGAGGATATTAGGGAAACTGACGATTAATTTACCAACAGAAGTTAGCAAACGCCAAATTTCAAAACGGTAAATATCAGAACGTGTGAAATTAAACGAAGAAGATTCGTTACGAACGATGGCCCGGTACATGTTAGCCGGACGCACTTTGTTCGCAACTAATGCCGAGATCACCGACCCACTGCTGATCCCCACATACATATCAAACCGCCGACAATTAAAACCACCTTTAAACAACTTGTCCAGAGCAGTCAGGACACCAATTTCATAGGCGGCCCCCATAATCCCTCCACCGGCAAGAACCAAGGCAGTTTTACTTTTCAAGCGTCTTTGGACTCCATTTTCAGCCATAGCCGCCTCCACATTATATACTTATTACGATACCATGGTTTAAACATCTGGCAACTGGTGGTGGGAGCGCTACCTAGTGGAAATCAGGACGAAAACGACTTTATTTCAATAGGTTAGTTTCATACTAAAACCATCAAGAAACTTAAAGATAAAACACTCAGAAGGGTCGAAACAACAACAACAGAGGTGACAAAATCGGGAACGATGTCATTCTCTTTTGCGATAATAGAGACAAGTACAGCGGCAGGCATAGCCGCTTCTAAAATTCCAGCAGCACTTTCCAACCGTGTCAGATTGAATGGTTGGACAATAAGCCAGGCAATCAGTGGAACTAAAACCAAACGGACTGCAGATGCGAAAAACACATCAGGAGTCAAATGAATTTTCCCCTGCTCACTCAGTTGCAATCCGAGAGAGAACAACATGACAGGAATCATACCATCAGCCAACAAGCCAATCATCCGGTCCAACATCAATGGGATGTCTATATTTCCTGCGGACACCAAACCGGCCAGAAGAGCAGACCAAAGTGCGGGTGTTTTTACAACATTCCACACAGCACCACGCGATCCGCCATGAGCCCAGCCAGCAGCACCAACACAGATGACAAAGGCCGTCATTGAAATAGAGACAAAATAGATTGTCGTTGGAGCAACAGCCGTTTCCCCTAAGCGGAAACGGATCACAGCTAACCCATAGTTCCCAACATTACCAAATGCAGCAATCATGATAAAAGCCGCTATCATCTCTTTTGAGCGCCCCAGAATTCGCCCGATTCCACCGGCAACAATCACTGCAGCCAAATGGGTCAAAATGATGAACGATATCATTTTTATGGCACTGGAAAAAGGAACCTGAGCACCACTGATGGCGTGAAAGGTAAATGCTGGAACAAAGATATAATAGGCTGTGCGAGTCAGAGTCCGAGCTTCAAGTTCCAGCTTTTTCCCTGAAAAAGCGCCGAGAAGAACTATGGCAAAAACAGGCAGGATGACATTGAGAAAAACATTAAAAAGTTCGGTCATAAATATCCAGCGTTTAAAGATGAATAATGGTATCAAATTCGGCAAGTATCAGATGACGTTTGAAGCATAAATATCATGCAGGTGTGATTAATGATCCAGAAGCCCTTTTATCGTCTTTGACAGGTCAAAAAGACTGTAAGGTTTCTGGATATATCCGGCCGCGCCAGCGTTAAGAATTTCATCGACCCGTGAATCATGACGGAAACCGGAGTTCAATAAAACCTTTACCTTAGGGTTTATTTTTTTGAGTGCAGCAAATGCTTCTTTACCTGACATCACTGGCATGACCAGATCAAGCAGAACAACACAGATATCATGCTGATACTGTTGATAAAGTTTAGCCCCTTGCAATCCATTCTCTGCTTTGAGTGTTTTGTAACCACAGGCCTGGAGAATTTCACTGGCATTATTACGGATCAACTCTTCATCATCAATGATCAGAATCACCCCCTCTCCAACTTCAAGCTCTATTCCGGGTCGAATGGAACCATTCAGCACCTTTTCCTCACAGACCGGGAGATAAATTTTAAAACTGCTACCAGCTCCGACTATCGATTCGACATTGATAAAACCATGGTGCTGCCGAATGATGTTAAAGACCATTGAAAGCCCAAGGCCGGTGCCAACTTCTTTATCTTTGGTTGTATAAAATGGTGTGAACATTTGTTCAATAACGCCGCTCTCCATGCCGATCCCGGAGTCAGCAATTGTTATTTGCCAATAGTCACCTTTGTCACGACCGGGCTGCTCAAACCCTATCACTTTATCAACCCAGATGCTGAGAATCCCTCCCCAGGGATCACCCTCCTCACGCATAATTGTCATAGCATGAGCAGCATTGATGCAGACATTCAAAAAAACTTGCTCCAAACTGTTTGCATCACCCTTGACAGAGATACCTTTATCGAAGTCGGTTTTGATTGTGATTGATTTATCAAATGAGTTTCTGCCGATCTGACTGACATTATTCAGAACATCAGATAAGTCAATTGGAACAACCTTCAAATCATATTTACGTGACAGCGTCAGAAGCTGGTTAACGATACCTTTTGCCCGCAGGGCTGTATCATCAATCGTATCCAGAGACTTAATCAGATCTGCATCGGAAACAGATCCATCCATTTCTCGCTTCAACTTCAGTAAGTCGACAGTCCCCAGAATGCCACCAAGAATATTATTAAAATCGTGAGCAATACCACCGGCTAAGGTTCCTATAGATTCCATCTTCTGAACTTGCTGAAGCTCCCGTTCAGTACTTCGTAGTTCAGTGATTTCACGCGCCTCAGCAATAATAAAAATAACCTGCTCGCTCTCATCAAGAACCGGCTTCAATGAAATATCAAGATAGACTTCACGGACTTCATTGCTGTATCCCTCAAAACGGGAAACCCCTCCACCTTGAGCTTCTGAAAAAGCATCTTTCAATTGCGTGACCAACGTTGGCGAATGCCGCCACCATGGTGTTTCCCAAAATAGTTTTCCGAAAACATCAGCTTCTTTCAAATTACGAAAAGAGAGCGCGGTTTTATTGATTTTACAAACACGACCATCAGGATCGAGCAACGCAATAAATTGAAACGAATGGTCGAACAAAGTATGGAATGTTCGTTCGCTTCGTTCCCGTTCGTTGATTTCAGCTTCAAGCTGAACATGGTGCTCATTCAATTTTTCAATAAACTGGTTCAAATAACCCGCCAGCTTACCGACTTCATCATTACTGAATTGATCTGTTATCAAAACGACATCTGTCGCCGTTTTATTCTTAAAATGGGTGATAAGTTTTTTAACGGATGAGTAACCAGGCTACTTAAACCAAAACTGGCGCCGAGAAGCAGCAGACCATAGAGCAAAAAAATCACCAAAAAAATTTGCTTCATCCCTGTCAATGGTTCATACAGTTCATCCAAATAGGCAGAGGAACCGACGACCCACTTATATTCCGGTAGAAACTCAAGGATTGAAATTTTTTCACGGACTTCACTCTCATCGGGATTTTTCCAACTATAATGAATCGTCCCTGTCTTTTGCTGCAGAACCTTTTTGGCAGCACTGACCGCCTCTGAATCCAGGCCTAGTTCATAGATATTTCCAGACAACAATGGGTGATAGATAGCATCACCGTTTGTGCCAAAGATAAACGGATAACCACCTTCACCAAACTGGACCTGAGACAGGGCCTCACTGAGGTGTTCGGGATCAATCAGATAAGAAAATTCACTTTTGTATGTTGAAGCAGAAATGATCCAGTCCCATGGTTCAAAATAAACCATGTATAAACCTTTTTCTCTCGCTTCCCTTTCCCCAGGATTCTTCCAGCGGTATTCAATGTAACCCGTTTTCATACGAACCTGATCTTTAACAAATGGAAATGAAAGAATATTGCTACTTTCAACCTTCTTGTCACGATGAACAGGAACATTGCCCAGGCTATCGATACAATAAAAGTAACCTGATGTCCCGATAACCTGCTTTCCCAATATTTTTGCAGCCATTTGTTTTGCTTCAGGTTCACTTAAACTGCCATTCAGATGTTCTTCATACATGCTGGCAACAAGCAACAATTGGGTTTCGGAGATTGACTTCAGATGGTTTTCGATGGAGGAACTGGCTACAGATTGAACCAGGTCAATAATCAAGGTTGTCGAAGTTTGCAGTTGATCTGTGATAGAAGTTTGCAATGACTGCTTGGCGCTATTATAAACAAAGAAAAAACCTGTCGACAGCGCAATAAGGCCGAGAAGGGAAAAAGCAAAAAACAGTTTATTGCGGATAGAGACTTGTCGCATTGAACCCTTTCATACTCAAATCAAGGCCATCAACATCTTATCAATACGGTCATTCCATATAAACTTAAACAGCAGTTATTCTTTAGAATTCTAACAAATTCCTATAGAATTTATATTTTATTTTTCAGACTGGAGTCACCATGTATTTTGATTTAACCCTTTTCGGCAGCTACGAACTGGCCATTTTTGTCAAAATTATGCTCGCCACCCTGGCCGGTGGCCTTATCGGCCTCGAACGAGAAAAACATGGCCGACCGGCAGGCCTGCGGACGCACCTTCTAGTTTGTGCCGGATCCTGCTTGATGATGCTGGTTTCTGAAGCATTCTTCCTTAAATATGGGGATATGCAGGCAACTGGTGTTGTTCGCCTTGATCCAGGACGGGTCTCGGCGCAGATTATCACCGGCATCGGTTTCCTAGGCGCTGGTGTCATCATCAAGGAAGGTTTTATTGTTCGCGGCCTGACAACCGCCGCCTGCCTGTGGATGGTCGCAGGCATCGGCATGGCGTTCGGCATGGGGATGATCAACATTGGTCTGGTCGGGACATTTGTCGCCCTGTTTTCTTTGATTATCCTCAAAAACTGGAACCCAGAATCACCAAAGATCGCTACTTACACCTGTCCGTCACAGCAACAGCGACACCTGATATTTATCCAAAACTTGAAACTATTTTTTCAAATAATGACCTTCGGATCTCAAGCGTTGAGTCCGATTGGCACATTCAGGAAGATTCCGTTGTTCACCGATTTGTCATCACCCGACAGAAAAAACCAATCGGCCGGGACTTGAGTCACCTCATTGCTAATATCGACGGAGTCGACAGAATCCATTTCAAATAGACCCGTCTTTGAAGAGACACACGAAAATAGAGTGGACAGAAAAATCGATGTCCACTCTCCTTTTAATGAATCGACCGATCTGTTATACGCCCGCTTCATCTTCCGGAATAATTTCTGTTTCGGCGCAACCAGCCTCTTTCCAACGCACAACACTTGGGTGTCTAAGTAGCTGAGAAGAATACCGTTGAGCACTTGCGGACAGAGCGGTGCCGTAGGTTTCAAATCGCAATGCAACTGGAGCAAAAAAACAATCCGCTATCGAAAAGCTGCCAAACAGCCAGGGCCCAATCTCTGAATTTTGTTCACAATAAAATGACCAGATCGAATCGATACGAGCAATATCTTCTTTTGCCGCAGCAGACAGATCAATCTTACGCGTAGCCCTGCAATTCATCGGCATTTCATTTCTCAGTGCCATGAACCCCGAGTGCATTTCAGCACAGGTAACCCGCGCCTCTGCTCTTCTGTTCAAATCTTCCGGCCAGCCTTTGCCATTCAAATATTTTTCAGAGACATACTCACAGATAGCCAACGAATCCCAGACGCTCAGTTCGTCATCAATCAAAACCGGAACTTTACAAGAGGGTGAATATCTGCGGAATCGGTCTTTGATTCCTGCGTGTAGCAAGGACTCTTGAATTTCTTCAAAATTGATGTCAAAAGCGGACAACAATAACCAGGGTCTTAAAGACCAGGAAGAGTAGTTTTTATTTCCTATGACTAACTTCATAGCCCACCCCTGTCAAACTGATAGAAGATATCTACTTACGTGACGAAAACCTACATCCAGAGCATGACATCAACAACACACAAATCAATAGATAATTTTTTACTAAGGTTGATATTCGAAAGACTTCACACCGTCTGGATCCGTGATATCAATCCAACTTTTCATTCCCGCAGACATGCGCTGATGGTCAAACATTAACGAATCACTCAAATTGACTGGTTATAACTTCAATTTAATCGTCTCTAAATCCTCAAGGTTATAATGATAAATCCGATGACCACACAGCACAGAACTTGGCGCTACTTTAGTTTAGTGTTTCTGAACACACCCTAACCCAAATGCCTTTCCATACACTTTTCACAGATACCATGACTGAATTCTGCGTCAGAATTTTCACAAATATATTTTTCAAGTTGATGCCATGCTCCGCTGTCGTCACGAATTTCCTTGCAGTGCATACAAATAGGGATTATTCCTTCAATTCTCTTTATTGTCTCCTTAGCGGTACGGAGTTCTTCGTTCTGAACTTCGATAGCTTTTAATAACTTAGTGGTTTCTATCCATCGTCTGAAAGAAAAAAACAGCAGACAGGCCGCGAGCATAACGGCTGTAGATACAATTTCATCTATTTCATATTTTTCATACCGTTCTGAAATTTCAACAATTTTTTCCAGTAAATCAATTTTACCAAATAAAAAATAAGAGGATATTAGAATCAAGACAATGACAAAAATCTCTATAGATATTTTTTCATGCTGACTCCCCTGGCTATTGAAGAGATTCAAATCCTCGCTGCATGATTTCGAAGATCATCAGCGACAGCTTATGCAAAGCGCCATCAGTGTGAAACGATCATCTGCCTTTTCAGTTTTTTTCTTATTCAACTAAGCCCATATCGATGTGCTCGATCCCCTCATCATCATATGGCTGTCCCAGAGCCTTAAAACCAAAATCACTATAAAACTTTATCAGATAGGTCTGAGCTGAAATGTGAATATCCATACCGGGATATTCACTATGACATTTCTTGATGCAGAGCTCGATAAGTTGGCGGCCTAGTCCGGTTCCTCGAAAATCTCGAGCTGTGAGAATACGCCCGAATGAAGGTTCCTCATATCGCGTTCCAGGAAAGGTGATCCTCGCGTAAGCAGCCAATCGACCTGAGGAGTCACGTCCTGTTAAGTGCCATGACTGCCGGTCGAACTCATCAACCTCCTGATAAGCACACTTTTGCTCGACCACGAACACTTTCTCCCGTTCAAAGACAATGTCATACATCTCTGCTCCAGAGAGATCCTCAAACCGCTTCCATATCCAACTTATATCCATAATTATTTCATTTTCTCATCGAGTATTTTGACAACGGTCAGAAATGTGCGCTTGCGTGAACCGCCACAAACTATGAATCAAGCAAGCAGAGATGATTGTTCTCTTCTCTGTCATAATAACGAACTTCTATAACATTTTCATCTGGATCTCTAAAATAGACAGAGACCCCTGATCCGCAAGCGCCCCAGCGTTTAACAGGGCCATCATCAATTGAAATGCCATTCTCCTCAAGCTTTTCCTGCACCAATTGCCAATTCTTTTTATTCGTTGAAAGACAGAAATGATTGAGGTTGGGCCGGCAAACATTTTCAGGATTTGTCTTGTCCCAAAGATTTTTTGGAAAAAGGTCGATGATAGTATCTTGTGATAAGCGAACAGATGGGAAGGGAACTTGATTATTATTAAATTCCTCAACCCGTTCGCCAGGTAAATCGAGGATTTCGGTGTAAAAACGAAGTGAGCTGTTAATATCAACGACATTAATAACAATATGATCCATTTTGAAATTCATGATTGCCTCTCCCGTTCACTACGATTGTTCAATCGTTCAGATTAAGCATCCCTTTTATTTTTTATACTATCCATTCATGACAACCGGCGGCGAACAGTCTTAAAAAATCCATACTATTCGACCTTATGACATGAATGTCCCAGTGCCCCCAATATGCTGGCTAATTTGCCGATAAATTGAGTAAATTCATCTTCACTTATTGTCAGTGGCGGATCTATTCTCAAAAAAGTCCCTCTATTGCAGACGATAAAGCCACTTTCAATCAAATCATTGTAGACCTTTTCGGCAATCTCTTCGTTCATGAAATCGATGGCAAACATCAACCCCTTGCCACGAATCTCAATAGTCCCATTGCCAAGGGATTTAAGTTGAGAAAAAAATATGTCACCTTTTCTCTCAGCATCATTGATGAGATCATCATTTTTTATAATTTGAATAACTTCACTGGCAACAGCTGCGCCCAGCGGATCGTTCTGATGGCTCTGCGAATACCTAAATGAACTGAGTTCCTCTATAATATGTTTAGAAAAAACAGCAACACTAACAGGGTAGCCATTTCCGATTCCTTTTCCAATAGCGATCATATCTGGTTTCAGACCGTAATGCTGATAGCCAAACCATTTCCCTGTTCGTCCGATACCCGTAGTAACCTCGTTTACAATAATCTTCCCACCATTGTCTCTAACGATTTGAATAAGTTCCTGAATAAGCGCCTTGGGGGAAAGCGAACAAAACCTCCATTACTCCCTGGCTCAAATATGAACTCAGTTATATCTTCAGGTATATTTTGGAGTTCGACTTTATGCAAGTCGCAGATATGACTATCTGTACATTCCTGACAATTTTCCCATTCAAAACTATACCAGCCATTTTTTCTATTGGTGAGTGAATCGTAGGCACCAAGCTCAGCACCCTGTAAAACCAAAGATTTCGCTTCTTTTGTCAACTGTTTGGCTGCTTGCCTGAGTATTTCGACCGCTTCACTTCCTGAACTTAGAAATACACACTTTCCATCCTTAAAATCAGTAATAGATAAAATTGATTTCGCTGCACTATCGACAACCTGACTCGTGTAGCAAAAGCCTGAATGGATAATGCTCTCAATCTGCTTTTTGATAGCGCTGTTAACTCTGTCATTTTTATGACCAAGCGATGTACACCAGACTCCTGACTCCAAATCCATATACCGTTTGCCATCAGCATCAAAGAGGTAGATTCCCTCACTATTAACAATATTTGGAATCTTCAGCTTATGCCCCGAACATTCAAAGATATGTTCCATATTCCCTCGGTTCCCAAGTTTTAAAAAAAAAACATTTTAGATAACGGCGGTAACGAACGGCTTGCACTTAGAACGGAAGAATTTTCGCCTGCGATTCCTCTTGGTATGGCGATACATCAACTGCTCGCTGTAACTGGACTTCTGCGGCACAGCTTCCGTCTGTTAATTCAAACAAGAGAGAGTCTTTTTTTGACTATGGTAAAGCCCAATGACTCGAGGTCACATTTCACGTCTGTTCTACACACCAAGCAGATACTCTGAGTATTCCTACTTGTTGGTCAATAACACCACTGATGTGTTCTTTTGCAATCCCCCACCACCTCGGTCCATGTACCGATTGAAACACTTATCAAAACTCTTTTAGACAGAGAAATTGACGAGGGTCAGAGAAAGAAAAGACTTTTGACATGTGATTTCATCGACAGTCCCCAGAGTACATTTTCCACATTACATTTCAACAATTTTTGAGACAAGCTTAAACAACAGTAAAAGACCGACGTTTACAGAGGATATTGCCGTAAGACGGACAGTTAAAGGATGGGTATCGACAAGAAAAACAAACAAAACAATAGCGACAACAAGCAAATGGCAGCGTTTACTCATCAATAAAAAAGGCCCCCGACATTTCTGTCAGGGGCCCTTTAATCAGTCAATGACTATAGCGAATTATTCGCTGTCGTTGCTGTACTTCATTGAAGCGAGGTGCTTGTACATTTCAACACGCTCGACTGTTTCCTTGTTGGCCTGAGCCATCAAGGTTTCAGCAGCTTCTGGGTTGATCTTCTTGAGGACGCGGAAACGGTTCTGGACCGAAGCGAAATCTTCGAAGGTCATTGATGGATCTTTGCTGTCGAGCTGCAGTGGATTCTGACCTGCTTCCGCACGACGTGGGTCGTAGCGGAACAGCTGCCAGTGACCAGAGTTCACAGCATCTTTACAACGATCAACACCGCTATCCATGGCAATACCATGAGCGATACAGTGGCTGTAAGCCAGAATCAGAGACGGACCATCGTAGGCATCAGCCTCCATGAACGCCTTAACAACCTGGCCTGGGTTCGACATGGAAACCTTAGCAACATAAATATTGCCGTAGGACATGGCGATCATAGCAAGGTCTTTCTTCGGCTGGGTCTTACCACCTGCAGCAAATTGAGCGACAGCGCCGAGAGGTGTTGACTTGGAAGCCTGACCACCGGTGTTTGAATAAACCTCGGTATCAAGAACCAGGACATTAACGTTTTCGCCAGAAGCAAGAACGTGATCCAGACCACCGTAACCGATGTCATATGCCCAACCGTCACCACCATGGATCCAGACAGATTTAACAACCAGATACTCGATATTAACAAGCAGTGGCTTGGCAGTTTCGTGGGTACATTTTTCCATGATGCCACGAAGTTTAGCAACACGTGCACGTTGCTCTTCGATCACTTCCTGAGAATTCTGCAGTGTATCAAGGATTTCACGCTTCAGCGCATCAGTTCCCTGACATGCGGCACAACCACAGCCGATATTCTGCTCAAGCAGTTCACGGGCGTACTCAGAGCTCTTATCTACCGCCAGACGCATACCATAACCAAACTCGGCATTGTCCTCAAAGAGAGAGTTGCTCCATGCTGGCCCAAGACCATCCTTACGTGGGGTCCAAGGAGTCGTTGGCAGGTTACCACCATAGATTGAAGAACAACCTGTGGCATTTGCGACCAGCATCCGGTCACCGAACAGCTGTGAACAAAGTTTGACGAATGGAGTCTCGCCACAACCAGCACAGGCACCGGAGAATTCGAACATTGGTGGCAACAGCTGGCTACCTTTGAGGGTCGCACGGTTGATCAATGCAGGATCAGTGTCAGGCAGGTTGAGGAAGAACTTGAAGTTAGCAGTCTCAGAATCACGCAGAGGAGCTTGGAAGGTCATGTTGATGGCCTTCTTGTTAGCTTCAGTCTTGCTCTTAGCTGGACAGTTATGAACACAAGCACCACAACCAGTACAATCTTCTGGTGCAACCTGCAATGTGTAAAGCTTGCCGTCCATGTCCTTGCCTTTAGGTGCGCAGGACTTGAAGGTTTCTGGGGCACCATTGAGCTCTTTTTCGTCATAGATCTTCATGCGGATAGCGGCATGAGGACAAACGAATGAACAGATACCACACTGGATACAGATATCTTGTTCCCAAACTGGGATATTAACTGCGATGTTCCGCTTCTCAATACATGCAGTTCCTGTTGGGAAGGTACCGTCAATCGGCATAGCTGACAGTGGCAGCTCGTGACCGATACCATCGATGATCGGACCAAGTGTGGTCTGAACGTCTTTGGAGTATGCGGACCACTGACCAACCTGCATCTCGATGCTGCTGTCGGCTGTTGCTGGAACCTTAATTTCGGTAATATTCTCAAGCGCGACATCAACAGCCTGCTTGTTCATATTAACAACTTTTTCACCAGCTTTACCGTAAGACTTGACGATTGCATCCTTGATCTGAGCAATAGCCTGAGCTTCTGGAATGATTCCAGAGATCTTGAAGAAAGCTGTCTGCATGATCATGTTGATACGTGCACCAAGGCCGATTTTTTCGCCCAGGTGAATACCATCAATGACATAAAATTTCAGTTTCTTATCGATGATCTGCTGCTGAACCATTTTTGGCAGGTGAGCCCAAACTTCAGACTCGGTGTATGGAGCATTTAGAAGGAAAGTTGCCCCCTCTTTAGCATTCTTAAGCATGTCGTACTTCTCAAGGAAGGAGAAGTTGTGACAAGCAATAAAGTCAGCTTGGGAAATCAGGTAAGTACTCTTGATTTCTTTCTCACCAAAGCGCAGGTGAGAAGTGGTCATGCTGCCAGCTTTTTTGGAATCATAAACAAAGTAAGCCTGAACATTGTTGTCAGTACACTCACCAATGATCTTGATCGAGTTCTTGTTGGCACCGACAGTACCATCCGATCCCAGACCGTAGAACATGGCAGCATAGCCTTCAAACGGCACCATGAAGTTGTTGTCGAAATCAAGGCTTGCACCCATAATATCGTCATTGAAACCAACGATGAAGTGGTTCTTTGGCTTGTCGTTGAGCAGGTTGTCGAGAACAGCCTTACACATACCGGCATTAAACTCGAATGAACCAAGACCATAACGACCGCCAACGACTGTTGGGTAGCCTTCAAAGCTGGCCATGCCTTCAGCCATACCTTCGCCAATAGCAGTACGGATCGCTTGGTAGAGCGGCTCACCGATGGAGCCTGGCTCCTTGGTACGGTCGAGAACAGCAATCTTCTTAACGCTGGTAGGTAGAGCTTTACAGAACTGCTCAATGGGGAAAGGCAGGAACAGGCGGATCTTGATCATGCCAACCTTTTCGCCTTGGGCAACAAGGTAGTTGATGGTTTCTTCCATCGCCTCGCAACCGGAACCCATCATCACAACAACACGCTCAGCCTGTGGGTGACCAACGTAGTCAACCAGATTATACTTGCGGCCGAGACGGCTGGCAAACTTGTCCATCTGTGCTTGCAGAAGCTCAGGAACCTTCGTATAGAGCTCATTGGCAACTTCGCGACCCTGGAAGTAGACGTCAGGGTTCTGAGCAGTACCACGCAACTTTGGATGATCGGGAGACAGGGCACGCTCGCGATGAGCGGTGACCAGGTCGTCATCAACCATGAAGCGCATATCATCCTGTGTCAGTTCTTCGATTTTCTGAACCTCGTGAGAAGTCCGGAAACCATCAAAGAAGTGCAGATATGGAATACGTGATTCCAGAGTTGCAGCCTGAGCAATCAGGGAAAAGTCCATGACTTCCTGAGGGTTATTGGAGCAGAGCATGGTCCAACCGGTAGAACGGCAGGCCATAACATCAGAGTGATCACCAAAGATTGAAAGAGCCTGAGCAGCGATAGCACGGGCAGAAACATGGAAAACTGTCGGGGTTAATTCACCGGCAATTTTGAACATGTTTGGAATCATCAGCAGCAGACCTTGAGACGCAGTAAAGGTCGTGGTCAAAGAACCTGCTTGAAGAGCACCGTGAACGGCACCAGCGGCACCACCTTCAGACTGGAGCTCAACAACCTTTGGGACTGTGCCCCAAATGTTTTTTTGCCCGACTGCTGTCTTGGCATCACAAATTTCACCCATAACTGAAGATGGGGTGATTGGATAGATGGCGACGACCTCATTGGTCGCATGTGCGACATGCGCGACCGCAGCGTTACCATCAATGTTGATCATTTTTCGAGACATGCATACCTCCTTGAAAAGTTAGTAAGAAACGCCTAAACCAAAAAACGTTGCGTGGGAAAACCTCATAAACAAAAAAATACAATACGATTTGAACAACGGACACCTGCAAAGTTGTTCATCAAGTCAATCAATTAAAGCTCTCTACGACCATCAACTGCCTGCTGGACAGTTCCAGCATCAATATATTCAAGATCACTACCAGTCGGGATCCCATGAGCTAAACGGGTCACCCTTAACCCTTTTTCTTTACAGATTTTAGAGAGATATAACGCTGTTGCCTCCCCCTCTATGGTGAAGTTAGTCGCCAGAATGATTTCTTCAATCTGCTCCTGCTCCAAACGCTCCATAAGTTGGGGTATTTTCAAATCTTTAGGGCCAATACCATCCAACGGAGACAAGGCTCCTTGCAGGACATGATAAAGACCGCGAAAAGCCCTGCTGCGTTCAATCGCCAACAGATCCTGTGGCTCCTGAACAATACAAAGACTTTTAACTTCGCGAGTGGTATCGGCACAAATCTGACACAGTTCACTCTCAGCAATATGGAAACAACGCTGACAGAAGCAAACTTTACGTCTCATTTCCAGCAAAGCTTCTGACAGGGCGAAAACGTCCTGTTCTGAAGTTCGGAGTAGATGAAACGCCAAACGTGCAGCTGTTTTTCGTCCGATCCCAGGAAGCTTACCTAACTCTGCTTCCAAACGAGCAAATGTCGGCAGCGAGGTTAGCATGAAATCTCTCCTAAATCCAACTATTTAAGTCACTCTAAAGGAATTTCAGGGGGAGTAAAAAATCAGTGATGAATCCCAAAGAATCTTGGATCAGTGGTAAGACCAAAAAGATTAATACCACGCCTTGGGATAAAATTTCAATCTTTTTTCGCACCTGAAAATCTGCTTTACCGAAAACAGGCCCAAACCGTTTATCCGATCTGAGCCTATATAATGTCAAAAAAACTGAGTAGGATTAAAACATACCTGGGATATTCATCCCACCAGTCACCTTACTCATCTCTTCCTGAATCATGTCCTGGCTCTTTTTAATCGCTTCGTTAACCGCAGCCATAACCAGGTCTTGCAACATTTCAATATCTTCTGGATCAACAACGTCTTTTTCGATATTCAGTTCAAGCAATTGCTGTTTCCCATTAGCTCTGGCAGTGACCATTCCACCACCGGCAGTTGCCTCAACTTCTTTAGATTCCAGTTCCTGCTGTACTCTGGCGATCTTGCCTGCATCTGCTGGGCCTGCTTCATGATATTTCCAAGTCCTTTTGCCATCGCTTACTCCTTCTTCATTATTTGAGCTGTTTCCACAGCATGTTTTAATTATACAAATCCTTTGTCGATTGGCTTAATTGTATCAACCTCACCTTCAAAAATTTCAAGCGCTGATTTAACCATTGGATGCTCCAACGCGTTTTCACGTAATTTTTTCTGGCGATCACTCTCCTGCTGGATACGCTCTTCGTGAAGAGAGGGAGGAGCATTCTCTCCGTTGCCGATCTTTTCGTACTCCACTTTGACATCAACAGCAAAATACTCTGAAGCTAACTGCTGAATAGCCTCACGAGTATCACCATCTGCCAAGGATAAATATTTACTCGGCATACCGATACGCAGACGTGGCAATTCCAACGTTAACAGATTTGACTGTTCGAGTAGCGATGAAATTCTGGGGCGGCGGCGGCCATTAACAAATGCAACCAGCCCTGCCCAGTTTTTATCAGATGTTTTGTTTACCGGCAGGGCTTCAGACTTTTTTTCAGTCTGTTCAGGCGGTGGCGGAACATCCGATATATCGGGCGGTGGAGCGGGAGCCGCCGCAGGGACTTCAACCTGAGAAACCGGAAGGCCCCCTGCCAGCTTGCGTTCCAAACCTTCGAGGCGTTCTATCAGAGTAGAAATGCTTGTTCCCGTCGGCATATTGGAAAGCCGAACCAGGACCATTTCGATCGTGAAGCGTGGAAAATGACTGGTTGCCAACTCTGCTTCGGTGCGGATCAAATTCTCCAGTATTCTCTGAAGATCTTCAATCCCCACATTAGCAGTGAGATCACGTAATTCCTGGACTTCAGTTTCGCTGAAATCGATCAATCCGCCCGGTTCAGCGGCGACCTTAAGAACCACCAGCGCCCGAGTCAACTCAACCATCTGACGGCAGAACTGACGGAAGGAATGACCATGGTCATCAACCTTTTGGATCAACGTCAAAACTTGTCGCGGATCACGTTCGAACACCGCTTCTAAAGTCGAAACCAACAAACGCTGACTGACCAATCCCAACAGGTTTTGAACTTCATCTGTCGCAACCTGCTCACCACAAAAAGCGATCACCTGGTCTAATGTCGACAGAGCATCACGCATACTCCCCCCGCCACTGCGAGCGACAGCAGCCAACCCATCATCGGAGATGCTGATATGTTCTTGATCTACGATGTAACGCAAATGCGCCTGTAACGGTGTCAGGGCAATTTTTTTAAAATCGAAACGCTGGCAACGTGACAAAATGGTAATGGGGATTTTGTGCGGTTCGGTTGTTGCAAAAATAAATTTGGCGTGCTCGGGAGGTTCTTCCAGGGTCTTCAACAATGCATTGAAAGCATTGATTGAGAGCATATGGACTTCATCGATGATAAAGATTTTATAGCGTGAACGTGAAGGTAAATAACGGATATTTTCCCGCAGCTCCCGAATATCATCAACGCCGGTATTGGAAGCACCATCAATTTCGAGGACATCAATTCCCTGGCTATTGGTAATTTCAACACAAGATGGACAAACGCCACATGGAGTAGATGTTGGCCCCTCCAGACAATTGAGAGCTTTGGCAAAGATCCGGGCAGCAGACGTTTTTCCAACACCACGCGCACCAGTAAAAAGAAAAGCGTGATGAACGCGATCTGCAGCAATGGAATTTTTGAGTGTTTGAGCGACATGTTCCTGACCGACCAGATCATCAAAAAGCTGTGGTCGCCATTTACGTGCCAGAACTAGGTAGGACATAGACCTCTCCAGAGAAAACCAGTAGCTTCTGCCTGAAAATCGCCCTTTTCCTCAATCACTGCGTTGAGTTTAAGAATTTGATAGCACGACGCTATGAACGACGCCACTCCCAAATACCGTGATCTCCGTGATCTTGAGAAAAATTGTTGGTTTCCAAATCAGAAACAGACCGATCCTATCCAGATGTATTAGGATAGGCACCAGCTAATGGTGAGGATAAACCTGTTCCGATAAAAAACAGGCCAAACTAAATTGCCGATACAAGTGACAGCCAGGCACCCCCGCGGCACACGTCCAAAACCGTTACCGCTGCTCCCTTCCGGGCCTGACGGAGTTCGCGGCCGTCCGTTGCGCGGGACCCGGCTGTCACTTCTACCGGCAATTCAAATCCGGGGTTGTGCCGTTGGTTTAAACTACGACCACAACCGTTCCGAAGCTGATCAAAAATGTTTAGATGCTAGGCGCCTGAAACTACACAGAATAAGACGTACAAGTATGTACGTCGTTGATGTGGAGTGAAGGCAACGCCGCAGATGAGCATTTTTCATCAGCTTGATAAATTATGGCGGAGAGGGGGGGATTCGAACCCCCGGTAGCGTTAACTACACCCGCTTTCCAGGCGAGCACCATCGGCCTCTCGGTCACCTCTCCGCGAATTCCGGAACATACACTATCAAACATGGCACTGTAAAGTGATTTTTCAGTCATCGTTAAGACTGGCATAGCGACCATTGATCCGATAGATAAAAGCCAGGATTTCTGCAACCGCTTCAAATAGTTCCTGGGGGATTTCAGCACCGATCGGAACCCGCCCTAACACTTCAAGCAAATCGCTGTCCTCAACAATATCGATTCCCGCAGTTCTTGCTGCTGCAATAATCTGTTCAGCCACACCACCCTGCCCCGAAGCCAGCACCTTAGGTGTTGCATCGGTCGGCTGGTCATAGTGCAAGGCCACAGCCTGACGTTGTATTTTTCTTTCTCGATTCATCAGATTCTCGCATCCAACATACTGTTCAGATCTGGCATTAGGCGTTTTTGTAGCTGTTTTGCTGGCAATTGCGCATCGGCTGAAAAACTAACAGCATTGAGAGCAACGGTCTGAATCGATTCCCTTAATTCATCGGCACAACTTTCCAAATATCTTTTCTTCTCCGAATTTTCGCCCGCAACCTGCATTTGCAAACCATGCTCCGGGCTGTAGAGCATATCGATTCGAACATTTCCCAATGCTGACAAACGTAAAGAAACAGATAAATTCACCCCTCTGTTCCCATCCTTATCAGCTTCACTCTCCTGATTTTCAGCCAACAGGTAACCCTCTTCCAACCCAGAAAAGGGTAAGGGTAGAAAATTAACCTGATCCTCTCCCAAGCGAGCTTTACACAACTGGAACAATTCAAGACGACGGAGCGGCTCAGCGACATCTTCTCCCGATTCTTTTTGAAGATTGAGCAAACTCAATTTCAAGCTCGCCAATGCCTCTTTCTGCTTTCCCTGCAGCAGTTCAGTTTCCAGATAAAAACCAAACAGTTGAGACAGTACTCCTAAGCTCCCTCCTTGGGGAACGGAAGGTTGTTGCGTCAGAAGTTGTGATAATTGGCCAATGACATGATTAATGTCAGGAGAGACAACGGAACTATGCGTCGCTGTTTGTTGCAAACGGCTTAAAAGCCCTTCAAGCCGCCCAAAAAGATTCGGAGATAAGCCCTGTTTCTGCCCTTGGGCTTGCTGGACCAAGGCCACGAGTTGCTTAAGCTCACCCTCGAGTTGCGATATAGCCAGGTCAGGTTTTCCCTGCGGCACCACAGACGGTTCACCAGAATCACCCAATACTCCTGACACTGCAGGAGCAAGAACAGCATCAGCACCTTGCCTTTGATCCGGGCGACTCATGATTGGTTGTTTCAGATGAGCAGTCACAACAGGGTCGGTGGAGCGTTTGTGCACAGAATTACTCGTGGTAGAATTCGGATGATCATACGCATACCCCCTGAACGTCTGAGCCACAGAGTTATCGACAGCTGATTTCAGTCCCTGCCTCACCTCTGTTCCGGAAACAACAGATTGCGGATGACTTTCTCCCTTGAGCTGAATCACTATTTTCTGCACATCTGACATCAGTTGAGGAGTAATTTGGGGCTGGACTCGTAACTGTGTCAAAGTACCAATCAAGAGAGATCTGGTTGTGCGCGAATAGCTTTGCAAGAAGAGATTATCTTGCTGGAGCGGTTTTAATAATTCTCTCGTGTGCTCAAGCCACTGAGGAGGCACTGGCATTGACTTTGGATTATTTCTCAACAGAACCATCTGAGATTGTATTTTCTGGACTAATTCAATCATCACCTTATCGACAGGGCTGAATGCCAGACTCGAAAAATTGGGGAACACTCCCTGCGAAAGAAGCGGGCGCATTGAGGTAATGTGAGCGGTCTCTGTGGAATGAGAAATTGAGGAGCTGAGTTGCTGCCACTGGTTCAAAATTTTGACAATATTATCCTCAGCCCGAAGTTCTACATTGCTTGGCGGATTCAGTAGGTGCTGAAGTTGAGATAACACGTTTGGAAGAGTCTGTTCTTGATTCTGGTTACGCTGTAATTGACCAGTCAATTCGCTCCAGTTGTAAGGATGAGTCAGAAGCGGCAACAGATTCACTAACCGGTTACCTGTCATTTCAGGGAGAACACGAAACTCCAAGCGAGGTTGGATCTGAAGCACCTGCAAGCGGAGCTGCTGCCCAACCTGAAGTTCCTTTTCTGACTGTGCCCGGTAATTCTGATCATTCAATTCAAGAAGAGCCTTATCCATCCCCCCTTCGATCACCTTTGCGAGGACAACCTGATCGAGACGCAGTTCAAGCTGGCGCAAATCAACAGATAGAACCGATTGGCTTGACGGTTGAATAAATAAATTCACAGGCAGGTTAGGGTTAACGATATTCATAGGATGCCCATCGACCAATTGACGTTGAGAGTTTATCTTAAATTACAATTGTTCCGCGACAGAAGTTAAATTAAACAGACCAGACTTCTCCCCTATATGATACGGGCACCCAGTGTCAAAATTCCTACACGAAAACAACCACCACTAAAAACAAAAGCCCTGTGTCAATTTTTCGACAAATCATCAATTCAAAAGGATGTCATCTTTAACAACTCCTCCAGTGCAGAGACAACACAAGATAAACACCTAATATATATATCATTTTAAAATTTGGCACAAAAATAGCAAATGTATCAATTAGAGACTAAAGATTTCCTATAAACCAGTCGAAATAGATAGCATACGTCACCATAAAATATTCACGGGGGACGAAAGGATATCATAAAATGTTAAGGTCTACGGCCCTGGTACTTGCCAATAGCAAACATAAAAAAGCCCAGATGGTGAATCACCTCTCAGCAACAGGCTTGTTCGACCAGATCAAGCCGCTGTGTTCATCGACCGCACTGCTTCAACATCTCAAAACGAAATCAGCTGACATGATCTGCTGGGCGATCGAAAAGAAAAATAACAAAGCAGACTGGATCAATAAACTCCAGTCGCACGAGCAGTGGCACGATCTACCATTAATTGCATTTGCCGAAGACCAGCAGAGCTTGATCGACGGGTTCCAGCAGGGTGCCAGTGATGCGTTTCATATCACCATTGACCCGACTGAGCTCAGCGCCAGAATGAACAACCACCTGCAGCGCTGGCAACGTCTTTTAGAACTGCGTAAAAGTCAGGAAGAGTTACAAAAGATGGCTCTGACTGACCCTCTGACTCAATTAGGAAATCGGGCGACATTTGACCTGAGCATCAAACAGGCCGCTGCAAGAGCCCAGCGTTCAGGAGTCCCCTATTCCTTACTAATGATTGATCTGGATCATTTTAAAACATTCAACGACACACATGGCCACCAGGTTGGTGATATCGTTCTTAGATTAAGTGCCGAAGCGATCAAATGTGCAGCGCGCGATTCAGACATCTGTTGCCGATATGGTGGTGAGGAATTTGCCATCATCCTGCCGGACACCAAAGCTAAAAATGCTGAAATTCTGGCAGAGCGCATTCATAAAAAGATAAGAAACGTGTCTCAGGCTCAACCGCTTGAACGTCAACCGATTACAGTCAGCATCGGGATCAGCAGCGCTAACCGGCGCAACAATTCTGACCCAGAGAGTCTGATCGAAGAAGCCGACCAAGCACTGTATCTGGCGAAAAGAAATGGACGTAACCGCACAGAATGTTGGCGCCCTGACTACATTGTTCCACAGATGCAATTCACGATCAACAACCCCCAACAATTGGCATTTGGGGCATAATAAACAATAAAGGGGCATGATATTAAATCATGCCCCTTTTAAATTAACAGTCTAAGACAACAATCTTATCAGGCGTTGTTCCCCAGAACTTTTACTTTCAAACGCAACTGCTTACGTTGTTCAGCTAAACAATAAGCGACAATCGCGTCCTGGTCTTCATCCCCGATATCAGAAAAGCACAAAGCCAACTGTTTCACGCCATCGACATCATAAGTTCCAACGACATCTGCAACACACTCAACGACTGTCGGCTGGGGCGCATCGACCACGATTTCCAAACCCAGCTTAGTCCCTTTTGCAATCAATTCAGAAACAGGTAGACGTAATCCACCACCACTGATATTGACAGAGGTCTGAACCGATTTTGCCGAAGGGTTCTCATCATCGATCACCCAATAGCTGACAGACAAATCGGCATCAACCCGGAAATACTCACGTTTTTGAATATGAGTAAATGAATCAACCATCTCCAGAAGAAGCTTGGCATCTCCTGCGACGTCGTTAATCCTGGCCTTGATCGACTTGTTCTCACCAGCCACATCAAAAGTCACCCGACAGAACTCTTCACGATTCAGCTCTTCAGTGTTCAATTGATCTGGGAGAAATGTCACTTCAAATTGAGGTGATGTCGTTATTTTGGCAACACCATCAAGCGATGGTGTTTGTCCATCCTGTAAGGGGAGGCAAATTTTAACAACACGGTAGTCTTTGAGATGATTGAGAACTGACATGACAGAGCCTCTTGAGGACAAAACAATATTCGAAATTCAAACAAATCACCAGAAGCTGCTTTTGAATCGAAAAGGTGAAACAGATCAATAAATCTAACCCACCCCCGGATCGATTTATTGTATTTCGGATCAGTTTGATGATACCCGCTGACCACAACACGACCACCTTTGATTTGTGATAATTCATGAGCAGTAACGGCCATCATGCCACGAATTTTGGGCAATAGCAAATGGTTCAACTCGACGATTTTTTCCAGTAACCGAGTCCGTTCCTGAAAGAGTGGATGGTCTTTCCACTCTTCTGAATTGCGCGTAAACAGCCGCTGAAAAATCCTATCATGCAAACTGGCCTCATCCTGCAACTCATGCATGCGTTGCGTATATACCCGCAGTTCTTCAGGATCTGATTTGTGCAATAATTGGTCAAGTTTTCCCGCGTGATCAATTATACGATTGTATTGTTCGATTGACTTTTTTATACAGATTTCCACATCCACCACCTTCATCAGAGCGATGCGACCATCCGGCTTTCGCTTTGCTCAACCGAGCTGCCAGAAAACTTAGAGTTTGTCTTACGACGACTTTCTACGGCCCCTGCAAAGCCCTCTCTCAGGTCAAGCAGAATTTTCTCAACAGGTGCCAATCGCTTGACATCACTTCGTGCGTTGACCGCTGAAAGTTCCCGAATCATGAAATCGTACAAACGATTCAAATCGTAAGCGATGTCACCTCCAACCTCAAAATCCAACGTATTAGAAAACTCTGTCACTATCGCAATTGCACGACGGATGGCATATGATTTCTCCTCCCTACGCCCCTCTTCTATAGCTGAGGCAGCCTGACGTACAAAACGGATAGCACCATCGTAAAGCATAATCAGAATCTGCTCAGGTGAAGCAGTCATAACTTGATTATTTCTATATTGATTTGAATAAGCATTCATTTAATGTAGCTCCCGTTGGATAAAGCATTGTTGCAACCGTGACATCCCATTTATCTCTGACCACCAAGTTGGATAGAGGATAATTGCTGAAGCATATAGTTCCCCTGTGCATTAAGTCCATTAACCAACTCTTCCATGGCTGTAAAGCGTTCACGCAAACTTTTTTCTTTCTGCTCCATGCGACTTTCCATCAACTCAATTCGCTGATCAATACGTCGAATATTGCGATCAGTAGATTTTTTGCGTGTCGCATGTAACCCGTCAACGGAATCAGTCATTTCCTCTAAAAAGGAAGTAAACATATTACTAATCCCATCGACATCACCATTCCCAGTAAAAAGGGTAACGACTCCTGAAAAATCATCCTCTAAAGCACTGGATAGCTTTGTATCGTTTAAAACAATCTGGCCATCTTTCTGTGTCTCAACCCCGAGCTGAGCTAAACTGGAGTAGTTTCCGTCTCCAATCCGGGTTGTCAACAAATTCTGCATCTGGCGTTTTACCGATCGAAAAGCCGGATCATTACTCCAACTGGCATCTTTCTGAGTAGCCATAAATGTAATTATATCGTTATAGGCATCAGTAAAACCTTTAATTTTTTCTTTTGTCGAAGCAGAATCTGCTGAAATATTGATCGTTGTTGTCGAACTCTCGTCAGCTTTCATGAGTTCAATAGACAACCCAGGGACAGCACTGTCAACTTTATTGCTATCACTGTAAACATCAATTCCGTCAAGCCGAATATGAGCTTGCTGAGCCAGCTGCGTGTTGCTCAGAGCCGGGCCAGCTCAGTACCACCACTTAAGCCAGAAGCATCAAGTGAGAAGGAATCTGAAACACTATTTCCCGTCAAAACAAGGCGATATGGAGTCCCTGTTCCGTCGTTAATAACCGTAGCTCCAACCCCTAGCTCTGCATCGTTGATGGCCACGGCAATACCCTCTAGGGAGTTATTTTCAGCATCGATATTAATCGAATGCGCAGTACCACCAACTGTCAAGCTTATGGAACCGGTTCCAAGAGTTTGGGCCGACTTGTCTGCATACCCCTGGCTGACATCCTTCTGTTGCTGTGCCAATGCAACCACAGACAGCTGATAAGAACCGGCCTGTGATCGCCCATCCGCAGAGACAGACACATAGTCTTCAGAACTGCTTCGGACCGTAGAAGCATTGAGCTCAGAAGCCGTATCAATCTCTTCAGCTTTTTGCTCAAATGCCTTCATTTTGGCTTCAAGGTCAGAAAACGCTTTCAGACGATTATTGTAATAGGCTTGGTCCTTTTTCAATCGATCAATCGGAGCCCGCTCAATCTTCATCAGCTCTGTAATAATCGAACCGGTATCAAGCCCAGATGACAAACCACTGAAAGTAATAGCCATAATTTTATCTCCCAAAAGCCCTTTATCTAATCAACTTTGTGTATCAATAATATTTCCACGCAGATTATCCAATGCAGCTCTCATTTCTAGAACTTCTTCTGCGGGAACCTGGCGGATTACCTCGTCTTTTTCCTGATCGACGATCTTTATGACCATGCCATGAGAACGTTCATCGCGTTCAAAACGAACACTGTACAACCCCTCATCGGTCAATGACTTAATCTGCTTGATCAATTCCTCTGGTTGAATCTGTTTTTTTTCAACTTCTTCAGTTGATGCTTGATCTTCAGCTTTTTTCCGCGCCCCAGACACCTGGTCTGATGCTTTACTTGATTGGAATTGATCCGCCCTCTGTGTACTAACAACCTCGATATTCATCGTCAGCCTCCCCAGTCATTCACTCAAAAAAAGTGGAGGCGGAATACCGCCTCCACTCAAGTAGATCAAATTATCCGAGCAATGACAAAGCCAGTTGCGGGGATTGATTTGCCTGGGAAAGAATCGAAACGCCTGCCTGTTGCAGGATATTAAACTTAGTCATATTCGATGTTTCTTGGGCAATATCAGCATCCATAATCCGAGAACGAGCAGAAGAAACATTCTCTGAGATGTTCGAAAGGTTAGCAATTGTCGACTCAAAACGGTTTTGAACCGCACCCAAGGTACCGCGGGCCTCGTCAACATCAGCAATCGCGCCATCAATGGAATCCAACTGTGTTTGAACGTCTGCAGCAGTAGCCATGCCAGTAACATCCACACTACCAACCCCCAGAGAAGCGGTGGTCATCTGCAAACTACTCAGATCAATTTCGATCTGATCGTTAGCACTCGATTCGGAACCGACATGGAAGTTCAAGGCATCCGTATTGTTGAGAAGGCTGGTGCCGTTAAACTCAGTTGTTGCAGCGATACGATCAATTTCATCACGTAACTGAACCACTTCGTCTTGAAGAGATGCACGGTCTTCAGTGCTGTTGGTATCATTTGCAGATTGAATGGTCAGTTCACGCATACGCTGCAGAATGTTGGTAACCTCACCCATTGCGCCTTCAGCGGTCTGAGCTAGAGAGATACCATCGTTTGCATTCCGCACAGCTTGGTTGATACCACGGATCTGAGAGGTCATACGGTCAGAAATAGCCAAACCTGCAGCGTCATCTTTTGCACTATTGATACGCAGACCAGATGAAAGACGCTGCATTGAGGTATTCAAAGACCCCTGCGATTTACCCAAGTTACGCTGTGCATTAAGGGAAGCAACATTAGTATTAATTGATAAAGCCATGATTTTCCTCCATGAATTAGGTTGGTCGGAGCATCCATGCTCCGAGTTTGATACTTACTGCTTGGTAATCTTTCCATGAGGACCGCAAGGGTTACCTTAGCCTCCTTGTGCGTTAAATTTCCTCGTTAACTACTCTTCGGTCCTACCTTCAGTTTTCTTTAGATTTTTTATTTTCTAACCATTGAGAGCTAAACATCTATTTTCACTGCCATTTCACACAAGCTTCTATATTATTTTTTTGTTATTATATTTTATCTTCTTCGTTACCAGTTTTAAGATTTATGTCCGTCAACTAAGCTTGACGTCATATCCTTTACCTAAAACTCTTACAATTGATCAACTTATTTATCCCTTGAGATAAGAACATATGTATCAAAGTAACATTGTATAATAATCATGCCCCACCCCTCTCCTGACAATACAACCTCCAGATAAGATGCAGGAAAGACGCTTTCTGTCTCTTCAGTCACTGTTCCGGACAATACTTTTGAATCAAATCTTTCTACATCCGCTAAGCGGCCATCTCAAAAACAGCACAGTAATCTGGTGTTGTTTGCTTTGACAAGAATAGTGAATTCTATAAAATCACAACATTAAACAACGTGTAGAAGCAAACACCCCTAATTTCTACCTTTGTGTTTTACAGCGACAGTGACCTTACTTTTTACTCAGCTCCTTGGTCTCAATGGATCACCAATTTTTCCGCCGACAGAGAAACCATCGCCCCAGACAGAACAGACACCTTGGACCGACCAGAAACAGTTTGCAGAACCAAGCAGATTAATAGCACAGCCGATCATTCTAAGCCGAAATGTTGTCACTGTTTGTTTTGATTGTAAACCACCACAGAACATGGATTTTCTCGAGCCAGAGAACTCTAGCTATTATTAATTGCTGGTATTTACACTGCTGACAGATATACAGACACCTTTATACCTGTCAATATTTACGAAGGGGCGCGGCAGAGGAAAAGAATCCATCTAAAAACAACGAAGTTTACATAGAAACCCTAACAGGCTTAGTCTGAAGAAATATCTGTGGTCAAATTCAACTTCATTTTTGGAAAAACTTCTTTCATAGCTGGTCCCTCTTTTGATAAATGTCATTGGTGAAAAAAAGTACAATTAAAGGTAGATATATTCATTGTCCAATGCAATACACAGTTGAAGACGGCTAGTTTATTGCATATTCAATAAAAAACCACATCGTGGCAATATTTTGACAAAACAACTTAGCAACCCCAGGGAAAAGATTATGCAAGAACAGATTCAAGAACAAATTGGTCAACCGACACGCACGCAGTTTGATGAAGTTCTATATTACCAGATCAACGGCCATACATTCCATCAAACCGAATCAAAGGTCCTGTACTCGCAGTACTATGGGGAAAAATTGCACCAAAAAGATTCGTTGCATATCATAGTGGGAACAGATTCTGGGCTCCTACCTCTCTACCTGACAAACAATGAAATACCTGAAGGAAGTCATTATCTCTTCATTGAATTGACAGAAGTCATTCAATCAGATCTTCTTCAGGAGCTAATACCTCTCCTCCCTACTGAAATAACCATAACGGATGAAAAAAGTTTTAAACTTCAAGTTCAAAAACATAACCTGACAGACTTTATATACCTTGATTCTGTATATCTTTCAGATTCTTTTGCCGTCAGAGATGCATCCATTGCAGGCTACCATGAGCTATCTACCAATATACGCCAGATTGTCAATTCAACAGCCTATGATGTCATCATGGGACTCGGCTCTAAAAATTATATCAACCGCCAAATTGACAACCTGACCGAGAACACAACCTCTGCCGCAATACTCAAAAGCTACAGACCATACACCAAAGACCGAACAGCAGTTATTCTTGGCGGTGGACCATCGCTGGACGAATTTCTCCCCTGGGTAAAAGATAACTACGATCATCTGACAGTCTTTGCCATTTCAAGAATTTCCAGACGGCTACTGGAGTGCCAAATAACACCGCACTTCATTGTCAGCATTGATCCGGCTGAAGTCAACTTCTCCAAAAGCCGAGAGATGTTACTCTTTCCCAAAGGACCGGTTTTACTCAATGCAAACCACATCAATTCTACGCTCCTCAGCACTTGGCCAGGCGAGAGACTCTACCTTGGACAGAGAACCCCCTGGGAAAGCAGCCTGAACAAGGAAGCACTGGAACCCTGGGGACCAACCGTCACAAATACAGCACTTGGTGCAGCCGTTGAAATGGGGTTCAGTCAAATTCTCCTTATGGGAGTCGATCTTTGCTTCAACGATAAGGGAATTACCCACGCAGCCGGAAGTGATGAATATGAATCTGGGCCCAGACTTGACACACCACTCACAGTAACAACAAACAGTGGCAGTTCTGCAGGCACAGATCATGATTATTACAGCGCTATCAAATTTCTCTCTGAGCAAGCAGCAGAAGCCAAAAATCAGGATTGCAAGGTAATCTCACCTGCGCAGAATGCCGCTAAAGTTAAAAATGTCACATATCAACCTATTGACAAAGTAACACTCACAGAAACATCTCCAGCTGATAAGCTAGAAATCATGAATAAACTGGCAAAAGGAACTGACAATCTCTCACGGCAAGATACAATGTCAGTTCTCAAAGAACTCAATCAGGTCAGCAGCCAGCTTCGTAAAATAGTATCCCTCTGCTCAAAAGGTATTCAGTACAGCCAGAAGATGAAATCTTCTAAAAAATCAGAAACATTGAGCCAAAAGATTAAGCAGATCGACCAACAGTTGAACAACGATTTTTGTGCCTTGACCCCCCTCATCAAAAGGTACGGGATCCGTTCTTTCCTGAAAATTAAACTAGAGACAGAGCGTGCGAATAAATCTGGAATAGACTTCCGAGACCAGCTGAAGCAATATTTCGATGCGTTCAGAAAAAGCACCAACACTCTTGCAAAGAGAATAGAACAGGCGACTAAAAGAACAGAATCCCGCTTGGAAGAAAATAAGGAAAAACCTGATTTCGGGGCAATCACATCGCAGTGGATAGCAGATGGTCAACAAGCAAGAATACTCTCTTTACTATCAAGTAAACCGCACCTTCTGGAAGAGATGACAGAGAACGAAACAGCAACCTTCAAGACAATGCAAAAAGAATCTCTCCTTTATATTAAACAAAGAATTTCTGCACAGGGTTCGGCTCAAAGCCTCCGCCCGGTCCTTACTCAGGACACGGCAAGATCCATTGCCAACCGAGCATTTAAACAAAACAATGTGGCTAGGCTTAACACCATTGCAGACCAAATCTGCACCAAGTCAAAGTTTTTCGATGTTGTCATGCCCCTCCCGATTGTAGTCGACGCAGACACCAATAACACGCTCCCATTGGAGCATGGCGAATACTTCTATTTAAATATATTTCTCTCTCAGCAACCCGCCCCTACAACATTGAATCTTCACTGGCAGGTTGGAGAAATCGATCATCAAATTTATTGGGGGCAAAGCCTCAGACAACCCATACCAATAGCCGCTTAGTTTATGCCGGGGATCTTCCCGCAACAGGAGAGTGGACTCTCCTGTTTATCCCTCTGTCGATGATCAAGTTCGACCCGGCCCAGGTTCTTGGGTTCTGCACAACAACTGATCAGGGGCATGTCTGGTGGGACCTAGACACAGAAGTCACCACCTCACCTCAGATACCGGAAAGAACATCGTCACCAGAACCAGAGACAGCAATCTTGATAGGTAAAGGGTGGGATTGGATTGACGCCTACCGTCAGGGAGATGTTTTATGCTGTCAATACTTCGATCAAGCAAGTGTTCCATTCAGTATCAAAAAAGGTGATTTTTTAAATATTAGAGTCAACCTTCACCCTGAAAACCCACCTCGCACAGTTATGCTTCAGTTCCATACGAAAAACTGGAACCACAGAGCCTTCTGGGGGTCACACGACGTTCCCGTCGGTGGAACAGAAGATGACATATGCCGCCGCCATAAAGGCCCACTACCACAGACAGGGAAATGGATTGATCTTTGCGTTTCAGCAAAGGAGGTTGGCCTCGAAGGGAAAAACATCAATGGATTTTCGATCCTGCTCCTTAACGGTCAAGGAAAATGGAAACGAGTCGGTAAAACATCCCTACATGGATTGACTACCGAATGGTTCGATGATGAGTTGCCACAAGGAAGCAGGAATCGCAGCTTTCGTTACCTGACAGGCTATGATATTCCTTCCCCGATGAAAGCTTTGATTGCTCTTATAAATGGATATAAACAGGAGTTGTGTGAAGAACCTGAAAATGCCCTCAAATCTTATCGTGACCTGGTCCTGAGCTACAGAGAACCAGCAACTCAGGAATTGGCACTCAATAGGATCTTCAAAATTTCATCACAGCGAGATGACATGTCGAACTGCCTCCTGGCTCTCGAATGTCTGACCGATCTTTCTTTAAACTATGCGCCAGCTTATGCCCGTCTGCTGAAATTAACAAATAACCATGACAGTGCAATCTGCGTCTATGAAACATATCTTCAAGCATTTCCAAGTGATGCACAGGTAATGCTTGATCTTGGTAAGCTTTACGATCAGACTGGAGCCAGAGACAAAGCGAGGGAAATGTTCCAACACATTATCGAAATCGACACAAACCAAACCGAGGCCAGAAAATTGTTAAACCAATTGGAGACATCATGCTGAGTGGCAAATCCTTATTAATAACCGGCGGGACAGGATCTTTCGGAAAACGCTTTGTCCACTCACTGTTCCAGCGATGGCCGGAAATCGACAGAATTGTTGTGTTTTCACGAGATGAAATGAAACAATTCGAGATGTCACAAGAATTCAGCCAGGAACAATTACGCAAAATTCGCTTCTTCATCGGCGACGTTCGCGATAAAGATCGCCTCCGCAGAGCCCTTGAGGGCGTTGACATTGTCGTCCACGCTGCCGCTTTGAAACAAGTCCCTGCAGCTGAGTACAACCCTTTTGAATTCATAAAAACAAACGTTTTAGGGGCCCAAAACTTGATTGAATCTTGTTTTGATATGAACATAGAGAAGGTTGTCGCATTAAGCACAGACAAGGCTGCAGCCCCGATCAACCTCTACGGAGCGACAAAGCTCTGTTCTGACAAGCTCTTTACTGCGGCAAACAATATGAAGGGAAAAAGAGATATTAAGCTTTCAGTTGTTCGCTACGGCAATGTTCTCGGAAGTCGAGGTAGCGTCATTCCCTACTTTTTAAAGAAAAGAAAAGAAGGCAAAATCATTCCCGTTACAGATAGACGAATGAGCCGTTTCAGCATCACCCTTGAGCAGGGAGTCGAGGTTGTCAACCGGACGCTCAATTTAATGTGGGGTGGAGAAATCATCGTACCGAAGATTCCAAGCTTGAAAATTATAGACCTGGCAAAAGCAATTGCTCCGGATAATGGCATTGAAATCATCGGCATTAGGCCCGGTGAGAAAATTGACGAGGAGATGATCACCGCGACTGATGCGCCCAACACGCTTGAATTTAAAGACCATTTTGCGATTCTTCCATCCATGGATTTTCTTGATGTAGAGCAGATGACGAAAACCTACAACGGCAAACGCTGTGAACAGGGCTTTGAATATAATTCGGGCAACAATCCTTGGCAACTATCGGTTGCTGAAATCCGAGCAATGGTTCAGGACTTTGAAAAAAGCAATGTCTCATAAATCATTTTTACCCTACGGGAAGCAGACCATCGACAATGATGACATATCATCTGTCGTAGAAGCCTTTCCAGCCCTCTGATCACAACAGGACCACTGGTTGAAACATTCGAATGCGCCCTAGCAAACTATGTCAAAAGCCATTATGCCGTGGCTCTGTCCAGTGGGACAGCCGCCTTGCACGCTGCCATGTTTGCTGCCGGGGTCGGTCCGGGAGATGAGGTCATTGTTCCTCCTCTGACCTTTGTGGCAACAGCGAACGCTATTATCTACCAGGGGGGAACACCTGTCTTTGTAGATGTAAATCGAAATAATCTGTTGCTTGATCCTAGTCTCATTGAACAACAGATCACCTCAAAAACCAAAGCCATCCTCGCGGTGGACTATGCTGGACACCCCTGCAATTACACCGCACTTAAAGAAATCGCAGAAAAAAACAAGCTCCTCTTGATTGCAGACTCCTGCCATGCTCTAGGCAGCCACTATCAAGGAGTTCCATGTGGCTCACTCGCCGACATGACAGTTTTCAGCTTTCACCCGCTAAAGGCAATAACCACTGCCGAAGGGGGCATGCTTACGACCAACAATCCAGAACTGGCAGATCGGGCCCGACAATTTCGAAATCATGGATTCAACCAAGATCACAGGCAAAGGACGCAAAGCGGGTCCCTCTTTTCCGACATGACAAACCTCGGCTACAATTACCGTTTATCCGACATTCAATGCGCGTTGGGATTAAGTCAGTTGAAAAAACTTCCGCTCTGGATTGAGCAAAGACAGAAGATAGCTGCCAGCTATCAGCAACGATTAAAGGAATTACCCCAAGTAAAACCGCTTGAGCAGGACAGCGACATCAGCCACAGCTACCATTTGTTTGTTGTTAGACTGGCACCAGGCAAGCAGCTAGAAACATACCAGAACCTGCGTAGCAATGGCATTGGTGCCAGTGTGCACTACAAGCCAGTTCATCTGCACCCATATTATGAAGAAAAATTCGCAGACCAAGCAGCCTCCTGTCCTGTCGCAGAAGAGATCTATACACGAATTTTATCACTTCCCATATTTCCGGGCATGACAGACAAAGAGATTGAAAATGTAATCATTTCAATTCGGAGTTAGCATAAAGAACAGGCTCAATAAGCGGAGAGATAATTCTGGTGACATCCCCAAATAGGGGAAAGACAAATTCGGAAAAGCAAAGAGAAGATATACGGGCTGAACACCTGTCTACTTAATCCCGGATAAAGCACCAGTGGAGCAGCCCACATAGGAAACGAACACTACGCTCACGGTGTTACCATATCCCTTAAAAAATCACAGTTCTGACTCTAAACGCGAAGATCAACTACTTTATAATCCTTCAATTAACACTCTATCCAGAATTATATAAATTTAAAAAACAGATGATTTTTTGGCTTCCTTCAGTTTACCTCCTGGTCGATATTCGAATATCCGCTTGCCGCAATTCTGGCCAATGGTCACAATATTGTCAAAATTCATATTTGATTGGACGGTATTCAAATAGATAACGATATCATAGCCCTTCAGCTGCTTCTTCTTTTCAGCGGGTAATCGGTTGTATTGCATCATGCCCGGGTAAGGGTATTCAATTTTCTTATCCAGAGCTGAATGCTCTATATTCAAACCGTATGGCGCTAACAAATCAAGCTGGCTTCCTGTTGGTAGTAAAGCACGAACTTCCGCATAAGGATCCATGCGCCCCGAACGTATCAGCAGGACCCTCAGATCAACTCGATCTGCAAATATCTTTTTAAATTCAAAATCGTCTATTTCATCATCACTGCAATCAGTAGCAAGTAGGTCAAGAATGTATTTACGCTCTTCTTTTGGAAATTCCGGCGTCTCCATGAGAACTTTGATTTCACCACCAAAATGAGCGGTATTGGTAACATCATCAACCAACAAGGTCGCGTGCTCATTGACCCAATCGTAAACTTTGGTTCCTGGATATGGAACCAGTTGATTGAAATAAGCATAATCCAGCCCCACATCATCTTTAAACTGGACACTCTGCTTGACCTTGTCCAGCGTATCCCCCGGAAGCCCGACAATAAAATGGCCACCGACAACAATTCCAGCCTTTTTCAGCAGACTGATTCCATGCCGCAAATCATCCAACGTCTCACCTTTGTTGACCCCTGCCAAAATCTCCTCGTCAGCAGACTCGATACCAACTGCCACTCCTAGACAACCGGAACGTTTCATCAGTCTACTCAATTCTGCATCAAGCCGGTCAGCCCGAATTCCATTATTGGCATACCAGCCAACTCCCAGATCCGCCTTGATCAAAGATTCGCAGACGGTCTTGGCGTGGTCTATATCAAGAGTAAAGTTATCGTCGATAAATTCAAAGGTTCGAAAAACGTACTCCCTGCGGGCAGATTTGAGTTCATCAATAACGCTTTCAGCTGATCTTTTCCTGAATTTTCGACCATTTATTTGGGGCACACTGCAATAGGAGCAGTGATAAGGGCAACCACGACTGTGAACCATCGGATAAGAAAACAAAGAACGGTCGATCCTATCCCAAGTTTTGTATGTCGGATAAGCAATACTCTCCAAATCAAAAACCAATTGAGGCTCATTGACAACCCAGTTTTCACCACGACGATAAAACAGTCCGGGGATCCCATCAGGATCATCACCATTAACCAGAGCAACAAAAGAACGTTCAGCCTCGCCAAGCAAGCCATAATCATAAACATTCTGCTGCGTCATATAGTTTTCACGAGTTACACTCAGGTGGGGACCACCAACGACAAAGCAAGCATCAGGACATACCCGTTTTAACAAGCGCGCTGTTTTTTCTGCTGAAGCGACCAACGCAGTTTTAACGGAAAAACCGATCCAATCTGGCTTAAAATAGCGACAAAAACTTTCCAGTTCCTGCTCGCTATACGTGTAGTTGTTCAGGTCAAGAACAGCAACATTATACCCCTGTTCCGACAAAGAACCAGATAAATAGGCCAGGCCAACATTATGAGTAACATTGGTCTGCGATCCTGCCGGATCAATCAGTAAAACATTCATTTATAGCCTCTTCATAAAGAGCAATAAGTTGTGTCAGATGACGCTTCGGCGTAAAATAACCTGTAGCCTTCTGTACGCCCTCTGCACCCATTTTCTCACGCAACTGGTCATCTAGAAGCAGATGATCAATCCTTTTGGCAAAAGTCGCACAGTCACGGTGAGGAATCAGAAAACCGTTACCCCCATCGTTAAGCCAATCTCCGACACCTCCAACGGCAAAACTGATAACCGCCTTCCCGTAACACATCGCTTCAATGCCGACCAGCCCAAACGGCTCTGGCCAAGTAGAGCTAAAAGCAACAATCTTAGCACTACGATAAGCCTGTTCCAATTCTTCCTTCTCGGCCCAGGGTTCGAGACTCATGGAAACATTCCACTTCTGTGCTTCTTTTTCCAAAGCTTTGTCATAGTCGCTCTGTCCCAGCAGGCCATAACCTCCAATAACCCGGAGCTGTGGTTTTGATTTGGTTCTTCCAACCGCCTCTATCAATTCACGCAACCCCTTTTCAGGCGTTATACGTCCGACATACAACACCTGATCCAGCTCAGTGATGCCTGAGTCCTGTGGATTTAGAGAGGTAAAATTTGGAATACACTTCACCTGATGCTCAGAAAATCCGTTCAGTTTCAAGACATCTTCAATCCATGTGGAGATGGCAACGATCCGCGAGAATCTTTTTTTCATAAAACGGTTTTCAGCTCTTACGCGGGAAGCTAAAAAATCATCGGGGGCATCGCAAACATCTGTACACCGTCGACCCAACGGATATGGGCAGACAGATCCATCTGGCAATATTTTCATCCGTGTTCGACACAGATTTTCATAACTGTGAATCGTCCTGATCAGAGGCTTACTGATTTGCAGATCCTTAAAAATCTCGATAGAAGGGAAATTATGCACATGAATCAGGTCGGGATCTTCAATATCAACAATATCCTGAAGATAAGCAATCGCCTGTTTGTATTTGCGACTCCTTCTATAATTGCAGTAAATGCTCTTGTTACTCAACGGAACAAGAAGTTCAGGCATGAAGTAACGATTAACTTGGGCTGGCCAAAATTCCTTGATTTTAATATGACGATCATCATTTGCTACAACCAAACCGACCTGATGACCAGCAGCTAGAAGATTCCTTGAGGTATCGAGCAACAACCTCTCCGCCCCCCCCTGAACGGCCGAAAAACTGTTGAAAAAAAGTATTTTCATGCCAAGCTCCTTAGCCTAGACTTTAGCTTGCTCCCACTAGTCACTAAGCTCGAATGATTTCCTATATGCAAACATATCGATATTCTCTGGGACATCAACCTCCCTGACATCCAGGCCCCACATATCTTTGGTCGCATGCTTGACATCAAGAACATAATACTGGTCACAGGGGATATAACAAATTGACCGCTTCACAGGCCAGTCAATGTGATCATTGAAGAGATTGCCAAAGCGCCAACGCTTACGGTCGGCTCGCCGCTCCTGAGTCAAGCATTTATACATAAAACCTTCAGGATCAATAACAACATGAGCCTGACCACCATTACAGGATAATGGCAATTCCCCTGCAACATTCAAATCGAGCACATCTTCAAACGGAGAGACAAAAACACGTAACCCTTTTTGACGCAAGTTTTCTGCTGCACCATGGGCATCGTATGTTGGATATTCCACCAGATTCACAGACATGGGATAGTGAGATGATAACTTGAGACATTTTTCCGCAAACTCATCCAAACTATCAGGGCCAGAATGATGATAAGATGCTGTCCAGGACACACCACTGACCAAACGGTCTCGATCAAAAACCTCCCATTTATTTCCACCCATGTTCGAAGTCAACGCCCATCTGTGGGTTTTAGACAGCTTTTTCAAAAAACCATGAAATCCTGGCACAATTGTCGGTTCACCACCAACAAAATCAATTGTTGCCGATGGTGGGATATGTTTCAGAATCGCATCCAGCCATAAATCCACTGATTTATCACCAGACCGGTCACGTACAGGGTGAGCAGTTTCAACCCAACAATAAGGACACGCAGTTCCTGCATTGCAAGCAAAGTCGCAATACCAGGACAAATTAAGCATAACAGAGCCAAGCTCCATAAAGAACCTCCTCAGCCAGGATTCGGCTATTTCGCTTTTCTTATCAAAAATGTATTTGACAACGATTTATAATTATTGCCTGCACAAAGGTCTTCTATCACCTCCAAGACCTCTCCGCCCTCTTCACGAATAATCCGAAAGACCTCCCGCTGTGGCAGCACGTGCATCTCCATGTCTGTTTTGTTCATACGCTCGTCCAGATAATCATTTAGCGCAAAGGCATAACCAAACTTATATGTTGGAATCTGAAATAGAGCCACACCACCGGTATTTAGCGCACGAACAATTTCTCTGAGAATAATACCGATCAGGGGTGGAGGATTATGCTGAAGGACAATAACGGAATAAATAAAGTCCACTTTTTCCAAGTTACTGACGTCAGTAACTTTACTCAGGTGGTGAAAAGTAACATTATCAACACCTTCCCGCTTCAGATGCTCTTCAGCGCCGGCAAGATGAGGGCGGGAGATATCATAAGCATGCACCTGATTGAACATCGTAGCCAGCCAATATGTCACACGCCCCAAACCACACCCATATTCAAGGGCAGTTGCAAACTTGCTGTAATCGATACCGCTACGCTCCAGATAACACTGTATACGCTGTAGATCCCCCTGCCCAGATGAATAGAATTTTTTCAATGATTGCGAAAGGTTATCCTTTCTATACTCATCCAGAGACAATACAGAATAATGAGGATCTTCCTCTCCCTGATACTCCCATGCCGTTTGTATATGAGCAAACAATGACATCAGTTGACTATGTTCTGTAACCTGCTCAATCGGCATAAGCGTTCATCTCCTGCCATTGCCGGAGAATAACCCTGAAGGATACTGCTATTTTTATGTTTAAATTCATCCGACTTAAGAAATTCTCTGCGCAAAGAATCTAGAGTCTCATTTCTACTCAATTTATCTGCTATAATTTCTTCTGACTCTGGCTCTCTTCCCAAAAACAGACGATAAGCCCATATCACAGCTTCAGCCCCCAGCTCGTGTTCTCTCTCTGCAATCACATTATCCGCATAACTCATAAACCAAGCCTTTCACAAATATTTTTTTTCACGGCACAATCACCGTAGACAGTTAATAAATCAGCTTCTGCGGCTTCAGCCATATGTTTTCGATCCGCCTCGCTTGAACCAACCACTGCTCTCAGAGTTTCAGCAATATATTCTGGTCGGGACAAAGCACAACTCTGCCCATCCTGATAAAAGGCCGGATCACTACAGAATGGCTGATCAACCTCATCGTGATGAATTTTGAAATAGTCACCACTCCTTAAAAGGCTGCGATGCCCTCCCCAATTATTTGTTGCGACGGGAAGGTGTGCCAAAACTGCTTCAGCAATCGGCAAGCCAAGCCCTTCTCCCAGACTCGCACTTACATAGCAATCAAAGCTTCGATACAGGTCGAGAACCTCATCATAGGGCAAGTGCTGGCTGACGATGAAGATATCTTCTCGCGGGGGAATCCAACCACAACCAGGTGATGTTTTTATCGTCAACGTTGCTTCACAGGAATCGGGAAAGGCCCGTGTAAATCCTTCCATCAAAAGATGGAACCCTTTACGGAAATGGGCGTCACCAACAGCTAGAAACCGGAAAGGCCCGTTTACTTTCCACTCCTGCTTCTTTTCTGGACGAAAAACAGTCAGGTCTGGCGGAACAATGGATATAGGAGCAGCAACACCACTGCTTATTAGAATTTTCCTGACATGGTCAGTCGTGACCCAGATATCATCAAAACGGTCCAGCAGACAAGCCCAAGCGTTTGGATATAGACTCCATTCATGAACAGGTAACGCAATATTATAGCTCTCAGAAAACGGAACGAAGGACTCTCCCAGAGTATTGAAGAAAACAATTTTACCCCGGCAAAGCGGCATAACCTTGTTACGTTCAACATCTGTCACAGGAGTCTGAATCTCATAAACCGTTAACCCTATCCCCTCAAAGGTTTTTCGGTACAATTCTCCTATTATTTTGAAGCTTCCTCTCTGCAAATCAGAAAAGATAATAATTTCCCTATTCAAAGAATATTTTTTCAGTTTTTTGTGCATCAAAATTCCAGTCATTCATCCATCAAATTGAGATCGAACAACTGTCCGATCTCAATCAAATTTGCCACTTCTACGTCCGCACAGAAAGCTTCGTCTACAACGACTCCGGCATACTCCCAGTTTGAACTCGAACAGTTCGCCAACCCCGCTGTTTCGCCCCGATAAAATCTTTATGTGGGTTATCACCGATATAGACAAAATGCTCTCCTTCCATGGAAAACGTTTTTCATACCAGCGATAAAGTTCATTAGCCGGTTTTTCCAATCCCATCGAATCGCTGTATAGAACCATGTCTACATCACTTTCAATATCAAGTGCTTGTACTTTTCTTTGCTGTACTGTCAGCCGACCATCCGTCAGAATTCCGACATGGTATATCCTGCGAAGCTTTCCCAGCAAAAGTCGTGCCGACGGATAGCAGGAAATATGTGGCCAGTGCTCAACAAAAATCCGAACCATTATATCAAGACAGTCAGGGGGTAGTTTATTTCGCTCAATGAATAGATCAAAGATATGAGGATATGATGGACTTGTTTCCGACATGACCTGTTCAAGCCCCTGATAACAACAATTTGCATCTAACCGAAATGTTGCTGCAAGCCACTCTGAAACAGCTCTAAATCCACTTAATTTGAAAGATCTTTGCGAATACAATGTATCATCAAGATCAAAAACAATCCCTTTAGTAGCAGCCAAAAGGTTCTTTCCTGTCACACCAGATCCTCTTTTCGCAAAGGTTCTCCTCGCTCAAGGAAAACCCGTGCCCTGCGCCCTATAACCTGCTCCCATTCACAGGGGGCAACCCATCAGCAGGTCGAATTGAACGGATATTATCTCCTGTCAACAGCTCCCCTTCCTCGATATTCTTGACCACAAATAGCGAGCGTCTGAACTTCAGACTTTCCTGTTCTGCATCTGTAGCTCCGTATGAAACAGTCCCCAAAGCACACTCGACAGCACGCACACTGTCACAAAGAATACGAAATTCATGAGGTTCAAGAGAAAAGGCAGAATCGGGGCTGGGAGCCGAACGATCCAGAGTAAAGTGCTTCTCAATAACACTTGCACCTAAAGCAACAGCAGCCACCGCACTCTCCCCTCCCAGAGTATGGTCAGAAAGACCGATTGGAACTTTGAATCTTTTTTTCAAATCGGTAATCGTTCTCAGATTCATATCCTTATCAACTGCAGGATATGCACTACAACACTTGAGCAAAGAGAGCATCTTTGCTCCGGCTTCTATCGCAGCCTGAACAGCCATCTCAACTTCATCCAGTCGTGCCATGCCGGTGGAAAAAATCAAAGGCTTTCCTGTTGCCGCAACTTTTTTTATTAAGGGGATATCAACAATCTCAAAAGATGCAATTTTATAAGCGGGAACATCCATTTCTTCGAGGAAATCAACCGCACTGTGATCAAAAGGAGTAGAAAACAAAGGAATCCCTATTTCATCAGCACAGGCTTTAAGTTGAGGTTGCCAATCCCAAGGAGTATAAGCGTCCTGATAAAGCTGGTAAAGGTTTTTACCAGCCCACAAAGACTTTCTTCCATGAACAAAAGACGCCGAGTTACTGTCAATTGTTATCGTATCTGGTGTGTACGTTTGCAATTTGACAGCATCGGCACCCGCTTCATGAGCGGCTTCAATCATTGCAACCGCAGTGTCAAAGTTCTGACGATGATTTGCAGACAATTCAGCAATCAGATAGCAGGGGTTTCCGGGACCAATTGTCCTGTTTTCAATAACAATATTCTCACTCAGTCTGTGTTCCATAAATGCCCCCTCTCAGGCCCAGGGAATTATCAAATCGGCATTGTAGCGTACCTGTCGCAAAGTTTCTGCAGGGCGAACAAAAGGTTTTTCCTGAGTGGGGTCAAAGCCACTGACTTCACAAAAAAACCAGAAGAAGCTACACAGCCCGGCAGCAATACTTAAAGTGGAAGCCCCTCCAATGCGGCAATTACATTCGATGAGATGACAGTCACCACATTCATCAACAATCGCCTGAAAAACCATGTGCCCATAGATGTCAAAACGGCAAGCAACAGCACAACATAGTGTTTCGAGAGTGTGATGCACACAGGTTGTTGTTATTTGAGATTCTCCGTTGACGATCAGATCCCGACTGCGGACAATCCCCCCCAGGACATCCCCTTTATTCCTCCGATACAGGTCAATACTGTATTCTCTACCTTCACACCATGGTTGATAAATCGGCTGTTCAAGTTTATGCGAAATTATTTCAGCTTCAATTCTCGTCAGGTTCCCACCCAACTTTCGTGATCCTGCTCCAAAGCGTTCTTTCACAACCAAGCTCGGAGAATCAATATCGGAAGCAACCTTAGAGGTTTCGATGACCTGAGAAAAACCAGCGTTTTTAAGACGATCTGCAAAGAGAAGTTTGTCCACACACAACTCAATGCTCTCGGCAGAACTGACAAAAACCGAAATTCCAGCCTCCTCGATTTGCATTTTATGGCGTGCATAGAAAATTAACTCTGCATCACGTGTTGGAATGATGACATTAATCTCTTTCTCTTGGCAAAGCTTGATCAGATTCTTTACATCCAACTCATCATCCCGAGGGAACACAAGAAACTGATCAACAAAATATCGAGCAAAACACTCAGGATTGGCATCTGCACCAATCAATCTTCCCGAATTTGAAAATTCATTCAAAGATTTACGTAATGCAGTCAGCAGAGGGATTTTATTTCCAGCGCTGGTCACCAAAACACAAAATTCATCTACTAATGCATTTTTCGGCACTCACATGCTCCTATCGACTTTACTTTCACTGCTTATTCGTTCGGAAACAATCGTGGTGAGTTCTTTTATAATACGTTCACAGCCATCTTCAAGTACTGGCAATTCAAGCCCAGCGAAAAGTAATTCAGGAACGATTTCAAAAACATCAACAGCATCTTTGACAATAGGAATGTCAATTCCAAGTCTTGAGTAAAAATACTCTGCATCTCGATGATTAACGTCCGAATGTGGCCAGCACAAAGGAAAAACCTGAAGAGCTAGTGCCTCATATGAACTCGTTCCAAAACCACTCAGGTATATTCTACTACGGGCAAGAAGAGTTGCCATATTTTCGGCAAATCGATCTATCACGTACACACGCAAACCGGTCTTTTCCGCCTCAGTTTTTATTTGCCGACGCTGCTCTTCTGAATGAAGATAAACTAGAAGATCAATATCTTTTTTAGAGTCGATCATAGAACTTACCTCGCGGCGCAGAATCACATGTTCCAGTCACTCATTATCCGCAATCCCTTCCTGTTTTGCACATCATCCGACAGATTGCAAAGTCCCGGCATGATCAACATGTCCGCACACTTAATCCAGGATTGAGAATTTCCGATTGAGACAACTGCCAACTTTTCAAACAGCCCGGAACAGGTCTCAACATCAATATCTCTTTGATCAAAAACATCCAAAACAAGCAAATTTTTATCGCGACAAAGGCGTTCCAGATCATATTCAGAACCTGCTGCATTCGTTCGAATTGGCCGCCCGATTGTTCCGTTTGAAACCCTGAAACCACGACTCTCCAAATAGCTCCGAGCGTTGTTATCATCAACTGCAAACTCTACAATCCAGCCTTTACGTTCAACCAACTGGGCTGCCAATTCAGCACTCCGACTTATATGCCCAAAACCATATTTACCACCAGCATCAACAATAAACAAAACTTTGCAGGATTGCTCGATAAGGCAACGCTGGTAAACATATCCATTAATTTTACGGAGAGCAGGATCAATCTCCAGCAGATTGAGCGCATTTTCCAGGCTGAACCGTTTTCCTTGAACTGACAGAACCCCATAGATAGCATTCATAAACTGCAAATCAGCCATAGTATCAACAGAAAGACGTTGCTTTTTAGCATAAAAACGATCAGGCAAATCAACCACAGCCCAATTAAATAATTGTGGTTGCTGACCAAGAATCGGAAACTGATGTTCTTTTTGCTCTGGCCTGACAGACAGGTCATCCGCTCTCTGCCAAGCGGCAAGCCGGGCAACGTGAACTCCTTCCAGCATACAGTCAAGACCATCACGATGGCTGATGGCTAAAGCCTCTGCCTCACGATCAGAGCGCAAACTAGCAACTAACAGGTCAACACCCTCGGCATCAACTAACGGACAGTCTGCGCTGATCAATAGGCAGATATCCGCATGGTAATGTTCCGCCGCACAGCGTAAGCGCGTTGTGACATGATCAACATTCCCTCGGTACCAATAACAAGCTAATTCTTGTGTATCTGCGTACTCCTTCAGTGGCCTATTAGCCTCTTCATCGACGGTCGCAATAACAATTTGATCAAGTTCCCTACAAGTTTCAAGAGTATCCAGAATCCGCTGAATTATAGTTACCTCACCTATCTTCCTGAACTGCTTGGCAGGTAAGCGCGAGGAGGATAGCCTCGCAACGACAAAGGCAACAGCCTTTTCTCTTTTTCCTACTTCAAAATTTTCAACCATATATAATCCTGCAACTACCCGACAATCAAAACGAAAAACGTTGATCAGCTGAAATGATAACCCCCAATGCCTGCTGCACATCAAATCACAGATAAGTAAAAACAATAAAAGCCGCCATCACAATGCTTAGCAGCTTTTATTAATACTCCTATTTTAGCGAACACCATACTATATTATTTTTTATCCGTCACATCTGGAAGCGGCGTTCGAGTACTAAAATTTGTTCCTTCAAGAATCACCTGCAATGCCCGATTTGTTTTAGGAGCAAAAAGAATAGGTGCAGCTAAATTAAGGGTTAATTTCCGATCATGAGGAACCGTGACCACACTGACCACATGATACTCATCATCATCTGAAATACCCAGTTTCTCGCGCTCGCGCTTATCGGGTGCAACGGCATAATCGTAATAAAAGCCGGTGGGATCAGTCAGGATAAATGCAATCTGGGGATCGTCCACACTCTGAATCCAGAAGAGTGGGCCATCTTTTTCATTCGGCATGACGATGAAATCTCGCAATGCTTCAAAACCGATCAATCCTGCAGGAAAGAAAAGTGTATTATCTGGATCATATTCGATTTTACCAAAGCGTGATTGAATCGTTTTCATCATTTTTCCCTCCCCGCATCCAACAACGTCCCCAGCTCGTTCAGATCTGCAATGTCCCACTGTGCGGCCTCTCTGTTTTCCTCTTTGATTCGTTCAAAAACTTCCTGACGATGAACCTTCATTTCGCGTGGAGCATCAATACCGATCCTCACACCGCCTCCTTTGAGCTCAACGATGGTAATTTTTATATCATCACCAATGACGATACCTTCTCCGGCTTTCCTTGTTAATACCAACATACTTGCGCCTCCTGGCTGAGTTACCGCACTGACTCCACAGGCGGCTTTGTGCATGTAAAAATACGATGATCAAACTCCACACACGAGTTGTTAAATATAATCAAGAATCGATAAAGCAGAGACCTTGCCAGTAACATTCAGCGCAGCTTCAAAACTCTGCTCTTGCTGCTGTAGATCTGTGATTGTTTCAAGGATATCAGCATCTTCAAAGCGTGATCGAAATTCTTCCATGTCAACCTTAATCTGCTCCATATGCCCACTCGCAATCTCCAGACGTCTTCCAACATTCCCTTCAAAACTACGCTGTGTACGAACCTGATTCGCAGCACTTTCAACAGTGCCTAGAGAGGCCGTTAAAGCGACTGTATCATTAGCAAGAATATTCTGTTCAAGCTGTGTCACTGCAGCAAAGATATCAACGGCACCGGCATCTGTTAATCCATCATTGTTGAAATCACCCATCATCAAACCATTTCCGGTCAGATTAACCTTAATCAGTTCATTCGGAGAAATTTCAAATTCGATATCGCCATGATCACCATTATAGTTCACAGGATTAGGTTCTGTTGCCGGATAATTCGGATTTAACGAGAAAGGTGCCGTTTTTTCAGCAAACCCAGAAAAGAGATGCTTGCCATCAATGCTAGCATTAGCATCAGACAGCAGACTTTCTCTAAGCTGTTGGACTTCATTAGCATATGTTATTCGGTCTTCATCACTCAAAGCACCATTAATTGTAGCGATGTTTATCTCTTTGATCCGTACTAATGTATTTTCAATACTGTCCAGATAGCCATCCATCCCATCAACACGATCAAGTCCAGATTCAATTGTTTCAATATACCGGTCAGACTGCTGAATCTGTGTCCTGGCACTGAGTACTGGGCTGATTGCTGTTGGATCATCCGATGGCCGGTTCAGCTTTTTACCAGTTGCAGCAGCAAGCTGCAGGGTCTGCACTCTTTCACTTGTACGATCAAGAAAAGATTGAAGACTGCGATATGTCGTGTTTGAAGTAGCTCTCATAAGTCACCTATCTTTTCAAAGTCATCAGGGTTCCCATCATTTCATCAACCGTCGAGAGAAACTTAGCCGATGCTTCAAACCCCTTCTGATACTTCATCAGGTTGATCATTTCATCTTCCAGCGAAACACCATCAATCCCGTCACGCAAGTTCTTTAGCTGAATCAAACTATCTTCATACCCCTGTTGCGCTTGGCGGTTACGGGCAGCCTCAACGCCTACGGTCGAGGTAATTTTACCGTAAAACGAAACAAAGGTGTCATTTCCACCCAGAGCAGCAACCTGCTGCTGTTCTAACTGTAAAACAGACAGTGCGTTGGTGTTATCTCCTGAAGCCGCACTGGTTCCAGCTGCAATCTCAGAGGTCAGAGTAATATTCATCTGTAGAGAGGAAGAGGCATCAAGAACTGCTGCAGGTTGAACGAAAAAGTCCTGTCCTGGGTTTCCATTCAGATCGGTCCCGGCCTGATGCATGGTGTTAACTTCTGTAGCAAAAGAATAAGCCAGTTGGTCCAGACGGTTAACTACATCAGGAATCGTCACATCACGGACTTCATAAAGACCACGGAATTCACCTCCCATAGCCGTTCGGTCGAGAGGGATATTCGTCGTGCCAACGTTAAGTTCAAGATTAACATCGGTTGCAGAATAATTAGCAACGATATGAGATGCTTCTGTTCCCTCCACAAGTGGCATACCATTACCCAACTGAACTGTCGCCGTTCCTTTCGATGTTTCAAAGCTGGTCGCACCAATCATCTCTGAAAGATCTTTGAGTAACATATCCCGCCGGTCGCGATCAGAATTGGCATCTTGCCCTGAAAGTTCCAACGAAGATATTCTATTGTTCAGCTGAGCAACCTCATCAAGCCGAAGATTAACACCATCAATTTTGGAAACGATTGTGGCATTAATATTTTTCACAACCTGTTGGGTTTCATTGTAGACATTACTAAAAGAATTACCAATCAGCTCTCCCCGTTGCAGAACCATTTGTCGTTCGACTTCACCACCAGGATTCGTTGACAACTGGCGCCATGAATCAAAAAACTGGTCAAACTCATCTGACAAGCTGCCATCTCCGATACCAAAAACACGCTCAAGTTCAGCCAAGGGATTGGCCATACTGCTTTCCAGACCAACATCGGACGATTTACTTTTGATCTGTCCATCGAGAAAAACATCGTGAGAACGACCGATTGAGCCTACAGTCACACCGGTTCCAACAAAGAAATCTCCAAAACTTAAGGCTGGATATGGGTTCAGATTAGGTGTTTGCCGAGAATAGCCTTCAGTATTTACGTTCGCAACGTTGAGCCCGGTAATCTCAATCGCTTTCTGATTCGTCTGCAGCGACGTCCGCCCAGAATTCAATGCTGCATTCAATCCAGCCATTTTTACACCTTTCCTGAGAGGAGTCTGCCACCCTGAGTCAGCGTGCGAGATTGACCAGAACCACCATAAATCTGAGGCATAGTGGCTTTACCGAAAAAGCTCATCGTATCACGAACCCAATTAAGTCCGGTCCAGAGCAAAAAAGCATTACGACGATTTTCCTGATCTATCTGCGCCAGAATATCCTGCAACCCTTCAACCTCATGAGGTTGAGGCTTCAGTTCCGAGAGCAACTCTTCCTTGGCTCGGACGACTTCCTGCAATCCTTCCATATCAAGAGTCTTAGCCATTTCTCTTTCCTGGCCTAGCAACTCAAGCAGAGATTCCAATTGCTGCCTCAATTCAGCCCGGTTCATCTCAGGCATCTTTCGTCAGGAATGGCAGAAGGCTGGAAGCGACTTTTTCGAGATCGGGCTGATATGTCCCGTCTTGAATCTGGCTTTTAAGTGCCTGAATCTTTTCAGCTCGTGCAGTTTCCTGTGTCGACATAGTCTCTTTAGCCTTAGTTGCTTCCTGCAGCGCACTGGAGAAATCAACTCTGTCAGTGTTTTTTGCAGGATCAGATTTCTTTGACTCACCGGCTTTACCTGCACGGTTCATATTCGACAAAGGACCAAATCCTTTATTTCCCATAATTCGATCGACCATAACAGGCTCCTTTATTTCTCCGTGTCAAACTGAGCAGCAAAAGCGTCCAGTTTTTCCATAATTGCGTTGTATGTTTGTTGTGAAATTTCTGGGAGAGATCCTCCGAAAACATCTTGAGCTTCAAGAAACCCCTTATCTATAGAATCCTTCATCTGCTCCAATTTCGTAGGATCCTGACCAAAAGCATTGACGGCAAAATCGACAATCCGCTGAGAGGTCTTCTCAACCCCGAAATAACCATCTTCAGAAACCAGTTCCTGAGCTTCTTCCTGAGTCAGGCTATTCAAATCTATCTCGGTGCTACCATTACTGATTTGCAGGTTAACACCCTGATCCTGAAGAGTTTTAATCACCAGACTGCGGAGCAGGTCGTAAGGAGAAGACACTTTAAGACCCGGACCATAGGTTTCGCCAACCTTGTCAGTGTCACCCAGAGAGACACGATCCGAACTCTGAGCCTTTGTTTTTTCACTCTTCGCCCGCTGAGCTAAATCATCCTGCATTGATGCAGGGATTATCTTTGAACCACGGGTCGGATCGATTGTATCTGTCATAGGTCTCCTCCATTGAGAACTCTTTGGAGATATTATCGACCATATAACAATTATTCTTTAGCTATTTTTGTAGAACCTGAATCAGTGAATGGGGAATTCAATTGTGACGAGAGCCGTTCAAGTCAATATCGTACGAAGTTGAAGGATTTGATAAACCTGATGATTACTGATTTTCCATCAACTGCTGCATCATAAGATCAGCAAGGCCGATCCCCCCACGCTGAGCAGTAATTTTGGCCGCTTCCAAATCCTGAAACTGATTATAAACATCGTCCGCGTTGCCTTTAGGGATCAGACCATCATCAGGGATCGTATTGCGCATTTCTTTGTACATCTGCTGAATGAAGATCGCCTCAAATTGCTGAGCGGTTTCTCTCAGTTTCTCCGGTTCACGCCCCTTCTGTGCTTTAGGAGCCTGCGCTGTTGCCTGACTGAAAAGTTGTGCAGTGTCAATTTTGGGATCCATTAGAAAGCCTCCAAAGAAGTAAGCAGTATTTGAACTGCCTGGATTACAATACGACAAGATCAGCATACAAGGCACCGGAAGCTTTGATCGCCTGAAAGATAGCGATTAAATCCCGCGGTGTTGCGCCAATAGCATTCAGAGCGGAAGCAACATCACCAATACTGACTCCCTGCTCCAACACAACCAGGTTGCCTTCCTCTTCGACAACGCCAATATCGGTGTCAGGTGTGGCAACGGTTTCTCCTCCCTTGGAAAACGGAGCTGGCTGCGAAACATTGGTATTTTCTTTGATGACTAAATTAAGGTTACCGTGAGAGACGGCAACTGTCGAAATCCTGACACCTTCCCCCATGACAATCGTACCGGTCTTTTCGTTGACAACAATCCGAGCAAGAGTGTCTGGAACAACATCAAGACGTTCCAGTTCAGAGACAAAATCAACAACGCGATTCTTATAGGGTTCAGGGATGTCTATCTGGACCTGACCTGCATCCAGACATTGTGCAAAAGGGCCACCAAAATGTTTATTCACGGCTTCTCGAACGCGTGATGCCGTTGTAAAATCTGAATTTTTAAGACGATAGTTCAATTCCGACTGATTACCAAAGACGAAGGGAACTTCGCGTTCCACCAAAGCTCCATCAGGGATACGTCCAGCCGTCGGATGATTTTTCTGTACTTTTGCCGCCTTGCCACCGAAAGCCAGGGAACCGACAACCATCGATCCTTGAGCAACGGCATAAATTTTACCGTCAGCAGCCTTTAACGGAGTCATCAACAAAGTTCCACCCGCGAGATTGTCCGCGTTACCAATCGATGAAACAGCAACATCGATCGTGCTCCCTGCTCTGGCAAAAGCAGGCAAGTCCGCTGTAACAACAACCGCAGCGACATTATCGACCTTGACCTCATCAGGATTGACTGTCACACCGAGGCGTTCCATCATGCTGACCAGGGATTGGGTTGTAAATTGTGTGCTACTGCTGTCACCGGTACCGTTGAGACCGACCACGAGACCGTAGCCTATCAGCTGATTGGAACGGACCCCTTCAAGCTGAGCCAATTCCTTGATCCGAGACGCTTCAGCCGTCGTTAACAGCACGACGCCCCAGAGAAACAGCAGGATAACTATGATCTTATGGGTATCGATCTTTTTCATCTCGAACTCCTGACTTTCAACTTCCTTCACCATTCCTCAAACTGTCAAATACTGGACACATCTAGAAATGAAAGCATAGAACATGCCTCATCAGCTACCTTCGCAGCAATTTCTCATCAGCCACAACTAAAACGGCCAGACCGCATCCAACCCTCTCACCAGCCAACCCTGCTGCTGTTTGTCACTGATCACCCCCTCACCGATATAGGCGATACGGGCATTGAGGATATTCTTTGAGTCAACTGTGTTTCCAGGGGAAATATCAGCCTGACGGATCATCCCGCTCAGTTTGACGATTTGCATCTCATTGTTGACAGTCACCGTCTTATTGCCTTCAATCCGTAAGTTTCCGTTCGGCATCAGTTCAACAACCTGAGTGGTCAAGGTCGCAACCAGATTTTCTTTGCGCGCGGTTTTTCCACCACCTTCAAAATCGTTGGTTGTTGACGCATTGATCAGGGCCTTTGGATCGATGGCACTGTTCCCTAATTGACTGATATACTTTTCTAATCCCAGAACGTTGGTGATCCCGGCTGACATAGTGCTTTTCCGGTCCGTTTCTGTCGTTGCTTCCTTTGATGCGCTAGCATTTTCAACAATGACAACCGTGACGATATCACCAACGGTCCGTCCCTTCATGTCGACAAACATGCCTCCCCGGCTTTCGGTCCAGAGAGAACCGGGTGTCTGCGGTGGAGCAGGCTCAGTCACAACAGGAACGATGGGCTCAACACTGTTAATATCCACCCTCGATGCCGGTCCGGCACAGGCAGATAAGAAAACCATCAAAAGAAGAAGAAAACTGTTTTTCAACATATCAAAACTCCACTTTCACCAGACCGGGCCCAACAACCTGACAGAGAACCTCTTTGCGTGAACTGCTGTTCATCACTTTAATTGCCTCGCCCGAACGACCATCCTGACGTGCTTCGCCAGCGGCTGAAAGAGATAAACCTTTGCTGACAGCCTGGATAACCACCCTCTCACCCCGTTTGATAACAGGGGGAAACTCAATCTGGTGCTTTTGCAATGGATCACCGTGTCGCACAGAGCGTTTCATTCTTTTTCCGACAATCTCAGTCTGATCAAATATCGGTTCTTTAAACTTTGAAATATCCCGATAGCGCATTTCGACATCTGTCGCACTCAGGATCGCACCGCGACGCAAAGCAGAGGTTGTCACGGCAATTTCTGCTGACGCTTCCAATTCGACACGGATCGACTTATTACTCACGGTTTGGCCATCGACACGCGTTACAAGAGTAAAACGACGGCTACCGATCACACCCGGTTTTGCGGGGATAACCTGATGATCAATCCGTCCTTGAGGCACAGAATAGGGTTCAGGCAAGATGATCGACTTGTAGCTCAATTCAACATGGGGAAGAAGGTCTGATTTATCCGCCAAAAAATCCTGCACAATATGCTCCATCTCCTGACGATCAATCGTTTGAGAAGAGGCAGATGATCCAAACACCAGAAGTGGTGTCATCAGAATCAGTATGAAGCAGAGCAGATATCTCATGGCAAAACCTTTATCGAATCAACTGAGTGGTCATCGACAGCATTTCGTCAGCCGTCTTGATTGCTTTAGAATTGACTTCGTAAGCACGCTGTCCAGCAATCATGTTGACCATCTCTTCCATAATATTAACGTTAGAGCCTTCTAGAAATCCTTGGGAGAGAGTTCCAAACCCTTCCTCACCTGGGGTTCCCGAAAGGGGTGCTCCTGTGGTCGGTGTTTCGGCGTAAAGGTTCCGCCCCAGACTGCTCAATCCTGATGGATTACCGAAACGGATCAACTCAATATTTCCGATCTGGGTCGACGTACTTTCGCCGTCGAGCAGAACATCGACCGTTCCGCCACTGCCGATAGAAACCGTTGTCGCCCCTTCAGGAATAACGATTTCAGGAACAATCGGATAGCCATCAGAAGTGACAAGGCGCCCCGTACTGTCCTTCTTCATTGCACCAGAACGGGTATAGGCATCACTTCCATCAGGCATACTCACCTGGAAAAAACCTGATCCCTCAATCGCCAGATCCAACTCATTTTCAGTCTGTTGGAAATCACCTGTCGTGAAAACTTTTTGCACAGCCGCAACACGCGATCCAAGACCAACCTGAACACCGGTTGGCACTTCACCACCGTCAACTCCGGTTCCAGCGGCACGGCTGGTCTGATAGAGAATATCCTGAAAATCGGCCCTGCTCTTCTTGAAACCGGAACTGTTCACGTTCGCCAGGTTGTTGGCAATAACATCCATATTAACCTGTTGTGATTGCATTCCGGTTGAAGCGGTCCAAAGTGCTCTAATCATATCTATCTCCTTCTATTCCGGCGCTTTACGCTGGATTGTCTACTGTACGAGACCCAGATCGGCAGCTTTTGAGTCCATATCACTGTAAATTTTCAAAGCCTTCTGGGTTGCCTCAAATGCGCGCAGATTGGACGTCATCCGAACCATCTCTTTCATCATATCGATATTGGAAGATTCAAGATTGTTCTGAACCATCTGAGGGTCCGGATGGATTTCGGGCTGACTATTGTCACTTGAGATAAACATCTCTCCGCCAGCTTTTTGCAACACTTCCATATCTGGAAACTGGAATAATCCCACTTTTCCAACACGACTCCCATCCTCCCAGATAGAACCATCCTCAAGGATATCAACATCTGGGTGAGGAAGGTTGATCTCTCCCCCGCGGCATCCATAACAGCAAAACCATTTGTGTCGACCAATCGACCTTCCCCATTGAGTTGAAAATTCCCTTTACGGGTATAGCCAAAACTGCCATCAGGTCGTTGAATTTGAAAAAAACCTTCTCCATTAATTGCCAAATCGAGGGTATCTCCACTGTATTCGATATGGCCTGCCGTAAAATCGATCTCCTGTTTCGTCAAGCGGCTATAGTTGGTGGCCTTGGTTGCCAACCCTGAAGTTGCTTCTCCCAGTTTGGCTTCAAACGTCACCATCCCTTTTTTATAGCCAGGAGTCTTCGCTGCAGCGAGGTGCTCACTGATATTTTCGAGCATTTGCATCCGGGCGACTGCCCCGGATACTGCCCCATATTTGCCACTCGACATAATTTATCTCCAACATTCCATTGCTTGCTTGTCGACAGACCGACCTCAGATCTTTAATGTTCGACGTCCAGAACCTGTTTCTTCAATCGGGCCAAGCGCATCAATTGTTCAACTTCTGCGGGTGACATCTGTAGAGCTGAAGCGATCCCCGCAGCATCAACTCCCTGATTGGCTAGAGAAGCGACATAGCGATATTTATCGGCCTGACTTCCAACACTTTCTACGGCGGCAATAGCCTTGCGTTCTACCTGATTCAGACTTTCAGAAAAATTGACTTTTTCTTTAGAAGGCCTGCCCTCTGTGTCACTTTTTTGACGCAGGTCTTTAAGCTCAACTTGCAATGATCGAGTGACCATTATCAGCCGCGTGCATAACAACAGAGCCAGACAGGCAATCGTCCCGATGACGATCAATGGGATAGACAACGCCATAACCTCTAACTCTCATCCTGTAAGGCATTAATGCTGCGCCTCATTTTAAGTTTCAATTTCCCTAGTGCCTGACTGTGAAGTTGAGAGATACGGCCCTCCGACAACTCAAGGACTTCTGAAATCTCTTTTTGCGATAATTCTTCATAATAGAGCAGAGCAATAACCAGACGTTCTTTTTCTGAAAGCTGATCCAGATAACCAGCCAACTCAGTCTTCAGTTCACCTGCTTCCATCCGCTCTTGGACACTCGACTGTGCCGTATCTGCAAGGTTATCGATAAAACTCTTACCGACATCGTCGCTGTCATCTATGTTTTCGTTCAGGCTGACATAACCAAGTTGGCTCACCTGTAACTGAAGTTCGCGAAAGTCATCAAGCGCCATCTCCAAAGCGTCTGCCAGTTCGAGGTCTTCAGGAACCCGACCGAGTCGTTTAGCCAGATCATCCGTCACCCGTGACAGACGTGATTGCTTTTCACGCAAGCTACGCGAAAACCAGTCCATCCGTCTGACTTCATCAAAAACGGAACCACGGATGCGTCGCTCTGCAAAGGTCTTAAAGAGAACCCCCCGTCGCGGGTCAAAACGATTAGCCGCATCCATCAAACCCATCAGGGCCGCACTGCGGATATCATCCCGGCTGACAAAGGCTGGGACCTGAGTCATCATCCGATCGACCAGAAAGTCGACCAGAGACAGGTGCGCCTCAATCATTTTTTCTCGTTCTGCCGGCCCTGGCAGTCCGTAGCCGTTACTGATCATCAGCTTGCCTCCGTACTGACCCCAAGAAACTGCTTCCAGAAAAACTGCAGAGTTCCCTGGGACTGAGTATTCATAGGTGTATCAACGAGGTTTTCTGCCAATTCAACAAATGACTTGGCAACCTTGTGCTCAGGGTAAAGATCAACCATAACCTTCTGTTCTCGTACTGATTCATGCATTTTCCTGTCAAATGGAACACACCCAAGATAATCAAGAAAAATATCGAGATAGCGACCTGAGACCATGGTCAATTTTTCAAAAACATCCAACCCTTCATCCGTCCCTCTCACCGAGTTAACCGCCAATAAAAAGCGCTTTTGGTGATACTGGGTCGAAAGCAATTTCATCAAGGCATAGGCGTCGGTAATCGCAGTCGGCTCAGGTGTTGTGACAACCAGAATATCCTGAGCGGCCACATTGAAGTAGGTCACATTATCGGAGATACCGGCCTCAGTATCGATGAGAACAACATCGAACTGCTCTTCCAGAGCATCAAGGGAGTCGATCAGACGCATTTTAAGCTGGCCATCCAAGCGGGTAAATTCTTGAACTCCAGATCCTGCTGGCAGCACCTTGATCCCGTGCGGCCCCTCAACCATCACTTCTTTGAGAGTCCGCTCACCACTAAAAAAATGGTTAAGGTTATATTCTGGTGAAAGCCCTAAAACTACATCAACATTGGCCAAACCAAGATCGGCGTCGATTATCAGAACCTTCTTGCCCTGCTTTGCCAGAGAAACGGCAACGTTGGAGACAACAGCTGTTTTTCCGACACCCCCCTTACCACTGGTGATCGACAAAACTCTGGTTTTCGGCATATTCAGCTCTACGGCTGAATCGAGTTGATCGCGCATGGAGCGTAATGTTCCAGCCTGATCGATAGCACCACTCATCATACTGCGAACCTCCGCTCTTCTTCTTTATTGACCATAACCAGATCAGCAACGACTTGCGGTTCAGCGAGGATCAAATCTTCCGGAACCTGCTGACCATTGGTCAAATAAGCGAGAGGCAAGTTGCTACGGATGGGGATATTGATCAGAGAACCACAGCGATCAGATTCATCCAGCTTGGTAAAAATCAATCGACTGATTGGTAACCGGTTGAAAGATTTCAACGTTTTCTGTTGCAAACGCTCTTCTGTCGTTGCAGAAAGAACGAGGCAGTTTTCGACATCTGAATCCTGACCAAGAAATTCATTTAATTCATCAATCCGCGCATTATCACGCGGGCTGCGACCCGCGGTGTCGATCAGAATCAAATCTTTATCGCGGTGGCGTCTGAAAGCTTCCTGCAATTGTTCGGGAGACAGCACAACTTCAACGGGAAGACCCATGATTTCACCGTAAACTTTCAATTGCTCAACAGCTGCGATCCGGTAGGTATCAATGGTCACCAGAGCAACCCGAGCACCGCTCTGGGTGATCGCTTCAGCAGCAAGCTTGGCAATTGTTGTGGTTTTTCCAACACCCGTTGCACCGATCAAAGAAATCCGTTTCTGAGGATCACCTGGCTTCCACAATGTGCCGGTCGTCTGAACCAGACCTGCAACTGTGTGGCTTAAAAACTGACGGCACAGATCGGGTTCCTGGCGTTGGCGTTCATTCATCTGTGGACCAGCAAAACGCGCGATGGTTGCAGCAGCATCCTGATCGATTCCGCGCTCAGTCAGAATATCAATCAATTCTTCCAAAGACCTTTCAGTGTTGGTCTTCAATTGACTGACCTGGGTCGCAGAGGGAGTCACCTTCTGAACTGGATCAACCTTTGGCATCACAGGAACAGGTGCGACGACTTCAGGCTTTGGCTGTTGTGCTGGGTAAACTGCGTCACCAATTCTTTTAACTGATTGATCTCATCCTGAAGCTGACCAACATTCTGAGCTTCCAGCTGTGAACGCAAGGCCCGAACCTCATCTTCAAGAGGGTTGCTGATAACTTCAACTCTGCGACTTTCACGTTTAGCGGCTTGAGAGAGAGCGACTTGCTCATCTTCAAGAGTTTCAACACGCTGGCTGTAGGTTGTTGCAACCTTTCCGAGAGTCGCGAATTGACGTTCTTGCGTTGGTACGGCCTGACGCAAATTATTTTTCATTGCGGGAGATTCAATCGCAGCCGTCACCTCAATTGTCTGTTTTCCCAGAACACCCAATCCTTTTTTACCTAAGGTCCGGGTCGACAGAATGAGGGCATCAGAACCGAGAGTCTCTTTAACCTGCTTGAGTGCTGCAGCCATATTTTCCGCTTCAAATTTTCTAACTAACATCGACAGTCACCGTTCCTATCGACCGCACTTTAAGGTGCGGTGCAATCTCGTTATGAGAGATAATTGCCAAACCGGGCAGGTAGCGTTCGGTCAACCTTTTGACATGGAGTCGGATTGTTGGCGTACACAGAAGAACCGGTGTTGATCCGGCAATATTCTGCAGCACCCCGTTCAGGCTATTAATCAAACCTTGGGCAAAACCAGGCTCTAAAGCCAGGTAAGTCCCGTGTTCTGTGGTCTGAAGAGCCTCCTGAATCTTTGTCTCTACGTCGCGATCAAATGTCATAACTTCCAATACCTGTCCATCTTCGCTGTAGCTGTTACTGATTGAACGGGCCAGAATGGCACGAACATGTTCAGTCAGTTGATCAGGGTCTTGCACAACCGGTGCCCAATCTGCCAAAGTTTCTAAAATAGTTCTTAAATCCCTGATCGAAATCCCTTCACGCAGCATATTCTGAAGAACTCTCATAATCACACCAAGGCTCAACAGGTTTGGAACCAACTCTTCGACCAGCTTTGGATATTCATTGGCAAGATTGTCGAGCAGGTTCTGGGTTTCCTGGCGGCCAAGCAATTCATGGCCGTGAGTCTTGATCAGTTCACTTAAATGGGTTGCAACGACGGTTGTATTATCGACAACCGTGTAACCAGAGATCTGCGCTCGTTCCTTTTTGTCTTCAGAAATCCAGACAGCAGGAAGCTTAAACGCCGGTTCTATCGTTTCGATCCCCTTGATCGTCTCGGTTGCCATGCCCGGATTCATTGCCAGAAAATGACCTGGCAGCAATTCTCCACCACCGATTTTGACACCCTTAAGCACAATTGCGTATTCGTTCGGCTTAAGCTGTAAATTATCCTTGATATGAACCGGGGGTACGATGAATCCCATATCGAGGGTAAACTGACGCCGAATCGATTTGATCCGAGGCAACAACTCACCATTTTGAGACGTATCAACTAAAGGAATTAATCCGTAACCAACTTCCATTTCAAGCAGGTCAACAGACAGCATCTGCTCATAGTTGTCTTCTTCCAAAACCTTTGGTGCCGGAGCATCTTCGATTTCTTTACGTTCGATTTGCTGTTGCTTTGATCTCTGGACCTGTCTAGCGATCACACCGACAATCAATGACAGGAAAAAAAAGGGCAACTGCGGTAAACCTGGAATCAAAGCAAAGGTAAAAAGAATAACTGAGACAACCCAAAGCGCGCGGGGATGGACACTGAACTGCCGTTTCATCTCCGTACCGAAATCATCGTCACCAGCAGTCCTTGTGACCATAATACCAGCGCCAGTCGAGATAATCAGAGCAGGGATCTGACCAACCAAGCCATCGCCGACGGTTAGAATAGTGTAGTTTGCCGCAGCATCAGCCATAGGCATTCCTTTTTGCATGACTCCAATGATAAAACCAGCACCAATGTTGATCAGTGTAATGATAATTCCGGCGATGGCATCCCCTTTAACGAATTTACTGGCACCATCCATTGCTCCATAAAAGTCTGACTCTGAAGAAATTTCTATACGTCTGATCCGAGCTTCATCCTCCGTAACAAGGCCAGAATTAAGATCGGCATCAATCGCCATCTGCTTACCTGGCATAGCATCAAGAGTAAAACGGGCAGCAACTTCTGCAACCCGGCCTGCCCCCTTAGTGATAACCATAAAGTTAATAATAACCAATATCGTAAAGATAACGATACCAACAACATAATTTCCACCGACAACGAATTGGCCGAACGACTGAATCACGCTTCCTGCTGCTGAAGGCCCTTCATCACCATGTAAAAGGATCAAACGCGTTGAGGCAACGTTAAGCGACAAACGAAACAGTGTGGTAATCAACAAGACACTAGGGAAAACAGCAAAATCAAGCGCGCGAGAAGTATAAAGGGCAATAATTAGGATCAGCAACCCGATGGTGATATTCAAGGACAGAAAAATATCCAACAACATCGGTGGTACTGGTAAAATCATCAACATCAGGATTAAAACCAACCCTAATGCAACTAAAACGTCACTACGAAAAATATTTTCCCGCCAACGACTGTTCATCAAATTATCAAAAGTTGCCATACTGTCTCCAAAATGACTAAATTCTGACAGCCATGTCAAGCTTTTGGCATATCAATCAGATCAGTCTCTAAATTCATTTACATATTATATTTTAGATAGTTACCTAGTCTTAAGACTATAAACATAAGCCAATATCTCAGCCACAGCCGTAAACATTTCCTCAGGAATCTCATCTCCAACCTCATACTTGTACAAGGCTCGTGCCACCGGCTTATTTTCAACGATAGGAACTTGGTGTTCTTTGGCAATTTCTCGGATCCGGAAAGCAATATGGTCGGCCCCTTTAGCTACAATTCTTGGTGCATCCATTTCTGAGCGTTCGTAGGAAACGGCAATTGAAAGGTGTGTTGGATTAGTTATAATCACATCTGCTTTGGGGACTTCAGCCATCATCCGCTTACGTGCCATCTGCTGCTGCATTGTGCGAATTCGAGCTTTAATTTGAGGATCACCCTCTGTTTGTTTAAATTCTTCTTTGACTTCCTGCTTAGTCATTTTCATCTTCTGTTCCATTTCATAACGACTAAAAGCAAAATCAACCACAGCAAGCGCGATGATGATGCCACAGCTTTTGCCCAGGACAAGAAAGGCAACCTGTCCAAGAAAAATCAATGTTTGGCTCAAATCAAGCATCGTTAAAGTCAACGCTGTCTCAAATTCATTGGCAACTGTTTTGTAAGCAACAAATGCGATCAGAATGACCTTAGATAGCGATTTGATCATTTCCACAGCAGAGCGTTTTGAAACAAATTTAGCCATTCCAGTGATCGGGTTGAATTTGTTGATATCAGGTTGAAAGACTTTAGTCGAAAAAAGTGGCCCAACTTGAAAGAAAGAGGCACAAAAACCAACCACCAGAGTCAGAAGAAAAACTGGCCAGAGCAGCGTCCCTAAAACAAACCCCATATCCCATGCTAAGGTCATCACTCCTATAGGTGTCACTTGAAAAGTTCCCACAGAACGCAGGAGCCCATCGTATAGATGTTTTAAATCAGTCCAAAAATAGTGGGCATAGAAAGACCAAAAAAGAAGAGATGCCGTCAGTAGAGCCGCTGTTCCTACTTCTTTGCTCTGAGCAACCTGTCCTTTTTCACGGAAATCCTGTCTCCGTTTCCCTGTTGCATCTTCAGTACGTTCTTGACCAGACTCTTCTGCCATCTGCTTCTCCAGGCTGCCGATATGGCAACATCAGCTGCGTTACGCTCGCTTTTCACAAATCAACGTAGTCTCTGGGGCTACGCCTCTTTGTTCAAAACTCTCAAGCCTTGCTGCTATTACCATCTCAGCAGCCGCACAGTTGTGTTTTTGATTTTATTTTCTAAAATTCACCCTCCATGCGCATGTCAGACTTTTGGCATAAGAAGGTGAAAAAACTACATCAAACTGAAGAGATTCAAGAACCGTTCCGAAAGGGATAAAAACTCACCTTGCAGGATTGAGGCGAAGGCACCGAGGGTCAAGCCCATGACGATAAAAGAGATGCCAATATTGAGAGGAAAGGAAAGGAGGAAAACATTCAACTGAGGGAAAACCCTGGCCATAATACCAAGAGTCAGACTGGATAACAACAATAGAGCCAGAATGGGCGCAACCAGACGCAGACTCAACACAAAAGAATGGTTGAGCATGTCAATCATCATTGGTAACGCACCACCAGACAGGTCGATGCTCCCCGGAGGCAGCATTTCAAACGACGCCACAAGTGCTTCAAGGAAAAGATGATGGATATTTAAAGAAAGAAATAACAGAATCGCAAGTATCCCCTGAAACTGCGAAACCAAAGCAACCTGTTGCTGGGTTGTCGGATCAAAAACATTCGCCGCAGCGAACCCCATTTGATAACCGATAATTGAGCCGGCAAACTCTGCCGCCATAAACACCAGTTGCGCCATAAATCCAACCGATAAACCAAGAATAACCTCGGCAACAACAATCAGGCCCAGATCGATTGGTGTCAAGGCTCCGGCAGGGATGAAGTTCTTTACAATCGGGTAGGTCAACATTGAAAACATGACAGCGACCCCTACCCGCATCTGGGGAGGAAGCTGCGCACCACTGAATACAGGAAGGACAGCAAACATCGCTGCAACTCGGGCGAGACAGATCAGGAAACCTTGAATCAGAGACAAAGAGAAATCAGGAAGTTCCATGCGTAATGGCTTTACTGACCAATTGTCGGTAACTGATTAAAAATTGAAATCAAAAAAGCAGATACTTTTTGCAGAATCCAGGGTGCAAAGATGAGGAGTGTTACGAACACGCCGACAATTTTGGGAATAAAGGTCATGGTCTGCTCGTTGATCTGAGTCGCAGCTTGAAAAATACTGATAATCAGACCAACAACCAAGGCAACAATCAACATTGGTGCGGCGCACATCAAACCGGTTTCAATGGCCTGGCGGCCGATACTGACAACAAATTCAGGAGTCATATCTCACCCATTCCAGTCTGGCAGCATCAAAAATTGAGAGGTCTCCTATCATATCTCTAACCGAAACTTTGAACCAACGAACCGATAACAAGCGACCAGCCATCAACGAGGACAAACAACAAAATTTTAAATGGTAGAGAGATAATAATCGGTGGCAACATCATCATTCCCATCGCCATCAAAATCGAAGCAACGATCATATCGATCATAAGAAAGGGGATAAAGATCAAAAATCCCATCTGAAAAGCGCGCTTAAGCTCTGACAACATAAAAGCCGGGATCAATGTCATCATTGAGATATCATCCTGATTTTCCGGCTGAGGCGACTTTGAAATATCGACCAATAACTGCAGATCTTTCTCTGCCACTTGAGAAAACATAAATTGCCGCATGGGATTCATTGCCAGATCCAAGGCCTGGTCCTGGGAAATTTGCTTGTCAATATAAGGTTGAAGAGCCTCTTCATTGATCTGATTAAATACAGGCGCCATCACAAAAAAGGTCAGAAACAAGGCCAAGCCGATAACGATCTGATTGGATGGTGCTTGCTGCGTTCCCATGGCCTGACGAACGAAGGACAAGACAATAACGATTCTGGTAAAGCCAGTGGTCATTAATAAAATGGCTGGCGCAACGGAAAGGATGGTCAGAACGATCAGAATCTGTAAAGCGGTCGAAACCTCGCCCGGATCGGTTGCCTCACCAATTCCCAGCGTGATTGTTGGCAGCCCTTCAGCAAAAACAACAGCTGGCAACAATAGGAACAGAAGCAGAAATATCGACTTCAGTTTCATGATTGATCCTCTTCAGCTTGCTTTAAGCTTGCCGAAAAATCTTCCCCAGGAGAGAGTTTCGTTAAACATTCAATGCGATCGTTACTAAGACCAAGCAGCAGTTCTTCGTTGCGAACTTTGACAACACAGAGAAATTTCCTGCCCCCCAATGGGCGCGTTTCAAGAACTTTAATCAATCCATCTTTCTTCTGCGGCAGGACACCAAACCCTTTGCGGCTAGCAGCATAGAGGAGCAATAGAATCCCGCAGATCACAGCGAGTCCAGCCGCCATTTTCAGCGATGACCCAAGCAGACTTGGCTCTGTAGCAACATCAGCAGCAAAAACCGGCTGGGCTAAAAATAACAGGATCGCCACAAAGCGCATCATTATCCTAAATTCTCAATACGTTCTGATGGGCTGACAACATCGGTTAAACGCAGGCCAAACTTATCGTTGACCACAACCGCTTCACCACGAGCAATCAGCCGGCCGTTAACATAAAGATCAAGAGGCTCACCCGCTAACTTATCCAACTCAACCAGTGATCCTTCCTGTAGTTGCAGTAGATCACGGACCAAAATCCGTGAACGCCCAACCTCAACCGATACCTCCAGGGGGATATCAAGCAGCAGATCAAGGCCGCGCCCGTCCATACTATTATCTGTCGCTGTATTAACAGACTGTCCGTTGTCCACATTTGCATCATTCATGATCTATCCTCCGTGGGGAATTCTTCCCATAACTCTTATTGCTTTTTTTCCGCCCTGAACACCTGCGATTCCAAAAAATTTAGGACGCTGTTCGACCATCACTTTCAGTGGGGTGTCGGGCTTACAATCAAGTTCGATAACATCACCGACCTGAAAGTTAAGGATGTCGCGTACGCGTAATGACAGGGTTGCCAAATGCGCCTGAAGTTCGACTTCCATATGATCCAATTCTTCACAAACAACCGACTGCCACTTACTGTTTTGGATTGCACTCACCGGAACAGCTTTGATCTGCTGCTTCTTCTGCAATGGTTCCAGTGCCGAATGCGGAATAACCAGAGTAATATCACCTTCAAGCTGTCAATCGTTACCCTGAAGCGCGCGGCAACAACGCCGACCTCTGGCCCGACAAAGTTCAGTAAGCGCAGATTACTGACAACTTCGACCAATACGGAATTAATTTCTTGAAGTTGGTGAAAACCTCTATTCAGTTCAGGGCAAGACGCCTGTATGACATCGCGAATGACATTTAACTCAATTGCACTCATTTCCCGACTTGGGATCAGGGTTTCATTTTCGGAAGAACCGCCAAGAACCATTTCTACCAGAGAAAAAGACAATTTTTCATCAAAGACCAGCAATCCCCCACCGGTCAGAGGTTCAAGTTGCAGAATTCCGATGGCTCCTCGCCCGGATAGGCGCTGTAGCAAGGTATCAAACACCATCGATTCCATCGCCTCAAGCTTAACCTGCACTGAACGTTGGAATCGTGTTGCCAGTGACATGGAATAATTTCTGGCAAAGCTATCGAGAATCAGGTCGTAGTTTTTAAGCTTCCACCCTTCAGGTCCATCAGCCTTGAACAGATTACAATGCTCGGCAGCTGCTGCAGACGCACCTCGACCCGTTGATCCAGCAGATGAGACCGGTTCAGCTCCGACAGACTCGACATCAATATCGCCCTGTCTGACCGCCGATAATAGATCGGCAATCTCTTCTTTACTGAGAATTTTTTCCACTTAAACGACCTTTACTGGACAACGAAATCGGTAAAGTAAATCCGCTTGACCTTCCCTTTCAGCAAGATGCTGTTGACCTTGTTGAGAAGTTCTGCCCGTAGCTGCATCTTCCCCTGAAGGTCATTAAGCTCACTGAAGGTTTTATTGCCGATTAACAGTAGAATCGAATCTTTGACCTGAGCCATGCGTTGCATCAATTCAACTGAGACTTCTTCGTTAGCAACTTCGAGAGTAATCGCCGCTTTGAGATAACGACTTTCCTGATCATCAAGAATATTAACGATAAAGCTCTCGATATTCACCATGGGTCCGACTTGCTTAGCCTGTATTTCCATGGCAGCCTGTTCCTCTTCAGGCGAAATTTTCTCTTCGTCCCCCCCATAAACAGGAAGGCACCAACCCCGGCACCGATCAGCAAAACCAGAACGGCAACAATGATAATGATCAATTTCTTTTTGGACTTGCCGCCTTCTTCGGACTGTTCCGCTGCACTTTTTGCCATCGATTTTTCCTTCCGTCACAGACGATATGACATTCATACGATCTTTGTTTTAGTCTTTAAAATGGAGTCTGTTCTTTTGCGTCGATTAAATAGGGGAGATCCTGATTTGGATCGCCCTGACTTTCAAGGACAAATTCTACCCGCCGATTTAATGCTCTTTCTTCAGCACTGGCATTGGGGAATAATGGTTTTTGAGAGCCATAGCCGGTCGCCGACATCCGAGGCAGTGGAATCAATTGATTGGTCGCCATAAAACGTAACACAGAAATAGCGCGCCCGACGGAAAGATCCCAGTTTGCAATCTCATTTCCACGACTATCGGTATGCCCTTCAATTTTCAGGTTTAATGGTAACGGCCGAACCAGTTCAGCAACTTTCCGTAAAATGGCATCTGCGCCCGGTTCTAGCTGAGAACGTCCCGTTTTAAATAAGACAGCTTCATCAACCCGTAAAACAACAGCACCACGATCCTTGGCTAATTTTATTTTTTTATTCAGCTTTAATTCACGTAATTTTGTTTTTAAGCGACGATACACCTGTGCAGTAAAATCATCATTAACCGGGTCAAAAGAGACTACCTTGGGCGGAGAAACAGTGGTTTTATCACTACTTCCCAAAACTCCAAATGCACCCGCGAGAGAATCACTTGCCTGACTGAACTTGACTTTATCCATATTTGCCATCGACAGCATAAGGACGAAAAAGGTCAGCAGCAGAGTGACCATATCACTGAAGGTAACCATCCACATCGGTGCTCCGGGTGGCGGACATTTATGCTTTTTTGCCATAGCTGTATTTCCCGTTAGCCGAAGTTACTCTGACGTTCCTTAGGTGAAACAAAAGCGTGGAGGCGTTGTTCCATCAGACGAGGGTTTTCCCCTTCGAGGATGGCTTTCATCCCTTCAGTGACCAGAGTTTTATTCAAAACCTCGCTCGCTGATCTCAGTTTTAGTTTTCCCGAGATGGGGGTCGCAACAACGTTGGCAATAACTGCACCGTAAAATGTCGTCAACAAAGCAACCGCCATCGCCGGGCCGATAGAGGATGGATCGTTCATATTCTGCAACATCTGAACTAAACCAATCAAGGTTCCGATCATTCCCATGGCAGGAGAATAGGCCGCAAAAGTCGCAAATATTTCAGCACCCTTCTCGTGCCGTTCCATGACATATTCAATCTCTTTTTCAAGCATGTTTTTCAATGCGTCAGGTTCCTGACCATCAACAGCCATCTGTAAACCTTTGAGAAAAAATTCATCCTCAATTTCATTCATAACCGATTGCAGAGACAGAATACCTTCTTTCCTGGCCTTCCCTGCATAAGTAATCAATTTCTCGATGGTATCAACGGGAGATTGTGCCTTGTGAAAAAAGGCGTGTCTGGCAACTTTAAATGCACCAAGAATATCGCCGAAAGGAAAGTGAACCAGCGCGGTGCCGATCGTTCCACCGATAACAATCGTCATCGAAGCGACATCGATAAAAATCAACAGGGAACTGCCCTGCATGATCGCACTGACCATCAAACCAAATGCAGCGAGCAAACCGATAATTGTTGCCAGATCCATATCTTTCCTCTATCCCGTATTTAATACAGCTCATCCAGCTGGACAACTGTCCAAATTCTGACTGTCTGGTCTTTAAATTTTCTACCACTCACTTTTTTAGCAGATTACGTGCCATTTCCATAAAAAACACCAATAAAATTTAATCAATGTAATTTCAAGTAGTTGTATAACACACATAGCATTATTGAACAAAACACAGAATGCCGCCTCTGTCAGACAGGGCGGCATTCACAATCAAGTCATTGTTTTGACAACCGTTAGCGCTTCAGGTTGATAACTTCAGACAACATTTCATCAGTTGTCGTGATGGTTTTTGAGTTAGCTGAGAATCCACGCTGTGTGGTAATCATCTTGACAAATTCCTGTGCCAGATCGACGTTCGAAAGTTCCAGAGCGTTGGTAAAGATACTACCGACACCAGAACCAACCGTACCGATAACGGGAACACCAGAATTATTACTCTGGGCAAACATATTATTACCGATTTTATCCAACGCATTCGGATTGGTAAATTTAGACAGGGCGATTCGCATCAATTTACGCGGTGTACCGTTAGAAAAATTACCGATAACATTGCCGAATTCATCTACACTTAATTTAACCAGAGTACCGGTCCCATAGCCGTCCTGCTCTTGAGAAGCAACAACCGAGGGACTGGCATATTGACTCGTCTGCATATCGATCGAAACCTGCTGTGTCTGGGTTGCACCATTGACCCAGTCGAGGTTGCCCGCGGTTGTCGTCGCAGTCGGGCGTGGGAAAATTGGGTCACTACTGGTATCACCAGCGACGGTGTAAAGCTCAGCACCGTTAATGCGGACCAAGTCACCACTAGGGTCAAAGTCAAGAGAGCCACTCCCAACAACTTCAAGCTCTCCTGATGTTCCACCGGTAACGTCCCCACCATCAACAACGATATTGTAATCCCAATTTTGATCAGATGTCTTGGTAAAATAAGTCGTCATCAGATGGGTACTACCCAAGCTGTCAAATACTTGAATTGACGTTGCATAGTTTGAAGTTCCGGTCGGATCAAGCGGATCAAAAGGAGCACCAATCGCTACTGAATCGGAATCAAGGTTGGTGTTAAGGTTGATATTTTGTGTCGGCCCTGCTGATGTAAAAGACTGGGTATTCGCTCTGATCGGAGTTAAATCACCGACAGTGTTACCATTCTCATCCAATTGGAAGCCCATGAGGTTAAATCCTTCCGGATTAACCATGTTGCCCTCTGCGTCAAAACGGAACGCCCCTGCACGGGTATAATTATTCACAGCATTACCGGTTGACGGATCACTAACAATAAAAAAACCAGAACCTTCAACAGCAAGGTCGGTATTGGTTTCGGTATTCTCAAAGGTTCCCTGACTGAAAATATTATCAACAATCGAGAGCCCGACACCACGACCCACCTGGGAAATACCACCAGAACCAGAGATCTGACTGGAAAGAAGATCGCCAAAGATCGCGCGACTCGATTTAAAACCGATTGTGTTGGCATTTGCGATATTATTACCGATAACGCTCATGGCGTTACCGTTAGCATTCAAACCACTGACACCACTGTATAAAGAACTAGATACTCCCATTTTGTCACTCCTTTGATGAAGCCGCGTCAATCGGTCGGCGGCTTGCGAACCTCCTCAAGAGGACCGGTTCGGTTAGGCGATTACTGCGCTATCAATATTGGTAAACACGTTATTTTTAAGTTGCGTCCGATCAACAACGGTCACAACAGTTTCATTTTTGACACTGATCACCAAAGCTGTGTCATCCAGCATCACCAGAGAGTCTTTACCTCCCTTGGCGTTGACTTGAGAAACAGCCGTTTCCAATCTTTGCATCTGGCTGGCATTGAAATTAATTCCGCGGCTATTCATTCTATCGGTTGCATGCTTCGAAAACTTTACCTGGCCTTGTTCAATTTTGTTCTGAAGAAGTTGATCAAAACTGCCACTTCCAGAGACAGTCCCTTGTTGCTTGCGTCCATGAGACTGCGGCGGGGCTATCGGCTGCGGAATGATGGTAATCCGATCACTCATTGTGTCCCTCCGGCCTTTGCAATTTTGTTCATGGCAAAGATTCCAGAACTGGTTTCCAATTGAGCTGTAACACCACTCATATCGACCGCTTCAACACGCCCTCTGATAAGGGGATTGGCCTTAACAAGTGAATCTTCCTCATCAACAGCTTTGATAACCAGACTATAATCACCAGGCTCAAGTTGCGCTCCGGAATCGCCTTGACCATTCCAGTTAATAAAATACTCACCTGGAGTCGTTTCTTCAGCGCTAAGTGTTGCCAGAGTCGATCCGGTTCCACTTAAAACATACAGTTTGACATCATCGGCCTTACCATTAAGCTGATAGCCGAGATCGATCGCTTCACCGTCAAAATGAAATTTGTCGGTCTCTGCAACAACATCCTGACCGATCAGACCGAGAGCCGACATGCGTTCCATCTCGGTGCTCATGGTCGTCAAACCTTCCAGACTTGTATTCACATTCGTCAACTGTTCAAGCTGGCTGAATTGAGCTAACTGAGCGGTAAATTCAGTTGGATCTGATGGATTCATAGGATCCTGATTTTGCAATTGAGCGACCAATAGCTTGAGAAAATCTTCTTTTCCCATCGAAACTTCTTTACTGCCGGTCGTTGCTGCCGGGTTAGTGTAACCCGTATCAATTCCACTGATTGCTGACATTTGGAATATTCCTCCTTTCCTCGATTTTTTTAAACGTGGAGATTAATACCTCCGCCACCATTTTGCATCAGATGGGCTAAGGGGATTGTCTGCTCCTCACCATCAAGATCCTGTGTCCAATCTTGCTGTTGTGATGATTCCTGCTGACGATCCTGTCGGGCTTGATTTTCGAACTGACTTCCCTGTTGGCGCTGTTCCACATTGACTTGAAATTGGTCAATTTTAAGTCCCTGTTCAGCCAAAGCATTACGGAGTTGTGGGAGATTACGTTCGATAACCTCTTGAACCTGCATCGTTTGCGCGTGAAGATTCGCTTTGACGCGATCTCCCTCAACCATCAGTTCTAATTTCAAAGAACCGAGTTCCGCTGGTTGAAGACGTAAAACCATCCGCCCTGATTCGCCGTTATGGCTGCCTGAAATGTGAGTGACAACCTGGTCAAAAATCTGACTTTCAGCAACCTGCTGACCACTTGGTAACTGCACCATTGAAGTCTGTGGGGCCACTCTGGCAAAACCATTCTGAACTTGGGCAAATCCTGGTTGAACTTGTCCTTGAGCCTGCTGAACAACTTTTTCGAACCCCTTAGAGCCCTGACTCAGTAGTTCTGCAAAATCGGCGGTTTCAGTTTGTTCAGTGACAGTCTCTGTTGCACTCTGACCTGCAACGACTGGAGCTACGGGAGTCGCCACTGCTTTTGGAGCGGCAACGTCATTCTGCATTTGTTGACGCAGCCCCGGTTGCGGTTGAGCCGCTTCCGCCCGTGGTTTGAGTAACCCTGCAAAACGTGGATCGATCTCTTCAGCAGCGTCACCAGTCAGCAACAATCCTTCATTCTGTGCTTCAGCGACCACCGCAGATGATTGCTCATTGTCTGCTGCTTGGTTCTTTGTCCCTACGGCATCAATCGCTTTTTGCAGTATTTGTCTGGCCTGAGCCAAACTTTCGATCATTTTTGGTGCAACGGATTGAAGATCTTTGTTCTGTAGAGCTCCTCCTGTCAGTTCAGTATTGGCCAATAAATCTTGATTATCTGCCAGTTGTTGCTCCAACTGTTCTACAAACTGAATTAAAGTAACCTCCGTCCCTTCACCATCGTTCATTTGCAACTGCTCCACAAATGCAGTCAGATCGATTCCAGCCACAACCTGCTCACCTTCAAGGTCAGCACCCTCGAGTTGTTGAACCAGGTGCGTTAAAAGCTCCTCCACACTACCGAATTCTTCAGCAGCTTCTGATGATTCTCCACCGGCAATCACTTTCATCAGTTGAACGACTGTTTGCTGCAGTTTCAACTCCGGCTTCGATTTCGTCTCAGCCTCGGCAACAACGGCCGCCTGCTCAGACTCCTTTGTACTGTCAGCGACTTGTGTCATTGACGAATTAGCGTTTTCAGCTAGCGTAGTTTTTCCCTGATGAACATCCTGATTCTGAACTGTTGCTTGATCAGACTCGACCTTCGGAGATTCTTGAACATGGTTCTGTTCAGGCTTACCCTTTGCCGTCGCGGCAACCTGCCCCTGTTCTTTCATCACCGCACCGAAATTCTTTCCCTTGCTCTCGGTTGGTCTTGCCTGAACTGAAGTCTCTGGCACATTCGTGTGTGTCTCGATCATGGATAATGCTTGCATCTGTCTCACCTCCTTTCCATAAATTTTCTTACTTTCAGACTTGATTAATAGCCCGAATTATCCTTCACCGGTATTTCGGTAAAAGCTTTACTGAGTGTGGTCGCTGTTTCGGCATCCAGACTGTCAAGAATCTTTCCAGCCGTCTTTTTCTTAATCCCGAGCAACAACTCAACGGCCAACTGATGATCGAGTTCCTTAATCAAAATGGCCGATTTCTGTGGATTCATTTTTTCATAAATCCGGCTTAACTCACCGACGCGTTCATCCTCTACTTCCTCTTTTTGATCAAGTAACTTGACCAGTTCATCGCGAAGACTTTGCATCGCTGCGAGCTTCTTATCGACTTCGACTTCCAAGGTCTTTAGCTGCATTTCACGAGCATCAATTTTTGCTTCTTTTTCATCCAGTTTGGCATATTCATCTTCGATCGAAACCAGGATGCGGCGTTCTTCAACGGATGAAATCTGGCGATCATCAACCAGACTTGATGTCGCCGCAGAAAGTGATCCACACCAGCAACCAAGCATCAGAGTTACAATGAGAGCTCGTTTTATCATGAATTTTCTCCCTTACTGCGCAGACTGATTTCGTCGAGCATGATCCGTTCCTGACGGGACAATTCCTGACGATATTCTTCTTCCTGCTTATCTTTTAGCTTTTCCATGATCTGCCGGTCACGAGCCGCCTGCTGCAACGCATTGCGCTCTTCGTTAATCCGTCGATTCAACTGTTCGAGCTGTTGTTGAAGATCCACCATCATGCGACGGCAATGATAGATTTGAGATTCGTACAAATCCATTTCTGCAACGGTCAGCCCTTCTTGCTGACGCAGCGTCAACTCGCGATCATATTCATGGAAGGAATTCACCTGCTGCTGATACTTGGCTTCCAATATTTTGTGCGACTGCAGACTGGCCGTCAAATCCTGCTGGGCTTGATCTTCCAGAGATTGACGATAATTCAGGACAGATTGTAATTTGAACTTACCAGCCATCGATTAGCGTCCTCCCTGCCTGCGATCCATCAATAAGTTGTTCAATGTCTCCACAGTATCGTCCATGGAAACAGAATCATTCATCCCTTGTTGCAAAAACTCCAGAATCGCTTCTATCTGTGAAATGGCATAATCAATCTTACCGTTACTTCCTTCAACATAAGCTCCAATATTGATCAGATCTTCTGCCTCTTTATAGGTTGCGAGAATCTCTCTCACCCGACCATTTAACTGCATATGTTCAGGGCTGACGATGTCACGCATAACCCGGCTGGCAGAACCCAGGATATCGATTGCCGGGTAATGATTACGGGCAGCAATGTCTCGCGATAAGACAATATGACCATCAAGAATTGAACGAACAGAATCAGCGACCGGCTCGTTCATATCATCACCTTCAACCAGGACGGTATAGAGACCGGTAATGCTCCCCTTGCCTTTAAAATTTCCAGCCCGCTCCAACAGTTTTGGCAAAGTGGCAAAAACTGACGGGGTATAACCCTTGGTTGTCGGCGGTTCGCCGATCGCCAGACCAACTTCACGCATGGCCATGGCAAAGCGGGTGACAGAATCCATCAGCAAAAGAACATTTTTACCCTGATTGGAAAAGTACTCAGCAATGGTTGTCGCAACAAAAGCACCACGCATCCGCAGCAACGGAGACTGGTCAGAGGTTGCAGTAATCACAACTGAACGAGCCAGACCTTCTGGACCAAGATCGCGTTCGATAAACTCCCGAACCTCTCGACCACGCTCTCCGATCAAGGCAATAACATTGACGTCTGCTTGAGTGTGCTTAGCCATCATGCCAAGCAGGACACTCTTGCCAACGCCAGAACCGGCCATAATGCCCATCCGCTGACCGGTTCCACAGGTCAGCAAACCATTAATGGCACGCACTCCGAGATCAAGAGGCTGAACAATTGTCTCACGTGTCATCGGACTCGGAGGCAAGGCATAGAGAGGACATTCCTGATCACAGGCGCCAAGTGGCATTTCATCCAACGGCTGCCCGAGGGCATCAAGAACCCGGCCGAGAAGGTGGTCTCCGACAGGGAGTGTCGCACTGTCCCGTACAACCTGAATCAAACTGCCCGGACCAAGACCGCGCAAATCACCGAGTGGCATCAATAGAGCACGAGAATCGCGAAACCCAACCACTTCAGCCGGAACCGGTTCACCACCACCGAGCGGGATCAAATGGCACAGAGTTCCGACCGTGGCAGTCGGACAATATCCTTCGACCACCAGACCGACAATCTGAATGACCTTACCACTGACTTTAAGCGGATTGACCGCTTTGATATGTTCGACAAGATCTATCATCAAACATCCATAATCGCTTCGGTGAGTGCTTGTTGAATCGCCTCGAGTTGAGTTTCCAGAGTGGCATCGACTTCGCCCAATTCAGATTCGACTCGACAGCCACCAGGTGAAATCGACGGATCTCCTTCGATACTTAAATTTTTCAAACCACTGATACTGGCTAAAAAGAGTGGTTTTTTTTCGGTCACTTTGTCCAGATCAGCAGGATTCACGTGAACCCGATACTGATCAGCGCGCACAGAGGACTGTAAAGCGTTCTCAATAATCCCCTGAACCACGGCAGGATCAGCAGCAACCTCGCGGCGGATAATCTGCTCTGAGACTGCCATGACCATACGGAGCATATCCTGGGACCCGTTACTCGCCAGCGCCTCACGCAAACGACTGACTTCTTCCAATGCTGTCACCAGACCCTGGGTCGCCGTCGTCAACCTCTCATCCGCTTCATTCAACCCTTCGCGGCGGCCTTTAGCATAGGCCTCTTCAAGATCTTGCGCCGATGGCCCTGAGGCAACCGGTGCCGGAGGAACAATCGGGGGCGCGGATTGATCAAAAGGTGCGGCCTGCGATGGCGCAGGTTCGGGATCTCCAAAGGAACGGAACTGAAACTGCTGCATCCCATCAGTCTCTGTCCCTCGATAAATTTTAGACAAGTTCATCGCCACCGCCGCCTCTTCCTGGAATCACAACGGTTCCCTCTTCTTCAAGCTTCAGGGCAACCTTGACGACTTCCATTTGCATGGCTTCGACCTCAGAAAGCTTCCGTGGTCCCATTGCTTCAAGATCCTCAGCGATCATATCTGCTGCCCGCTGAGAAATATTATCAAAAACCTTACTTTTGATTGTGTCAGTTGCCGTCTTCAGCGCCAGAGTCAACATATCGGTGCTGACCTCACGTAGAATTGCCTGCATACCACGGTTATCAACAACGGCCAGATCTTCAAAGGTGAACATCCGCCGCCTGATTTCTTCAGCCATATCGGGATCAGCAGCTTCAATGCTGGTCAAAATAATCTGATCAGCCCCCTTTTCCATCTTACCCAGAATTTCAACAACCTTATCGATACCGCCAACCTGTTTACGATCTTTGCCGACCACAACACCAACTTCCCGCTGCAAAGCCTCTTCAATCTGAACGATGACCTCTGGGGAGACATTGTCGATTTTGGCGATGCGATACATCACTTCGCCGCGCAGATCATCTGGAAGCTCTGAAAGAATCCGGCTGGTATGATCTTCTTTTTGAGTCGACAGAATCAGAGCAACGGTTTGTGGGTGTTCATTTTCTAACAGCCCTGCGACCATGCGCGGATGCATTTTCGAAATGGTTTCCAACGGACGGCCTTCAATTCCAGCGGACACTTGATCCAGCAGATACTGTGCCCGTTGGCTGTCTTCCCCCCCCAGAATGGCGTGTTTAGCGAATTCATCACCACGGATATAGACCCCAACATCCCCGCTTTTAGCTTCTTTAAACTCTTCAAGGATTTCTCTGGCCAAGCCAGGATCAACATGTTCGATATCCATCATGCAGCGACTGATTTCGCGAACTTCGGAGTCATCCAAAGTTTCAAAAATCTTCGCTGTGGCTTCTTCACCGAGGCAGAGCAGCAATAATGCCGCTTTTTTTTGCTCCCGATAGATGTTTCGCTTTTTTCACTGCTAACCCCTGTTGTCGTTACATTGTCATTAAATACAGCTACTCATTAACTACATAATTCTTGTTAGTTTCAGGATTCTACAGGTTCTTCTCGTAACCAGTTCTTCACGATTTGAACTGGCATCATATCGCCACCAAGAACTTCCTGACGGATCTGAGCCAATGGATCACTAGGCCCGCCCAGCAAAGGCATCTCTGATTCACCACGGAGTTCAGCTTCAAGTTCTTCAACTGTTTTCATCGGCTGAGTTTCCTCCTGAACACTGCGTAAAGTTCTCATCAATGGTCTCAGGAACAGCAGATAAGCCATCAGTGAAGCGAGTGCTAAAAGGCTGTATTTGATGATCGGCATGAAAGGATAAATTTTATCGACCATTGACGGCTGAGGCATTTGATCTTCAGTGAAACCACTTTCGAACGGCATCGACACAACCGAGATCAGATCACCGCGGGTATCACTGATTCCAAGAGCCGAGCGGACCATCAACTCGATTCCCTGAATTTCTTCAGCACTACGCGGTGTGCTGGTTGGGCCAGCGCCTTCGGCACCTGGAGTCACGCGATCAGCAACGAGAACCGAAACTGACAGGTGTTTCAGATTACCAACGGATTGAACCGTTTTACTGACAACCTTACTCAGTTCGTAATTAACAGTCTCTTCAGAACGACTGGCTGGAGTCGTCGTTGTTGTCGCACCATTTTGATTTTGGAGATTCGAAACAACCCCAGGAACACCGCCGGCCGACTCACTGGCACCTTCTTCAGAACTGGTCTGTTCACTAACAACCACAGCTCCCTTGGGATCAAGAGACTCTTCAACCCGCTCCCGCTGATCAAAATCAACATCAGCAGTCACTCGTACCAGAGAGTTTCCGGCTCCCAGAGCACGGTCAAGTAATGATTGAGCGCGGACTTCCAGACGTTGCTCCATTGTCTGCTGATAGGTCAGCATCCCTGGCGTCATGGGACCAGCCATTTCATCGGACCGGCTTTTTGACAGAACTTTACCGCTGGAATCAACAACAGTCACATTTTCAGATTCCAGCCCTTCAACACTCCCAGCGACCAGATGAATGATCCCTTGAAGTTGAGATTCCTTCAGAGAACGACCAGATGTCAGCTTGACAATAACCGATGCAGTCGCGTCCTGCTGCTGCTCACGGAACAAACGCTTTTCAGGTAGAGCCAGGTGGATACGAGCGGCTTCAACCGGGCCAAGCGAGGTGATGGTCCTCATCAACTCACCCTGTAAGGCGCGGCGATAATTCACCTTCTGGGCAAAGTCGGTCATACCGAAACTCTGTTTATCAAAGATTTCAAAACCAACACCACCTTCAGACAGACCTGAACCCGCCAGTTCGATTCGAGCTTCGTAAACCTTGTCGGCTGGTATCATAATGTCGCGGCCGCCATCTTCCAGACGGTAAGGAATCTTGCGATCCTTCAACCATTCAACCACCGAAGAGGCATCCCGATTTGGCAGATTGGCAAAAAGCAGGCTGTAATCAGCAACCTGAGACTGCCAAGATAATCACGGCAAAAACAGCAATACTAACAATTGCGGCACCAACCAAACTTAATTTACGGGCCAGCGACCACTCCATGATCACATCAAGCATATTCTTTTTTTCGACAATCTCTTGTTTCATTTCTTCAGCCATCGAAATCATCCTCCGGGATCGACTTGCTTCTACTTCTCCACTTTTTCATCAACCAATTCATGGCTAAGTCAAAGCTTGCTCAACAAGACGCCGTAAATTTGCAGGGGTGAAGACAGACATCAGTATGTCGAGATCCTGCGAAATTTACGCAACGCAGTAAAGCGCGCTTTGACGACGCCATTAAACTTGCATGCGCATGATTTCCTGATACGCTTCGACGGCTTTATTTCTAACCTGAACCATCAAGCGCATAGAGATGTCTGCCTCTTCCAGTTTAATCATGGCACCGTGTAAATTTTTTGTTTCGCCAGCAGCGATCTGCTCTGCAGCACGGTCAGCACTGACTTGAGCCTGATTAACTTCGGCAATCGAATTCTTAAGCGCCTGGCCAAATTTGTCACCTATCTGCTGAATTGGCGCCGTCTTGGGTTGAGATAACCCTTTAAGGTGTGAATTTAATGTAATATCAGCAACACTTCTCATAATTTACCTCTAACGTCCTATTTCAAGGGCTTTTAACGCCATGCGCTTAGCCGATTTAACAACAGTGACATTCGCTTCATATGCGCGGGATGCTGACATCATGTCTGCTGTTTCTTCAACCAGACTGATATTCGGCATGGCCACCTGCCCTTCTTCATTGGCATCGGGATGTGCGGGATCAAACACCATCCGCGGTGGCAAACTGCTAGCTTGAACCTGAGCAACCTTGACACCTTGAACAGCATCGTTCATGTGGGAATCCAGAGTATTGGCAAAACCTTTCTGACTACTCTGAAACACCACTTCCCGCTTGCGATAAGGACCACCATCAGGAGTCCGTGTGGTTTCAATATTCGCCAGGTTTGAACTGATAGCATTCATCCTGATCCGCTGCGCTTTAAGTGCCGATGCACTGATTTTCATCGTTGTAAAAATATCCATGATTTACTCCTAACGACCATCACTCGCTGCAAATTTAAGCATCGAGAATTTCTTTTTTATAATCTGACTGCCAGCTTCAAAAAGCAGTTGATTTTCTGCCAGATCAAACATTTCATCGTCGACGGAAACGGTATTCCCATCGCCCATAGGGCTGGTCGACTTTTGTTGACTGATATGGCCCTGTACGCCCTGAATGCCATTCGCTCCCAGAGGAAAATGTTTCGCATTGGTTTTGCGCCCGGTCATAACCGGGGCCTCCATCGCTTTTCTTAAATCACCCTCAAAATCCATCTTACGCGCGGCATACCCGGGGGTGTCAGCGTTGGCAATATTGCCAGCAATGACCTGTTGCTTCTGACTCCGCAGGTCCAGACTTTTTTGTAGTATGTTGATGGTTTGATCAGCAATTCTGATATCTGCCATTGAACAGCTCCTGTTATTTTGACACTGTCAGTAATTTTTCAGCGTTGTTCCTGTATGAGCAAATCCTGGGCCAATTTCCCCCATGCCCCGTCAGGATCTTTGTCCACAGCCTGCCTTAGAAGGTTAAGAGCAGCCCTTCGATTATCCCGGCGCAGCAGTGTCTGAGCGCTTCGATACTTGGCTCGCGAGCCATATGTCGGATCGTCATGTAGGGCCAGATATATTTTTTCAGCCTGTCGATTCTTATCCAATTGATAGTAGGATTCTCCCAACAGTGCCATTTCTTTGACTTCGAGGTCATGACCTGATTTTCTAATCCATTCCAGGCTTTCAACAACATCATCAATCCGTCCAAGCTTCCAGTACATCCAGGCTGCTCTGCTTTCAAGTTCAGGACTGCGAGGACGATCCTTCCTGGTGAGCCAGCTGAGTAAATCCTGATCATTATCCTGACGCTCAAAGGAATCGAGTAAAACTTCGAATAGAGAATCAGCATCTTTTCCTTGCGGATATTTCTTTAAGTAGCGTCCAGCATACTCACTGGCTTCCTGATACTGATCACGCTTCAAAAAGGAACGGGCCAGTGGAAGGTAGATTTCTTCCTGATCAGGCTGACCTGCCGAACGATCAAACAGATAAAGCAACACCCGACCAGAACGGTCATAAAGACCCAGCTTTTCGAATGCCAAAGCCAGATCTTTTAAAAACAGCTGATCAAAACCACTGCCCAACAGTAACTTACGATTCTGTTCAACCAGGACCACCGCTTGGAGGTCATCTTTTTTCTCCAATAGCTGATGAACGACCTTCGGCAATTGCTCAAGCAACAAAATATCGACCTCTCGGCGCAAAGATGAAGTCGAGAAGTTGCGTCTGATTTCCATCAATTCAACAACACTCTGCTGGTACTCCATAAGCAGATAAAGGCCGAGAGCTCGCTTAAATAAAGCCTCTTCCCTGACAGCGCGGGTATCTGACTGTTCTCCAATCTGTGCGTATTCGCCCAGAACCCTCGACAGCCCTAAATCTCCATCCTTGATAACCTGAAGATCGATCATTCTCAGAGCAGCGCGATCTCCCCCTTCAGTGCCAGGCCGATCGAGGGTCGCACGCTGTAAACCGATCAT
>JDSF01000046.1_pt1 | contig 113740 bp, 126 predicted proteins | sample 199441 | NCBI WGS metagenome assembly JDSF01 (sample SAMN02592751, study PRJNA231836) | bioreactor metagenome | isolation source: continuous culture bioreactor denitrification-DNRA | place: Germany: Bremen
GATCCAAAGTTTTGGGAATGTAGTATTTCGAGTGCCTTAACTACTGTTAGTGTGACAGTGTTCAATATGCTATTTGTAATGATTTTGGCAGATAGAGGTTTTAAAATCGAGTATATGGGAATAGTAATCCTAGCATATTCAATTGTTGAGTTATTAGTGCGGTACTCCCCTATGATCAGAAAAAAACTTGGAAAAGAGAAATTTATTACTTTAGTTTTAGTGGGTCTAGCATTTGCATTCTTCATAATCGGAACAGTAGATTTTATCCCAGTGTTATTGATTATAGGAGCTTTCATAATGTTATTTTCAATGATGTTATCTATAGAGATATCTGAAAAAAGTAATAACTTTATAGATGATGTCGAAGAGGAAGACAAACGAGCTACACTTTTATCGGTGTTTAATATGTCAGGGAGTTTTGTTGAAGTCATATTCTTTTTCGCAATATCTGGTGGTATAAAGTCATATGAAACTATTTTTCTTGGTATAGGCGTAATATATGTGATTTCTGTTCTTTACATCAAAACAAAAAAACATTAACAAAAAATCAAGTTGGAGCTGTTAAAACTAACTAAGCATCAATATGGTTAATGCAGGATTCGAGATATAAAACAACTTGGGTCAAATAGAAAATAATATCAAATATAGAGAGTTGCGAAATAGAAACGAAGGTTCTACTTTGCAACTTTCTATACTTCTATCATGGTGACATGTAAGAGGTTTTGTAATTAGTATGTTACACATCTACAAATATATATTATGAGTTTTGGTCAAAACCATCTGATATCAAGTAAAGTCACAAGAATCCTTTTAAGTTACACTTTACATAGTGAATGATGTAAATGGAGGGATTATGAATAATATGCAATCAAAACTATTGATACTATTGGCAGCAATTCTATGGGGGACAACAGGGACATCACAAGGGTTTGCACCAAGTGGTGCTGGTTCAATGTCGATAGGTGCACTGCGAATGGTAGTTGGTGGTGGCGTAATGCTGGTTATGGCACTTCTTATTGAAACCAGACAGATAGAAAAAAACAAAGTCAGAGCTGATGAAAAGTCATAGTACACAGTATAGTATCTTGATGGCGGGCATGTGTATGGCAGTCTATCAGCCACTATTCTTTACTGGTGTAAAATTGACAGGTGTTGCATTTGGTACTGTACTTGCTATTGGTAGTGCACCTGTTTTTACAGGGTTTATTGAACTTGGGAAGGGAAAAAAGCCGACAACAAGGTGGACAATTTCGACCTTAATGGCGCTTCTAGGTTGTTATTTGCTGTTTTCAGGTCAAGGAGAGGTATCTGTTAACTTTAATGGAGCATTATATTCGCTTGGAGCAGGCCTTTCATATGCTGTTTATGTTCAGGCATCAAGAAAAGCCTTTAAATCATTATCAAGACTCACTGTTAATGGGCTCATTTTTTCAATGAGTGGACTTCTCTTACTGCCAGTTCTCTTTTTCACGGATGTTTCCTGGGTAATAAGTCTAAGAGGTGCCCTTGTTGTATGTCATTTAGGTCTTATTGCAACAGCCCTAGCATATACTTTATTTGCGTTCGGACTTAAAAATGTTAACGCACCAACAGCTGTCACGTTAACATTAGGTGAACCTTTTACAGCTGCAATTTTAGGTGTTTTAGTTTTCAAAGAGACCTTGTCAATATTTTCAATAACAGGTGTTGTAATACTATTTGCTGGACTTTTAATTACAGCGCTTCCAGTGAAGGCAACAGAGGGTCAACTTGATTTGTCTGAACAGTAGTTTATAATGTAATTGAATAGATTCGTATAACCCCATTAATATGGTTTGGGGGTCTCTACCAGGAACCAATAATTCCTGCTTACGAAGAGGATGCGTCATGCGTGTTTTCTATGTAAGCAGGATTTTTTACATTGAACCTTTTGCATGTGCATAGATGGAGCGAAGGGGAGTTAATTATGAGAAAAGGAACATTCATTAGCACTTACAGTGGTCATAAGTTTTGGCCTATCGATCCCAAGGATGATGAAATCTTAATCGAAGATATTGCCCATGCCTTATCGTTATTATGCAGAGGAAATGGCCATGTAAAAAAACTTTTATAGCGTTGGTCAGCATAGTATTTATTGTGCTAAAGAAGCAAAGCTAAGAGGGTATAATAACCGAGTACAGTTAGCGTGTCTACTTCATGATGGCTCAGAAGCATACATTTCGGATATTACAAGACCAGTGAAAAGAATGTTGCCTGTCTACTTGGAAATGGAAGAACTTCTTCAAGGTGCCATTGAGAAGAAATATGGGATTCATGACCTAACAGTGGAAGAAAAAGCACAGGTTAAACTTGTTGACGATACCATCTTAAGATATGAACTTTCTGATCTTCTTGACACACATGACTATAATGACTTAGAATTGGTGGGCGAATACGATTTTTCTTTTAGAATGATGAGTGAAACTGAAACCGAGTTCATAGATATGTTTAATGTATTGATGAAGGAAATACAGAGTACAAATTAGAATGATTGAATAAATGGTCAGGCTTGTTGAATATATGGAGGCAATTATGGATTTGAGATTACTAGAAAACTACCACGATATATACGAAAATCGTGATATTAAAGGGATTTTTGAACTAACTATGTTTGGTCCTACAGATGGAAAAATTAAAAGTGCAGCACAAAGTATGTATTCAAAGCAACAAGGTTTAATGTATGTCTGCTACGAGGACGAAAAGCCAGTTGGGATTATCGGCCTAAAGCAGTATAACAACGACAGGCTAGAATTACTCCACCTTGCTGTTAAGACAGACTCTAGAGGACATGGTCTAGGATTTGAAATGATCAAAAAGGTTCTTGATTATACTCGTATTCCTGTTATGTACATGGAATCTACTTACAAGGAAATGATGTACTTAAAAAAGCTAGGGTTCAAAGTTAAGGACATGATTGACTCAGGTCTAGACCAATTTATATGTACATTTAAAGATGAAAGATAATATTAAAGAGAAAAGTACGTAGAGCCACCTAGGATTTTCCTAGGTGGTTTTTTTGTTGAAAGTATATCAATAATCGAGTGACTTGATAACAATCTTTGAATGATCCATCAAATTGGTAGAATAAACCTGTGACAGAATGATGAAAATCTGATATACATATACTTACTGATAAAGATTATTAGTATCATTTTATAAGGAGTACAATATGTTGCATGCGTTTTCAAGAACAGAGATGGTTATTGGTACAGAGGGGCTTGAGCGCCTTAAGAATAGCAAAATAGTTATACTGGGTGTTGGAGGAGTTGGTTCATTTGTTGCTGAAGGATTAGCAAGATCAGGTGTTGGACACCTAATTTTGTGTGATGATGACGATGTCTGTCTTACTAATATTAACAGGCAGATTCATGCTACAAGAAGAACTGTTGGAAAAAGTAAAGTCGAAGTCATGCGCGACCGTATTAAGGAGATAAATCCACTAGCAATAGTTGATATTCACCCATACTTATACAATGCTGAGAGTGCTGAAAAAATCATTCCAGATACATGTGACTATGTTGTAGATGCTATCGATATGGTATCAGCTAAAATTGACGTTGTTGTTAGATGTAATAAAAGTGGAATACCAATTATTTCTTCAATGGGAACGGGGAACAAGCTTAATCCTGCTTTGCTTGAAGTAAGTGATATTCATAAGACAAGCATGTGTCCATTGGCACGTGTAATGCGTAAAGAATTGAAAAAAAAGAAATGTAAACAAACTTAAGGTTGTTTATTCAAAAGAAGAACCTATATCACCTCATAAAATTTCTGGTGATTGCACAACCGACTGTATATGTCCAAATAAAGATAGAACCTGTGTTGAACGAAGATCAATCCCTGGAAGTGTGTCATTTGTACCTTCTGTAGCTGGATTAATTATAGCATCGGAGATTGTAAAAGATATAATATCAGAATAACGTAAAGCCCCCGATCCTAGGATTGGGGCTTTTCTTTTGGAAATATGGTAAAATAATAAACTATAGGGGTACTGGAAGAGGGTGAAGTCATGGTTTTTAGTTTGGATAGATGAGTTAGCTACGTTACCGAATCGGCTATGAAGCAGATATCGGAAGCCTTTGGACAAAGGCTACAGGAGAGTGGCGTGACTAGAATTCAGTGGATAGCATTATATTATCTTGGTTTACATGAGAGTCTTTCTCAAAGAGAGTTGGCTCAATTAATGAATATTCAGGATTCAAGTGCAGGTCGATTGATTGACCGAATGCAACGTGACGGATATGTGGAACGTCAAAGGTCCGAAATAGATAGAAGAGTGATACATGTTGTACTAAATGATAAAGGTAAAGAGTACAGAGAAAAACTATTACCATTTGGACAGCAGTTCAATAATGATTTGATAAATGGTCTATCAGAAGAAGATTTGAATGTGTTTGAGAAAGTTTTAAACACAATGGTAAAAAATGCCACATCTGAATAGAAGTAAATCTAAAAGTAATCCAATATATAGGGTTGCTTTTTTATTTTGTTTGCAATTTAACGATATACTTGCTATGCTTAATATATGTATAGCAAGTATATTATGAGGAGGAAGAAAATGAAATATAATGTTCGTGAAATGCTTAATGATTTTGTAGGTGGTCTTGAAGACCTAGCCCAAACAAATGGTGAACATGTTGGCGCATTTATGGGGATGCTTGGAGCATCGTACGAACCAAAACTTCTTGATCTTAAAACAAAGGAATTAATGAGTGTGGCAATTGGAGTTTATAATCGTTGTGATTACTGTATTGTTTATCATTCATATAAAGCACTTGAGGCTGGAGCTTCAAGTGGTGAAATAATGGAATCTGCTATGTTGTCAGTAGCTTTTGGTGGTGGACCAACTATGGCGTACTCCGTGACATTACTGAAAGCATGCCTTGACGAATTTGAAAGTGATTTCGTGAAATCGTAAGCAAACATAACTCTTATGTACAAATGTTTTATTGAAAATATATAGTAGGCGGCTCATAGAGTCGTCTATTGTCCTATGTTGAGGTGAAAAAATGAGATGTGAAATAATTGTAGACAAATTGACTGGTCATGCGACTGAAGGTAAATTGGGTAAATTCCATATTGAGTGCGGTGATAGATTAGGTCATGGTGATTCGATATGCACGATTGAGTCAGGAAAAGGTACCATACAATGCACTTCTAATCAGTCTGGGAAAATCATTGAATTTATTGTCTCAGAAGGTGAAAATGTAAAAATTGGTGATGTAATTGGATACATTGAATCTGATGGATTAACTGAAGAATCATTTTCAAAGACTCCAGTTTCGACAGGGTATTCGTTTGGTCTAGCAAAACCACGACAAGAGGATGCTAAACCAGAACTACTTGTAGTTGGTGGTGGGCCTGGAGGTTATGTTGCTGCTATAAGAGGAGCTCAACTTGGCCTTGATGTAATGCTAATTGAAAAAAGACGAACTTGGGGGAACTTGCTTAAACTACGGATGTATTCCAACCAAAACATTAGCTCATACAGCGCACGTTATGGAAGTCATTAAGGATTCATATGAGTATGGAATTGAAACGGAAGCTCCTAAACTGAATATTGGTTCTGCAATAGCAAGAAAAAAATCGTGTTGTTAAAAACCTGACTGATGGTATTGGATATCTGTTAGAGAAGTCTGGTGTTAGAGTTATACGTGGAGAGGCAAAAGTTATAGATTCTGGGCAATTTGAAGTGAGAAACAGTAAGACAGACCTTTCAATAAAACCTAAGAATACAATACTGGCAACGGGTTCATCTCCATTCAAACTTCCAATTGAAGGAAGTGAACTTCCAGGCGTTATAACCAGCAAAGAATTGCTTGAAATCACCACTCTCCCTGCTAGCATTACAATTGTTGGTGGTGGAGTCATTGGAATGGAATTTGCTTTTATAATGAAATCATTTGGAGTGAGTGTAACTGTTATAGAGTATCAAGATGACATTTTAAGTATATTGGATGAGGATGTTGTTGACGTAATATTAAATGCAGCTATGAGAAAAAATATCAATGTAATTACAGGTGTATGTGCAAAAAAAATAGTAAAAAAAACCATTGATGAAACTTTGATACTTGAATTTGTAGATGGAGACGAAACACGTTTAGTATCATCTGAGATGATATTAATGGCTACGGGTAGAAAACCAAATTTAGATTCTTTAGATCTAGATGTTTTAGGTGTTGAATTAAATGATAGCAAGAATGGTGTACAAGTGAATTCGAAGTTAGAAACAACAAAAGATGGAATTTATGCTATTGGTGATCTTATAAATATTGTTCAATTGGCTCACGTTGCTTCTCATCAAGGTATGGTTGCAGCGCAGAACGCCTCAGGAAATCCTTCTACTATGGAGTACGATAATGTTCCGAGTGCAATATTTACAGATCCAGAAGTTGCTACGATCGGAATAAACGAAAAAAGAAGCTAAATCTAGAAATTTAAATATAGCGGTAAGTAAATTTAGTTTTGCTGGTAATGGAAAGGCTTTAGCATGAATCAGTCGGAAGGATTTGTGAAACTTATTAGTGACACAGAAAAGGATTTAGTAATTGGAGGTACAATTATTGGTGTTCATGCCACTGATATGCTGCCTGCGATTGTACATCTCATAGAAAACGAAATACCAGTGGAAGAAGCCATTCATACAATCTATGCCCATCCTACTGCTGCAGAAGGAATTCATGAAGCGTTGCTTGGGCTGAAAGGTAAGATGATTCATGCATAGGGTAAATATGAATGATTCGAAAAAAACGTATACACCCCAAACTTAAGGTTATACGGTCATTGTGTAATGACCCTGTTGTGAACATTGGATATGAGGCATTTCTAACTGAAAGTGTGAAAGAAGATGAAGTCCTTCTATTTTTATGGCAAAATGACAATACAATTGTAATTGGACGAAACCAAAACCCTTGGAAAGAGTGTCAAGTTGAAAAGTTTAAAGAAGATGGTGGACGGGTTATTAGAAGACTATCTGGTGGCGGAGCGGTATATCATGACATGGGAAACTTGAATTTCTCAATTATTGCACAAGCTCACAATTATGATGTTTTGAGTAATATAGAAGTTATTAAGAATGGAATGGAAAAGCTTGGGTTTGATGCTAGATTTTCTGGAAAAAATGATTTAACTATTGATGGTAGAAAGTTTTCTGGACATGCATACTTTGAAAGTTATAAAGGATTTTGCCATCATGGAGCTATTTTAGTAAGTACAAATCTGTCGAAATTGAGTGAATATTTAACGCCGTCCAAGTTGAAACTACAGACAAAGAGTGTAGACTCTGTAAAGGCACGCGTTGTAAATCTTAGTAATTTAAATGAAAATATAAATGTAAAAGAGGTTGAGCAGGCGTTAATTAGTGCATTTATCACTAGATACAGTTCAAGCATTAATGTAAAAGAAGTGGATGAAAAAGTCATGCAAAAAAAAGCAAAAGATCATATAAGTGAGCTAATGGTTTGGAGCTGGACATTTGCTGAGTGTCCAAAGTTTAGTATTGAACTTCAAAATAGATTTCTGTGGGGAACTGTCGATATTGGAATGACGATTTCAAACGAAGTCATACAGAACTTTTCGATATATACAGACAGTAACGAAGTAGAGTATTTTCAAGAATTAATGAGTATGTTAAGCGGAATACGATTCGACAAAAAATTGGTGAATGCAAAATTAGACAATATCAATGCACCAAGTGATAGCATAGAAAATGACATTAGGGGACTGATTAATAGACTTCTTCCATAAACAGATTTTTGAAAGCTGAGAAACGTCCATTCACTATATAAGAATGGACGTTTTTTATAATACATGAATAATTTGTCATGTGTTTAGTACCATTAAATATAAATACTTAAAAAATGCGATGTGATGTTGTTGAAAGAACCCTAGCTTCTTGCTTAAGTGGATTTTTCCATACATGGGGAACTGTTGACGGGTAATGAATACTGTCGCCTGCTTTAAGCAAGTGGTCGACACCATCTATTGTAACGATTATAACGCCTTCAAGTAAATACACGAACTCCTCACCTGGGTGGGTCATAGCTTCGCCATGAACAGACTCGGGCATGAGTGTAACAATTAAAGTTTCCATTGTCCGATTTGGGAAATCTCCGCTAATCCGAACGAACTCGGAGGGCGTTCCCTCCATTTTAAAGACCTTATGATCTTCAGATTTAACAGAATAATTGTGCTCTTCATGTTCGTTGAAGAAATAAACAATCGGAACCTCAAGGGCATCAGAAATTTTCTTCAAAGATACAATTGCTAGTGAAGTTGAACCATTTTCGACTTGAGACAAAAAAACTAATAGATAAACCAGATTTTTGACTCAGATCCTTCAGGGTCAGATTTTGCTGTTTTCTTAAAGTTTTGATCTTTTGAGATATTTCAGTTAACATAGTATCCCTTCTTTAGAACCCCTCATTATTAACGTAGCACTAGGGTTTTAGTCGTGTTTTCTTCTTATATTTTAGATTAAATACCTGTGTAGTTCAATACCTCCAAAACGAGTATATAAATATCATACATATTTTAAAGCTTAAAAAAGCCTGTTATTAAGACCAGTTGCGAGTCTTAATAACAGGCTTATAGAGTTAAGGGAACTCCTAGTTAGCTTTTGCTGTAATAACTTCTTTCTGAATCATATCATCTTCGTTGTCTTCTAATAGACTAGTAAGTTTTTTGTCAAAGGCAAATAGAATAATACCGCAAGTAAATAGAATGACTGGAATAGCTACATATGCTTGAATTACAGAGTACTGAGTTGTAATAGCATATAAGTACGCATATGACTTACCTGCTAGGAATGAAGCGAAAGTCCAAACACCCATCAAAACACCAAATAGTTTACTTGGTGCATACTTTGTAACAAAAGAGTTTCCAAGAGGTGAGAAGAACATTTCACCAATTGTTAGAAGAATACCAAAAGCGAATAGGTAAATCAGGCTGGCTTTAGCTGCTTCAGGTGCGCCTACACCACGAGAAATCTCAGCTAAAACAAGCATAAGGAATGCAACACCTAGGAATCCAAGACCAAACGCAAGTTTTTTTGAATAGGCTTAAGTCACCTTGAGGTCGCTTTGACAATTTAAACCATAGCATGCCCAGAAGTGGACCAAGAGCAATACATGCAAATGCGTTGAGTGAGTCAAACCATGACAGAGGTACTTCAAAACCATTAACATTCATATCTACAAATGCGCCACCAAAATCGTAAGCTGCTAGATAAGTTAAGTACCAGAAGACCCAGAATACTACAGAAAACAGTGAAACAAGAACAATTGCAAATACTCTTTTCTTTTCTGATTTAGTAAGTTTTTCAGGTTTAACGTTTGTTGTTGTTTTTTCAACATGTTTGCCAGCTTTAAATGGTTTTTTACCAACTTCTCCAAGCGAGCGCATGCCAATTAGGAACCAAACTACACCAATTGCACAGATTGCACTTGAAACGTTGAATGCTTGTCTATACCCTTGCACATCACCATTGGCAAAAGTGCTTGCAACTAGAATGCCGACAGCAGTAGTACCAATAAATGCACCTAGGTTAACAAACGAGTACTGGACAGAAAATGCTGAATCAAGTTGCTCTTTGTCTTCAAATAAAGAACCTGTAATTGCTGATGTATTTCCCTTAAACAGTCCTGTACCGATTGCAACAAGTGCAACCATGATGTTCATACCAGTAACGCCAGTTGCAGCGCCCCCGACATAGTACCCGATTGACATTAGAGCGAGCCCTACAGGGATACAGTAACGCGCCCCTATGTAGCGGTCAGCAAGATACCCACCAAAGACTGGTGCGAGATAAGTAAAGGCTACTAGGTTAGATTGAATAAGTGCCGCTTGTACCTTTGTTAATCCTAAGCCCCCCACTTAAGATTGTTGCAGATACAAATACAAAAATTAGGTACTTTGCTGAGTAATAAGCCATTCTCTCCAGCATAAATACAATAGAACAAACGTAAAAAGCGAAAGGACGTTTGTTTTTTTGTGGTGCTTCGTTCATTTTTACATTTTCCAATATAGAATCCTCCTTGAAGTTTGATATTGTAGAATTTTGTTTCATCCACGTGGTAATTGTAAGAGTGAATCGTATATATGCAAAGCATAATTTACACAAATACAGTAAAAGTTATTGTAATATTGTAAAAAGTATTGCATTACAAAAACATAATGATAAAATGTATTTTGAAAATACAACGTATTATAGGAGGTTAAAATATGAATAGAATTGAAAATCTTAGAAGCATTATGAATGAACTCGATATGGAAGCTGTGTTAATAGCTAATCCAGTGAATAGGTACTATTTGAGTGGGTTTACAGGTTCGGCTGGTCTCGTTTTAATAACGCAGCAAGAAAGTATTTTCCTGACTGATTTTAGATATAAAGACCAAGCGGTAGAACAGTGTTCAGGTTTTAAAGTGGAAGTATATAATGCTGAAAGAAGTCTTAATGACATATTGAAAATGGCTGACTATAAATCACTAGGGTACGAGAACGAGTTTATTACAGCTCAGAGCTTTGAAGACTTAAAGACCGTTTTAAGTCAAACGAAACTTGTTCCACTAAATAAGACTTTGGAAACAATTAGACAAGTCAAGTCGGATATTGAAGTGAGTAAAGTGGCCAAAGCATCTGAAATTACAGATCGGGCTTTCGAGTACATACTTGGCGTAATAAAGCAGGAGTAACAGAACGAGAAATTGCTCTTGAGTTAGAATTTTTCATGAAAAAGCAAGGTGCTTCAAGATTATCATTTGACACGATTGTAGCCAGTGGTTGGCGTTCGGCTCTACCACATGGTGTTGCATCTGAGAAAGTTATTGAAAAAGGTGATTTCGTTACAATTGATTTTGGTTGCGTGTACGAAGGATACTGTTCAGACATGACACGCACTATTGTAATGGGAGAAGCTTCTGACGAACAAAAGAAGATATACAATATTGTTTTAGAAGCCCAAATGAAGACACTTGAAGCTATTCGTGCAGGTGCAAAATGTAAAGATGTTGACAGTGTTGCAAGAAATATAATTACAGACGCTGGATACGGTGAAAACTTTGGTCATGGAACTGGTCATGCTATTGGGCTTGAATTACATGAGTCTCCTAGGCTTTCACAACAAGATGAGAGTGTACTCAAAGTCAATCATCTTGTAACGAACGAACCTGGAATCTACATTTCTGGATTCGGTGGTGTACGAATTGAAGACTTATTGGTTGTTAAAGAAGATGGGTATGTGCGTTTATCAAACTCAACAAAAGACCTTATCGAGTTGAAGGTGTAAGTTAATTTATTTCTATTATTTCAATTTGACAAACGCTCATTGTTGTATTATACTCCTAAAAAATACTTAAATGCTATGAAGAGAAGAGTAACCAAGTTTAAAAAACTCAAAGAGAGCCCTCTTGCTGAGAATGGGTAGTGGATAAAGTGGTGAAACAAGTCTCGGAGCTGCATACGGATCTTGCTATGTGCAAGTGATGCTATGACGTTTGTTCACGTTACAGAACTAGGGTATAGTCGTCTTGTGCCTGAATGAAGAATGGTTAATACCTAATTTAGGGTGGCACCGCGTATCGAATTTACGCCCCTACAGTCTTATAGACTGTAGGGGCTTTTTGTATTTTTGACTACACTTCTTTACATTCCCAGAGTCGCGAATCTGGGGTAAGCTCAAGCTTATGAATACCTTGTGTGACAAACTGGAATTTGATGAGGAGATCGAAAATGAAGAAATACAATGAAATGAAAACAGATAATAGAACAAAAAGGCCAGAGTTCCCAAGAAAAGCAGTCGTTACGGCTGGCATGCCGTACGGAAACAAAAGCTTACACTTTGGACATATAGGTGGTCTGTTTGTACATGCAGATGTTTATGCTCGTTTTTTAAGAGATAGAATAGGTACAGAAAACGTCATCTTTGTATCTGGAACAGATTGCTATGGTTCGCCAATAGAAGCAAGTTTTAAAAAATGAAAAAAAAGATAAAGGATACAATGGAACAATAGAGTCATATGTTATGAAGAATCATAAACATCAAAAGGAAACACTAAGGGCCTATGAGATTGAGCCGAATCTATATGCGACCTCTGCATTTGGAAGGACAGGTGAGATTCACAAGGCACTATCTCATGAAATATTTACTACTTTAAAAGACTCAGGTCTACTTGTTGAAATGACGAAATCGCAGTTTTGTGATCTTGATGCAAGTAAGTATTTGAACGGAAGACAGGTTGTAGGCAAATGTCCAATTGAAGGCTGTCGGTCTGAAAAAGCTTATGCTGACGAATGTGACCTTGGGCATCAGTTTTTGCCGTCTGAACTTATAGATCCGATTAGCGTGTTTACAGGGAATAAGCCAGCACTAAAAGATGCAACCAACTGGTATTTCAAACTGGATGCTTATAAAGATCTATTAACTTCGAAAGTGGAGCATTTGAAACTTGAAAGATCTACAAGGGGGTATATAGTTTCAACCATAGAGGAGTTTCTTAAATCACCAGTAATATACTTGAAAAAGAAAGACTATGAATCAGAATCATTTAACAATATAGTTCTTAATAAATTTCCGAGTTTTGAAATTGGTGAAGCGACCAATAAACACTCTGTGACACTCACATTTACAGTTTTGGCAGAAAGAGAATCTGCATGTGAGATTTTAGACTTACATGGTATTAGATATAGAACAGGTAAGACTTTAGTGCCTTTTAGACTAACAGGAAATTCTGAATGGGGCATACCAGTACCGAACCATGATAATCTAACCTTCTGGGTATGGCCAGAATCCTTATGGGCACCTATTTCGTTTACGAAGGCATATCTTGAAAGCATCGGGAAAGATAGTGACGACTGGAGAGGGTGGTGGAAGAGTGAAGGTTCTGAGGTGTATCAGTTTATTGGTGAGGACAATATCTACTTTTATGGAGTAGCAGAAATGGCTTTATTACCAGCGCTTGATGGTATTCTACCTGACACTAAGGTCAACTGGAATGATTATAAACTACCAACAATTGTCTCAAACAAACACATTCATTACATGAATAAAAAAGGCCAGTAGCAGCGGAGAAAACAAACCACCAATGGCACATGAATTGCTTGACCATTACACATCTGAACAGCTGAGAATTCATTTTTTGAGTCTTGGTTTGTCAAGAAAAAGTGCAAGTTTCTCACCTCAGGTATTTATAAATGAGGAAGACAAAAGTGGAAAGGATCCAGTTCTAAAGGATGGTAATCTGCTCACAAATGTGTTTAACAGGTTAGCAAGATCTTGCTTTTATACAGCGCAGAAGCATAATGAGGGGAGGATTCCAAATCTTTTGGCCAGTGATGAAGTTATTAAAGCTTCGAACTCAGCAATACTGGAACTTGAAACGCACATGTATAGTCATGAGTTCCATCGGGTGATTTATGTTTTAGATGAGTACCTAAGGAATATGAATAAACACTGGTCAAAGTACATGAAAGAAGCCGATGCACAGAATGATTGTAATCTGAGATTGAAGACTCTTGCAGATGGATTTCACGCTTTAAGGACAGCAGTTGCGTTAATGCATCCTGTTGCGCCTAATGGGTGTGAAGCCATAGCAGAGTACCTTAATATGGATGAGTCTTTATGGGACTGGAATAAGATTTTTGTACCCCTTTCTGAGATGGCGGATTTAGAGACTCATAAACCGAAACACCTTGAGCCGAAGTTTGATTTCTTCAAGAAACACAAATCGCAGTTTTAATACAACCAGTATAGGTATTATTATTACTCGTAGTTAATAATATAACGTGATATTATTAACAATCATAAGGGGATCTTCATGAAATTACAGAAACTTTCTTCTGTATTTTATGAAGATCTTTGTTTATTTTGAATAAACTTACAGTATAATAGTATTAATAGATAAATAGAAGATTATGACATAATGGTGTAAAACTAAATATGGGGGTGTATGAATGGACCGGGCAACGTTTTATACATACTTTGAAAGAGCCTTTTTTTCCAGTCAGGATCAGGATATTCTGAAATGGAAAGACCGCATGATGGATGGACTTGGAGATACTGAGTTTGTTCAGAGTATATTGACAGAGAAAGGCCGAACTGAGTTACTTGCATTTCTTAATGAAGAGTATGAAGATGATGAGTGGGAAATTCTGCTGGAATTCTTTATGGAGAATGCTGTAATTATGCTTGATTTCGCGGGCTATTACAAGTATTTTGGATCAAACAGTATAGAAGAATTAGAGGAAATTTACTTGATGCTCATAAGTGATATTCACCGCGTAATGCAGATTGAGAACTGCACTCTCGATCAGTTGAGAAATATATTAGAACTTCAAAGTATGAGACTGGGTAATTTTATGATTACGACAACAATGAAAGACATGAAGAATGAAACTTCTTAAAATGGATAATTAAATTATGAATAATTGTTAAGAACTTTAAGCCTTCTCAATCTGCAATGTTCAGAAAATTCTCTGTATAATTAAATATGGGGAAAAGAGCATGACCGAATTTACTTCGGTGTAGAAAGAGGAGGCGTTTTTATGTCTATGCCACAAGTTAGAGCACTAAGACAAAAAATTAAAAGCAATATTCAAAAAAGTAATCATTGGAAAAGATGATGTAATAGATCAATTGATAATTGGTATTCTTTGTGACGGTCATGTACTGCTTGAAGATGTGCCTGGTATGGGAAAAACTGTACTTGCAAAAGCACTTTCCAGATCCATGAATGCGGATTTCTCCCGTATTCAGTTTACGCCCGATCTAATGCCGTCAGACTTGACGGGAATTAACTACTATAATCAAAAAGAGGGTGAGTTTAGGTTCAAAAAAAAGGGCCTTTGATGAACCAAATCATTTTAGCAGATGAAATAAACAGAGCCACTCCGAGAACACAGTCAAGCCTTCTTGAAGCAATGGCAGAAAAGCAAATTACTGTTGATGGTGAGACCCACAAGTTAAAATCGCCATTTTTTCGTTATAGCGACGCAAAACCCAGTGGAAACGAAAGGGACATTTCCTCTTCCAGAAGCACAGCTGGACCGATTTTTTATGCAGTTATCTATGGGATACCCAAGCCTTTTAGAAGAAATGGAGATCTTAAAAAAGATTCAAGGTTAAGAATCCGTTAGATTCCCTTGAACCAGTTATTACTAATGATGAACTTGAAGAAGCAAAGAAAATATTTGATATTGTAAAGGTTTCTGAAGAAATTATAGAGTATATGATACTAATTGTTCAAGCAACAAGAGAGCACTCTGAGATTGAACTAGGAATTAGTCCACGTGGAACAATGGCTCTATTTAGTGCTGTACAAGCAACCGCAGCCATTGAAGGTAGAGATTTTGTTATTCCAGACGATGTGAAACGAATGGCTATTCCAGTCCTTTCACATAGACTTATTTTAAACTCCAATGCTATTGTGACAGGTAGAAAATCAAATGAAATAATTGGTCATATTTTAAGAGAAGCGCCAGTGCCTACAGAAAAAATGTAGGTGATGATATGAGGACAGTACTATCAATCGTTCTAGCCCTAGCGGTTATATATGGACTGCTAAAGTATTTCAGAGAAAATGCTTTAGAGAACTTAGATTATAAACGATCTTTTGATAAAAAGAGGTTATACGCAGGAGACCGAGTGATTATGAGAATTGAACTGCTTAATCATAAGTTTCTGCCATTACCTTGGCTTAGAATGGCAGCGTCGTATCCTGCAAATTTAACAATTAAAAATCAGAAGCTAGAGAAAGCGAAAGGGTTTTCAAGGTACGACCATATCTCTATAACATCATTATTTTCCTACCAGAAGCTGACAAAGTTCTATGAACTGTCATGTGAAAAACGTGGACATTATACTTTTTGCGACGTGGAGATGCGCGCTGGTGATTGGTTTGGGCTTGAAACGGCCCATAAAATGTTCTATGTGCCAAACGAATTAATAGTTTATCCTAAAGTGACACCGCTACAGGAACTGGGCTTTATTCCGAATAAGCCCGATGGAACAGTGTCGGTGAATCGGTGGATAATGCCAGATCCTATTGAAAAAGTTGGTTTACGAGAATACTCATATAGTGAACCATTTCATGCAATAGACTGGAAGGCAACTGCCAGGACTGGACAAATGATGGTTGCAAGTTTTGACTATAAGGCAGATCCAGCCCTTATGATTTTGTTAAATACTGCTCATTTTAAAGCGGATTGGAAATATAAATGCCCAACATGTTTTGAAGACCTACTTAACCTTTCTGCGAGCATGATAGAAGCTGCTGTTTTGGAAGGTGTGCCAGTTGGCATGGCTTATACAGCTGCCGTTCAATCTTCAAGGACTGGACAAGTCATATTGCCCGACAACAGCCAGAGTCATAGACTGGTACTTCTTGAGGTCTTAGCAAAACTATCTGAGTATAACAAACTCTCTGGTGTTGACCTGCTTAAACTGTATGAAAAGGTCTATGAACCACATCATACAGTGTTCTTTATTACGGAAACACTCTCGGTTGAGAGTATTATGCGTATAAATCACATGGCTAATTCAGGCTATAACATGCATGTAGCTATTCTTGCGGAGTGCGAAAATATTCATATGCTTAGTAGAAATATTACAGTACATCAGCCGATATTTGGTGACACAATAGGAGGTGCCATTCATGTTCAAATGGCTTGATATGGCTACTAACTTTGTTTTGAGATTCGCATATGACTGCATGAAAGTTTTCTTGATTTTCGTGATGCTTGCAAGAGCTTTCAATAAAAATTTCGATATTACGGGTCTATTTGGCTATACTGCGGGTATTTTGGTGCTCAGCATATGTGTAAGTCACTTTTTGTCATCATTAGACGACATTAAACGAGTTAAATACAAGTACGTTGGAGTCTGCGGCATAGTACTAGCACTACTAATGGGTATGCGGTTCAATCCCGACTTTGAGTTCACAGGTCAAATGATAATGGGCGGATATTTCATTATTGTATGGATGAATGGAATCAAGTTTATAACAGAAAAGGATAACACACACTTTTTCTTCAGGAGATTTTTTCAGACGTTCCTTTTAATGTTGTTCATTTCAATGTCGGTTGGTATTGGACAATTGACCTGGTACTTGTCTGAACTTCAACCGTTTTACACTGTGTTTTTTCTTGTCTGTAATCATGAATCTTATAAGTATGAATCTTAAGTCAGCTTATCAAGAAGCTTCAGCAAATATAATGCAAAAGAGTAGACGGGTCCTGGCATTTAATATTGTTTCAATAGTGCTGCTGACCTTGTCTATACTTGGGCTGACAGTTCTATTCTCAAATGTTAGTTTAGGATGGCTAGAAGACATACTACGGATTGTATTAATGCCTGTAGCGCAATTCGGAACATGGTTTTCAAGTCGCATTAGGAATCGTGCTATTAAAAATCAGAGAAGTGATAGTAGCGGTGAAATCCAGTCATGGAGTGACAGGGTTGAAGAAATGCAAGAAGGTATGGCAGAAGAAATGCCAATTCATACTGAATCACCTTGGGATCAGTACATAGAATGGTTCTTTGTTGTGATAGTTATAATTGCATTAATTGGATTTGCATATTATTTGACTCGCCAAATTGAAAAAAGGCGAGTGGGAAAAGAAGAGCTTGAATCTGGAGAGTATAGAGAAACACTACTTAGTGGTGAATATATAAAGAAAAAAGTATCAAGAAGACTCGGAGAAATAACAGATAGGCTTAATCGTATTTTAGGACGTGGGCAAGATGAGTTACCTATAATACGCAACTTGTATAGAGAGTATATGCTCTACATATCAAAGAAAGGTGTAGTTGTGTTAGATACAATGACACCAAATGAGATTCTTGAAAATGACAGACGTAAAAGAGGTAAAAAAGAAAATCCAACCATATTGACAGATATATATAACAAACATAGATATGGTGAAACTCCAGAAGCCTTGTTTGACAAAGAGGTGCTTGATGACATTAGCAGTGCAATAGAGAAAAAAGAAATGTAGGATCATTTATAAATCAAAAACGAAAAGAGCGTCTCAGTGGTCTCATACAAATGAGTTCTGTAGACGCTTTTGTTATTCTTTAACGATTTGATGAATGAGGTCACCATATAGATTAGGCGCATTGCGTTTCCACGACTCACAAAGCATTTTTGCACGTTCCTGAGAAAAAACGAGAAACTTTAAGTTCATAAGGTGATTGTCACCTTCAAGCATCTCAAGATGCACATTGAACTCGTTGTCGTTGATACGCATATAGGTGGCTTTGATTTGTCTTTCCTTAGCCATCTTTGATTTAGTGACTTCAATGGCAGCTTCAATCATTTCAGCTGTAGAAGCACTAATGCGCTCTGAAAACATGCTTAAAGTCTTGTGACCGTCTTTTGTCACCATAACCAGTTCTTCATCTTCAACATGATTTTCTTCAATAAGACCTGTGTCTTTCATCTCGGTAATGTATTGAAGCATGGTGAAGTAGTTCATGAGTTCCAGACCCATGACAAACTCAGTTAGCTGCTGGTAAGAAAGGGGAACATTAAACCGTGCCATAATATATATTAATGTCAACTTGTCGCGGACTTCGCGATCTGTGCTGTTTGTAAACAATGGATTTCACTCCTAACACCCTATACGCGAGTTTAAATCGAAACATTAACAGTATAACACATGATAAGTGAAAATACGGTAACAAATATGCAATACACTTCCCAAGTTGCATGAGTCAGTGTAAAATGAATTAGCAATAATTGGAGAGAGCTGGAGGCAATCATGCAAACAAAAAAGAATGATTTTAACAACTGCCCTGATCCTGTCACTTATGTTGACAGGCTGTTCAGGCGGAGAATCTAATATAGAAGCAAATGCGAATCAAGAGACTGCTACTAAAACAGAAGAAGTTAAAACAGTTGAATCAACTGATGAGACTGTATCTGAAATAAGCGAAACTGAAGAAAAGGTAGAGTCTGAAAACGTTGAAACAATAAGAGTCGACTCTAATGACTTAGAAACCGCTGAAGCAGAAACTTCAGAATCAGAATCTGCAGAAGTTCAGGAAAATGAACAAAAAACTGAGCAAAAGGTCGAATCGAATTTGCTAACACAAGAGGAACTTGATCAAATTAAACCAAATGAACTTGGTGAAGTTATGATTGTTATGTATCATGGTTTAGGGAAAAAGAATTCGGCATACACAAGAACACCAGAATCGTTCCGTGCTGATCTTGAAACATATTATGAAATGGGCTTTAGACCAGTTAATTTAACGGACTATGTGAATGGCAATATAGACACACCTGCTGGAACGACACCAATCGTTTTAACCTTTGATGATGGGAATAAGTCTAACTTTAATTTGTTAGAAGAAGATGGTGAGTTAAAGGTTGACCCAAATTGTGCAATTGGTATTATAAAGGACTTTAATATTAAACATCCTGAATGGGCATTAAAGGGAAGCTTCTTTTTAAATGGTGGGACACCCTTTGGACAAAAAGAGTATGTAGACTATAAGGTCAACTGGTTGGTTGAGAATGGATTTGAAGTCGGCAATCATAGCTACGGTCATGAGGATCTGACAGAGCAAGATTCTGTTGGTATTCAGAGAGCACTTGGCAAAAATATTCAAGAAATCGAATCTCGTATTGAAGGGTACACAGTAAATACACTAGCATTGCCATTTGGAAAAAGACCGAAGGATCAGGAACGTTATGATCTGGTAACATCTGGTGAATTTGAAGGTACACCATATGAACATATCGCCATTCTACTTGTTGGATGGAAACCTGAGGTTTCAGTATATGATAAAGCTTTTGACCCACTGGCAATAATGCGTGTTCAGTCGGGTGATGGAGATTTCCAAATGATTCACTGGCTTGATGACTACAAAAAGAGCCCACATAAAAGATTTGTCAGTGACGGTAATCCTGATACTATAACTGTACCTGAAAAGGCTTTAGAACGTATTAATTTGGAACTTACTGGAGACAAAGAAGTCATTGGATATACAGTAACAGAGATCAAGTAGTAAAAAAAAGCGAGAAAAATCCATGTATTTGGTATAAAATTACCTGTCTTGGTCTATTCACGCCTTGTTCACGTACGATAAATGTAATATAATAATCGGGAAAACGATATATATGTTTTAGGTGCCCTTCGGGGTTAATAGGGAAGTTCGGTTAAAGTCCGATGCAGCCCCTGCTACTGTAATTGTTGCTAGTTAATTTATCCACTGTCCTTTATCGGATGGGAAGGCGTTAGCTAGGGAAGACAAGAGCCAGGAAACCTGCCTAATACAAATAGTTATTCACGGCTTCAGGGTGAGAGTTGGGATGCGTTACAGTATCAACAAATTTCCGACTGAAATTAGATATTGCACGAATCCGACTTTCATAGTCGGATTTTTTTGTTGTTTGAATACAATTATATTGATATACATTCTTCACTACTTAGCAGACTTTGGAGGCAAAGATGGATCATAAAGATTTACTTGAAAACTATGTTAGAAAACCAATGGATATTGAAAAAGGCAGTTTCGAAATTATTACAGAGGAAATGGGCCCACATGATTTTGATGAAAAAACGGCTCCAATTGTAAAGCGTGTTATACACACAACTGCAGATTTCGAATACGCTGAACTACTAGACTTCCATAAAGATGCTGTTGAAGCGGGTATGAAAGCTCTTCGAGAAGGTTCGGATATATATGCAGATACAAACATGGTCATGGCTGGTATTAATAAAAAGAGACTTGGTGACTATGGTGGAAAAGTGTACCACAGAGTACACGATGAAGATGTCGTAATAGAAGCAAAAGAAAGAAGTATTACCCGTTCTATGGTTGCTATTGAAAAGGCATGTAAAGATGAAAACACAAAAATATTTGCCATAGGAAATGCTCCAACAGCACTATTTACATTAATTGAAGAGATTCAAAAAGGTAACATCAAGCCAGCTCTTATTGTTGGTGTGCCTGTTGGTTTTGTAGGTGCTGAAGAATCTAAGGAACTTCTTAGAACACTGGATATTCCATACATTGTTGTTCGAGGTAGAAAAGGTGGAAGTCCTGTAGCGGCAACAATAATTAACGCAATGCTTTACCAACTGTAAGTAAAGTTAGGAGAGATCAAATGGATCGCTTCATAGAAAAAGATGGCAAGAAGCTTAGATACGGATATACAACAGGCTCTTGTGCAACTGCAGCAGCGAAAGCTGCTACGTGGATGCTTCAAAATCAGCAGACATTAAGTCATATTGAAATAGACACGCCCAAAGGTTGGATTCTTAATATTGAGATAGATGATGTTGAGTTGCATGAGACGTATGTCAAATGCTCAGTCACTAAAGACTCAGGTGACGATATTGATGCAACTAGAGGTATGAAAGTCTTTGCAGAAGTGAGACGTGCTAGTGAGTATAAACTTATGGGTGGCACTGGAATTGGTGTTGTAACCAAGCCAGGTCTATCTATTGGAATTGGTGAGCCTGCAATAAATCCAGTTCCACGAGAAATGATATATAAGGCTGTTCATGAAGTACTTCCAGAGAACTTAACTGTGGAAGTTATAATCTCTGCACCAGAAGGTGTCGAAATTGCAAAGAAAACTTTTAATCCCAAACTTGGAATTGAAGGTGGGTTATCTATAATTGGCACAAGTGGAATTGTTGAGCCAATGTCTGTTGACGCGCTGAAAGCGACAATGAAACTTGAGCTTCAAATGCTCCGAGCAAATGACATAGAAAACATTATATTTGCTCCTGGTAATTATGGCAGAGATTATGCCCTTGAAAACAATCTAGACGATTCTAGAATTGTCAAAACGAGTAACTTTATTGGATTCATGATGGACGAAGCCTCAAGACAAGAGGTTAAAAGAGTTTTATGGATTGGTCATTTAGGCAAAATGGTTAAAGTTGCATCTGGTATATTTCAAACTCACAGTAAGTATGCAGACGGAAGAATGGAAACTATTGCAGCGCATCTGGCTTTGTTAGAAGCGCCTGTGTCTCTAATAAAATCCGTTATGGAGTCAAATACAACAGATGAAGCAGTGGATCATATAAAAGACGCAGGGTACATGTGCGTCTTTGATCAGATTGCAAATGCAATATCAGATAGATGTATAGGTAGAACTTTTGGAGACGTTGAAGTTGGAACTATTATATTTACCAAGGCGCATGGCTATCTTGGTAGATGCAGATTTGCAGGTGAAATGGAAGAAGGGTTTAAACTATGAAGTTCACAATAGTGGGTATGGGACCAGGTCATCCAGACTTTGTCCTGCCAATAGCATCAAGAATGCTTGACGAGGCTGATATGATCATAGGTGGCAGACGACACTTGGCACCATTTAAAGACTCGAAAAAATCCTTGGTGCAAGTTGAGGGACAACTAACAAAACTACCTGAAATCATTCGGAACAATAGAAATGAAAAAAAAGATTGTAGTAGCTGTTTCTGGCGATACAGGCTTTTACAGTTTACTGTCTTATATGCGCAAAAATTTTACTGAAGAAGATTTTGATGTTGTTCCTGGCATTAGTTCTCTGCAGTACATGTACAGTAGAATTGGCAGAGTACACCAGAACAGTTTTGTCGGTAGTGTTCATGGACGAGACTTAGAGTTTGCAAAACTGGTTTTAGAATATGAAACGGTTGGACTATTAACGGATCAAAAAAATACCCCTTCAACAATTGCCAAGTCTTTGAAAAAGGCTGGGTTGAGAGATGTAAAAATCTATGTTGGTGAGAATTTGTCATACAATAATGAAGTGATAACAAGGGGCACCCCAGATGAGATACTAGGAAAAACGTTCTCTGATCTTGTAGTCGTAATTCTTGAAAAGGAGTAGTAGAAGATGAAAAAAGGAATTCTTGTGGTAAGTTTTGGAACGAGTTATGAAGATGCAAGAACGTCTTGTATTGACCCAGTAGAGGAATTAATAAAGAAGAATCATCCCAAACATGATGTGAGACGTGCATTTACATCTAGACGAATTATTAAGAAATTAAAAGACAGAGACAATATATACATAGATAATGAAATAGAAGCAATGGAGAAGATGATTGCTGATGGTATTGAGGAACTTTACCTACAGCCACTTCACATTATGCCTGGATATGAGTATGAGAAAGTTAAACTTGCTGTTGTTAGAGCGAGACATAAGTACAATGCTAAGATTGTATTAGGTGAACCCTTGATCTTTTCAGAGGAAGATTACACGCTTGTAATGGGTGCTCTAGATATTGAACTAGAAAATCTAGGCAAAGAAGAGCAGTTGGAAAATTGGTTGTTAATGGGTCATGGAACACATCACCCTGCAAATGCAACTTATAGCTGCATGCAGCTTCAATTCGAAATGAACCAGAAACCAATTAATATTGCTTCATTAGAATCATTCCCGAATCTTGACCACATGGTGCCACAACTTAAGAGAAAAGGCATTAAAAAAATGGGTATTTTACCATTTATGCTTGTAGCTGGTGACCATGCACAGAACGATATGGCTGGTCCAGATGAAGATTCATGGGTGAATAGACTTACAGCAGATGGTTTTGATGTAAAACCAAAAGTTGTTGGTTTAGGTGCACTGAGTTCATTCCAAAAGCTATTTGCCGATAAAGTGAATAAGCTTATTGAAACGGAAAAATCGGATGAAGTATAGAGGCCCAGGTTTATCAGATGAAGCATTTTATCGTGGCAAAGCACCAATGACAAAATCTGAGGTGCGAGCAGTTACTATTTCAAAACTTCGACTGAGTCAAGATGCAAAGGTATTAGATATCGGTGCAGGCTCTGGTTCAATTACTGTTGAAGCTGCACTTCAAGCTAGCAAAGGACACGTTTGGGGTATTGAGAGAAAAGATGACGCATTTGAAGTTTTTCAAGAGAATGTTGAGCGATTTGAACTGGAAAACATTACTGCAATCAAAGGTCTAGCACCTGGGGACCTCCCAGAGGAAAAATTTGACGGTATTGTAGTAGGTGGATCTGGTGGTCAAATGGATACTATTGTGAAGTACTGTGAAGAACACTTGAACACAAATGGCAGGCTTGTTATTAATATTATTACAATTGAAAATCTTGGACGTGCCGTTGAAGCCATAAAAGCAATGGCGTTTGATGACCTTGACGTTATTCAAATGCAGGTGTCTAGAGGTAGATCGGTTGGGTCAGTTACTCTGATGGAAGCAATGAATCCAATATATATAATTTCGGCAACACGAAGATAACTTAGGAGGAAGCAACATGGCAGGTAAATTTGTAGGTATTGGTGTGGGTCCAGGAGATCCAGACTTAATTACAGTAAAAGCTATTAAATCGATTGAAGCAGCAGATGTACTGGTTTGTCCTGAAGCAAGAAACGGAAAAGGCAGCTTCGCATTTGAAATTGCTGAATCTTATATTCCAAAAGAGACTGAAATCTTAACGTTAGAGTTTCCAATGGTTCATGACCATGACGTAATGATGGAAGCTTGGAAGAAAAAACGCCAAAATAATTTCTGAAAGAGTTGCAAAAGGTCAAAATGTAGCATTCTTGACGTTGGGCGACCCTACAGTTTACAGCACATACATGTACCTGCTTCCTCTACTTGAAGAAGGCGTTGCAGTTGAGACGATTCCTGGGATTACATCTTTCTGTGCAGTTGCCGCGACTCAGAATCTTCCACTAGCGCTATGGGAAGAAACGTTTGGTATTGTGCCACTGAAACACGGTTGTGAAACAGCTGAAAAGGCACTTGAACACTACGATAATGTTGTTATTATGAAACCTTCTCACGATAGCGAAAAGCTGGCTGAAATCCTTGAGGAAAAAGGCCTTCAAGATAAATTTGTAATGATCAGCAAGTGTTCGACAGATATTCAGGAAGTGACAACAGACATTCAAACACTTAAGGATGGAAATGTGCCGTACCTGTCAACTATGATCGTTAAAAGAAAGGGTTTCTAATGAATAAAGTATTTATTATCGGGGCGGGTCCTGGAGATCCAGATCTAATGACACTTAAAGGTAAAAGACTAGTAGAATCAGCAGATGTTCTGATCTATGCAGGTTCTCTTGTTAATCCTGAAGTTATGAAGTGGAGAAAAGAATCAGCAGAGATTCACAATTCGGCATCTATGACTTTAGATGAAGTTGTTGATGTTATGCTTGCTGGTCTAAAAGAGAATAAGACTGTTGTACGTCTTCATACTGGAGATCCGAGTATTTATGGTGCTATTAAAGAGCAAATTGACCGTCTAGCATCTCATAATATAGATGTTGATATTACACCTGGCGTAAGCTCATTTGTTGCATCGGCAGCAGCACTGAAAAAAGAGTTTACTCTTCCTGGTGTTTCTCAAACAGTTATCTGTACACGTCTTGAAGGCCGCACACCGGTTCCAGAAGCAGAGGCACTTGAAAAGTTAGCATCACATAAAGCTTCAATGGCAATATTCTTGTCAGTTCAAATGATCGATAATGTTGTTGAAAGACTTTCTCATCATTATGGTAAAGAAACACCAATTGCGATTGTTCAAAGAGCAACGTGGCCAGACCAGAAAATTGTAACTGGCACACTTTCCGATATTGCACAAAAAGTTAAAGAAGCAGGGATTACAAAAACGGCCCAAATTTTAGTGGGTGACTTCCTAGATACAGATTACGAGCTTTCAAAGCTATATGACCCAGGATTCACACACGAATACAGAGTGGCTAAGTCATGAAACTAGCCATTGTGACACTGACGAAGGGCGCATGTGAGCTGGGGAATCAGCTTTGTGACAGAATTGGTGGAACTTTGTATTGTAAAAGTGATTTTATTAGTAGACCTGAAGCCTTACCGGTTGAAAAACCGTTTAAGGCTTTTGCTGGTCGCTTGTTCAGTGAGTATGACGGATTGATATTTATTATGGCCACAGGAATAGTGGTTCGCAGTTTAGCACCATTCATTGAATCGAAGGTGTCTGATCCAGCAGTGATTGTTATGGATGAAGCGGGCAAACATGCTATTTCATTATTGTCTGGACATCTTGGTGGAGGCAATGCCCTCACTCAAAAAGTGGCTAAAGCAGTTGGTGCTGTGCCTGTAATTACAACGGCATCTGATGTCACAGGAAATCTTGCTGTGGATATGTTAGCACAGGATATTGGTGCGGTTATCGGTTCTATGACAGCGGCTAAAGATGTTACTGCCATTGGTATAAATGGTGGACGAATTGATGTATTTACGTCTCGGAATCTGCCTGAACGTGTTCTAAGTAGAATGCCTGGACATGTTCAAATTCATATAGAAGAAGAATCTATGACAGAAGCGATAAAGAGCATGACAAATGAAGATGCTAAAAAGGCATGTGTGTTTATCAGCTCTAAAGATATTGTTGTACCAAAGAACTGCGTTCAGCTTATTCCAAGGAATTATGTTGTTGGTATTGGATGCAGGCGTGATACAGCTGCTGAGGTTATTAAAGATGTATTTCTGAAAGCTTGTGAGCAGGCTGGGATTCATTATGAGGCAGTTAGACAACTGGCAACAATACACTTGAAATCTGATGAAAAGGGCATTTTGTCCCTCGTTGATGAGTTGGGTATACATTTAAAAATTATTGAGTTAGACCACATAAAAGAAGTCCAGAATCGATTTAAGGGTTCTGACTTTGTTGAAAAGACAATTGGCGTTCGCGCTGTGGCAGAACCTTGTGCCATGCTGGCTGCTAATGAAGGTTTTATGAGACTTAAAAGATATGCAGATAGAGGCGTAACAATAGCCATTTGGGAGGAAGACAATGCATTCAAACGGTAAAGTATATGTAATCGGAATTGGACCAGGTTTACCAGAATATAGATCACCAGCTTCTGTGGAAGCTATTAAAAGCAGTGACGTAATAGTTGGTTACAAGACGTACATCGACCTCATTGATGATCTGATCGAAAATCAAGAAGTGTCATCATCGGGAATGAGAAAAGAGATTGACCGTTGTGCACATGTTCTTGAACTTGCTAAAGAGGGTAAGACAGTTTCCCTTGTAAGTAGTGGTGATGCAGGTGTGTATGGCATGGCTGGTATTATGCTGGAAATGGCTGACGATTCCATTGAAATCGAAGTGGTACCAGGCATTACTGCTGCGAATGCAGCGGCAGCATGTCTAGGGGCTCCGCTTATGCACGACTATGCTGTAATTAGTTTAAGTGACCTACTGACTGATTGGGAACTTATTAAGAAAAGGCTACACCATGCATCTCAAGGAGACTTTGTAATTGCCTTATATAATCCGAGATCTAAGGGTAGACAAACTCAGATTGTAGAAGCTAGAGAGATTATGATGAAGTCAAAGGCATCTACAACGCCAGTTGGTATTGTAAGAAATGCAAAGCGAGACGATCAGTCTGTAACTGTGACAACTCTAGAGAATATGCTAACGCATGAAATAGACATGTTTAGTATGGTGATCATTGGGAATCAAAAGTCATATATCAAAGATGGAAAAATGGTAACACCGAGAGGGTATGCTGTATGATTTTAATGCTGTCAGGAACAAGTGATGGACGAGAAATTGGTGAAAAGCTGGCTAAGTCTGGACATAAACTCATAATGACAGCTGTGTCTGAATACGGTGGGGACAGACTTCCGTGTCACGACAATATTGAATCTACTATTGGTCATCTCTCAATGGCGGATATGGTTGCATTGATTAAAGAGAGGGATATAAAACTTCTTCTGGATGCAACACATCCATATGCTGTAGAAGCTTCGGTGAATGCAATTTCAGCTGCGAAAGAGGCTAATATTGCCTATTTAAGATATGAACGCCCTGACCTTGAGATGATGGATGAGGAAAATATAATTTATCTTCCGTCTTATGAAGAAGCAGCGGCTTGGTTGAAAGGACGTCAAGGTAATGTTTTTCTAACAATCGGAAGTAGACGACTTCTTCCATTTGTTCAGACAATAGATAAAACAAGACTAATAGCACGTGTTTTGCCAACAATGGAAGTTGTTCAGCTTTGTTCAGATTTGGGACTGAAACCGAATCAAATTATAGCGATGCAAGGACCATTTTCACAAGCCTTGAATAGCGCTATGTACAGTATGTACGACGCAAAATATCTCGTAACAAAAGCGTCATCAAAAATTGGTGGGTTCGAGGAAAAAATTGTAGCGGCTGCAGAAGCTGGAATGAAAACAATCGTTATAGAACGACCTTTGACTGAATATCCCAATGTGTTTTCAAAAGTTGAAGACTGTATAAAAGAAGTGAATTCACTTATATAAAATAAATTCTAGAAAAGCTGTGCAAAATTGTGCAGTTTTTCTATTTTTTTGAAGGAAAATGGTTATTTTTGGCGAAGAATAGTATCATGATGGTTGTTTATTTTCCAAAATTGGGAATTATCTAAGTAAAGGAGGCATGTTTTGGTGAACCAAATAGTCAATGTGATTCATCTTGGGATGGTTAATGTATTTTTGATAAAGGGAGAGCATCTCATACTGGTAGACACCGGTTATGATAATCATTATGACAAGGTTCTGACATATCTGGAGTCACATCATATAGATCCAAAAAAATATTAAACTAATAGTACTGACACATAATCATAGTGACCATGTCAGTAATTTAGTACGACTGCACGGACTTACAGGTGCTGATGTTGTTGCCCATGAAGAAGCAGCAAGTGAAATGGAAGCAGGGTTGGGGTCACCAGTTGTTCCAGACACATTCTTATCCAAAGTTATTTTTAATGTTCTTGGATTTATGTTGCCTGAAAGTAAAATTCAGTTTAAACCCAATAAAGTGTTTAAAGATGAGTTTGATTTAAGTTCATATGGTATTAATGGCAAATTGATTCATACACCGGGACACACAAATAGCTCTATTTCTGTTGTGCTTAATAATGGGGATGCAATTGTGGGTGATATGATTGTTGGTAAGAAAAAAGGAAAAAAAAGTAATTGCTAAGATGCATGCAATTGCCCAAAATCCTAATGTCAGACTAAATAGTTTATCTAGACTTCTTGATGCAGGTGCTAAGGTGTTTTATACATCTCATGGGGAGAAATGTAGTGCAGAGGCCGTTAGGTGTTTACTGGAAGAATCATAGTTTAGAAGCAGCATAATTTTTGCAATTATATATAGCCTAATAATAAAAAATCCACATGAACAATGATTTAAATTTCACTGTTCGTGTGGATTATGTTTTGTCGAAATAGTATCTAGAACAATTGAACCAACATAAATGCATAGTGTGCAAATACGCCAGCCGCAATTCCGCCAACTGTATGTGACGCAATAGCTTTAGAAGCAAGTTGACGCGTGCCTAAGGCATCCATCATACCGACGTGGGTAGAGAGGTAGCCACTCCAACACATACCCATTGCCGTATAAACAGCTATTTCATTAGCGCCAATTAAACCTTCTTTTAGGAATGGACCAACAAGTCCCATTGCAGCCCCCACAGACCCCAAAGAAGTGAACGGGAAAGCAATCGCTTCAGGTGACTGGAAACCAAATAGAGGTTGTAGTATCGGTGAAAACAACTGACCAAGTCTTGGGAGAAGTGCAACACCTTCGTATGCAACGCCCAGATAAACGGCATTTCCGTCTACGATACTGGGGCCTTTTGTTAGTAGCATAACAATAGTCGTAATTACTATAACGCCAGGTATAATATCTAATCCAAGGGTTACACCACTTTTACCGCCCTCAAGCATTGCATCCATTGCTCTTTCAAGAAAACTGCCATCACGAATCTCGCGCATTGGCTCGATAGAATTATTTTTTCTGTGATCTCTCATTCTTTTTAGGTCATCTTTTGAGACATTATAAAACTTCTTTGTTTGTCGAAGCATGAGTTTTACACTCACAATACTTCCGAATACAGCCCCTAAGAAACCAACTGCAACAGCTGGTATGAACTCCATGCCTTCGCCCATACTGAACATGAATGTACACAAAATAAGCCCCATACCAAATGCAGTACCTAAGTTACAAAGTGCTGGTGTCTGATAATCTTCAAAATATTTGTTGAAGCCTTTGTCCTTAGCAAGTGAAATAATTGCTGGGTTATCAGATAAAAATGTTGTTATTGCGCCTAGAGATGCAGCACCTGGGAGATCATAGATCGGCCCCATAATAGGCGAGATTATTTTGTTGATTAGTGATACTACACCAAATTCAGAAAGAAGTGCAGCAAAGGCACCCGCCAGAACTGCGATTGCCATAATGAAAAACACTGTGTTTAAAAGCAAATCGTGTGCTGTGTACATGAAAACATTAAACATTTTATCAACGCCCATTACATTGCCCAGATATCCGAAGAATAGGCCGGTAACGATTAGAAAAGCAAACGTTTCCTTGGAGACAGGTTTTTTAACACGCTTTTGATCCATAACAGACTCCTTAACCTTTTCCATAATCCCCTCCATAGTTTTAACTGTCAGACTATTGACACGATGTGATCACGTGTCAGATTTCTAACGTCATTTTACTATGAATAAAATAAATTCACAATCGTAAAATTAGTAAGGTGATTTTAAGAATGTGTAACATGTAGATAAAATTCATTTTGTTGTATCAATATGATGGTTCCTATTATATATATGGTTCGAATTTTGACGAAACATTCAAAGAATTATGTAAAAGTGTAGGAAAATATGCATTTTGTTGACACAACTCTAGTACCTTGGGTAGAATGTTAAGTAACAAATGTATAAGAGTATCCGGAGGGAATAGAATGAGTATTGAGAACAAAAAACGTGAGGTTCTTGTTTCCAAGGAAGATATCGAGAAACGCGTTGCTGAACTAGGCGCTCAGCTTACAGAAGAATACAAAGAAAAGAACCTACTGGTGATTTCACTTTTAAAGGGTTCTTTCATTTTCACAGCTGACTTAGTTCGAAAAATTGATCTTCCTACACGAATAGAGTTTATGACAACATCTTCTTATGGTCATGGTGAAGAATCATCAGGTCGTGTGAAGGTGACTCAAGATCTTAAAATTGACGATCTATCAGAATTTGACGTATTAATCGTTGATGACATCACTGATTCGGCAATAACTATGACAGGTGTTATAGAACATCTATCTAAGAGAAATCCTGCTAGTATTAAGTGTTGTGTACTACTTGATAAACCATCTAGACGCCAAGTTGCATACGAACCTAATTATGTCGGTTTTTCAATTCCAGACATGTTTATTGTTGGGTATGGTCTGAATTATGGTGACTATATGAGAAACATTGATCACGTTTTTGCATTCGTTGACAAATAGAATAAGTGAGTAATTAACTTAGGAAGAGTTGCTTGGCAACTCTTCTTCTATTTTTTTGACACAAACAGACCAAGTATTTACATATTACATAACTAAGGAGATAATTCGTACTATAAGGGTATAAGTCCTAGTAGATATAGGTACGAGTAATTAGTATAATTGACTTGTACGTATAAAAAGGGGATATGTTATGAAAATTAGATCGAAACTAGCAGTGTTTATAATGATCTACATTCTAATATGGATAGCGGCGATGGGATCAATCTTTAATAGTATTGCTATGCGGGGCTACGATACACTGGAGGAAGAAAGTTTTCAGGCAAATATAGACAGGCTTGATTCAGCTATCCATGATGTAATGAGAAATACCGATAAGGTGTTAATAGATTGGGCGGAGTGGGATGACACCTATTCATACATTCATAGTCCGAAAGATGCGTACATTAGATCAAACATTAGTACGAGTGTTATGGAGGAGCAATCATTAGATTACATATTTATTTATGGGCCTAACGATGAAATTCTTGAAGGGTTTCATTATAAGGACGGGACTCTAATTCGATCAAAACCAGATCGTATAGTAGATACACTAATTAAACACAAAAATAGAACTGGTGTTATGTTACATGATGGAAGACCATTAATCTTTTCAACAAAGCAAATTACAAATACGTATGAAACTGCACCAAAAAGAGGCCTTCTATGTTTTGCATACTATCTTGAAAGCGATCATGTCAAAGAAATAGAGAGGGACTTGGAACTTGATATAAAGCTCGTTTCTGTCTCAGAAAAGTATTACGGCGAAGAGGAGCGTATGCAAGTTTTTGACCACGGAACGTATAAAACAGCACTATACAAGTATCAGTATGTAAATGATCCTCATAGTTTTGCCTTGCAATTTAGACATCCATTATCTATAACTGCTCTTGGTCAAGAAACTATGAAAGAAGTCATGTTTGCATCAGTGATTGCGTTTATTATTATTTCCATAGTGCTTTATGAATTCATTAAAAGATTTGTTGACCGTGTGAAGAATTTAGGCACTGAGGTTGACCGTATAGCTCATGACAGAGATTTCTCATTACGGTTAGATGTACAGTCAAAAGATGAAATATCTCTTCTTACAACGGATATAAATTTAATGCTTGATAGAATTGAATCTATGAATGATCAGCTTATGGAGTACGCATCAATTGATATGATGACAGGTGTCTTTAACAGACGTGTTGGATTTGAAATCCTAGAGAAAATGTTGCTTCGCTACGGTGAAGAGTATGAAGACTTAACGATTTGCTATATTGATATAAATAACTTAAAGGTTGTAAATGATTCGATGGGACATAGTTGTGGTGATGATCTCATTAGGACTGTATCTGGAACTGTCAAAGAGTTTCTCAAAGAAGAGGAAGTTATATGTAGGCTTGGTGGAGACGAGTTTCTAGTTATCTTTCCACATGTGGATGAGCAAGGAGCTCGCAAAAGAATGAGGAGCATCGAAAAACAACTTGCTTTTTATCAATTAAAGGAAGAGATGGCGTCTCCAATTAGCATCAGCAAAGGATTTTTTTTAAGTTATGATGGTGAATCAAGCATTCAGACATTTGTTGAAGCTGCGGATCATTTTATGTACGAAGACAAGAAAATGAAAAAAAGGAAGGCGTTCTTCTGATAAATCCAACGACTAATACTGAACTGAGGATAAACCCATTTATAAAATATAGATAAAAAAAAGCCGAAACGGATCTGATCCGTTTCGGCTTTACACATGTATGTTATTCACTAAGGGCATTATTAAGTGTATTCATTACTTCTAACTCGGGCTCCATTGTATCCGCAAGTTCGTACTTGAGACCAAGTTCAGCCCATTTAAACTCTCCCATCTTATGAAATGGAAGAAGCTCGACTTTAGAAATATTAGAGTATTTTCTTTTGATGGCATTGATTTTCTCAATTTCATCGAGTGTATCTGTGAAGCCAGGTACAACAACAAGTCGTAGCCAAATCTCTACATTTTTCTCTTCAGCCAGATCGAGTATTCTATGGAAATAATCAATCGTAGCACCTGTCAGAGTTTTGTACATATTAGGATCAGTTGACTTTACATCTAGAAGTAGCAGATCAGTATGCTCTAAAACAGACTTCACACGATCAGGAGATGAAACACCTGAGGTATCGAGAGCTGTGTGCAAGTTTTGTTCTTTTGCTTTTTTAAATAGATCTGCTACAAACTCAGCTTGCATGAGTGGTTCACCACCAGAGACCGTTAGGCCCCCACCAGTGTTATTCATAAACACCTTGTATCTCTCAATTTTGCTGATAAGATCTTCCGATGTTGTTTCCTGACCTTTATTTGGAGCCCAGGTGTCCGGGTTATGACAGTATTTGCATCTGAGTGGGCAACCTTGGGTGAATACGACAAATCGTACACCTGGTCCATCAACAGCACCGCAAGTTTCATATGAATGTATAAATCCCTTCATAAATAATCACTCCTACCACCTGTTCGTAATAACTAAATTGGTGACTAACGTGTATGGAAAGTTCTGTTGATAACATCTAGCTGTTGTTCTCTAGTCAGTTTAATGAAGTTAACCGCATAGCCAGATACACGAATTGTTAATTGAGGGTAAAGCTCTGGGTGTTCCATTGCATCTTCAAGAGTTTCTCTATCAAATACGTTGACATTAATATGGTGACCATCACTTTCGAAATAGCCATCAAGAAGACCTGTTAGGTTATGGATACGTGTTTCTTCATCCTTACCAAGTGCACCAGGAATAATTGAGAACGTATATGAAATACCATCTTCTGAATGCTCGTATGGAAGCTTTGCAACAGATGCCATAGATGCAAGAGCGCCGTTTTGATCACGACCATGCATTGGGTTTGCACCAGGTGCAAATGGCTCACCAGCTTTTCTACCATCAGGTGTATTACCTGTTTTCTTACCGTAAACCACATTTGAAGTGATTGTCAATATAGATAGTGTCGGTACAGAGCTTCTATATGTTTTGTGCTTTCTTAGCTTATTCATGAAACGTTCAACGATTTCGCTAGCAAGATCATCAACACGATCATCGTCGTTGCCGTAGCATGGGAAATCGCCAGTGATTTCGTAATCTACAACTAGGTCTTCTTCGTTTCTAATCGCTTTTACATTAGCATACTTGATTGCTGACAGAGCATCTGAAACCACTGATAGACCAGCAATACCACAAGCTGAAGTTCTTAGAACTTCCATGTCGTGTAGTGACATTTGTAGGCGTTCGTAAGCGTATTTATCATGCATGAAGTGAATGATATTCAGCGTATTGATGTATAGCTGTGCAAGCCAGTCCATGATTTGGTCAAAGCGTGCCATAATATCGTCAAACTCTAGAACATCACCTTTCATAGGTGCGAACAGTGGAGCAATTTGCTCGCCTGTCTTTTCATCGCGACCACCATTAATTGCATAAAGAAGTGCTTTTGCAAGGTTGGCACGAGCACCGAAGAACTGCATTTGTTTACCGATACGCATTGCAGATACACAACAAGCAATGCCGTAGTCATCACCGTAATCCTCAATCATCAAATCATCATTTTCGTACTGGATCGAGCTTGTTTCAATAGAAACCTTGCTTGAGAAGTCCTTAAAGCCTTTCGGCAGGCGAGGAGACCACAGTACAGTTAGGTTTGGTTCTGGTGCAGGACCTAGATTAGTTAGTGTATGAAGCATACGGAAACTGTTTTTAGTAACAAGTGTACGGCCATCAAGACCCATACCGCCGATTGATTCTGTAACCCAAGTTGGATCGCCAGAGAACAGCTCGTTGTATGAAGGTGTTCTTAGGAAACGTACCATTCTGAGTTTAATAACAAAATCATCGATCATTTCCTGAGCTTCAGACTCAGTCAGATTGCCTTCAGCAATATCACGTTCAATATAGATATCTAGGAATGTAGACACACGACCTAGTGACATTGCAGCACCATTTTGTTCTTTAATAGCGCCAAGATATCCGAAGTATGTCCACTGAATAGCTTCTTTAGTGTTTGTTGCAGGATTAGATATATCCATTCCGTATGAATTTGCCATATCCTTTAGTTCTTTTAGTGCATAGATTTGCTCACTTATTTCTTCACGTTGGCGGATTAGTTTACTTTCCATAACGTCTAGAGTGAGTAGCTTTTTCTGGTCTAGCTTGTCCTCGATTAAACGGTCAACACCGTATAGAGCAACACGACGGTAGTCACCAATAATACGACCACGACCGTATGCATCAGGTAGGCCTGTAATAATACCAGTTTTACGAGCTGCCATCATATCGCTAGTGTAAGCATCAAATACACCATCGTTATGTGTTTTTCTATATTTAAGATCAAAGATTTCTTTAGTATTAGAATCCATTTCATATCCGTATGATTCAAGAGCATTGTTAGCAACACGGATTCCACCAAACGGCATGAGTGCACGTTTAAGTGGTTTGTCTGTTTGTAGACCTACAATGATTTCAAGTGACTTATCAATGTAGCCAGCTTCATGAGACGCTACAGTCGAAATAACTTTTGTATCAGCATCTAGAATGCCCTTCGCATTTTCTTCTTTCATAAGTTCGGCAACTTTGTTCCAAACTTTAGTGGTTCTTTCTGTAGGACCAGCTAGGAAGCTGTCGTCACCTTCATAAGGTGTGTAGTTCTTTTGTATGAAATCACGAACGTTGACGTCTTTCGCCCAAGTTCCTTTTTTGAAAGATCTCCATGGTTGCATTAGATTGACCTCCTGAATATAAGGGATTAAGTAATAGATTCACTGTTGTTGAACAAACAATAACACATGATGATACGGCATTCAATTAAGATAGAGCATATTACGAATAATTCTTATAAAGTACTAAATATTATTCATATATGTATGAATGAATCGAAATAGTTATGAACATATACCATGTATACAATATACAGTACGCAAGAAAAGCTAAAAAGTCAACCCTTATTTCAAAAAAAATAATCAAATTCCTACAAGAATAGTGGGATATCTTGAATAACTGGTGTTTGCAAGGAATAAGAGTGTTAAAAGAGTGTCAAACATTGTGCAGGAATTGTCATTAAATCTTGCAATCGTCTATGATTTGAAATAGTGACAAAATAGAGTTTTGATAACTGTTATCACTGGAAATAGTAGAAACTAAAAAGGGAATGCCGAATATTCGACACTCCCTTAAGTGATGCTTTGTTTTGAAATTATTTCAATTATCTACTAACCACGTAGGTCGTCAAGAATTTCTGTTTTTTTTCAGCAGTCTTCTCATCAACCATCTTAATGACCTTAGCAGGTGCGCCTGCTACAACAGCGCCTGCAGGAACATCTTCAGTGACGATAGAACCAGCGGCTACAACAGCACCAGCACCAACTCGTACACCTTCAAGAACAACAGCATTGGCACCGATTAGTGCGTTATCTTCAACAATAACTGGTGTTGCTGATGGTGGCTCAAGAACGCCAGCGATAACTGCGCCTGCACCAACGTGTGCATTTTTTACCGATCGTAGCACGAGCACCTAGAACAGCATTCATGTCGATCATAGTGCCTTCACCGATTTCAGAGCCGATGTTAATAACAGCACCCATCATAATAACTGCATTTTTACCAATTGCAACACGATCACGGATCATTGCACCTGGCTCAATTCTAGCTTCTTGATACTTCAGATCAAGAAGTGGAATAGCGGAGTTGCGGCGGTCATTTTCAAGTTCAAAATCTGTTACAACAGATTTGTTTGCTTCTAGAAAATCAAGAACAGCTGTTGATTCACCAAATAGAACATAAAGTGCACCTTCGCCGTAGATTTTAACTGATTCAGAGGAAAGGCCCTCTAGGTTACCTTTTACATAAGCTTTAACAGGTGTGCTTTTTTGTAGCATCCTTAATAAACTTTGCGATTTCGTATGGATTAGTCATATCGTATTGCTGTGACATTGTGTTGCCTCCTATAGTATATCATTCATATCGTATAAGCCTGGTTCACGACCAGCCATAAAACGTGCTGCTGATAATGCGCCTTGGGCAAAAACCCTTTTAGATGTTGCTGCGTGTTTAACTTCTATGACCTCATCTATGCCTGCAAAGATGACATCATGTTGACCTACAATAGTCCCACCGCGAACTGCATGGATGCCGATTTCATCAGCTTCTCTTTTAGCATCGTTCCCAGATCGACCATATATAAATTTAGGGTCAGTGTCCATTGCATCCTTCATGGCGTTAGCAATCATTTTTGCTGTTCCACTTGGAGCATCTACTTTTTTATTGTGATGTTTCTCAATAACTTCCATGTCAAAACTACCTTGAAGAACTTCAGCAGCTTTTTTTCACTAAGTCAATAAGTAGATTAATACCTAAAGACATATTACCTGAACGGAAAAGGGGTGTTATTTTAGACACTTCATCAATTCTTGCAATTGTTTCCTCAGTTAGTCCAGTAGTACAGATGACTGCTGGGATTTTTGAAGTTTCACAGAAATCGAGAACAGTAGGTACAACTGTATAGTGGGAGAAGTCAATAATGACATCACCTTTTACCTCATCACTAAATTCAGTGAATTGAGGGAAATTATAATTCTCATGTATTGTGCGATCAATACCAGCACTGATTTGCATATCTGGTGCGTCAGAAATTAAATCAATTAGAAATTTCCCCATAGCACCGCCAGAGCCTGTAAGGATAATATTAATCATTTTGACCTCCTTAAATCAGGTTCATAGCTTTTAGCTCATTTTCAAGGCATGCCTTGTTTTGATCAAGCATTCCAACAAGTGGAAGTCGAAGACCGCCAACTTGTTTGCCCATCATGTTCATGGCTTCCTTTACTGGAACTGGATTTGTTTCACAGAATAGAGCATCTATAAGTGGTTTCATATCAAGCTGAAGCTTTGCTGCTTCTTTAACATTGCCCTCAAGATAGTTCATGACCATATTGTGTGTTTCTTTAGGCATAATATTTGCCACAACAGAAATAACACCATGACCACCAACAGATAGAAGAGGTACAATCATATCATCGTTTCCTGACCAAAGGCCAAAGCCTTCTGGCATGATACGAGCAATTTCTGTAACCAGTGAAATATTACCACTAGCTTCTTTAACACCTGCAATATTTGGGTGCTTTGCAAGAATGCCAATAGTGTCAGCATTAATATTAACACCTGTACGACCAGGTACATTATATAGAATGCATGGAATCTTTACACTGTCTGCAATGGCCTCAAAGTGTTTAACAAGACCATGCTGTGTTGATTTATTGTAGTAAGGCGTCACTAGAAGTAGACCATCAGTGCCAACAGATTCAGCATACTGGCTCATCATTATAGCGTGAGCTGTTGAGTTAGACCCTGTACCAGCTATAACTGGAATTCGACCAGCGATTTTGTCTACAGCAAATTTGATAACGACCTTATGTTCTTCATCATCTAAAGTTGGAGCTTCACCAGTTGTGCCAACAATAATAATGGCATCTGTGCCTTCAGCAACATGCCAGTCTAGAAGTTCGCCCAACTTATCGTAATTTACTTGGTTATCGTCAGTAAATGGTGTGACCACAGCTACGCCTGATCCTTTAAATAAAGACATACGTTCACCCTTTCTCATTTAAGCAACTTGCAAAAAAAGTCATTGTGCAAGTGCTGGATATACACATTACCTTGCAGGTTACGCTTCTCACTCAAAAGCGCAACCATGCAAGATTTAACCATTCAATTTGAATTGAATATTTCAAAAAACTTCACAATACCAGTTTAGCATAAAGTGCAGGTTGCTACATCTTTTCTGCAAGCACTTCAGCGATTTGAACTGCATTGGTAGCAGCCCCTTTTCTGATATTGTCTGCAACGCACCAGAAGTTAAGCCCATTGTCTAAAGACTCATCGCGGCGAATACGACCAACGAACACTTCATCAAGTCCCGCTGCTGTATCAGCAAGAGGGTAGAGGTTGTTAGTTGGATCGTCCTGTACTATAATGCCGTCCATTTCGTTGAATAATGTAAATACATCACTCAGTTCATATGGCTTCTCAAACTCCACATTGATCGATTCACTGTGGCTGTCAAAAATTGGCACACGTACACATGTTGCAGTGACCTTGATAGAGTCATCTTTCAAGATCTTTTTTGTCTCATTGATCATTTTCATTTCTTCTTTCGTGTAACCATTGTCCATGAAAACGTCAATATGAGGCAGGCAGTTCTTTGAAATTGGATGTGGATATGCTTCCATCAGCTGATTGCCCTTAATTCCCTCTTCAAGGTCTCTCACACCTTTCACACCAGAGCCTGAAACGGCTTGGTATGTAGAGAAAACAACACGTTTGATGCCATAAGCATCTTGTAGTGGTTTAAGTGCTACCATTGCTTGGATGGTAGAGCAATTAGGGTTGGCAATAATGCCTTTGTGATTGAAGATTTCCTCAGGATTAACTTCAGGTACCACAAGTGGTACATCGGCAACCATACGGAAGGTACTGCTGTTGTCCACCACGACAACACCTTTTTCTGCAGCAATAGGAGCGAATTTTTTCGCTGACGCCACCACCAGCAGAGAATAAAGCGATATCGATGTCACGGTCGAACGAGTTTTCTGTCAGTTCTTCTACAACAATTTCCTGGCCTTTGCAAGTTACTACTTCGCCAGCCGATTTTGCAGAAGAAAAGCAATAGAGATTTTCATAAGGAAAGTCGCGTTCTTCAAGAACCTTTAGAAAAGTACGACCAACCTTACCAGTTGCGCCTACTATGGCAACGTTGATTTTTTTCATAAGATGAACCTCCAAAGCGATAATTTACTGTCACTCGACTTGTCTTTTGCTGTCTGAGTTTAGACAGCCTAAGATACATTCCCTCAAATGCAAGACATCATATCAATATTAAATTGATTTAAAACGCAGTCATAATAATACGTTCTCGTCGTGTATAAATACACGCGTACTGTGTATGCTTGGTTCTAAATTATCTAATATCTTAACATCTATCAGACTCTATATCAATATAAAGTGTTACGATATTTTTTTTAACATTAGTTACGATTTAGATTAAGTATGAATACATGTTTGAAGGGCTATCCTGATTCTTATATAATGTGGTCATGAAAAGTAAACGAGTAGGACAAATAAATATATATTGTCACATTAAATAGAAGGCATAAAAAGTGAGGCTAAAATGAGAATTGACGACAAAATCACTACATATAAAGAAGAAATAAAAGAACATAGACAAAGTCTTCACAGAATTCCAGAAGCGGGATTTGAAGAAAGTAAGACATCTTCTTATGTCGCAAATGTCCTTGAAGGCTATGGTCTAAACGTTGAAAGAGGCGTTGCAGGTACTGGGGTAATTGGTTATCTTGAAGTGGATTCTAGCCGACCAACTATTGCATTTCGAAGTGATATGGATGCCTTAAGCATGACTGAAGAGACAGGGCTTGATTTTGCATCAGAACACACAGGATTTATGCATGGCTGTGGACACGATGGACATATGGCTACCCTACTAGTATTTGCAAAACATGTAACACTCAATCGCGAGGATTTAAAAGCAAATATATTATTTATATTCCAGCCTGCTGAAGAAGGCCCTGGTGGTGCTGAACCAATGTTAAAAACTGGTTTGTTTGAGAAATACAATGTTAAAGAAGTGTACGGACTACATTTATACCCTGAAGTTGAAGAAGGTAAAATCGCCCTTCGATCAGGTCCACTAATGGCACAAACGGGTGAATTTGATATTGATATTAAAGGTAAGAGTGGTCACGGTGCACTGCCTCATAAAGGTATTGATTCAATAATAATTGCCGCAGACCTTATTCAAAGACTTCAAACGATTATTAGTCGTGAGATTTGTCCTATTGATCCTGCTGTTCTTACAATCGGACGTATGGAGGGTGGAGAACGTAGGAATATTATCGCTGAAAAAGTGAGACTTGAAGGCACTGTTAGGGCTTTTGATGAAGGTGTGTTCCAGGCTATTTTTGATGCAATGGAAAGACATATGAAGGCAACTGAGCTGGCATACAATTGTGAAATTACATATGATCTTCGAACGATGTATCCTCCAGTGGTAAATGACGATGAACTCACAAGAAGTTTTATGCAAGCTAATGAGGAGGTTGTTGAAGAGATACAACCACAAATGATTGCAGAAGACTTCTCTTATTTCCAGAAAGCCGCTCCTGGCATTTTCTTCTTTGTTGGAACACGAAGTGCAGATAAAGGTTTCGTTTTTCCACTACATAATGCTAAGTTCAATTTTGATGAAGAAACACTTCTTAATGGTGTCCAGGCTTATAAAAAATGTTCTAGTTCATAGAGGGTATATGAAGGGAGAACAATAATGAAAAAAAAGTTCTACTCCATATTGGAAGCCAACTTAACGTATATGATTATGGCGTTTGTTTTAATGACTGTTGGTGCATATTTTCAGGAAAAGTCATTCGTTAGCGGTATATTTATAACAGAGTATATATTGGTTCTAGCTCCAGTTCTTGTTGTAGGTTACATCAGAAAAGTAGACATGAAGAAGGCGCTTAGATTAAATAAGTTATCTGGTAAGAGAATTCTATTAATTATGTGTATTGCATGGGCCCTACTTCCGACTGTGGCTTTTGCTAATACATTTACCATTTATTTTTTAAGTCTGATAGATAAGGTATTTGTACCACCCATCCCAACGGCTACAAATCTGGGTGAGTTGGGACTATACATGTTTCTTATATCAGTTTCAGCAGGACTTTGTGAGGAGTTTTTCTTTAGAGGTATGATGCTGAATGCATTTGAAAATGGCCTAAATAGAAAATGGGGCGTTGTAATTTCAGCGGTTTTGTTTGGTGTATTCCACTTTAATATGCAAAACTTGTTAGGCCCGATCGTTCTTGGACTTGTTTTCGGGTATATTGTACAACTGACTGATTCTATCTGGGCGGGGGTTGTTGCCCATGCAACAAATAACGGAACTGCTGTAATACTAGGGTATTTAGCTAATATGTCTGCTGATAGTGAAATGATGGCAGAAGCTCAAGAGGCTTCACTCAACGACTCGTCGCAGTTGTTGGTTACACTAGCTGTACTTTTTGTTATGGCGGCAGGATTATGGTTTGTAATCCGGAATCTAATCAAAGCACTTCGCAATGATATGAACGCATACGAGGACAATACGAAATTTAGAATTAGGGGTGTTGATTATTTGGTACTGAGCCAATATAATGATTCAGTGGCTGCGGTTCGAGTGGCGGATCTGAAACTTCACGAATCAGATGCCATGCGGGAAGTGAAAAACATAGAGATTTCAAAGCTAAGAAGGTTGAATCCTCAAAGTCTTGTAAAGTTATGGGATGATCCAGTGAAAGAAGCGCCAGAGTGGATGGCGTATTTACCTTGGATTGGTGTGATATTAATCTATGGGTGGTATGTGAATATGCATCTGACTTATGTTGGATAAATACTATATAGAAGTTTAAGGATGTGTTTGTATGGACAAGTATTCAGGGCTTGCCTATGTATACGATCAGATTATGGACCACGTGCCATATGATGCCTGGGTCAGTGACCTTGAGAAGGTATTTAAAGAACATGGGCATAAACCAGTACGTATATTAGATTGTGCCTGTGGTACGGGTGCAATGACAAATAGACTTGCTAAAAAGGGATATGTTGCTACAGGTATTGATCTTTCAGAAGATATGCTTGTGCACGCTCAAGAAAATGCTCTTGAAGAGGAATTGAAAGTTAGATATCTTCTTATGGATATTCGTGAAATAGCCCTTAGTGACAAGTTTGATGCTGTTATTAGCTATTTTGACGGTGTAAATTATTTGATCGATAGGGCTGACTTGGAAGAATTTTTCACAGGGGTTGAGCGAATATTAAATCCTGGTGGACTACTTATTTTTGATATTAGTTCTGCATTTAAGATGAAGACAACTCTAGGAAGAAATACATTTGCTGAGTCCCACGAGGATTTGGCTTTCATCTGGGAAAATTTCTACGACGCTTCAACAAGAATGCTACAATTCGACATGACAATGTTTTTAGAAGATGAGAGCGGTTTGTTTGAGAGACATTACGAAACGCACCAGCTGAAGGCACACAATGTGGAAGACATTCAAGAAGCTATGCCAGAAGGACTGGAGTTACTTTCGTCGGTTGATGGTGATAACTTAGGTGAAATCAAAGAGAATTCAGAAAGAATACTATTCATATTAAGAAAGAAAGCATAATAGGAGGATCTTATGAAAGGCAAAATTTATTCAGGTGTTACATCTGATTATTCAACTAGAATTTTTGTGGCAATAACAACAGAAATGGTCGAAGATGCTCGTAATCGCCATAATGCAACGCCACTTGCAACAGCTGGTCTTGGTCGTGTATTAACAGCAGGATCAATTATGGGCAAAATGATGAAAAACGACACTGATAAGCTAACTGTAAGTTTTAAGGGTGATGGCATTGTAGAGAATATTCTAGCTGTCGCTTGGAATGACGGAAACGTAAAAGCTTATACAAGCAATCCTGATGCTGTGTTACCTCCAAGAGCTGATGGAAAAATTGATGTTGGTGGATCTCTTGGGACTGGACATGTGACTGTGATCCGTGATCTTGGTTTGAAAGAACCGTTTGTTGGTCAATCTGAGTTAGCAACTGGTGAGATTGCAGAAGACTTAGCAATGTACTATATGACTTCTGAACAGCAGCCATCAGTAATATCTTTAGGTGTTTCATTTGACAAGGAAAATGGAAAGGTAGCAGCGGCAGGTGGTATTTTTATTCAACCACTTCCAAACGCATCAGATGAAGTTCTAGATAAAATTGAAACGTCTATTCGAGTATTACTTCCAGTTTCGCAGTTGATTGAAGAAGGTATGACTGGTCCAGAAATCATGGAAATGGCACTAAATCAATTTGAAGTTCAAATGACAGAGGTTTCAGATGTTGAATACAAGTGTGACTGTTCACGTGAACGTATAGAAGGTGCTCTTGTAAGTGTTGGTAAAGATGAACTTAAGGCAATTATTGAAGAAGATGGCCAAGCAGAACTACACTGTCATTTCTGTAACACATATTACAAGTTCTCTAAAGATGAGCTTGAAGCACTTCATAGCAGTCTGTAATACATTATTTGACCTAATTACAGATTGTTTTTTAACGGATACAATCTTGAATTTCCAATGGATTAACACGGATTTAATATTCTGACTTTAATGGACTTTAAAAAAAAGTGTTGACTTGGAATTGTGATCTGCGTATAATAAATCTTGTCCGGTTCGTAGCGGACGCATAAACGCAGGTTTGCCCAGATAGCTCAGTTGGTAGAGCAGTGGATTGAAGCTCCACGTGTCGGCAGTTCGACTCTGTCTCTGGGCACCATTTTGAAATTTGATTTCATAAAAGCGTTTAGTAGGTTCGGTTTGGCAGATGAGTCTTGTACCATGTGACCGACTGAGTCTTAAATTAAATAGATTATTGCGCCGTTAGCTCAGCTGGATAGAGTATCTGACTACGAATCAGAGGGTCAGGAGTTCGAATCTCTTACGGCGCACCAAACATTTAACAAGGCCTCGTTGGTGAATACACCGGTGAGGTTTTGTTTTGTGTGAAAGACAACAGAAATGCAAAAAAAAGAGAATAGCCATGAAGATTGAATGAAAATTCAAAGATCCATGGCTATTCTCTTTTTTATATATGGCGCGTCCCGCGACATGAGCAATCAAAGATTGCTCTAGCATTTCTTATGTATTTTTAAGCATCCATAAATCAAATTTGCTAAACTCATCGAAAAACGCAGTATTTTGACTTTGGTTGGGTATATAGGTTATATAGAAAATGCATTATTTGACGCAAGGATTGAATGGAGGCGATGTTATGAAATTACCTAAAATTCCATTTTTCACATTGGGCAGTAGAGATAATGTAATTAAATCCAAGGAAGAATCAGACTTAAAGATCCGAAATGATCAGGATGAACATCACGGTAAAGAAAAACGTGACATTAGATATAAGACATCCATTGATCATGCTGATGACTTAAATGAGTTTGATCAGTATAAAGACAGTTCTATCAATAGATAGTATTAGGACCCATAAAATAAAATCCCGCTCTAAGCGGGATTTTTGTTGTTTATAGAGATCTATTTAGTTGTGACTATTCCTTTGTGCCGCCGTCAAGTAAACCAGAAACAATTCTTTTTTGCATTGTTAGAACCAGAATAATGAGTGGAACAGTCACAACAATCGAAGCGGCTGTGAGAGTCCCCCAAGGTATTGTATAGTCTGTTTGGTAGAGCATTATACCTACAGTGATAGTTCTTCTTATCTTGAGAGGATTAAGCACTTGTGCAAACAAGTATTGATTCCATGCTCCAATGAAAACAAGAATACTAACGGTGAATATTCCAGGTGCCACTATGGGAAGTATGATTTTGTAGAATATTTGAAAGACATTAGCCCCATCAATTTCTGCACTTTCTTCTATAGAAGTAGGAATGTTTTGGAAAAAGCCCTGTAAAAACCAAACTGTCATAGGCAATTGCATGGTTGCATTTATTAGTATGAGTCCTGTATAGGTGTTCAACAGATCAAGAGACCTCATAAGTCTATAGACAGGATTAACAATCGATATTGGTGGCAACAGCGTTATGGACAGCAAACATATTAAAAATAGTTTCTTTCCTTTAATGCGTGTTCTGGAAATGGAGTAACTTGCCATTGAACCAACACTAATACATAGGAGTGTTGAAACTGTGGCGATGATGACACTGTTTTTAATGTACAAGTGGAATGGTTGCCTAGTGAACACGTCATGGTAGTTTTCAAGAGTCCATTTAGAAGGCCAAATGGTTGGCGGAATACTAAACAAATCTACTTGTGTTTTAAAAGAGCTAATAGCTTGCCATAGGAATGGAAAGCTTATTAATCCAATAAAGAGAATAATACTCGTAAGATAAAATGCACTTTTAAGTCGTTTCATTTATTCTGCCTCCTGAACTTTAGATTTGAGTACATTTAGAAATAACATACTCATTAAAAGGGAGATGATAAACGTTACGGTAGCTAGTGCTGATCCATACCCAATGTTTCCGAAGTTGAAATAGGTATTGATAGTGTATAGAGAGAGGCTGGAAGTCTGATTTGCAGGACCACCATTTGTTAATACGACAATTAAGTCATATATTCTAAATGTCGCCAGGACTCTAAAGAGTATTGCAACCATCAAAACGGGTTTAATAATCGGAAGGGTAATGTAAAAGAATGTTTGAAGTTTTCCAGCCCCATCAATAGATGCAGCATCAGTCAAATGTCTAGGCACTGTTTGAAGACCTGCAAGGATCAACAGAGACATGTAAGGTGTGGTTTTCCACACATCAGCTATGATTATTGCGACAGTAGCCCACTGTGCATTAGACAGCCATGGAATGGCTTCTTGAACGATAGACATTTTGGTCAATAAAGCATTAATGATTCCATATTGAGGGCTATACATGAATTGCCACATTAGCCCAGATATTATTGTGGGAATTGCCCAAGGTATGAGTATAACAGTTCTGATTATACCTTGTAGCTTAGTGCTCCTATTCATTACACTTGCAAAGAATAAACCGACAATTGTTTCGAGTGTAACAGCCACTGCTGTAAACTTAAGTGTAAAGACAAGTGATGTCCTAAACTGTTGATCCTCAAGAATTGATTTAAAGTTTTTTTAAGCCTACAAATTTCGCCCCCTCTGACAAGGTTTGAATACGCAAGTTGAAAAAACTAAGCCAGAGAGTATTAAGTACTGGATATATGACAAAAACAGATATGAGAAAAATAGCTGGTAATAAAAACAGATAACCCATTAATTCTTTTCTTTTCATGTTTTTCATTGCACCGCTCCTATTCAAAAAGACCATTGAAACAATGGTCTTTTTCTTATTATTGATCTAGAAGTCGTCTAATATCTGCGTCAGCATCAAGTATAGCTTGTTCTGGTGTTTTATTACCAATCAAAGCTTGTTGTGCTTCAATTTGTAGAATGTTTGACAGTTCAGCGTAATAAGGTGTTTTAGGTCTTGGATACGCATTTGATATCGCTGGGTACATTTGCTCTAGGAAAGGCATAGCGCCTAAAACTTCTTCATTGTCATACAATGCTTTTAAACTTGGAATATGACTAACGCGTTTAGCCATTTCAATTTGTGCATATTCACTGGCTCTAAACTTTGCAAATGCCACAGCTTCTTCTTTGTGTTCAGAGAATGAAGAAACCATGACTTGCCAACCGCCTAAAGTGGAGAAGCTGTTATGCTCAAGTGAACCTGAAGGCAGTGCTGCAATACCAACTTTACCAACAATTGTTGATTTGTCAGAGTCCTGTGACTTGCCCCAGCCTGATGGCCAATCTCTTAAGAAGACCATATCTCCAGCGAAGAATACGGCTCTAGCACCGCCACTTCCAAATGTAACAACTCCTTCAGGTGTGATTTTATCTTTGTTCACCATGTCTGACATTCTTGTAAGGGCTGCGATAGACTCGGTCGAGTTTAGAACAACATTTCCGTCTTCATCTAATACATTGCCACCGTAGCTCCAAATGAACTCAGTTAAGTTACATGTTAATCCTTCATACTGTTTCCATGAGCCTGCATGGCCAGACATGTTACCACCTTCCTGAGACATTATATGTTTAGCCGTCTCAGTTAACTCATCCCATGTTTTTGGAACGGGCATGTTGTATTTTTCTAGTAGGTCTTTTCGGTAATAGAGCATACCAGTGTCTGTTCTATAAGGGATACCATAGTGCTGTCCTTTATAATAGTTTGCTAGCATTGCGCCAGGTAGGTATGCTTCGATTTCGTCTGAAGTTAAAAATTCATCTAGTGGTTGTACCCAACCCGCTGATGCAAATATAGGTGCCCAAGTTACGTCAGCGTCAAATATGTCTAGTGAGCTGTCTTCGGCTTGTAGTGTTGTTGAAATCATGCTGAGTTTCTTATTGGTATCAGCAGGGAGCTCAACAAGGTTTACTTTTATGTTGGGGTGTTGCTCCTCAAAAGCACGAATGAGGTCAAGTCTTTCGCCATTTTCATCTGAATGTGAATAATAGTTTAGTTCTACCACTTCTGGATTCTGGTCTTGATTACTGTCCACATTTTCCTGAGTTGAGTCTGTTTGATTGGCAGAAGAACAGCCAGTCAGAGATGCAATTAGTAGGGTTGTTATTGCGATTCCAGTCAAAACATTTTTTTAATTTTCTCAAAGTATCCTCCAGGTAAATTAGTGTAATAGTTGTCTTATACAACAATATACTACAGAATACAATTAATGTAAAATATATATATTTTTTTTCTATAAAATTTACCAAATAAACCTCGTTAAACATAATTTTAAAAAGAAACACTTTAACATAAGGACTCGATACTTGAACTTGTAGAACGATTTAATGCAGTTTATGAGACATTAAGTTCTGAATATGCAGAATATAATAAAGATACTGAAAATTCTGCTATACTAACTTCAGAAGCAAACATGTTTCGATATAAGTATAGAAATGTAAATAAAGCGATATGTTTGTTTTGTTATATTTAAATTTTGTTGTTCATATTAAAATATTTAGAGTGGGAGAAATCCCTTTCTATATAAAAAATTACATGGGGGGTGAATCGAATGAATAAGGAACTATCGTATGGTGACAGACCATCTGAAGATCTAGGCGGATCAGAATGTAACAGCTGCTACAACTGCTAATCCCATAATTTAATGAACAAATAACAATAGAAATGCTCTAAAATAGGGCATTTTTATTGTTTGTATATGTACAATTTAGCTTTTGTGTAAATTTAAATGCGGTATTGAATATGATGGATTAACTTCTGTATAGAATCGATTAGAAAGGATGTAATATATGGGATTAACAGTTAAGTGGGATATTACTCATGAATGTAATTTGAATTGTAGTCACTGTATAAAAGGGGACGACTTGGGTAAGCTCGATGGAGAGTTAGATGATGTTGGCGTTAAAAAAAACGATAGATAATCTGGCTCGTGTTGGCATAGATCGAATGCATTTATTAGGTGGGGAACCAACTGCCCGAAAAGATTTTATTGATATTATGGAGTATCTTGACGAGAAACAAATAAACTTTGGTTTTAATACCAATGGCTTAAAAATGAGTAATCCCAAAATGTTGGATGCGATAGTACGAAATAAGAGTGTTGATAATATTATTTTTAGCATAGAAGGACCAAGTGCTGAACTTAATGACGAAATAAGGGGAAAAAAAAGTATTTAATGTAACAGTAAAGAATCTAAAGAAACTTATAGAGTTAAAACGAGAGCATAACTTAAGTAAGTTAAGATTAACCATAAATATGGTCTTAAGTATAACGAATAAAGACTATTTAGGAGAAATGATAGATTTTTGTATGGAGTTAGGGGTAGATGAGCTTGTAATACTTCAAATGATCCCTCAAGGAAATGCAGCTGGAGAAAACTATGAACTTGATTTCAATCAAGAGATTGAAGCGGTACACTTGTTAGCTGAAAAAATACGATTCATATAAAGATAGGCTACATATTCGCCCTCGTTTCACAAGTCCTCTTGCAATGCACTATTGCTCTCAGGTATTAGACCGCAATATTCCAGAAATAACCCACGGATGTGGTGCAGGGACAAACTTTGCTTATATTGGTAATAAAGGTGACTTATATCCATGTGATAGATACATAGAGCAAGTACTTGAAAATAATGAGATTAAAGACATAACTTTAGATAAGACTGATTTCTTTAAAGTGTGGAGCAAAGAAGAGTACTCAGAATTATATGAACTAACAGAAGGAGACCAGTTTTACAAAGAAATAACCCCATGCAATACCTGCGACTTATTAAGAACAAAATGCTACCCATGTCCTGTTACAATTGAGTCTAATAACAGTGGAAAAGTTGTGAAAAACTGTATTAAGTATATCGATTTGATGAATGATAGAGGTGGTCAAAATGTATAAGGTTAATGAGCCGTTGAGAGTTGCAAAAATGAAAGACAACTATTATGTGTACATATCTAGGATATTTAACACAATTAGTGTAAACGAAAACGTACTTGAATTCATAACGTATTTAAGACAACAAGAGAGTTTTTCTATTGATGTTATAAATGCGTTTACTTCTGAAAACAATATTACCAATCCTGATGATTACATGAAACTTTTTGATTATTTGAAAACGAAGGGTTTAATAGTTTAGGGTCATTAATAGGGGGCAGAAATGTCAAAAGTAAAATTTATTGATTTAGTTGGTTTATTTGATAACGTCAGACGCAAACAAGTTTGGTTGTTTATAGTCTGTTTTACGTCAATTGTTGTAGACATATTGTTTGTATATCAATTACAAGGGCTAATTGATGCCATTGTTGCTAAATCTGAAATTGCTGTTGTTTTTCTAGTGATCTATAGAATATTAGGATTAGGCGCATTAAGTTTTGTTTTGAAGTTGTACCAAGCAAAAACATGGCATAACTTTAGGTACTATCTTATTAATAATATGCGTGTAAAAATGTTTAGTGGATTACTAAATAAAAGTGCAGAGTTTTTTTGATAAAAATACGACAGGAGATCTAGCATCAAAAGTCTTAAACGATGGGTCCTCAATAGCAGAAAGTGCTGGCATAAGTATATTAATGATTCTGTTAAACTGTTCTCGTGTTCTAATAGTTCTTGGTGTATTATGCTATTTTAACTTTGTATTAGCTTCATTGGTATTGGTATTTGTTATTATGTACTATTTATCATTAAGATCACTAAATGGAAAACTTCGAAACAGTTCAAGAGAAGAACGTGTTGCATTTGGCGACATGCAGCAAGCTGTTGTAGAAAATATCAAAGGTATAAGGGAAATAAAGATTCTTAAAAAAGGAATCTTACATTAACAAGAAATTTCATCACCTTGTTAATAATATATACAATGATAAAGTTAAAAAGCTCGTTCATTTTAGAGTCGTTATACTTGCAATCACGAGTGTAATGACTGTTGTTTTGCCTACTACTATATTGGTATTAGGAACTTACTTTACATATAACGATCAAATGACTATTGGTACTCTGATACTATTCTACACATTATTGAATTATCTTATTGAGCCGGTCCGAAATTTATCTGATGCATATCAAGGGACAAGAACGGCTCTTGGTGCAGCAGACCGTCTCCAGGACTTTCTATTTGAAGAGGGGAATAAGGAAGAGAAGAGTATTGATTTGCCACAGTTCGAAAAAATGTCAATAAACATTTCTAAGTATGATTGGGAAGATAATACGATTTTTAGAGATTTTACTCTCGAACTTAATAAAAATGACCGTGTATTGATCAGTGGTGATAGCGGGAGAGGAAAAAGTACTTTATTACACTTAGTTATGAATTTTTTATAATTTGTCCTCTGGTGAAATTAGGTTTAACGACATTGATACGAGCCAAATATCTAAGAATGATTTATACAACAAGGTATTGCTTCTATCTCAAGACGCATTTATTTTTGAAGGAACTGTGAAAGAAAACTTAACTATGGGGGATGCGTACACATTATCTGAGCTAGAAGAAGTCATACGTGTTGTGTGTCTTGAAGGATTCATAGAGGAGTATGGATTTGGACATAAACTCATTGAAGCGGGAGCCAATATATCTGGTGGAGAAAAACAGAGAGTAGCGCTTGCACGAGTGCTCCTTAGAAAGCCTGAAGTTTTGCTACTCGATGAAGCAACTAGTGCACTCGATAAATTTACTGAGAAAGCGGTTATTGCCAACCTTCATGACTATCTAGCAAGGTACAATATGACGTTAACTGTTGTATCTCATAATGATGCAATTTCAGAAATATGTAATAAGAAAATACATTTGGCTTAAAGTGGATTTAGAAAGTGGAGTATGGAAAAGAGACATTGTGGTTCTGTTTCTTTTCCATATTATCTATTTAATTTTTTGTTGAGAAACTTAAAAGTAATCATAGTGGATGATTGTTAGAAAATAAAGTTGACAATACAATAGTTGTATAGTACAATCAATTCAAAAGAAAAACGAAAAGCGAAATTGAAGAGTCTTAGATTATATTAACTTGTTATTCCTGTTGAAGCAGGATTCTATTTTCGCTAATAGTTGCATAGTACAAACAATGTATTGTCGAATTAAATGAAAGTTAAGGAGGTAGAGTTATGATTTATTTATCAAACACAGTCGCTTGGCTGGTCGAAAACGTAATGGGGTTATCAGTAGAAACAGGTATTGGTGAAGTTGTTCACTTTTTTATCTTTGCAACAATAGAAATTTTTTGCACTTATGACACTAATAATAATGTTCATTGGACTATTAAGAAGTTTTATAGATCCAGTAAAGATTAAAAATGCACTTACCAGAGTGGGGCCATTTGCAAGCCATGTATTATCAGCGCTACTCGGAGCAGTGACACCATTTTGCTCCTGTTCATCAGTACCTGTGTTTATTGGCTTTATTGAATCAGGGATTCCGCTGGGGGCGACGTTTTCATTCTTGATTACATCACCCATTGTTAATGAAGCTGCCATGGCAATGTTATGGATTGCCTTCGGATGGGAAGTCGCTGTTGCATATACCGTAACAGGTATACTCATTGGTATTATAGGCGGTTTGATTATAGACAAAATGCATTTGGAACATTTAGTAGAAGACTATGTTCAAATGAAGACGGAAGATGTTAACGCCCTTAAGTTTACGTCAATGGGAGAAAGGTTTGCGTTTGCTTGGCAAGAAGTGAAACTAATTGTCGGAAAGATTTGGAAGTACATTTTTATTGGTATTTTTATTGGAGCATTTATTCATGGTTGGACACCAGATGGTGCATTAATGCAATATGCAGGTCCAGATAATCCGTTTGCTGTCATTGTAGGCGTTCTAATCGGTGTACCTGTTTATACAAGCAATGTCATGATCATTCCAATCGTTCAAACCCTAATAGGTAAAGGTATGGGTGTTGGGACAGCACTTGCATTTATGATGGCAGCTGCAGCACTCTCTCTTCCTGAAATGATTATGCTCCGTAAAGTACTAAAAGCTAAGTTGGTAAGAATATTTGTACTCATAACGAGTGTTAGCATAATTTTGGTTGGTTACCTGTTCAATTATATGTTGACAGGATTAGTGTAATAGAAAATGAAGGAGTGTATACTATGTTTGAAAAATTAGGTCAGAAAATTATATCTCATTATGAAAAGAAGGCAACGTGCGACTGTAATTCCGCTGACGAATCCAGTAAAGAGATTAAGAATAGTACTAAAGGTGAAATTAAAAATGAAACAATAAAGAAAAGCTGTTGTAAAACTGGTACCAACGGGTCTAAATGTTGCTAGTCAAGTTGTTAATTGAAAACTGGTCGATAGTGATTTATAATAGAAAAGCACATTAGGTGTTTGTCTAATATTAGAAACTAGGTGACAAAATGAGGTTTAACCATTCATTAAAAATTGAACACAGCATGGTGGTAGAAGTGCTGTCATGTATTCGAGCATTGGCGCTTCAGAATGATCATTTAGAGATTGAAGAGGCTTTAAATAGTATTGAAGTGTCCAGTTTAGGCTCTAAGGTTCTTAGTACAATTCAGAAGACGCCTGAATTTAGTTATGGCTTCCATGAGTTTTTATTAATTAATACAGAGCGTGAAGATATAAGATGTTTTTTTTGATCAGATATCTAAACTGCCACTAAAGAAAAAAATCTTAACTATGGTTGGCTATGGTTATCTAGAAATAGACTATAAAATCATAGATGCAGATGGTCGTGTCAGTTCAAAATTCATAAAAGAACTAAAATCAATGAAGGAACTAAACTTAGATCATGCATGTGAGCTTATTGAGTCTTTGGATTCCTATATTGATCAGTACAAAAGATTAGCAATAGAAATATCAGAAAATGACTATTTTAGATCGTGTTTAAAAGCTGTTAACTCTGACATAGCAGAATCATTAAAGGAAATGAAGAGTGAAATGGTTAAACGCCATCCCACCTCATATGCACAGGGTCTAATGGGGAAAAGTTTTTGGAACATAAGTGACTGGAAAGAACATGAGTTCATTCCTGTATATTTCAATTCACCAATGACAGTGAGACTGTTTGACGACAATAGAAACATTATGATTCGGTCGTTATTCAAACGTGAGGAGTCGGGAGAAGCTCTGAAAAAAAATCGGTAAAAGATAAGTTGAAGCTTTTAAGTGATCCCACACGTCTGAGTATATTAAAAAATGACGTACATGAAGCCTATGTATGGTAAGGAAATTGCAGATGCACTTGGTTTGACAACAGCGACTGTCTCCCATCATCTTGATTTGCTTAGAAAAGCTGGACTGCTCAATTTAGAGCAAGATAGACATATTAAATACTTTAGTACAAATACTAGGGGATTTAATACCCTCATCGATGAAATGAACAGATTCATAAAAGAATAGCGCGTCTTCAACAACCGGTCTTTGACGTATCATGTCAGAGGTCGGTTTATTTTTTTTCAGCATAAAAACCAAGAAATGATAAGGGGTTGATATCTGTAGGAGGACTTTGATAAAAGGATTTGAATTGACAGAATATAGATTACACTATATATTAGACGTGCATCTAAATTAGATCGATATCTAATATATAAACGTTCGAGGGGGATGACTATGGACTCAATAATTGTTGTCAAAAATTTGAAAAGAAATTATGAAAGTGTTGAAGGTGTTATAAAGAAAACTAAGAAGACTGTTCAAGCATTGAAGGGGATAAGTTTTGAAGTAAAACGCGGTGAAATATTCGGTCTTTTAGGGCCGAATGGAGCGGGTAAGACAACTACGATTAAGATTCTGACAACCTTACTTGCCCCTTCTGCTGGTACGGCGAAGGTCCTTGGTTACAACACATTTGGTGATGAAAAGCAAATTCGATCGAAAATAAATTTTGTATTCGGAGGTGAAAGAAGCTTGTATTGGCGTCTAAGTGCTTTGGACAACTTAAAATATTTTGCTGACTTATACCTAATACCTCGCTCTGACCAACCTGCCATAATTGATTCATTATTAAACCGTGTGAATCTGTTTGACGTAAAAGACAGAAAGGTTGAGTCCTACTCAAAAGGAATGAAGCAGCGCCTTCAAATAGCAAGAGCTCTTTTAAATAATCCAGAAGTTATATTTCTTGACGAACCGACCATTGGTCTTGATCCAGTAGGTGCTAGGGATCTTAGAAAAATAATCCAAGATATTTCATCGAATGGGACAACGGTACTTCTCACAACCCACTATATGCAAGAAGCCGAAGAACTCTGTGATCGAATAGCCATGATTAACAAGGGGGAACTCGTTGCCCTAAACTCGGTAGATGGACTTAAATCTATGATTGATCAGCCAACTAAACTCCGAATTCCTTCCGAGAGGTTAACTGATCTTGAAATTCAAACCATAAAGCGCTTCAAGAATGTCGATAAGATTATACAAATGGATAAAAGCAATTTCATTGATATACATAGTGGGGAAGCGGATGAAGTTTTGAGTTTAATCGTAAAGACATTTGGAAGAGAGAAAATGAAAGGGATTCAAATCCTAGATGTGAATCTTGAAGATGTATATGTAGAAATGGTGGGTGACTCCCATGCAGTTTAAGGAGGTCATGCAAGTATTAATAAGCAGCTGCAAAAATCAGTTTCTCATGTCTATTGGGCGTGCCACTTTTCAGTTTTGTGTTCTTGCCCAACCTATCGTCTACGGTTTTATCTTAGGAATGATGTATATAGATCAGTCGAGTGAGGCATTTACAACCTATGTTTTGATTGGAAGTGGAATCCTAACCTTCTGGAGTAGTATATGTTTTTCATCTGCAAGTGATATCAATAGGGAGAGATTTTACGGAACACTTGAGAACATATTTATTGCACCAGGTCGATTTGAGTGGATCATACTAGGTAAGATCTTAGGAAACACCATTTGGGGCATGATATCAATGGGAGTAAGTGCAGGTTTCGTTATGATATTCTTTGACAAAGCTCTTGTTATTTTAGATCTTTGGTTATTAGTAGTGGGTGTCATTATGATGATGATATCCTTTATAGCTATTGCATTTATGCTGGCAGGACTTTTTACGCTTTCTAGGAGCGCACGAATATTAATGAACTGTATGGAACACCCAATTTACATTTTATGTGGAATTGTATTTCCTATTGAGTTACTACCAAAGTTTTTATTGCCAATATCATATGCCCTCTCTCCGACTTGGGCTGTAAAGGTGATTCGTTTAGCTGTGTATGGCGGCACACATGCTCAAGTACTAAACAGTGTAACTGGATTAATGAGCATAACCCTAGTTTACATACTCATTGCATTTTCATCATTTAGAATGATAGACCACAAAGCTCGTGTAGATGCTACATTGGGGGTGTATTAATGGATATCGTAAAAAGAACTTGGAGAAAATCTATAGTAACATATAAAGGGCTACTTGGAATGTTCTCATTAAAAGCATATATTCTTGTAGATGTTTTTTAATCCTATGCTTCAATTGTCCTTCTTTGCAATGATTGCAGCTTACGTATACAAAACAGATGATCTAAGTCCATGGATAATAGGAAATGCAATGGTACTCACTTACATGAATGCATTTTTTGGTGTCGGCGCTCAGTTCGTACAAGAAAGGTTTATGGGCACATTAAAGCTAGTTGTTGCAGTACCGTCAAATAGCTTTGGAATATTTATGCCAAGGGTTATAATCCATGTATTAGACGGAATGGTGTCTGTAATTATTGGACTTTTAGCTGGTATGATATTCTTTGGGTTTGAGCTCCACGTTCAGCTGTGGATTCCCTTCCTCCTTGTTATACTAGTGGCATCCTTTTCGGCAATGGGTCTTGGGTTACTGATCGGATCACTTGGTTTGTTAACCAGAGATGTAAACCTACTTTTAAATATCGCTTCAATGATGCTTCTGGCCTTGACGGGTGCAAATTTTGATTCAACAAGACTACCTATTTTACTTCAAGCCGTAAGTAAGGCATTGCCTCTTACAAGAAGTATAGAACTTGCTAGGTATGTGCATAGTGGAGGGGGGTACTGGATCGAATTGACTTGTTAAGTGGTGAAATAGTTGTTGGAATGACATTTTCCATTTTAGGGTTTATGACATTTAAGTACTTGGAAAATTTAGCAAGGGTTAAAGGTACATTAGACTTATACTAGTTGGCTTAAAATGAAATGCCAAAAGCTCCAAAAGATGCAAGTAAAAGTGCATCTTTTGGAGTTTTTTTGTTAAAGGTGTCTTAATGAGATATATTAAGATCAATATTCATAGTATTTGTATAATTGTTCAATTTTTTCGACAAGACACATCTGTTCGTGGTATAAATGAAATATTATCTAATTCATACAAGCAAACTAGATTTATAAGATAACATAGGGGGCGCAAATGTATAAACTACTACTTGTAGATGATGAAGCTGAGGTACGCCAAGGCATTATATCTAGAATTGACTGGTCAAAAACAGGGTTTGAGATTGCTGGTGAAGCAGAAAATGGTCTAGAAGCGCTTGAAATCATGGAAAAAATTAATCCAGATGTGGCCATCATTGATATAAAAATGCCTTTTATGGACGGCATGCAACTTGCGGAGATCATTTCGACAGAATATCCAGCTACAAAACTAATGATACTATCTGGATTTGATGAGTTTGATTATGCTCAAAAAGCCATTAGGTACAATGTCATGGAATATATACTTAAACCATTTGGTGCCGATGAACTTATGACGATTCTTGAAAGACTAAGACTTGTACTAGATGAAGAAAAAAATGCGAAATGCCGATCTTGAGAAACTGAGAAATGACTATATGGAAAGCTTGCCAATCCTAAAGGAAAGGTTTTTAAACGCTTTGATATCAGAGCGAATGGAAGCAGAGGATATACTCGAAAGAGCAAGACGTTTTAACATTACCTTAAGTGAAGGCAATCACGTTGTAGCGGTTGTAAAGCATAACTTAGATCAAGACAACTCAATTACAGGTGGAAGTGAATCTATATCCCCATTAGAGGAAAATGAACTTCATGGCTATGCAGTGTTTGAAACCTGTGAGCGCATTGGCAACAACAATGACTGTATTACATTTATGCGTGCTGGTGGTGAAACAATAATGATTTTACCCATTGGGATAGATAAAGACGTTAAAGCCGCATTTTCCGTACTTGAAGAAGTCCGAATGGTTATTGAGAAGACACATCCAATGACCGTTACAATAGGCATTGGAGAGATTGTTGATAGTCTAATAAGCCTTCAAAAATCTTATGATAGTGCTGAGGGTGCACTAGAACACCAGCTTGTTGAAGGGTCTAACAGACTTCTTTGGATCAATGACCTTCTTCCAAAGGACCATGGTCAGCTCACATTCCAAGACGAGATGGACAGGGAGTTGAGGACGGTTATTCGTGCGGGTTCACCAGAAGACATTGAAGCAGTGATTCATAAACATTTTCAAGTCATGCGCGATGAGGAAATTTCGTATCTGGACTGTAGACTGTTTATAAATGAAATGCTTACATCTCTTCTTAGAATTGGTAGGTCGCACAATTTGATTCTTACAGAACTTGTAGAAGAGGAACAAAACCTATTTATCCTTATGAAAGAAATCGCGGTACTCGACAATATAGAGGCATGGTTTGTTAATGCCTGTAATATTCTTAATCTAAACATTATGGAAAATAGAATGAGCGGGATTCAAAGAATGGTTGAAACCGCAAAAGTTCATGTGAAAACAAATTACTATGATTCAGATTTGAATCTCGACACAATAAGTCAGATGCTTCATATTAGCCCTTCATACTTTAGCCGAATGTTCAAAAAAAGGAATCAAATATGACATTCATTCAGTTTCTAACTGAAGTGAGAATGGAAAAAGCTATGGAGTATATACTGGATACAGACATGAAAAACTTTGAAATAGCAGAGAAAATTGGATATGCTGAAGCCAACTATTTCAGTTATTCTTTCAAGAAGTTTTATGGCCAGTCACCAACGGCAATGAGAAAAAACAAAGTCGGTAAGTCGTAGTTAACTATGTAGTTTGAGGGGGAATCATGGACTGGATTAAACGTGCTGGAATCCGTGTAACAGGTTTCCGATTCATCTTGGCGGTAAGTTTTGCGGCAGTCATCATTCTTTCGATGACCTTCGTTGGCTTTGCGCTTAATCAAAAATTCATACAGACATCCAGAGAAAACCTTAGTGAAAATAGTCGCGAAATCATTGAGCAGGTGGAACGAAATCTGGACAATTATCTAAAAGGTATGATTGACTTGTCAAATCTTCTTGTTATTGATATTAACAAGTTCAAGGAACTTAATCTCCCTGAGCTTGATAGAGATATTGAGACTCTCATGCGTACAAGAACAGATATTCTCTCAATTTCCCTATTTACCACGGATGGTAAGCTTCTTTATGAAGGCACAAATTTAAAGTTAAAAGACACTGCAACCGTCTTAGATGAGTCTTGGTTCAAAACTGCAATGGGTGGCAATGGCGATACGCATATTTCACCTCCCCACGTTCAAAACCTTTATAAGAATAGGCATCCATGGGTTATAACACTAAGCCGTAAGGTCAATTTCAGAATCAATCAGTCTACAGAAGAAGGCGTTCTGATGATTGATATGAACTTTAGTGTTATCGAGGATCTGATTAATGATGTGACCCTTGGTAAAAAGGGGTATGTATTTATCCTTGATAATGACAACAATCTTGTCTATCATCATCAGCAACAGCTTATTTACTCGGGGGTCAAATCGGAAAAGCTTGATGGCATATTTGAAAGAGAAGTTGGTAGCTTTGTTCAGATTGATTCAAGTGGTGAAAATCGAATACTGACTATTTATCCAGCAAGTCATGTTAATTGGAAACTTGTTGGGGCGTACTATTTGTCTGATTTAACTGCAGCTCAAAAAGACTTAACGCAGTTTATTGTACTGACCCTTGCTCTTGGTATGGTCATATTCATTTCTGTATCGATATACATGACCGACAGAATTACTAAGCCAATTGCTGAGCTGGAAGACTCCATGCGCGCAGTAGAAAGAGGCGACTTTAATATAAGACTGGATGTACAAGGGGAATATGAAGTTGTTCAGCTTGCGAGACGATTCAATTTAATGACATCTCAAATAAAGAGTTTAATGAGTCAGGTTGTATCAGAACAGGAGTCTAAGCGAAAAAGTGAACTGAGCGCATTACAAGCTCAAATTAATCCCCACTTTCTATACAACACACTTGATTCGGTCATATGGATGGCTGAAAGTGGAAAACATCAGGAAGTAGTGAAAATGGTTACTGCACTTGCCAGACTTTTTAGTATTAGTCGCGGTCGAAATGTTATAAGTGTTAAAGAAGAACTTGCACATGCAGAGAATTATTTAACAATACAGAAAATGCGCTATAAAGACCAGTTTGAATACACGTTCGAAATAGAGGACGAGGTTCTGTCTTATAAAACTCAGAAGCTTGTCCTACAGCCAATTATAGAAAATGCCATATATCACGGTATTCGCCAGATGGTAGATGAAGGTGAAATTACTATTAGAGCCTACTTGCAAAACAATATCTTAACTTTCGAAGTTGAAGACAATGGTCTGGGAATGTCGGAAGATGTTCGATCGAGAGTTCTTGTGAAACATAAGGATGATGACGATGAAACCGTTCGTGTTGGTGGTGTTGGTGTCACAAACGTATATGAACGTATTCAACTTATGTACGGTGAAGCGTATGGTATAGAGATTGAAAGTGAAATAGAAGAGGGCACAAAAGTTATACTGACGATTCCAGCAGTGAAGGGGGAGAGCTCATGAACCGACGTGTGATGTTCATAGGTATAATGGCTGCTCTCATCATACTGGGCATGCTAATGCTGATCAATATTGAAGGCCCAGATATAACTGTTGAGGGGGAAGAAAAACCCGTCGTTAACGTAGCACTCATTCTGAAAATGAAACATGGTGAGTACTGGGAAACAGTGAATATGGGGGCGGAAATTGCAGCAAAGGAGTTTGGAGTACAGGTTGACTACTTTGCCCCTGACGAGGAATCAAACTACAAAGCGCAAGGAGAAATGATTCGAACGGCAGTAGACCGTGGTTACGATGCAATCGTCTTAGCGCCTTCAGATTTATTCCTTCTTGAACCAGCACTTGACTATGCATATGAGAATAAGGTTCCCGTTGTGATCGTTGATTCTATGGTTGGCACATGGAAGTACTATAAAAGCTTTACGACAAACAACTATGAAGCGGGAGAAAGGCTGGGTAAGTTAGCAGTCGAACTAGCTGGTAAGGATATAAAGGTCGGTATTATAAGCTTTGTATCTGGCAGTGAAAATGCAATTGAACGTGAAAAAAGGACTGCGGGAGTACTTGAGTCAATATGAAAATATCATTATAAGAGACACCATGTATTCAATGTCAGATGTAGAGCTGGCGTCTCAAATTACGGATTTTATGTTGAATGAGTTAAGACCACCAGATGTTCTTATTGGCCTGAATGCTGTTTCAACACTGGGGATCGCAAAGGAAGTGTCAAAGTATCACGTGTGGGAGCAAATACCTGTTGTTGGTTTTGATTCTACACCTCAGGAAATTGAATTTCTAGAAACCAGTGTTATTGATAATGCCATTGTTCAAAATCCGTTTAATATGGGGTACTTGGGTGTTGCGGAAGCTAGAAATGCTATTGAAAGTCAGAGACTTGTTGCTGTGGAAAATAAGGATGTACAAGTTGATACGGTAACAATTAATGCTGAAAATTTGTATTATCCTGAGAATGAGAAACTTGTTTTTCCATTTACACATTGATGTAAGGAATCATTATAAAAATGCTTATGAATAAGTAATATGAAGGCTTTGAGACGCTCTAAGATGTGGAGATCTCAAAGCCTTTTTTATTGCGAACAAACAGGAAAACGTTATTAGAAATATTGCAGTAGTGTTACAAAAATATGAACAGAACATTAATAATTGAACAAGAATTCTATGATTCTGGTCAAGATATTGGATTCTTGAAAACGATTTCTGGTGATAAGATTAATTTGTCAACAGGCTGATGTACATATCTGTCTGAAAACGTTTACTTACTACGGAGGGGATAAAATGAAAAAGTGGATTTCAATTCTTATGGTTATGATCCTTGCGCTTTCTATGGCTGCATGTAGTTCAGAACCGGAAGCACCTGCAAGTACTGACGGCGGAAACATGGAAGAAGCTAAAGTGGAAATGCCAAAGATTGGTGTTACAATCTACAAGTTTGATGACAACTTCATGTCATTCGTGCGTCGTTCAATCACAACTGCTGCTGAAGGTCACGCAGAACTGATTCTTAACGACTCTCAAAACAACCAAGCAACTCAAAATGATCAAGTAGACATGATGATCTCTAAAGGTGTTAAGGCTCTTGCAATCAACCTAGTTGATCCTCAAGCTGCTGAAACAATCATCGCTAAGGCTAAAGCTGAAGATATGCCTGTAGTCTTCTTCAACAAAGAACCTTCTGCTGAAGCTCTTAAGTCTTACGAAAAAACTTGGTACGTAGGTACTGCATCTGCAGAAGCTGGCGTTATCCAAGGTGAAATGATCGCTGAAATGTGGAAAGCTAATCCTGAGTGGGACCGCAATGGTGATGGCGTTATGTCATACGTTCTAATGAAGGGCGAACCAGGTCACCCAGATGCTGAAGCAAGAACTAAGTACGCTATTGAAACTGCAGTTGAAAAAGGCGTAAAAGTTGAAGAACTAGAGCTTCAAACTGGTATGTGGGATTCTGTAAAAGGTAAAGAACTTATGGATGCATGGATTGCTAAGCATGGCGATGCTATCGAATTTGTTGTAACAAACAACGATGCTATGGCTCTTGGTGCTATCCAGTCTCTAAATGCTAACGGATACTTCGAAGGCGACAACTACATGCCTGTAGTTGGTGTTGATGCAATTCCTGATGCTCTAGAGCAAATCAAAGCTGGTTTCATGGCTGGTACAGTACTTAACGATGCTAAGAATCAAGGTAAAGCTACTTTTGATCTAGTGAATAACGTAGCTGCAGGAAATGATCCTCTAGCTGGTACTGAGTGGAAGTTTGATGAAAACAAAGCTGTACGTGTTCCTTACGTAGCAATCACTGTTGAAAATATTGATTTTGCTGAAAAAGCTTACGAATAAGAAAAGTTTTAATGTATGATTGGGGAATTCGAGATGCGCCAGACGCATCTCGGATTTTTCTTGAAAGGGTTCAACTTGGCTTTGTAAAAAGGCAACAAAGCCCTGGTTCGAGGGAGGTGGCATTTATGCTCAATAAAGAAAATATAAAATCGGAGTACTTACTCGAGATGATCGGCCTGACTAAAACCTTCCCGGGGGGGGTAAAAGCATTAGACGGCGTTAATCTAAGAGTGCGTCCAGGTACTGTACATGCACTTATGGGTGAGAACGGCGCTGGTAAATCAACACTAATGAAATGTCTATTCGGCATTTATAGAAGAGACGAAGGTAACATTATTTTGAACGGTGAAGCAGTGGAATTCACCTCATCAAGACATGCTCTTGACCATGGCGTGTCAATGGTACACCAGGAACTGAACCAAGTTCAGTCCACCCGAGTTATGGATAATATATGGCTGGGACGTTTCCCAAGAAAAGGGCTTTTCATTGATGAAGATGCAATGTATGAAGAGACTCTAAGAATTTTTTTTAAAGAACTGGATATCAAAGTAGACCCACGCGAAAAAGTTGGAAACTTGCCAGTCTCTGAAAGTCAGATGGTAGAAATCGCAAAAGCTGTTTCATATAATTCTAAAGTCATTGTAATGGACGAACCAACATCTTCTCTTACAGAAAAAGAAGTTGGACATTTATTTAGGATCATTCGTTCATTAAGAGATCGTGGTGTTTCCATCATCTATATTTCTCATAAGATGGAGGAAATCTCCGAAATATCGGACGATGTAACAATCATGCGTGATGGTCAGTGGATTGCAACAGAATCTATTGAAAACATCACAACAGATGAAATAATTAATCTGATGGTTGGTCGTGACCTGACACATCGTTTCCCACCAAACACTAATGAACCTGGCGAAGTTATGTTGAAAGTTGACGGATTTACATCTTACGTTGAGAACTCAGTAAAAGATGTATCATTTGAACTTCGTGAAGGTGAAATTCTTGGCGTAGCCGGTCTGGTTGGTGCTAAGAGAACTGAACTTATTGAAACAATTTTCGGTCTACGTCATAAGTCAGCTGGACAGCTGTATATGCGTGGAAAGGCAATTGAAAATAAAGATCCACATACTGCTATTAAGAACGGATTTGCCCTAATAACAGAAGAACGTCGTGCAACTGGTATTTTTGCTGGTCTAGATATTCGATTTAATTCAGTTATTGCTAATCTGAGCAATTATGTGAAAAAGAATGGTCTTCTAGATGAAAAGAAAATCGAAGAAGATACTGGATGGGTTGTTGACAGTATGCGTGTAAAAAACACCGACTCAACAAACATCAATCGGCTCACTTTCCGGTGGTAATCAACAAAAGGTTATCGTCGGCAGATGGCTTTTAACAGAGCCAGATGTACTTCTAATGGATGAACCAACACGTGGTATTGATGTTGGTGCGAAGTACGAGATATACCAGCTGATGATTGATCTTGCAAGCAAAGGCAAAGGTGTCATCATGGTTTCATCAGAAATGCCGGAACTTCTTGGTGTAACAGACAGAATCCTCGTTATGAGTAACGGCCATTTGGCTGGTATTGTGGATACAAAATCTGTAACTCAGGAAGAAATACTCAAGTTATCAGCTATGTACTTATAATTTAGGAGGTTTAAGATGAGCGCAGTTAAAACAAAAGAATCTCTCTTGAGCGACTTAAGAACGTGAAAAGAGGAGATATCCTTGAATTCATGATGGATCATGCGATCTTCTTCGTACTTCTTGGTCTGCTCATTGTAATTGTTTCTATAGAACCAGATTTTATATCTATTAGAAACTTTAGAAATATTCTATCTCAGTCATCTACGCGTATTATTATGGCGCTGGGTGTTGGTGGTATTATCGTTACAGGTGGTACAGACCTTTCCTTAGGTCGTCAGGTTGGTCTTGCGGCAGTTATCTCTGCGTCGCTTTTACAAGCGCCAGACTATGCTTATAGAATGTACCCTGACCTACCTCTATTCCCGATTTTCATGCCAATTCTATTTGTTATGCTTATTACAGGATGTATTAGTATGATTAATGGTTTCATCGTAGCTAAGTTTAAAGTTGATGCTTTTATTGCAACTTTAGGTATGATGGTAATTGTTTATGGTTTAAACTCAACATATTTTGATCGTCCTCCATATGGTGCACAGCCTATTGGTGGTCTTGATGAAAGCTTCTCGCAGTTTGCCCAAGGATTCTTCGATATAGGTGGATTTATTATTCCTTATCTAGTGATCTATGCAACTGTCGTTACAGCTGTTGTTTGGGTACTTTGGAATAAAACAACGTTTGGTAAAAACATATTTGCAATTGGTGGAAATGAAGAAGCTGCAGTTGTATCTGGTGTAAATGTATTCAAGTACCTTATGTTTGTATATCTACTAGCAGGTCTGCTGTATGGTCTTGGCGGTTCTCTTGAAGCGGCTCGTATTGGTACAGCAACAAATAATACAGGTAACATGTACGAGCTTGATGCGATCTCGGCATGTATCGTTGGTGGACTTTCATTTGATGGTGGTATTGGTTCGATCTCAGGCATCGTTGCTGGTGTTCTAATCTTCCAAGTTATTTCATATGGTCTTGCATTTATTGGTGTAAACCCATACATGCAGTTCATCATCAAAGGTCTAATTATTATTTCAGCGGTTGCAATTGATAACCGTAAACACCTTAAGAAAAAAAAGTAAGGTTAAACATTTAGAGCATAAGCTCATTTGTAACCTCTTTCTCCTCCATAGCAACAAATATACTCCATTAAAAAGGCCCTCTTGCTGAATACAGCAAGGGGGGGGTCTTTTTTGGTTTAATCATGATGATTCAAAGTCGAAATATGTAAAATTGTGCTAAATTGTCATATCGGTATTACAATAGGTGATAAAATCTCTTTATCCCTAGTAGTCCACACCAATAGACGAGGAGTAATGTTATGAAAGATATGCGCAGATATTTGATGTTGAATCTTAAGGAACAATTTGTACGGGTTGATGTTCAAGATATCCTATTCATTGAATCCTTGAATAGAACTGTTTTTGTTCATACAAAGAATGAAGTGTATCAGCTGCCGTATGTAACTTTAAAGTGTATTGGGAGTAAGCTTCCTCCATCGTGTTTTGTTCAAACTCATAGAGGATTTGTAATTAACTTGGATTGGTTGAGCTTCATCGATAAACGTGACAATGTTTGGGTGGTTCATTTTCAAGAATACGAGCAAACGGCTTTGGTAAGTCGAAGGTATAGAAATGCACTTGTTGAAAACTTAATCTTGGTTTAAGTAAATAATTTAATCGTTTATTTCACATTAAAATCGCATATTATACCATTGGTTTCATAAAACCGCATTTGGTGCTCAGGGTATAGTTCATGTTATGAATATTTTGTAACATATACATATATTTGAGTATTGGAGGTGAGCCTATGAAGATTCTCGTTAAGGGGGACAAGAAGAAAACGCTTGGTTTCTGTAACGTTTGTTCAACCAATTGTTTTAATCGTTGTGCGACTCAGTGTGCTTATCAAACACACTAAGACGTTCGCTTTCGAAAGGGGAATGTATGAAGGTTATCGTTAAAGGAATGGGACGTAAGGTAAATGGATTTTGTGTGACTTGCGGTACAAATTGTTATAACCGTTGTGGTTCACAATGTCCTTATAACACGTACTAGGGATACGGTTATGAGGATAATTGTTAAACCAAGACCAAGACATTTGTTGGCATTTTGTAATGTATGTAGCGAAAACAGCTGTGGAGAAAAGAGCTGTAGCGCAGTGTGCCAACACAACTGCTTCAGTGTATGTTTAGTGGATGCACTTCCAGGAGAATAGGAGGATTTTGTGAAATTACTTGTTTCTCCAGTGAAGAAAACCCAACTTGCATTTTGTAATGGATGCACTCAGTGTCACAACAAGTGCAATGTACAGTGCGGTACATACATATTGAACAGTATGTTCAAGTGAGCATAGGGGGAGGTTGGGTTTCCAACCTCCCTCTTTCTCGAAATAACTATAAACTTACTCGGAGGGGACTATGAAAGCATCTAAATATAATATATTTTCTGTAACTGAACAGGGCAAGGAAACAGTTTTTAATACGATGACTTGTGCTCTTGCAGAAATTGATGATCCTTTTAAAAAACTATATAGAAACATAGACACTATCAATATGAATGAAATCACTAATGAGCAGTTTGAACTTCTGAGTGCAATGAAGGAAGCTGGTTTTTTAGTTGAAGACTTTATAGATGAAAAGAAAGTGCTTAAGTACCAGCATTATATGGGAAAAATGAATCAGTCAATATTTGGACTGACAATAGCGCCAACCCTAGCATGCAATTTTGCCTGTCCTTATTGTTATGAGGACGCTGGCATGGGGGCAATGTCTGAAGAGGTGCAGGATGCCCTCATTGAAAATGTAAAGAAAATGGCCAGCCATGGACGTGATATAGAGATCACTTGGTATGGCGGTGAGCCGCTAATGGCATTAGATATTATTGAGAGACTTTCAAGGGCCTTTATGGAAATTTGCGATACTTATAAGAAAAAATACAGTGCATTTATTGTTACAAATGGTTACGGCATCAATGACAATGTCATTTCAAGGTTAAAAAAAATGTCGAATAACAGGGGCTCAAATCACGCTTGATGGTGGTCCTAAAACACATAATGAAAGAAGAATTCTAAAAGGCACTGGTGGTTCAACATTTGACAAAATTCTTAAGAACACAAAGCATCTTAAACAAGAAGGTTTTAATGTTAACATCCGAATTAACGTTGACCGCACAAACTTTGATGAAGTGAACGATCTTGTAGATATCATGATTGATAGTGGCTTAAAGATCTTCCGACAGGCTTAGGACACGTGACTGCATATACAGAAGTATGTAGCTCTGTGGCAGAATCATGCCTAGATATGGAAGAGTATGCTGCACTCAATAATGACTTCCAGAAGCTACTTTATGAAAAAGGTATGTTGGCACATATTTACCCATACTATCCAGGTGTTAAGGCCAACTACTGCTGTGCGGATACACTGGGTGCTTTTGTCATTGATCCAGAGGGTCATATGTACAAGTGCTGGAACGATGTTGGTTATACTGAAAAGGCAGTATCAACAATCCAGAATTTTGAAGCGCCAGATGAAAAAATGTTTCATTTAGGTCTCGATTATTTAATGTGGACACCGTTTGATCATGCCAAATGTGAGGACTGCAAGTACCTGCCAATTTGTATGGGAGGCTGTCCATACAAAGGCATGGCAGCGGGTAATGAACCTGACTGCGAAAAGTGGAGATACAACATGAAGGACATTATTGAATTAACATGTGAAAATAATCCAGAAGGCATACATTCATGATAAAAATGAACATTCTTAATACAGCTGAGGAGTATGACGAATTGTCTTCTGTTGAAGTTCTTGAACGTAGAATGAACTTCTCAATGGACGTTATTGTACAGACTTATAAGTATGTGTCTGCCTTTTTTTCAGTTAGACATACCCATTTCAGTCTATGTAGCCGATAGATTGGAAGTCTGGAATAAACTTTCACAGACATACAATTTTCCTGATTTTGCATGTGCTGTATCTATGGAAGAAAGCGTATTTATTAAATCGAAAAAATTATGGAGTGACATAAACGTCGGCTCATTTGAAGAGACTGTTATACATGAGGTTGTTCATTGTTTTATGAGGGTCTACAGCAGTGTTCCCATACCAATTTGGCTAAATGAAGCAACTGCAATCTACTTGTCAGGACAATATAAGTATTATTCTCCAGTAAACACCGAAGGCATTGACATGAACACACTTGATTATAATCAAGCCATGCTATATGATCTTTCAATTTCGAAGCTTTTAATGCTGCTTGAAGGCGAAAGTTTAAAGTCAATAATTACTAGGATCAGTCAGGAGGTGCTTGAATGAAACTGAACATTAGACGAGCAACATCAGATGACATTGGAGATATTGTTACACTTTGGGGAGACTTGAATGAGGACCAAATTGGGAAAGACCCATATTATGAGGGACCACTTCAGTTCTCAGGTGGAAATGAGCAGTACCGACATGCCTTGTCAAATGAACAATGTGCTGTATTTGTTGGAGAAGTTGATGGGAAAATAATTGGCTACATCGAGGTATGGATTCATGAACCTGATTTTTACTTTTACTCTGCAAAGTATGGATACATACTGCATTTCTTTGTTAAGGAAAAGTACCGTAATGCCACTTCGGCTTATAAGTTTTATATGGCGGCGCAAGCATATGCTGAAGAAGTTGGTGTGAGATACCTGGCAGCAGATGTATTTGAACACAATCAGCGTGTTGTTAAACTACTTGAGTTTGTTGGTCTTAAACCATATAGGTATCGCATGGTGAAGGATCTTGAAGGGGCGAAAGCATGAACAAGCACGTCTTTAGGCAAATTGTAGGGTATGTTCATCCTTATTACAAAGCTCAAATGATAGGTTTATTCATTACGCTACTATATAGCACAACGATATTTCTTACCCCGCTTATTTCAAAGCATCTTATAGATAATGTTATTGGGACGACATCCATTAATGGTTTGTTCACAGGTATAATTCTATTTTGCTTAGTGTGTCTGGCGCAACCAATAACGTCCTTTGCTAAAGATTTGATATTTATAAAAATTGGTGAGAGAACAGCAAGTGACATTAGAAAAAGTATGTATAAAGGTATTCTGTACGCCCCATTTAGGGATATAGAAAATAAGTCTACAGGCGAGATTGTGTCTAGAATTAGCCAGGACGGTTATATGGCGAGTCGTATCATTTCTGACCTTGCAGTAGGTATTATAAAAAACATTGTAATTTGCGTAATGATAATATGTGGTCTTATTATGCTAAGTCCCGTGTTATCCATTCTGTCCATTACTCTATTTTTGTTGTCAATGCTTCTAACATCAAAGTTGAGTTCGGAATTTGAGGGGATTCAAGCTGAAGTCCAAGTCCAACATGACACTCTTTGTAAAGATGTGAGCAGTCTTGTTGGTGCTGCATCTCTTATTAAGGGATACTCTCTCGAAGAAAAGTTTGATGAAGCCTTTGATGAAGTACTTGAAGACGTAAAACAAATTAATACAAAAGCAATGATTCATAATGCAAAAATCCAGAATATATCAAATGCAATAATGGTTCTAATACTATGTATTCTTTACGGTGGTGGGAGCATATTAGTGCTCTACGGACAAATGACCATAGGAACGGTGATAGGACTGGGATTATACTTTCAACTCCTAATGCAGCCTGCATATGAATTAATACATCAAAAGTCAGCCATTCACAAGGCTATCCCAATACTTGAGCGTATTGAGGAGTATGAGTCCATGGGGGCTGAATCACATGAGACTAGTGAGAGTGAAGCTGACAGAAAGTCACTTATTGGTGGGCTCGCTTCAATTGGTGGATTATGTATAGAAAATTTAAGCTTTTCATACGGCGAGAAAAAAGTAATTAACAATATGTCCATCAACTTTCCGTCAAAAGGACTTGTGATTGTTGAAGGGGAGTCTGGAACAGGGAAAAGCACACTGTTCAAAATATTAAGCGGGTTATATTATCCTGACACAGGGCTGATTTATGTAAAGGGTACACTCCGCGAGCATATGGTTAGTTTTAAGTACTTACGCAAACTCGTGTCCCATGTGGACCAGCAACCGAAACGGCATAGTTGTATTGATGAAAAACTTCATCGAAGCAAGGGCATACTTAATGAAAAAGAGAGAAACTTTGTTGAAGCTCTTGAGAATAGCTTCATTGAATCTAGTGAAGAAAGTATTTATTCTGGTGGAGAAATGCAAAGGCAGGCTTTGCTTAATACAATCTACAAGCAAACACCAATCTGGTTGTTAGATGAACCGCTATCTGCACTTGATTCATGTAACAAAAACCTAATTATTGACCATGTTTTAAGTTTAAAGAGTGAGAAGCTTATAATAGTTGCATCACATTCTGAAATTTGGAAAGGGTATGAAGATTTAGTTGTAAGACTTAGCGCAGAAGGAAATCTCGAAACTGTGAGGTCTATTCAGTCAGCTTAGTGAAACAACCTTGGGAACGGCTCATATTGAATAGTACTAGAGTAAGACACAAAAATACCCCTGCTTATCCAGCTGGGGTATTTTTGTGTGTGAGTATTAAGGGATGTGAGAAAGAAATTTGTGTCGGAGGTCCCGACGCCAAAGTATCTTACAAATTAAGTCCGTGCGTTACTGCGCCCCAGAAGATGAATAGTCCGCCAATACCGATAAGGATATTGAGTAGACCTGCCACCTTTATGAACTCAGGCTTGATACCCCAAAGAGCAATAACAAGTGAGATCATGAGTAGGATAATTAGTCCCAGCACGGTTCCAAGTGGCCATATTAGACCAAGTTGGAATGCTATATATGTTAAAAAAGCAGTAATGATGCCGACTGCACCACAGAAGTTTCCAAGCATTTTCTTGTCGCCACCATATCTGAAATGATTTGCAGCAACCAACCAAAAGAAACCGTATAGTCCGAAGATTGTAGCTAAGAATGTTGAGTTTGCTCCAGCAAAGCCGAAAATTGACATCATTATGCTGTCATAACTTGCGTCACTCCGCCAAACCAGAATGCCACATAGGAAACTTCTTTGCTGATCATGTCGTGATCGCCGCCTTTAGTACCGATGCCTAGCTGTTCAAGTCCAAACACAAATACAGTAACGACCAGCCCGAGAACGCCTATTGCCTCAGGATTGAATGGATTCATTGGTATATCCCCCTTAGAATGTATGTAATAGCTCTTGTCAATCTCCTTGCAGTTGTTTTGATGTCGTTCCATAAGGTGTAATATCTAAGATCTGAGTATGATCAAAAAAACAAAAAACGGCAATTGAGTTTATAAATAAACTCAGTTGCGTTTAATATCTACGTGAAAGTGCATGGGTAGCACCGAATAGACATCTGACACAGAAATCGATTTCCTAGTTAAATTATAAGGTATACTCGATTCCAATGCAATAAGATTCTTGATAAAATTCTGTCAATTTCGACAATTTACGAATAAAAGCAGATTTTTACATCATTTACTCAGCATAGAGTATGTCTTCTAATGCTTTAATAGCTGTTTCGACATCTTCTACAGTTGTAGAGAAACCAAGACTTAGACGAATCGTGCCTTGGGGGAAGGTTCCCATAGTCTTATGAGCAGATGGAGCGCAGTGCATTCCGCATCTGTTGTTTATTCCATAAGTGGATGTCAAAGCATATGAAACCATAGCACTGTCATGATTCGGCGTATCGAATGAGACAACAGCTGTACGGTGTTCAATACTCTCCGTACCAATGATTTTTACATGGTCATTATTCTTCAGGCCATCTAACAATATCTTTGTGAGGTTCATTTCGTGTGTCCTAAGACTATCTATACCTGTCTCCTTTAAAAACAGGAGGGATGCATGAAGACCAACAATACCAATGGTGTTTGGTGTGCCAGACTCAAATTTATCTGGTAGATATTCAGGTTGTTTCTCAGAGTCAGACTTGCTACCTGTTCCTCCCTGAATGAGTGTGCCGACTTCAGTGGCAAAATCATCAGAAATTGCAAAGCCACCAATACCTTGAGGTCCTAGTAGACTTTTATGTCCAGTAAATGCAATGGCATCTGCATTGAGATCCTGCATGTTTACCCTAGTAAAACCAGCTGTCTGAGCAGCATCGACTATGAAACGAAGTTTATGTTCTTTTGCAAATGTACCAACGGATTCTAGGTCTAGAATAGTGCCGAAAACATTTGATGCATGCATCATAGCAATCAACTTAGTTTCAGGTTTTAATGCAGATTCTAAATCTGATGGATTGAATTGACCATTTGCATTAGGCGTTACCCTAGTAAATGTGACTCCGCGTGATTCCATATCAACTATAGGACGCATCATGGCATTGTGTTCTAAGCTAGACACAATAACATGGTCGCCACTTTTCAAATATCCATGAAGAAGCACATTTAAACTTTCAGTGACATTTTTTTGTGAAGACCACATTTTTTGAATCTTGTGCTCCAAACATCTCTGCAAGCAGTTCTCTAGTTTCAAATACAACACTTTCTGTCTCGAAGGCTTCAGCGTAAGCACCACGACCTACATTAGTCCCAACATTTAATATATAATTATTAATGGCTTCGGCAACCCCTGGAGCTTTTGGAAAGGATGTTGCACCATTGTCTAAATAAGTTCTTTTCATTGTTTTCTCCTAATACACTATAATGAAGCGTTAACATTACTATTCTACCACCTCTAGAAGGTAGATAAATTGGTTAATGGAAAATACAATAGGTAGTTGTATTGAAATTTTCTATAACAATACGGTAATCTATAAAGAAAAGGAATGTGAAACATGTTAGGATTTATTGGAGATCAGTGTCATTTTGACACCCAAATAATATATGATATATGTAGTTTGACCAAATGGGTTGAATTGCCAAAATTAAGTAAACTGAATGCAGCTGTTAGTTCTCATGCCGACATGATGTGTTGCCAGGCGGGGGATTATTTAATTATTGAGCCGAGTTTATACAACTTTGTTGTAAAGAAGTATCCTGATCTTCAAAATATCCTTATTAAAGGGCAAACTATACTCCAAGAGCGGTATCCAAATAATATTGCGTATAATGTGGCTTTTGTAGGCGATTTTGCTATACACAATACACACTATACCGATCCAGTGCTAAAGGCACATATCGATAAACTTGGATTCAAATGGATTCATACTAAGCAGGGGTATACCAATTGTATGTGTCTTGTTGTAAATGAACGCTCAGTAATAACAAGTGACAAGGGTTTGGCAAATGTATTAGAGCCTCATGGCATAAATGTGCTTGTAATACAGCAGGATTATATTGACTTGCCAGGATTGAATTTTGGTTTTATTGGGGGGCATCATTTAAAATAAATGATTACATTTATTTTGTTGGAAATATTATGGAACATCCTGATGCGAATCGTATTGTAAATTTTATTTACAAGAATAATATGAAGTTTAAGTGTATATCTAACACTAAACTTCTCGATATAGGAAGCGTCCGTGTTATAGAGTAAATATGATGTAAATAGTAGAGGAGAGATCATGGAAAAGCAGTTTTCGTCACACATCGGATACTTCATTCAGGAAATCGCAAGAAAGTCAGCCATTTCATTAAATGAGAGGTTAAAAGAGTTGGATTTGACATACGCCCAGTTCAGGGTGTTGAATACATTGTGGAAAAGAGGCACCTTGACTCAAAAGGAGATACTTGTCTATATCTGTGTGAAGCCTTCAACGCTTACAGGTTTGACAGATCAGTTGGTTAAAAAGGGACTTGCCGACAGAATAAAGGACAAGGATGACAGAAGGGCTAAGAAAATCGCGTTAACACCAAAAGGTGAAGGGTTACGAGAACCAGCCTTTAAGGTAATTAATGATTTTGAAATGGACAGTACCAGCCATATACCTGAAGACTTAAGAACATCGATTCTTGAAGTGTTAAAGCACATGGATGAGAGACTTGCAAAGTCAGAGTGTAATGAAGATATCATTTAGATAAAAACAAACACAGAACAGTGGCTTGACACTTAAGATTATGTTATAATTTCCTCGTCTTAAAAAGAGTTAGCATCTGGTAACAAGAGAAGAGGAAAGTTATGCTGAAATTATTAATACTTGCAACCATTGGAGCAATAATAGGTTGGACGACGAATGTGATTGCGATCAAGCTTCTTTTCAGACCAATTGACCCAATTAAAGTTCCAGTATTAGGTTGGACACTTCAAGGTTTGATGCCAAAGCGTAAAAAAAAGGAAATTGCTAAAAAAAATATAGGCGAAACAGTTGAAACTGAACTTGTTTCTATTGAAGAAATCATTGACAAAATGATTGAAGGCACAGATAAGACCACGATTATTGAAGCGCTAAAAAAGCGTATTGTAGAGCTTGCCGAATTGAAAATGCCACCCTTTGTCCCCTCTGCTATGAAGGGGATGATCATGAGCTTTATCGGAGACACAATTGATGAGAATGCTGATGAAATGATCAATGAAATGAGCGAGAAGATTGTTCATGAGGCAACTGAAAAGGTGAGTATTGCTTTGATAATTGAAGAAAAGATCAATGCGTATCCGTTTGAGAAATTAGAAGAGATTGTACTGAGTATCGCAAAAAAAAGAGCTGAAACACATTGAGTATCTTGGTGGTGTTATTGGTTTTGCTATTGGTATTGTACAAGGTTTGATTATACTTTACATTTAAAAGGTTGTACTGACTACATAACAATAGAAGAAAAAATGGCGCAGGATTAATCCTGTGCCATTTCATATTTTTGAAGCCACTTTAGTATAGGGTCGCTTTCTAAGCGGATATCTTCAGAACTTAATGGTATAAAAACATCAGGATTTAATGGTGATTTTGTGTCAGTCTCAGAGCTTCATAATCCAAATAGTATCCACCGATACCAGCTTGTATAGGCATATGTTCAAAGGCATAAGAACCAGATGCGTAAAAATCAAGATTGTTGGCAACAGGTTGTCCTATAATGGTTCCAAAAGAGTTTTCCTTTACAGTGGCTGCGAAAATTGTCGGAGCACTTATAGTGTAATTACTTGTAGCAACGTATAGGTTTTTAACCGATATCGGATCGAAGTGCCTTGTGACATTGACTGTTTCGGTTTTCTTAAAGGCATCTTTATAATACTCAGGATATGGTGTTTTGTATTCCTTAATACCAAGAGAGGAGAATATTGCATCAGTCATATGATATTCAGAGAACCCCCCTGTACTTTTGCGTACATCGATAAGTATATTTTCTGGTTGTTTGATTCTACATTCTTCAATAAAAGCAGCCCAAACTTTTTCGAACTTTGACCTGTTCATGTAATTTCTTATTACAAATACACCTGTTGAAGAGATGGAATCAAACTCATATTCATAAATATCAGTTTCTGGCCAGTTTTGTTTAGATAGGTTTAGAGCAACTGATTGAGTCAGATTATCTTTATCTAAGTAGGTCACTTCAACAGAATTATTGTCATTAATCAAACCGAGATGTTCTAAATAGCTTTCCGTATGGAGGTGACTAGGAACAATCCCACCGTGAAGTACATTTTCTAAGTCTTTTGCAGTTACATTTCTTAACTCATTCAGTATCACTTGAATGTCTTTATGTCCTAGAGCTAAGATAACATCACCTTTTTTAATTGAACCAAAATTATCTATAGCCACCAAACCATCGCTCACATATTCGAAGCGAATGGGTAACATGTTTTGGGGTGCTGTTATATTAATATGTGTGTGTTCATCTCCAAGTTTAGAAATGATTTTTTTTATCTGCCAGACCACATCATCAGTGTCCATATCAGACGTAAGATCCTTACGCAATTTGGCAAAATCATCTATGATCTCGTCTTTCAAGTCGCCGGATTCTAGCAGTGGGTGTGTTTGCATCAATTGAGTTTGATAATTGATTAAGTCTACAGTCATATCCCCAACGGAGGCTTTTGTAGTGGCAGATTGATTAAATGAACATCCAGTTAATGCGATAACACTTGAAAGCATCACGCAAAGTACTTTGTGAGTATTGATTAACCCCTTCTTCATATTACGTCCCCCCTAAATTGTCATACTTCTATGTTGTTGAAGCAATTCACTTGCCCTTTATACTATTATACGTGTATTCAATGTGTGATTTCAAATGTTATTGTGGTAATTGACAGAAAATATTGACAATGTTTTGAAATAGGCATATTATTATAAAAACAATCATATGTCACAAAAAAGATGTATGATTTATCAAATATCAATGGCTTTGATGGAGACAACTAGCATAGTTATACCTTATATATTGAATCAATTGATTCAAATTAAGAGAGGAAGCACCACGGCTGAAAGTGCTCTTAAGTGTAATATGTGAATACTACTCCTAAGCATTGTCTGAGTAGCAACTTGATGGATGTGTTACTGCTTTCAAAATCAAGTTGTGAAATGTCAACGTATAGCTGCGTTAAAGCGAATAAGCTGGAATATCTTTAAATGGGTATTCAAGTTGGGTGGAACCGCGAGTGACTCGTCCCAATATATCTGTAGATATGTTGAGCCGAGTTTTTTATTTTTTTTGCTTTGTGTATTCTGAAGGATGTTGTGTATAAGAAATATGTAAATGAATAAGTATAAGGAGGAAATCATGAGTATGATCAAAATCACATTAAAAGATGGCTCTGTGCGCGAAGTGGAGCAGGGCACAACCGTTTATGACTTGGCGAAAAGCATTAGCGGACGTCTTGCTAAAGAAGCAGTGGTTGGCGAGGTGGATGGAAAAACCGTTGATATAACATATACTTTGAATGAAAATGCTGAAGTAAACATTCTTAAATTTGAGGATCACGAAGGTGCTCATGCGTTTCGACATACTAGTTCTCATATATTGGCTCAAGCCGTTCAGAGATTGTTCCCTGGTACAAAGCTGGCTATTGGACCAGCTATAGATAATGGATTCTATTATGATTTTGATTCTGAACATGTATTCACACCAGATGACCTTGTAAAAATTGAAGCTGAAATGAAGAAAATTATAAAGGAAGACTTACATCTTGAAAGGTTTGAACTGCCTAGAGATAAAGCCTTAAAGTTTGTTGAAGAAAATGGAGAGGACTATAAGGTTGAACTCATTGACGCCCTTCCTGAGGATTCCATTATTTCATTCTATAAACAAGGTGAGTTCACAGATCTTTGTGCTGGGTGTCATGTGACAACGACTAAACAAGTTAAGGCGATAAAATTACTATCCGTTGCAGGCGCCTACTGGAAAGGTGACGAAAAGAATAAGATGCTTCAGCGTATTTATGGAACATCTTTCCCAAAAGCAAAGCTTTTAGATGAGTATTTAGAGTTTCTAGAAGAAGCAAAGAAGCGTGACCATAGAAAAATCGGTAAGGAGTTAAAGCTTTTTGCACTTCGTGAAGAAGGGCCAGGATTCCCATTTTTCCTTCCTAACGGTATGGTTGTAAAGAATGAACTTATGGATTACTGGCGTGAAGTTCATAACACGGCAGGCTATGTAGAGGTTGAAACACCTCTAATTATGAATAGAAAGCTATGGGAGACTTCGGGGCACTGGTATCATTATAAAGAAAACATGTACACAGTTGAGATCGACGAAGAGGACTATGCAATAAAACCTATGAATTGTCCTGGAGGTATGCTCGTATATGGTATGGAAATGCGGTCTTATAGAGATTTCCCACTACGTATTGGTGAGGTTGGTCGAGTGCATCGTCATGAGCTTTCAGGGGCACTACATGGACTGATGCGTGTTCGTGCATTCACTCAAGACGATGCTCATATATTTATGTTACCAGAGCAGATAAAAGGTGAAATAATGAACGTAGCTACATTAATAGATGAAGTGTACGCGAAGTTTGGATTTAAATACAATGTTGAACTTTCAACACGACCAGAAAAGTCCATGGGTTCAGATGCTGAATGGGAAATGGCTGAAAATTCGCTTCAAGGTGCTCTTGAGGAGCTTGGGATTGATTACAAACTCAATGAAGGGGATGGCGCATTCTACGGACCGAAAATTGACTTCCATTTAATTGATTGTCTTGGACGCTCTTGGCAGTGTGGAACAATTCAATTAGATATGCAGCTCCCACAACGTTTTGACCTAAACTATATCGGTGCAGATGGTGAAAAGCACAAACCTATTGTTATTCACCGTGTTGTTTATGGGTCTATAGAAAGATTTATTGGTATTTTGATCGAACACTATGCAGGAAAGTTCCCAACATGGCTTGCGCCAGTTCAAGTGAAAGTGCTGCCAATTGCAGACAGACATGCGGACTATGCATATGAGTTAAAACGTACTCTTCAGGCGAAGGGAGTTCGAGTCGAAGTGGATGACAGAAGTGAAAAAATTGGTTACAAAATTCGTGAAGCACAACTTCAGAAGAATCCATATATGCTGATTGTTGGTGATAAAGAAGTAGAGGAGAAGACTATTTCCGTCAGATCGAGAGATCAAGGAGAACTTGGCTCACAATCTCTTGTTGATTTTACTGAGACAGTTGTATCAGAAATTAGCGGTCGAGTGAATTCCCTATAAAAGTTTTGAAAATGTATTGACATTGAACCTCAGCGAATATATACTGTTTCTGTTGCTGCTGATGATTATCGACTTGACAGAGTTGGTTTGAAGTGGTAACATTGTTGAGGTACAATTGAAAAAAGTGAATGCATCAAGAAGGAATCCGTTCCCACCATACAACAATTAAGTTCGTATGGTAAAGCATCAATTTTTAATGACGACATTAGTATGTCTAATTATGATTATTGCAAAGCGGATTTTAGAATCCGCTTTTTTTTAATGCGAAAATAACAACAGTCCGCTAATAGGAGGTGTACCTTATCAGAAATCGAGACCCAAGACAAGCTGGTAAAGGCCAAAAGAGCACAGAAATCAACGAAATGATCCGCGATCGCGAAATTCGTGTCATTGATGAAAATGGTGAACAGCTTGGAATGATGTCATCTAGAGACGCATTCAAACTTGCACAGGAACGTAAACTTGACCTAGTAAAGATCGCACCACAGGCTAAACCGCCAGTGTGTAAGATTATGGATTATGGCAAGCACAAGTACGAGATGCAAAAGAAAGAAAAAGAAGCAAAGAAAAAGCAAAAGACAGTTCAAATCAAGGAAGTGCGCCTAAGCTTGAAAATTGATAAACATGACCTTGAAACTAAAGCGAATAACGCTAAGAAGTTTTTAGGTAAGGGAGATAAAGTTAAAGTATCTCTAAGATTTAAAGGCCGTGAAATGGGTCACACTAGACTAGGTTACGATGTATTTAATAAATTCGCTGAGACTATTGGTGAAGACGGAAAAAAAATGGAAGGTCGTCCAAAGATGGAAGGCCGCCAAATGATCGTGTTCTTTATACCAGCTCAAAATAATTGATTCGTGAATTGAAAGGAGGAGCAGATCATGCCTAAGATGAAAACGCACAGAGGTGCTGCTAAAAGAGTTAAATTAACTGCCAAAGGTGGTTTAAAAAGAGGTCACGCTTACACAAGCCATATCCTTACTAAGAAGTCACCAAAGAGAAAAAGAAATCTAAGAAAATCTTCAATGATTTCTAAGAGCGATATGAAGAGAGTACGTAAGCTACTTCCATACCTGTAAAATAAACTACCGAAGGAGGTTAAACCATGAGAATTAAAGGTGCGGTAAACGCAAAAAAGAAGCATAAAAAAGTTCTAAAACTAGCTAAAGGTTTCTACGGCATGAAGAGCAAGATTTTCAAATGTGCTCAACCAGCTGTTATGAGATCTCTACGTTCAGCATACATTGGTCGTAAACTTAAGAAGAGAGACTTCAGAAGACTGTGGATCGCTCGTATCAACGCTGCTACGAGAATGCACGACCTGTCTTACTCTAAGTTCATGCACGGTCTAAAGCTGGCTGAAATCGACATCAACAGAAAGATGCTTTCTGAAATGGCTATCCATGACGCAGAAGGTTTCGCAAAGCTTGTTGACGCTGCTAAAGCTAAGTTAAGCGCATAATATTAAATAATATATGCATATACAGCCCACTCTTCGGAGTGGGCTTTGTTTTTAAGGAGATCATTTCTTTCATAATGTACTAGCAGTTAGTGTGAAGAAAGTTTTCCAGAAAATGTGAAAGAATAAGTGAGGAACTACAATGACATTCAAACAATTCATCAGACTTATAAGCGTGGGGCTCATTCTTGTTATTGTCACATCGATGATTGTTCTTGTTTTACCTGAGAATTATATTACTCAGAATCGAAATGAAGTCAGTTTAGACAAAATAGATCTGAAGTCATTCAGATTAGAATTTGATTCAGACAACTTATTAAGTGGTCTACTTGATAGTATAAAAGCATCTACAAGCAATATAGTAAAACCACTTGATCAGAAAGATACTATACAGGATTTGAAGCTGGATCTAGAAGAAGTAGACTTAGGTACATATTATAAAAGTGCGATGGGAAAAAACAGGGGAAGACCTTAAAGACGCTCTAAATGACATTATTGATGCTCACAATGAGCTGAATTATAAAGAAGTTTGGAACGCTCTAAAAGAGATTGACCAAGACCCAACAAACTCAGAGAATGTTATTCTAATCTATACTGGTAAGTCTATATCAAAAGATGCTAATGGGACAGGCAAAGACGACTGGAACCGTGAACATGTTTGGGCAAAGTCACATGGTGACTTTGGAACTAGAATGGGTGCGGGTACGGATTTACATCATGTTCGCCCAGCAGATGTTACAGTGAACTCAAGTAGAAACAATAAAAATTTTGACAACAGTGAAAATGCCCATCATGAAGCAACACTTTGTAAACATGACAGTGATTCTTTTGAACCAAGAGACTCTGTAAAAGGCGATGTTGCTAGAATGATGTTCTATATGGCTGTCAGATACGAAGGTGAACATGACGAAGTTGACCTTGAACTTGTTGAATACATGAACGAATCTAAGTCACCACACCATGGCAAACTTAGTACATTTATAGAGTGGCATGAAAATGACCCAGTTAGTGATTTTGAGAGAAGAAGAAATAACCTAATTTATGAAAAGTATCAAGGGAATCGAAACCCATTTATCGATCATCCTGAGTGGGTGGAAGACATTTGGGATATGGCTTCGTAGACAAAATATAAGGCGACCATACGTATAATCGTATGGTGCGCCTATTTTTATTACTTCAACATAGAATCAATGAACCAAAGATTCTTGCCGTAACCAGCTACGTGGTCTTCGTACAGTGCCACAGTGATAAAATCGTTCTCCTCATCAGCAACATTTCTAATTTCAGTTGCTAGATCGTTCATAAGTTTTAGATCTTCACGAACTATTTCTAACACTTGCTTGCGTCCAAACTCACGCGGGTCAATTTCTTTAATTGTAGAAGCTTCTAAATAAGATTTTGTTGTAGCCAGTGGCATGAAACCAAGAATTTTAATTTGCTCTGCAACGTCATCAAATTTTGCAAATACATCATCGTAAAGTTCTTCTGTAAATTTATGAACTGGCATAAATTGAACGCCTGTAACGTTCCAGTGTAGGTTGTGTAGTTTTGTGTTTAGAACTGCTAAATTTGCCACGTAGTTGTTCATTAAATTGATCTTTTTTCATAATATCCTCCATGTGTTGTGTACGTAATTATTTTTTAAATTCATTTTTTGTAATGATTACATTTTTTATCTTGACTACATAATATGATATAATGATCTCGAAAGATAGAAACAAATTTGTGTTCTAGTTTATCGTGTTAGGAGGAGACTTAATGAGTAAGGCAAGTAGTGGGTTTGAGCTCATTCATGAGCTTGTAAAACATAGATGGATTCCCGAGATTATTGACTCAATAGCTGATGGTAATGAAAATTATAGCCAAATTCTAAATGACCATGAATTTTTAAGTAAAACAGAACTGAATAGAAAACTCGGCCTCCTTGTAGAACGTAAAGTCATTGAAAAAACACACTCTTGAAAACAAGTCATATTACAAACTACTAGAGTTCGGAAAAGATCTAGATCATATTTTCAAACACTTTGAAGATATCGGAAGTAAATATATATGAAAAAACTGGGTATACTTCGAAAAACAGTTAAGTGAATACACCAACATAATCTAATGAGTATGAATGGAGGCCTATATGAAGCACTGTTCTAAATGCCGACTAATATATGACGACCACCATAAAACATGTGATAGATGTGATGAAAAGCTATCAAGTTTTCAACCAGGACATGATATACATGATATGAATATAGTTTTTCCTGAAGGTGCGGCCTGGGTAATTTTAGAGTCTTTGCTTGAAGAGTACGAGGCTCAGTCCCACATAGACTATTTAAAGTCCATGCATGTTCCAGCTATTAAGGTAATAAATCAAGAAGGTGTATTGTCCGAAGTTTATCTTGGGAAATCAATCTATGGTTATGATGTATTTGTTCCTGAAAAAATGTTAGATGAGGCGAAAACAACATTAGAAGAATACTTAAATGCACCATTTGTACCTGAAGAGACAACTGAGGAATAGCAGTCCAATTAAATTTGCTCCTTGAAAACTAATATTTCAAGGAGCATAAATTTTGTCTATTTTACAGGAATTTATCAATATTTGACGTAGTAATTAGGTATATATAGTAGATAGAGTAAACATATACAGCATTCTTTATAGTTGAAATGAGATTAAGTTAAATGTAATAGGGGGACAAACATGCAATATACATTAAAAGAGATGCAAGATATCGTTGCAGACATATTTTCTACGAAACAATGTAAACTCGTCCCTATTGGAAATCATGACTTAAACAGGCATCTTGTTTATAAGGTACTGCTTCCAGAGGACACATACGTTATTAAATTCTATTATAAGTGGAATAGAAGAAATAGAGAGATTGCGGCTCATAAAGTTTTGGAATCCGTGACTGATGTTAACATACCTAAACTGATAAATTATGGAGTCCTCGATGATGATCGCGAGTGGATGGCATACGAGTTTATAGAAGGTCATATGTTAGAAGATATTCAGCCAGATTTAGATGAGTATGAACTTGACTACTTGTTTGAAGAAATGGGGGGAGCAGCTTGGGAAGATCCACTCAGCAAAACAGTTTGATTATTTTGGAGACTGGGACGAGAATTGTAAAAGCATTCATGACATTACAAGCTTTAAGCAGTGTTTTATAAGACGCCAAGAGTCACATGTTCAGACACTTAGGAAATTTGCATTGCCAGAGAAGCGTATGCTTGAATCAGCCATTGCACTCATGCGTGAGTTATATTGTATTCTCGATCCTATCCATGAATCTAGACTCTGTCATAGAGATTTCGACGGCAGAAATATACTTGTTGTTAAGGGCAGACTTAAGTGGGAAATAAGTGGAATTATCGATTTTGAACAAAGCTCACCATATTATACGGGGAGCGATATTGTGAATTTATATAGAAAGTACTTTATTGATTCTCCAAATTTAGAGGTTGCATTTTTTAGAGGTTATGAGCGGTTTCACAAAATTGATCCATTTTTTATGAGCTTGAAGGATTATCTTCTATTAAGTCTTGGTGTTGCCATATGTTCATGGTCGTATGATGATGCACGCCCCCATTATTATGAAGGCATTCGTATTTTGGAATTTCTACGGGTACACAGTAGGTTAGAGTTTTAATGAAATCATATTGCGTTCAAACAATGAAATAGACTAAGAGAATAAGTATTTAATACTAAGGCAAACTGTGCCTTAGTATTTTTTATTGGCTACAAAATTTGTAGAGAATCCTCTAAACATATGTTTAGCAAGGCTTGTGGCGATTCAAAATGAATTAATCATGATTGAAAAGTATTCGTGATTTATTAATAAAATCCATATTAATTGATAATTATCAAACTAAAGTTATACTAATTTCGTTGTCATCGTACAATTCCTCGTGTAGAATGATGTGGTGTTTGGGAATGATAATCATTATTAATAGAGGAGGAGAAAATGTGAAACGAGTTATACTGAGACTGAGTTCTGTAATGCTGGCATTTTTGCTGGTTGCAAACTCAGTCATAATTATTCCAACATTTGCTTCAAACACCGATTTGGTTGCTAGCGCAACTCAAAAATCAAAAGTAAATGTTCCCGAACAGAAAGTTCAAGACAATACGTCTGTGGAGGAAGAAGAGACAACAAACTCTTCAAATGAGTTGGTTCCAAATGAGGTGAGTGAACCTAAAGAGGAGTCTTCTTCTGAGGAAATCACTGTGGAAGAAATCACCATTGAAGAGATCGCTGTTGAAGGTACCAATGAGGCGAAAAACAGTGACCATACTCAACATGGTTTTTTATGATCTGAATGATCACTGGGCTGAAGATGTTCTTGTGAAATGGGCAAGTAAGGGCATGATCAGTGGGTATGAAGATGGTTCTATGAAACCTGATAAGAGTGTTAGTAGGGCAGAAGCCATAACCATACTGAATAAAATTTATGGTGTGCAGGTAGGAAACTTCACAGTGCCGGCAGATTTAGATCAAGACAGCTGGTATGCAGTAGACGTCCTAAAGGCCACTTCAAAAGGCTATGTTGTTTTAGGTGAAGATAAGAATGTTAACGCGGAAGCTGAAGCAACACGAGAAGATGTAGCTCTAATGGTTTCAAATCTATTTCAACTAGAAGCGGGTGAAGTTGCAAAGAAGTTCGATGACATTTCATTTGCCTCAGCTGCTGGATCAGATGCCATTATCAAACTGGCATCGAATGGCTACATATCTGGGTACTCTGATGGAACATTTAAGCCACACGGTCAGATGACTCGTGCAGAGTTTGTTCAGATTCTTGATAATGTGGTCGGTCAAGTAATTGAAAAACCAGGGTTATACAAAGACAACACAATTGGTAACCTCGTTATCAATACACCAAATGTTGCTCTAATGGATATGACAGTAAAAGGTGATCTTTATTTAGCAGAAGGTATAGGCGATGGAGACATCTGGCTGGAGAACATTACTGTAACTGGTTCTGTAACAATTGATGGCGGTGGATCAAATAGTATACATATTGTTTCCTCTACTCTGAATAATATTCAGGTTATAAAGAATAAGGGTGAACCGGTTCGCCTTGATATTCGTGACGGCTCAAAAGTAAGTAACATTAAGGCTAAAACCTATATGAAGCTTGAAGTGAAAGATGGAGCTGTCTTAGAAGGTCTGGAAATTGATCACGATGAAATTGAGATCAAAGTCAATGAAAAGGCTGAAATTAAAATTTTAAAACTACAGCGTGACAATGTTCAAATGAACGGTGTGAAGTTAACAAAGGAAGACGTGAATGACCTCAAAGGTCAACAGTTAACTGAACGTGTAAGAGTCATTTCAAGTAGAGTTGAAGGCGATTTAAAAGGAAACAAGTCTACACAAATCAATAACATTAAAAAAGAAGATAAAGACAAGTCATCGTCAAAACCAGATACAGTTTCAAGCTCAAGTAAGAATTCTGGTGATAGTGGCGGTGGTGGATCAAGTAACAAGGACAAGGATGATGAGAGTTCAAATAGTGATGACAACCAATCGGGTAATAATTCGGGTGGTCAAGGGTCTACTAAAGAAGTAAGCCTGGTTCTGGGTCCTGCACAGTTCATGGAGTCCACAAGCAATGATGGCTCATCTTCAACTAAAGTTGTAATGAACGTTCAGTCACAAGGGTTTTCACCTAAGCTTGTTGACATTTACAGTTCTGCAAGTGTCAGCAATGTCCCAGTAGGTATGACGTTAAGTGTTGATAAAAATAGTGATACACAGTACACGTTTTCATTAGCTGGTAAAGCTGTTCAACACAGGGACCAGGACTCCAGCGAAATCATTTTCAAGATAGGTGCAGCTTCTTGGAGGGACACTGGCGGAGTGACAATGCCTGAGCAAGTAAAACTGCCAGTTGTCTTCAAAGATTCCTTTGAAAATAATGGTGGTGATGATTCTGAAGATAACAATCAAGATGGATTCCTGATTGATTCAAAAAAATCAGCGATTCGTCGAATTGCCTATACGTCTTACGCTATTGTCTCAATGAATAAATACAGTAATGATATGGTATTCAAACTGAATGGCCTTGAAGTTCAGCCAGAAATGGTTGCTTCTGACGGTTCAATCATTAAGTTTGAGCTGAATAACGTAGACGATCATGTTCTTCAAATAACATTTGGTGAGAATACAGAACAGGTGACACTGGAACTAAAAGACAAGCTAGTAGATGAAGATGCATCTGAGCCAGTTGTTATTGATCCAGAGACACCCCCCTGTTGTTAATCCGCCAACGACTGACAAAACATCTGAAAAAGGGTGGTTCATCCTAAGCGGTTCAAAAATTATGACACCAGCTTATACGAGATATGCAGTCGTGACTTTAACGGAGTTGATCCCAGAGAACACAGAGCTGGTTCTAAATGGGAAATCTGTTGTGTGGAACAAAGTTGATTCAGAGGGGAAAGTGCTCAAGTTTGAACTGGACAATTTTGATCCTGTAAAGGTAACTCTACGAATGAATACTGAAGGCAAACAAGTCATTGAAGAAATGATGCTGAGCAAATAGGAGGAAACAATGAACCGAATTTATAGAAGGGCACTCAGCCTTGGTCTTGCTGTTACGTTATTAGGAGGCAGTGTATCCTTTGCAGCGCCAAGTGAGATTCATGGTCATATGCCCGTTTCAATACTAGACTACTATCTTGAGCTATACAACGACAAAGGTGAAATTAGGGTCAAGCCTGAAACAACAAGCTTTAATCTTGTTGAGACTGAAAAACCTATGGATCCTCGAGTTCCAGAGCTTGTTTCAGGAAATACTGAATATGGAAACGATGTTGTAATCAATGTTCAAGGCGGAACCGAACAGAAAGAATGGTTTAAAAACGTTTACAAAGTAGCCAAAGTTCCAACGTTGGGTAACCCAAATAATCAAGAGCTGATCGTATTTGATTTTGATGATGATGCCCTTATTCTAAATAGTGGATCTCCAACAATTGACTTTAATGGTCGTCATCAGGTTATGATTTATAGCAACGGATATGATCCTGTAGTACATACGATCCATATTGTTAAGGATTCACCAAACATTTTACTGTCGAGTGGAGAGCCAAAGGCATATGCACCTGTGATTCTTGAACTGGATAACTATAATTATGCTATTGAAAATCCTATAAGAGCCCTTTATGTGGACGGTGTGAAACTTGAAGAGTGTACTGTAGATGCAGCGGCAGACTGGCATATTGTATCTGATATCGTACGTATTCATGAAAACGTTATCACTGAACCAGGCCAACATACGATTAAGATGGAGTTCGATGGTTTTAAGGCATCTGAAATTGTACTGAACTTTGGTGAAGGGGAACCTTGGCCAGAAGAGGATGATCATGAGTCGATAGAAGAAACAAGTGCAGTCTCCATAACACCAGACCTTCTTGCAGCAGCGTCTGGTGTCATTAGTGTGGGTGGTTCTGACGGTGAATCAGGGTCATCTGGTGGTGGCGGCCGCGCTATCGACACAAATGTGATTTTTGATTTTGACTTAATATCAAATGCCATGATTCTACGAGAAGCTGGACTTGAAACACCTGAGTCAAAAGCTGTCATTGATGTGTGGGAAGCGGCTATTATCGATTCGGGTAAAATGGAAGGCAGCGAAAGGCGTGTTGATTGGCTGAGTATCAAACAGCAGCAGAGAAAGCCAAGTCAGAGGGCGAGTATTTGAAGTTTGAGGATTACTATAACAGTCCTGAATCTGTAGATGATCCTAATAGGCCATCTAAAGTAAAGTATGTGCTTCAGGATGGTAATTTAGGATCTGCGGTCTACTTCTCAGATGTTGACCTTAAATCTGCTCCAGCCTTAACATTTGACAACTCTAACTTTAAATTTGGAGACGATGTCGTTCTTCAGTTTGAAAGTAGTGATTGGGCAGACAGCATCGAGTACGTAAAAGTCGATAATATGGTTGTAAAAGCCACGCTTTTCGATAAGAAATTAGTAATAGGTAACATGTACTTTGCTGGTGGCGAAACAACAATTAAAGTCTTTGCAAAAGACTATCATGATGCGACTTACGAGTTAAATATTGAGAAAACTGAAGTGGATGTAAACATTGAAAGAGTGAAGTCTGGAAATGATGCTCTTGTTAAGGGTCTAACAGCAGACTTTATTTCAAAGCTAACACATATCTCATTAAATGGTGAAGGCTTAAATTCAAATTCAGGTACAGGTGACCATGGTGACTATAGAGTTGATGGTGGTCACATTATCCTGAACAAGAGCAATATTTTAATTCCAAATGATTACTCACTGACTCTAAATGCAAATGGATACAATGAAATCAATGTGAGATTCACTGTTGACGAATCGGATGGCACTACAACTGAAAAGGTAACACCTACAGCACCTGAAAATGCAGTGGTCGACCTAAATGAAGACTTCTCAATTGATCTTGAAAACGTTAACGATGGTTGGTTAACTGTAGAGAAAACAATGGTTCTTAAGAGTGATGACCATATTACAACGACGGAACTAAATGGAACTGACTATGTGATATCTGATGACACTTTGTCAATTGGCAAAGGTAAGTTTAGATCAGACCACCATACGCTTGTTATTTCTGCAGTTGGATATAAAACAATTGAGATTGATCTAACAGTAGGTAAAGGTATGGCTGTGACACCTATCCTAGCAAATACGGTACATGGTATCGTGTTAGGTATAGATGATGTTAACAAGACTCAACTTGAAAACAACAAGTTGAATGTCACAATCAATGGAAACAAGCTTGCGAATGATCAGTTTAATGTGAAATTCAATGAGCTATTCATTCCTGCAGTAGGCTTAGGTTCTGGTACTTCATTTGAAATTGAACTATCTCAGGAAGGGCATCTACCTAAGACGATTAATGTAGCTATGAACGATAGTGGCTCTAGCCAAAACGTGACGTCACAAATCAAGACTCAAAAAAGTAGCGAACGTGTTAGGCAAGTCGACTTTGGCTTTGACGATTGATGATAAGGCGTGGGTACATGGAATCACTGAGATTAAAATTGATGATTCTGCGATAGACTTTGCTGATAGTCTTTCATTTGATGGTTCAACCCTAAAAAATTGAAGACATTAGATGCGATTATGGCTCACACCAAATTGAGATAAGATCAGAAGGATTCAAGCCATATACAAGTACGTTTAATGCAGTAAAAGAATCGATCAATCTGACCTATAAGACTATTGGAGACAAGTACGTTAGAAAGGACCTTGTTCTAGTACCGAGAGGATACGTCTCAGATTTCACAGGTTGGGTTGAAAGCGTCACGAACGTTAAAATTGATGGTGAGTCAATGTCCGACTTCGCATTGGTTGATGGAAACCTAGTCATTGATGGCGACAAACTTGTTGAAAGCAAGGCGTATGAGGTTATCATTGAATCTAGCGAATATGCAGACTCAGTGTTTACAACAAATGAACTTCTAAGTGAAAAGACATACGGTGGTGATGGTTTTAAGAACTCATACTATCATACAGAGAATATTGTCTTCGAATCAAATGATTGGATAGATGGTGTAACAGAAATTAAGGTCACTCCAGATGGTGGTTCAGCTTATACAATTGACTTGTCAATGATAAGCAAGCTCGTCAAGGATAGTGATACTATCATTAATGGACTAGCCATCAAAAACCCTGGCAACAACACAATTGAAGTTAAGTCTGAGGGATACGAGGTATACTCAAAGACAGTCATGTTCCATAATCCGAAAATGGCTCCAGAGGGTGTGAAGTTAAGTGAGAGCAATACGCTTTCCACTAAAGAGGCCATTGTGATTACAACACCGAATGTCTTTGCACCGAGTTACACAGTCTATGAAGTTCAGGTAGATGGTGTGAAATTAACTTCGGACCAGTTCACAGTTGATAGTTCAAATGTGGTTATTAATGCAGGCACTGCAACAGAGGGCCAACATGAAATCACATTAAAAGCCAATGGGTATCAGGATAAGCTAATCTCGGTTAACATAGTTGATTCAGGTGTTGAACTAGATCCAGAAGGCTCCAACACACCAAACTTGTCTCATGACGGTGATATCTTCAAAGGTGACAAAACGATCTTGAAGTTCGTTGATAAGGACAATTGGTCGGATAACGTTTCTGAAATCGTTGTGAATGGCAATGCAGTCAACTCATTCAACTATACAGTGAGAGACAATGAAATAGAGTTAAACACTTGGGTCGCATTAAATACAGGTGAAAATACAATTACAGTAAAATCAGCTGGTTTTGATGATGTGACGTACACAGTCAATGCACTTGTAAAGCTTCCGTCATTTGATGTGGAAGGTTATAAGTATGTTGGATATCCAGTATCACTATCTAAAACCACATATGATTTTAAGAACTGGATAAGTGCAGTTGAGTCTTCTGGACGAGTTCTGCTGGATTCACAGGAAGTTCTAAAGGCAAGTATAGAGTTTAAGGACTATGAAATGGTTCTGCCTGCAAGCCTAATTACGAACTCAGGCGAAAAGACAATTACTATTGAAGCACCAAACTATAAGACAATGACCACTTCAGTGAGTATTGCTGAAGTTCCAAATCACGAGCCAGCTCAGCTCACTGTTGAAGCAAGCCACTTCACTGGCAGCAATGTGAGTATGCTTAGCAACAGTTCAAAAGTTGAGTTTGATGAATGGGTTGAAAGTGACCTAGTAATTAAAGTAAATAATGGAACACTATCAGATAGTCAGTATAGCACGTCAAGCTATCCATCTACTTTACATATTAAGCCGGAAGCATTTGATGAGTTAGGACAGCATGATATCAGTATTGAAGCTGTTGGTTATAAGAACTTGACGTTCAGTATTGAACTTGTCAATAAAGATGCAGGAACGCTCTTAATTGAAGGTGGGACAACAAAAGACTTGGAAGAAGATATAGAAATTATTGAACAAGGAAATTCATCTGAGTTCGGAAGCTTTATGACCAAAGGACTTATTGTGAGCATTAATGGAAGTGTGGTGGATTCATACTACATAAGCAAGAATGTCTACGGATATTTTAATCCAAGGCACATCAAGATTGATAGTTCGCAATTCCCTCTAGCCGGTGAATACATTATTGAATTAAGTGCAACAGGTTATGAGACTGAAACACTTAATGTAACAATCGATTCACCTGCGGTTAGTTCTACATCAGGTGGCGCAATTACAGTGGAATAGTCTAACACTATGGAAAAATCCCGCTGAAGGTTATCTTTAGCGGGATAAACAATTTAAGTATTGGAAGGAATAATATGAAGTACAGTCAATTCTTTAGAAAATGTCAAACAAAAGTGAAGAAGATTCTCACAAGTATATGCATATGCTCGGTTTTATTAACAGGCTGTAATGCAGAAGCAGAAGCAGAAACAGAAGTAAAAGAAATAATAGAATATAACGGATCATGTGCAGATAGCTGTGAGTATGAACATGTGGTTGCTATAGATTTTGTTTCTCAGGAGAACTGGACAGAAGGACGTTTTTTCGCACTGGACACATTTATACAGGTGCGTGTCTACGATGAATCTGAGGACAGGGCAAAGCAAGTGATTCATGATTCTGTTCATGAAATCGGAACCTTAGAAGACCACTTGTCGCGCCATAAAATTGATTCGGATGTATACCGAATAAATGAACATGCAGGCCAGAAAGTGGTTCAAGTTTCTCCACACACTTTGAAACTCATTGAAAAGAGTAAGGCGTATTATAACATGACAAATGGACTATTTGATATCACTTTAGAGCCAGTCATATCCTTGTGGGGGGATTGGGACTGAACATGCAGCTGTACCTGAGAGAAAAGTACTTGATAACATGCTTGCATTAAGAGGTATAGATGAGCTTATTATAGATAACTCAGCTGAGACTGCCAAGCTTCAAAGAGCAGGACAAGGTATAGATCTTGGTGGCATTGCAAAAGGGTATATTGCTGATGAAATCAAATCTAACCTTATGTCCCATGGAATTGAATCAGCATTCGTTAATTTGGGCGGAAATGCCCTTGTTATTGGGACAAAGCCTAATGGATCTATGTGGAAAGTGGGGATTCAAGATCCTCAGTCAGACCGCGGAGCTATTTAGGAATCGTTTCAATTGCTGACAAAACGGTAGTGACCTCTGGAGCCTATGAACGAAAATTTGAAGCATTTGGGAAGGTTTATCATCATATAATAAACCCCGAAACAGGTATGCCGATCGAGAATAATCTCATTAGTGTTTCAATCGTGAGTAACAGCTCCATGGATTCAGATGCTCTCTCAACAAGTGTATACTTAATGGGTTTAGAAGAGGGGATAGCATTTGTGAACAGTCTTGAGAATGTTGATGCAATACTTGTGACTGGTAATAATAAGGTCTACTGTACTAGGGGTATAAATATTGATTTAACAAGTGATAAGTATGAGGTATGTAACGAAAATTGAATTAAAAAACACCAAAAAATACTTTACATAATACAAACTAAATCTTACAATGGTTTCAAACAGGATACGGTGTACCGTGCCCCGGAGGTAAATATGCAAAGTTATGAAATTGCATCTTTGGGAATGCGGGCGATTCTGTACGAAGTAAGTGTGACCCCAAAGCCAGGACTTGTTGATCGAAACAACTCAGGCGCACATAACGATATGGATTACTTCACATTTATGGCCAGTGCAGCGGCACTCAGTCAGGGCCTTCATAAAATTGCCGATTTGGCTGGCAACTGGCGAACGGATTCACTCCGAGCGTTGTTTGACAGCATAAGACCTATCGGCATTGAAATGGAAACCGCTATGTTTGAAGCGACGAAGGGTGTAAATACTCATAAAGGTATGATTTTCAATATGGGTATTCTTATTGCAGCTGCGTCGTATCATATAGCGACCAAAGACGGTGAAAAGCCATCTGCTGAGGCACTGTCGGAAATCGTTTCCAAAATGACATGTGGAATATGTAACAACGAACTTGGCAAAGGTATAGCAAAAACCTATGGTGAAAAGTTGTTTGAGGAACATGGCATCAAAGGTATTCGAGGCGAAGTCGAGTCTGGGTATCAAACGGTTTTAAACACAGCTGTTCCAGTTTATAGATCACAAAAAAAACTTGAACAAAATGACTTGTGTTTGCAAATGTTATTTGCACTCATGACAAAATGTGAAGACAGCAACATCTTAGCAAGACATGATATGCATAAACTAAATCAAGTAAGAATGAGAGCATCAGGGTTTATGTCAGCTGGCGGTATTCGTCAGATAGATGCATTTGACCAGCTCCACGATATGGACAAGCTTTTTATTAAAGAAAGAGTAAGTCCAGGTGGATCAGCCGACCTACTTGCAGTTAGTATATTCATGGCTATGATGGAAGGCTATATTAATTAAATAAACTGACAGTTTTTTAAGAACTGAAGTATCAAGTCTTAGATAAGGTCAGCATTCAGATTACCCTTAAGGGTTAATCTGTGTGCTGACCTTTTTTTAGTTGGAAATTTGGGGGAGTCACATGAACAACGTACAAATTCAGCGCGTGTTTACCATCGATAAAAATCAAATGAATAAGGTAAAAAACTTTCTGCAAAACCACAAGCTAGAGTTAGAACTCCCCGTAGATGCACTTTACATTGCTAGGGATGGGGAGCAAATTATTGGAACAGGTGGTATTCAAGGCAAAATAATAAAAAAAATGTTGTCGGTTGATTCTAAGTACAGAGGTTCAAATGTAGTAGCTAGGCTCGTGTCTGCACTTGTACACCATGCTTTTCAAATGGGGCAAGATCATCTGTTCATATACACAAAACCTGAAAGTGCCGAGACATTTGGACACTTAGGATTTTATGAAATAACGAGAACAGATCATGTTGCACTGCTTGAAAATAGAAAAAAGTGGTATTGAGGATCACCTTAAACCACTGGCGGATGATTTGACATCTAATATTAGGAAAAAAGCAAAAATTGGTGCTGTTGTAGTCAATTGTAACCCCTATACAAATGGTCACAAGCACTTGATTGAAACAGCTTCATCAGGGGTGGATCTACTTTATGTCTTTGTTTTAAGCGAAGATAGATCCACTTTCCCCTTCAAGGACCGTATAGAGCTTGTACAAAAGGGAACAGAACATTTAGCAAACGTCGTAATTTATCCGACGGGACCTTACATGGTCAGTCAAGCGACTTTTCCAACATATTTTTTAGGGGAAGATAAAGACCAGATAAAAATACAAACTGAACTTGACGCACATGTATTTGGTTCAAAGATAGCAAGTGAGCTGGGCATAACCCTTAGAATTCTTGGGGAGGAGCCATACAACGAAGTCACAGCTCAGTACAATGAATCGCTTAAAAGAGTATTAGGCCATTATGGTGTGGATGTTCAAGTTATAAAGCGAAAAGAACATGACGGTAAGGCTATAAGTGCATCAAATGTAAGAGCGTATCTTGCATCAAGTGACTTTGACATGCTCAAGTCGATTGTTCCAAAAACAACATGGAATTACTTGGTCTCAGACAGAGCATCAAGCATTATAGACAAGATTAATAAAGAAGCTCATCTACATAAGAGAGTTTAAAGCCAGGGAGGAAACGACTATGGAGATCAAGCGTCCAGCTATGGCTGGGACCATGGAATCAAGTGATGTACAAATTAGTGTACGACCGATTTCTGGGTCAGAAAATCAGATTATTATTAACAGCCCTGTGAAAATCCAATTTGGACACATTATTGAAGCTGTTGTGCTGAAAGTGTTAGAGAAATCATCTGTTCAAGGTATTGAAGTGAATGTGAATGACCGCGGAGCCTTAGATGCAACAATAACAGCACGTCTTCAGACCGCTCTTATGAGAGGGGCTGAGGAGGACACATTGAACTGGGAGGTGGCGCTGTCATGGAAAAACTAAGACGTACAATGCTGTATGTACCAGGAAACAATCCTGGCATGTTAGCAGATTCAGGCATCTATGGTGCTGACTCACTTATGTTTGACCTTGAAGATTCGGTTTCCTTAAATGAAAAAAGATTCAGCTCGAGTACTTGTCTTCCACGCTCTTCAAAACTTTGACTACGGTAATACAGAACTTGTTGTACGTATTAATGGTCTAGACTCTCCGTATGGAAGATATGACATCGAAGCAATGGTTAAAGCTGGCGCTCACGTTATTAGGTTACCTAAAACAGAGACAGCTCAAGATGTTCTAGACGCAGAAGCAGTTATTGAGGCGTCTGAAAGAAAATTTGGCATACCAGTTGGTACAACAGGTATGATGGCAGCAATCGAAGGCCCGCTTGGGGCAATGAATGCATATGCAATTGCAACAGCGTCAAAGCGACTCATTGGAATAGCTATTGGTGCAGAAGACTACGTCACAAGTATGAAAACAAGACGCTATCCAGACGGAATGGAAATTCTGGCGGCACGTGGTCAGATCGTAATGGCTGCAAGAGCAGCAGGTATAGCGGCTCTAGATACAGTCTATTCAAATGTTGAAAACTTACAAGGATTCATCCAAGAAGTAAAGCTGATTAAGCAACTTGGATTCGATGGAAAGTCCGTTATTAATCCAAGACAAATTGCGCCAGTGCATAGCATCTTTGCACCTGATGCTCATGAAGTTGAAGAAGCCAAACAAGTCATTTACGGAATAATAGAAGCAGAAAAAAAATGGCTCTGGTGTTATCTCTGTAAATGGAAAAATGGTAGACAAGCCAATTGTTGAAAGAGCTGAGCGTGTGCTTGAGTTGGCTGGTATAGACAAGGAGGCGATTATTAATGAAGCCATGGCAGGATAGACTGGCGGTGGCAACAAGCCTTCGCAGTGATAATAAGAAATATATAGGTGGTGTAGGTATTAACCCTACAGGGCGTAAGGCTTCACCATTAAATAAATGTGTAAGATCTGGCGACAATAAGATTTGTGGATCAATTCAAAATGCTATTGAAAAAACAGGACTTAAAGATGGAATGACTATTTCATTCCACCATCATTTTAGAAGTGGTGACATGGTTCTAAACCAAGTGATGGACGTTGTTGCTGAGATGGGCATTAAAGATCTTACAATTGTACCGAGTTCTCTTCTAGACGTTCATGCACCGCTTGTTGACCATATAAAAAATGGTGTTGTAACAAAGATTCATACAAGCGGAATTAGAGGAAAACTTGCTGAAGAAATCTCTGGTGGACTCATGGATGAACCTGTAGTTATTAGGTCTCACGGTGGGCGTGCAAGAGCTATTGAATCTGGAGAAGTTCATATTGATGTGGCATTTTTAGGCGCATCATCATGTGATGAATATGGTAATGCCAATGGTGTTGAAGGTAAGGCGAAATGCGGATCTATGGGGTATGCCATGGTAGATGCAGGTCATGCAGATCATGTGGTTGTAATCACAGACACCATAGTTGAGTATCCCAATATGCCAGCTAGTTTAACACAGCAACAAGTTGATTTAGTTGTCCAAGTGGATAAGATCGGTGATCCCAATAAGATTTCATCGGGTGCAACTCGATTCACCAAAAATCCGAAGGAACTACAAATCGCAAGAACAGCAGCAAATGTGATCCAGGCGTCTTCTTATTTTAAAGATGGGTTTTCCTATCAAACAGGTTCAGGGGGGGCATCACTTGCTGTTACAAGATTCCTTAAAAGTCATATGGAACACAGCGATATAAAAATGCAGTTTGCCTTAGGTGGCATCACTCAACCGATGGTGGAGCTTTATAAAGCGGGTTACATTAAGCATATGTTTGATACACAAACATTCGATGTTTCAGCGATTGAGTCAATTCAAAGCAATCAAGGTCATTATGAAATTTCAGCTTCACAATATGCAAATATGCATTCAAAGGGCAGTGTGACAACTAAGTTAGATGTTGTTGTATTAAGCGCTCTAGAAATAGACAAGAACTTTAATGTAAACGTTATGACAGCATCAGATGGAACAATCATGGGGGCATCTGGTGGACATAGTGACACAGCTGCTTGCGCAAAAATGACCGTGATTGTTGCTCCATTAGTTAGAGGTCGTATTCCAACAGTTGTAGAGGAAGTTCAAACGATTATCACGCCTGGTTCATCGGTAGATGTACTGGTTACAGAAAGAGGCGTTGCAGTTAATCCCGCACGTCAGGATTTAAAAGAGGTGTTTATGGAATCTGGTATTCAGGTTGTTGAGGTTGAATACCTCATGCAGAAAGCAATAGACATCGTTGGTAAACCAGCAGAAATTCCATATACGGATAAAGTCGTTGGTGTTGTAGAATACCGAGACGGTACTTGGATGGATGTGATTTATGGTGTCAACCGAAATGGTCGTACGGATTCTTAAAGCACGTGAGAATCGTGCAGAAAAACACAGACAATTAAAAGAAATATACCAAGGAACTATACTGGCCCTGACCATGAATATACCAGGGCATCAGAAAAAAACAGTTAGTGCGATGAAAGCCTTTAAATCCGGGCTTGATTTGATGAATAAACAACTCTCCTCCAGGCGTGTGAATGTGCTAAGGCATGAGGCAAGCGTCACGGATGATGGTCCAGAAGCCTGCTGGGTCATTGACACGCCATCCATTTTATTAAAAGAGTGGGCAATGGAGATAGAGGAGAATCACCCACTTGGAAGACTATTTGATTTTGATGTACTCGACGACAACCTTTGTCCGATTCATCGAGAAGGCATTGGTCTTAGTCAGCGAACATGTCTTATATGCAAAGAACCTGCACATACATGTGCTAGGAATCAAACACACACGTATGAGGATCTTCATAAGAAAATAGATGAAATGGTTACATCGTATTTCAGAGAGGTGAAAAAGCATGCTTAATCCGAATATTATCGCTCCAGAACTTGATTTCAGTGGAAATAAAACGATTCGAGAAACTATATATGTAGCGATCAAGCAAGCCATTCTTGATGGGAAGTTATCCGTCGGAGAGCGCATTGTGGAGAAAACATTTGCTGAAGCGTTTCGAGTAAGCAGGACTCCGGTTCGAGAAGCTTTACGTCGCCTAGAAACTGAAGGACATGTTGAGTATATTCCTCGAACAGGTGTTGTAGTATCGAGTATCACAAAAGAAGATGTTATCGAGGTTTATAAGATTAGAAAAGCGCTTGAAGCACTGGTGCTTGAACAAGTTATTGAGAATGTAACTTCTGAAGGGTGTCTTAAACTAAGTATGCAAATCTCCGAATCAAAAGAGTTTGCTCTAAGAGGAGAAATAGATGACCTTGTAAAGAACTATCAGACCTTTAATAGTCTATTAATGGATATTGCAGACCTGCCTCGACTTCGGATTGTGCTTTCTCAGATAACAGAGTATGTACTTAGGTTCAGGAAAATATCTGCTGAAAAAGTAGAACGTCGTATGAAAGCAATAAATGAGCATGAGCTGATTCTCAAAGCGATTCAACATGGGGATCTGAAAGAAGCGGTTCGGATCAACGATGACCATCTGGATAGTGCACTAGAACTAATACTAACGGAACTATTTAATGATGATGAGTAAGTCAACAGGACACCTGATTGACTTCTTATAAAAAATGCTTGAACTGTATAAACAGATGAAGCAAACAATCCTAAAGGGGGAGAAATTAATGATTAAAAAATGGATGAAACGTGCTTTACTTATGCTGACAACAGCAGCGCTACTAACAGGTTGTGCTGCACCTGCTGCGAATGAGAGTGCAAGTGGTGGAGAAGTTTATCCATCAGGCAACCTTAACTTTGTATGCCCAGGGGGCGCAGGTGGTGGTTGGGATCTAACGCTAAGAACTACAGCAAAGGTTCTAGCTGATGAAGGTCTTGTAGATGTGGCAATGCCTGTTACAAATAAGCCAGGTGGCGGTGGTGGCGTTACACTGTCATACCTGCAAACAAAAGATGGTGCTGACGATACAATTTCAGTTTACTCACCACCACTATTACTTATCAACCTAAATGGTTCTTCTGAGTATAGCTATGAAAACACAACTCCACTTGCTCGTCTAATTGCTGATTACGGTGCATTTGTAGTTGCTAAAGATTCAAAGTACCAAACAATTAATGAAGTAATTGCGGACCTTAAAGCTGACCCTAAGAGTGTTAAGATTGGTGGAGGTTCTGCAGTTGGTTCAATGGACCACATTCAGTTCCTAATGGTAGCTAAAGCTGCTGGTATTGATGCAGTTAAGGAAATTGACTACATTTCATTCCAGGACGGTGGCGCTACTGCTCAAATTCTTGGTGGTCATGTGGATCTTCTATCTACAGGTCTTGGTGATGTTGAAGGTCTAATCCAGTCTGGCGATCTACGTGTTTTAGCTCATACAGCTGACAAGCGTGTTGGCGAAGGCAATATGGCAGAAATTCCAACTGTTAAAGAGCAGGGGATCGATGCAACATTTATCAACTGGAGAGGTATTTTTGGCCCTCCAAACATGCCTGCTGAAGCTGTTAAGTACTGGGAAGAAAAGTTATCCACTATGGTTGAAACTGAAGGCTGGAACGAAGCTTTAAAGAAAAACGGATGGGATTCAATCTATCTGAATAGCTCAGACTTCAAAGCTTTCCTTGATCAGACAAACGAAGAGTATAAAGGTATTCTAACAGACATTGGAATGCTTGCTAACTAAATCTATTAATCTAGCTGCCTCATCAAAATGAGGTGAGGCAGCTATTTATCTATTTTATCGTAAGGAGGAAATACTTTGATTACTAAATCAGCTAAAGTAGAGTCTCAAAAGGCTTCATTCAAGCCAGATTACAATGCATTGATGGGATTTGTCGTTGCTGCTTTTGGTCTCGTTTACCTCATAATGACATTCAATCTGAAAAGAAGTGCAATTGGTGACCCTATGGCTCCGCTATACTTCCCACTAGGCTTGGGCTCAATGCTTGTGGTTTTCGGTATCATTCAATTTTTTAGAAGCGACATCAAAAAGAGCATCGAATCAATCAAGCAAATGAAAAATGCCAATACACATGACAAAAAGATCAATCAGATGATTGCATTCACATGTGCGGCGGGCGTGGTTTATGCTTTAATATTTGAGCATCTAGGCTTTGTGCTCTCAACACTATTTTTCATGTTTTCAATGCTGACTCTGACTGATCGCAAATCTTACAAAAAGAACATGCTTGTTGCAGTGGTCTTTAGTGTAAGTATTTATCTTTTGTTTACTAACGCACTTGGTATTCCACTTCCGGAAATGCCAATCGTAGGATTCTAGTAGGGGGTTAATGGAATGGACGTATTATCGAATTTACTGCATGGTTTTTCCATTGCACTCCAGCCATACCACCTGCTGCTTGTAACAGTCGGTGGCATTCTGGGAACTATTGTTGGAATGCTTCCTGGTCTTGGACCAGCAACAGGGGTAGCGGTTCTTCTGCCGATTACATTTACTATGGGGCCAACGGCGGCTCTTATTACAATGACTGGTATATACTATGGTGCCATGTTTGGTGGGTCAAGATCTTCAATCCTGATCAATACACCAGGTGATGGTGCAGCGCTGGCTGCAACATTCGACGGCTATCCAATGGCAATGAAGGGGAAAGCGGAATCTGCGCTTGCAATATCTGCAATCGCTTCATTTATTGGTGGTCTTATAGCGGCGGTATTCATGGTTGTTCTTGCAACACCTGTTTCCAGATTTGCTCTTAAATTTGGCCCAGCAGAGTATTTTCTTTTAATGGTTGCTGCATTATCAATGACAGCATCCATGTCAAAAGGAAAAATGCTTAAAGGTTTTATTTCCATGGTGTTTGGTCTTATGATCGCAACTGTTGGTATAGACGCCATGTCAGGAAGCAAGAGATTCACATTTGGTGTCCTTGAACTTCAAACAGGTATTGACTTCCTAATTGTTATTATAGGTATTTATGCACTTGGTGAAGTTTTTAAGAGTTTTAGTGCCTTACTTAAAGGTCAAAAGAAAGCTCAGACAGATTTCGGTCGTATCTGGGTATCAAAGAAAGAATGGGACCGCTCTAAATGGCCAATTCTAAGAAGTGCACCACTTGGTTTTATTATCGGGGCCCTTCCAGGTGCTGGTGGTACAATGGCTTCACTGATGGCATACAACAACGAAAAGCAAATGTCTAAAAATCCAGATGAATTTGGTGAAGGGGCTATTGAAGGTCTTGCTGCTCCTGAGTCAGCAAACAATGCGGCATCTGTTGGTGCACTAATTCCAATGTTAACACTGGGTATTCCAGGTTCTGGAACAACAGCTGTTATGATGGGTGCTCTACTTATGTTAGGGATTCAACCAGGGCCATTACTATTTACGCAACACCCTGACATCGCGTGGGGACTTATTGCATCGATGTTTATTGGTAACTTAATCCTTGCAGTTGTAAATATTCCGCTTGCAGGTCTACTTGTACGTGTGCTTGCTATTCCAGCTAAGATTCTATACCCAATCGTTCTTGGTTTGTCATTTGTTGGTGCATATGCTATTTCGAATAGTCCAGTGGAATTCTATTTGCTTGTGATATTTGGTCTTGCGGGTTATTTAATGAAGAAAGTTGATATTCCAACAGCGCCAATGATCCTAGCATGTATCGTTGGTGGCACAATGGAACAGTCTTTCCGTCAAGCTATTAGAATTTCCGATGGCAGTCTAAGCATATTTGTTGGATCAACTTTAGCTTTATCACTCATTGCACTTACTGTGGGATCTGTTGCATTCCCATTTATTAAGTCGGCTTTCACAAAGAAGCCTGAAGAAAAAATGGCCAAGGCTAGCTAATCCAAGAATAAAAATGATATTATTGAATCAAAACTAGGTTACATCAGACCGCTCGGATTTATTCGAGCGGTTTTTGGGCGTTTTAAAATATTTGAATATTTGTGCATTATAGAATTTAATGCAAGATAGGGTTTAAGGGGAATGTCTATGGATAGCAATATTATGCAGTTTAGAAAAAGAATTCAGTCCACATATATTGCAGTTGCCATTATCGGAGTTATTTTTATTAGTTTTGTGGTTGGAGCCTCTGTAAACAATTACATTGCATTTCGAGACAGTTTAATTGAGCGAGAACAGTATCAGATGTTGACTTTAGCAGAAGCCATTGCCCAGTCTTTATCTAATGTTGTTTCTAATAAAGAAGAAGATGCAAAGATTCTAAATAGGCTTATAATTGACCAAATCAATACTGAGGGAATGAGTAACTATCGACTAAGTATTATAAAACCAATTTTAAAAAATTATTTAGATGTTCAGCAAGGTGCTGTTTATGTTGTGGAATGGATTCAGCCAGATGGTGTGGTTCAGGAAAGATTTGTGAATAGCCATGTCAGTAATACAGAAATGGCTAAGCTTCATGACCCAATCATTCCAGTGAATCTGAGTAATACCCATACTGGAAGTGCCCTTCAAGCGCCTGACGGAAACATGTATCTTGATATTCTTCAACCCGTTCATATGGAAGGCGAAACTTTTGGGATCATTAGATTTGTTATATCACTTGAAAGTTTGTATGAGGAGTATGTGCAGCAGTTTCGTGCAGGCGAAAAGGGTTACGCATCTTTAAAAGATTCTAGCGGCATTCTTATTATGCACCCGAGCTCTGAGGATCTTGGGCAAGATGTAATGTTTGCACGAAAGTCGGCATATCCAGATGATGATTGGTCTGAACTTGAACGTTTGGTGGAGATTCAAAAACAAGGAAAGCCAGGGGTTGGCATATATCATTCGTACTGGTCGTATGACGAGATTAAAAAAAAGAGTTAAGAAATTCAACGGGTTTTACCCTGCACAAATAGGTGAAGACTTTTGGATTGTAAACGTTTCAATGGATTATCGTGAACTTGTTGAAATTGTAAACAAACATCTATATACAAGTATGATCATGGTTGGAGCAATCCCAATACTGTTTATTTTTTATGACAATATACGTTCTTAATATGAAGAAAAATTTGGACCAACTTCAGATAGAACACAACTATGTTAATCAGTTGAACCTTCTCAACAAAGAACTCGAAGAAGATATTGAGCAGAGAAAAGAGCTGGAAGTTGCTCTCAATCAAAGTCGGCGTAGATTTAGAACCTTGTTTAATGCGGGTGTGGACTTGACATTTGTTCTTGGTCAGCAAAATGAAGGTGGGTTGGTTATTACAGACGTAAATGACATAGCCTGTAATCGACTAAGACTTTCAAGAGAAGAACTGACAAATTGGGATTTCATGAAAATTGACACTACAGTCACTCTTAAGTTAATGACAGAATATATTGAGAAAATGGTAGAGCAAGGGTATGTTCAGTATAATACTGTACTTACAACAAATGACGACGATAAGTTTCCTGTCGAGATCAATGGGCGCCAGTTCGAGTTTCAAGGCAAAACCTACATTATGCTGATTGCTCGTGATATTACTGAAAGAGAAATGCAAAAGGCAGAAATTGAAAGACATAGGGCCCTTGTTATTTACAAAAATAGAATGGCTGCAGTGGGTGAAATGGTTGCCAATATTGCACATCAATGGAGACAACCACTCAGTAGCTTGAACTTAATGCTTTCAAATCTTGAAGATGCACGTAATACCAATACACTTGATGATGTGTACTTCCAAAAGCAGATGGTAAAATCGCGAAATGTTATTCAAAAGATGTCTAAGATCATTGATGAGTTTAGATACTTCTTCAAACCAAAAGAACATAAAGAGGAATTTAATTTAGTAGAGAGTATAAAACAAGTTGAAGACATGTTAGATGACAGACTTAGAATTGAGTCTGTTAAGTTTACCATAATCGCTGATGGAGACGTGAATAATGTACTTGGCTATCCTAATCAGTTGGCTCAGGTGTTCTTAAATCTAATAGGAAATGCACTTGATGCTTTTGAAGCAAACACAGGAGAAAAATGGATTAATGTTCATGTTGTAGACGAAAAGGATACGCTAAAAATAACAATAGAAGACAATGCAGGCGGCATAGATTATATCAATTTACAAAAACTATTTGAACCATACTTTACCACTAAATCAGAGAGCGGTGGTACAGGCATTGGTTTATATATGAGTAAAATGATTATTGAATCAAAATTTATGGGTGACATATATGCAAATCAGGGTGAAAATGGACTTGTTTTCACAATAGAGTTACCAAGACACAATCAGGGGGAATGATCGTGGAAGACTTGCTAAGAAAGTTAAAGGTTCTTTATATTGAAGATGATTTAGTGCATAGGGAAGAGTTAGCTGACTATTTATCGAGACGTGTAGGAAGGCTCTATCTAGCAGAAAATGGGGAGCAAGGGTATGAGAAGTATAAGTCTTTAAATCCCGATTTAGTTATAACGGATTTACGAATGCCAAAACTGGGTGGAATAGAGCTAGCAGGCAAAATTCGTGAGGAGAATAAAACGGTACCGATCATAATTTTAACAGCAATGTCGGACAAGGAGTCCATACTTGAGGCTGTCAAAATAGGCATTTTAGATTATGTATTAAAGCCTGTAGATGTTAAAGAACTCATGAATGTCATTGGGAAGGCTATAGGCACTATAACGGCAATTGATTCAGAGTTTGGTCAGTTGTACTATGAGCCAGAAAAACTAAATGCTCTTAAATCCGAACTCACTTCTTACATTAAAAGAGAAACAGGGAAGGGGCCTGTTGATATTCGATTCAGGTCTGACGAAGATGAACTTGAAGTGACATTCATCGGTACACTAACAAAATATGAAACAGCTCTCATTAAAAATATGAGAAATGAGAACATGGTTGAATACAACCGAAGTGTCTTTTTAAAAGATAGGTTAGTTGAGATTGAAAAACTTATTGCCAAACACTTGAATACGGATCAGTTAACAGCTTATGATGTACGAGTTGACATCAATAGTGATCAGTGTACAGTCAGGTTTAAAAGGGAAGTTTAATGAAAAATAAAGATTGAATATTGAAGCAAAACAGGGTTGTACATTCAACCTTGTTTTGTTTTTTATCTTTAACAGGATTATGCTATAATGGGAGAATGGTAAATGAAGGGTAACACGTATTGAGGTGACATCCATGGATTTTAAAAGTGCATTTTCATTGTCTGAGGACATAAGAAAAAAGGAACTGAATCCGGGGCAAGTTCTAGTACTAGGATTTGCATCGGTGATTTTAATAGGAGCAATAATGCTCAACTTGCCAATTGCGACGCAAAGTGGTGAATCGGTTGGTTTTATTAATGCCATATTCACTGCAACTTCTGCGGTATGTGTAACTGGACTTGTTGTTGTTGATACAGGGACCTACTGGACGGTGTTTGGAAAGTCAGTTATTTTACTGCTTATTCAAATTGGTGGCTTAGGTTTTATGACAATGGCAACCAGTATGGCTTTTTTAATTGGAAAGAGAATTTCTTTAAGAAGCAGACTAATCATGCAGGAAGCTCTTAATCAGTTCACAATATCGGGTATTGTCCGTCTAACAAAATACATAATATATACCACCCTTATAATTGAAGGGATCGGTGCCGTACTCCTTGGTATGAAGTTTGTTCCAGAGTATGGCTGGAGCACTGGTATTTTTTATAGTATATTCCATTCCATTTCTGCATTCTGTAACGCAGGCTTTGATATTATTGGTAATGGCAGAAGTCTAACACCATTTGTGGGCAGTCCACTTGTAAACTTCACCATTATGATGCTCATTATTGTTGGTGGTATTGGATTCACAGTTATTATTGATTTATTCCAAAAGGCAACAGGTAAGGTAAAGACACTTTCCCTACATACGAAGTTTGTACTTGTTGTATCGGGTATTCTGTTGTTGTCTGCCTTTATAATGATTTTCATTTTTGAGTTTAATAATCCAGATACTATGGCGAATATGAATTTTGGTGAAAAAATTCTGGCGTCTATGTTCCATGCTGTAACACCAAGAACAGCGGGCTTTAACACCCTGCCAATGGACAAACTGACAATGCCAACAAAGTTCTTAACGATTATTCATATGTTTATTGGTGGTTCGCCAGGATCAACAGCTGGTGGCGTTAAAACTACAACAATGGGGCTTGTAATCCTACTCGTTATATCCGTTATTACGGGTAAAGAAGATATAGAGTTTAGTAATAGAAGATTCCAGACAGCCACAGTGATGAGAGCCCTTGCTATTTTAGGTATCGGTCTTTTCATTGTTATAACGGTGACACTGTTCTTAAGTTTCACTGAGCAGGGTCTAGGCTTTATGGATATTTTCTTTGAATCAATATCGGCGTTTGGCACAGTTGGCCTTTCGCTGGGGATTACTTCGCAGTTAAGTCTTGCGGGGAAACTTATAATTACAATTACGATGTTCTTCGGACGACTTGGGCCACTTACAATTGCTATGGCACTTGCAAGAAGACAGGTTAAGAAGCAGCTATACAGATATCCAGAAGGTCGTATCACGGTAGGTTAAGTTATGACAGGAGTGAATGCATAATGAAAAAGCAATTTGTAGCCATCGGATGTGGTCGTTTCGGATCAAGTGTGGCACTTAAACTAATGGAACTTGGAAATGAAGTTATGGTTGTTGATAAGAACGAAGAGACAATCCAAAACATTGCAGATAAAGTAACGTACGCAGTTCAAGCGGATGCAACTGATGAGAATACAATTAAATCACTTGGTATTAGAAATTTTGACGTAGCAATCATTTCGATTGGTGCAGATATTCAGTCATCAATTCTAGTAACACTAATGGCAAAAGAGCTTGGTGTTAAGTATGTTGTTGCAAAGGCTCAAAATGAGCTACATGGTAAGGTTCTTTATAAAATCGGTGCGGATAGAGTCGTATTCCCAGAACGAGAAATGGGTATTAGAATTGCGAAGAATCTAGTATCAGACAATATTTTGGATTACATCGAACTTGCACCTGACTACTCAATTATGGAAGTGGTGGCTTTGCCAGAGTGGCGCGGTAAATCTCTGAAAGAGATCAATATGCGTTCAACATTCGGCATAAATGTCATGGCGGTCAAGCAAGGTCTCGATATTAATATTGCTGTCGGTCCAGATGATCTAATAAAAGAAGGCGATGTACTTGTTGTTATCGGTCACAATGACGATCTTAAGAAGATTGAAAAAGAATAGGTGTATTTGATGATTACATCAGCACAAAACAAGTTTATTAAAGAAGTGAAAGCTCTTAGTAAAAAGAAAGATCGTGTGAAAACAGGGTTGTTTGTTGCCGAAGGATTCAGATTTGTTAAATCGGCTATTGAGTTGAATGCAGAAATTATGTATGTCCTATACTCGGACTCAATATATAGGACTGATGAAGGCAGTGAATTCATAAATACTCTAGCAAAACAATCTGAGATAAGGGTATTGGAAATAGAAGAGAAACTCATGAAAGAACTCTCTGACACGCAATCCCATCAAGGTGTATTAGCTGTCATAAAACAGCCAAGGTTTGATTGGGATGATGTTGTAAAGAAAAATGGATTTATACTTATTCTCGATAGACTTCAAGACCCTGGAAATTTAGGTACAATTGTAAGAACCGCAGATGCCGCAGGTGCGGATGGTGTCATTACAATAAAAGGTACAGTTGATGTTTATAATCCAAAGGTTCTTCGTTCCACAATGGGCTCGGTATTCGAAATGCCTGTTTTAGAAGGCTTGGAGTGGGAAGATGTTGAAACGAAACTTAAAGAAGCGGGATACCATCTATATGCAACAGCGCTTGAAAATAGCGTTGAATATGATGCGCCAAATTACTTGACTGGTACAGCGATGATTATAGGCAATGAAGCCAATGGTATCTCATCTGAAATATTAGAAGCTTCAGACACAAAGGTTAAAATTCCGATTATTGGTTCAGCGGAGTCATTAAATGCAGGTGTGGCTGCGGCGGTTGTTATGTATGAAGTTTTGAGGCAGCGTAGGCATTAAATTGCATAGAGAGTAAATAAGTATATAAAAACCAACTCCTGGATTCGACAGTCGTCGAGTTCAGGAGTTTTTTCGTTTTACAAAGACTTTCACAGAAATTAGAATATGAATCGCGTCGAGTTTAATCGAATTTTGTCGAAAGCGAAATTATTCGATGAAAAACGAACGAATTGTATAAAAAACACTATGAATACTTTGGATGGTTTCATATAATTGATATTGTGTCATAATTATTACATCAGAATCTAAGTGGGGGTTGAGTTAATGTTGAAAAAAGTAACTGCAGTGGGATTGAGTGTTCTCATAACCATGCAAATGTTTGGTACATGCGGATACGCACTAAATCAAATAGGTGAGAGTTCTGAAAAGGAAATGGTAGTTACAGATGAGTATTATTCAGAAATAACAAATATGGAAACTATGAAAGTATTAATTCAGTATTTTGGAGTTGACTATTTTACATTGTCGGCTGAGGAATCTCTAGCTGAAAATGAAACAAAGGCCAAGATAAGTAAAATGATATCTGAGCCAAATACAAAGATCACAAACTTTGACATGATCAATCTGCTATCGGATTTAGTGGATGTTCAGGAGAGAAAACTGATCAAGGATGAGAAGCTGGGTATTAATTCAAACTTAACGCCCAATTCAAATTTGATCAATTTCTTCGAGCTGGGATATCTTCCAAATGCTGAGCAGTTCAAACCTTCATCTGTTGCGACAAAGGAAGACCTGGAGAGTGTTCTGAACAGCATGATGGGTTTTGTCGTGAACTCAGAAGAGGATCTTGAAAATATTCCTGATGATGCAGAAACAGTGACAATACTGAAATCTGGTCTTGAAATTGAAAATCGGACAATCAATGCAAATGTGTTTATATCACCAAAGGCAAAAGCTGGAGTAACATTTAAAAATGTTAATGTCAATGGAGCTATAGAAATCGCAGCAGGAACAGATGTTGCACCGGTTGTCATTGAGAACACAGTTGTTGAGCAGATAACTATGTCACAATCAGCCTATGAAACGAGTGTAGAAATTAAAGGTCAGTCGAAGGTTAAAACCTTTAAGACGAAAATGTCTACTAAGGTAAAAGTCTCTGATCAAAGTGAGCTTGAAAAAAGTAGAAACAAAAGCCAGGACAGCTATGAAAGTTGGAAAAGGTGTAAAGATTAATGAAATGCGCACGGATAGCAGTACAAACCTAGATACAGCGCAAGGCGCTAAGATCTCGAAACTTATCGTGGGTGCAGAAACATCGATTACTGGTGATAATGTTATCGCTAAAATTGAAAAGAAAAAATGAGTCTATAGAAATTGAAGATAAGTCTAAGAAACGAATCCCTGCAACACCTACTTCGGGAGGATCAGGAGGTAGCTCCGGTGGTGGAGGTTCTTCTAGCGGTTCGTCAGGAGGAGGCTCAGGTGGTAGTTCAGGAGGAAGTTCAAGCGGAAACTCTGGAACAACTCAACCATCGGTTACTAAAACAGAAGTGAAAATTGAGACATGTATTTCATTAGATAACTCAAGTCTTCTAATGAAGTATAGTCATCCAATAAAAAGCGCAGGCACTTATAGGATTACGAATGATGGTGAGAATGTAAGTCTTAAAGAGGTCAGGCTTCTCGAAGACAATAAATCTGTTATCGTTGAAGTTAATGACAGAAAGCTTATGCAGGGTGACTTGAAAGTATATCAAATGAATATGCCCTTGGTTGCAGATAATCAGAAGGTTGTTTTGCATAAAGGTGGGAAAGCGTTTTATTCTAGCTGGAGATATATAAAGCCGATTAGGAATCTTACTGATCTTGAATTTGCAAAGAGATCACGTGAGTTTTCTACTATAGAAATTATGGCCCATCAACATCCGACAGAAAAAAAACAGTAGTAGTTTATCTAGATCCAAGATTGAAGCCCAATAAGGAGGATCTTGAGAATGTAGAAAACTATGAACTCTCCTTTAATGTGGATAGCTACGAGATGGTGTCAGAGGATAGAGTTAACCCAATAAGTGCAATTTGGGATGAGGAAAAGATAACACTCACATTTGATAAAGTACATGATTCAATGAATTTACTTGAAATTTTCAATATATCATCGGATTCGGATTTAAGATGGCGTGGGTATAAGTGCATTGATTTCATGGGATCTAAGATTGATACACTGGATAATGAAAGACCTCTAATTACAAACGTTGAACAGTATGATGATCAGAGACTTAGAATCACGTATAGTGAACCGATGAAATCGGGAGGTATGTTCAAAGTCACTTTAGATGGGAAGAAAGTACATACATCAAGTTCTTTTTTCAAGTAGTGGGCAGACTGTTAACCTTGATTTGAACAATAAAGGGATATTCCAAGAAGGGAAAACTTATAAAATTGAACAATATAGACTGGGAGTCGATTTAAGTGGCAATCCAGCTCAGTTTCTTTTAGATGGACTGACCTTTGTTGGAAAATCATTAGATAATGATGGCGAGAGGGTTATTAGTGGAGCATACTTAAAAAATGAAAATACTATAGTAGTTGAAGATAATGAACCTTTACCAGAGGGGCAGTATCGATTCAGTTTTCTGGATGACTACAATGGGTTTAGCAAGGTACTCGTAGAGTTCTGGTATTCAGGTGACTCAAACTCAGATATCGTAATGTTTGAGGATCGTGGTATAGAAGGTAAATTAGATATCGATGCTAATGGCAAGCTGGAGTTTAAGTTAAAAGATCAATATTTGCCAACTTCTCTATCGGATGTAATTCTGTGTGAAATTGATGTTGAAAATGATGATTTATATTCAGATTTCTCTGAGGATATTGATGGAGCAGTAAACGGAGTTCCTGTTGAATCAGTGTCCTCTGAATTAGACACAATTACTGTACAGAAGGATTTTATTAATGAGGATGATTACTTTACAGTCTACATCAACGATCAGTTTTTTGATTTTGGTGTGATTAAAAGCGAAAATGCGGATGAGTTTGTGTTAAAACGTGATGACTGGGATATAAAATCAGGAGATGAAATACGCGTTGTAACCTATGAGAATAAGGAACGTACCGATGTGCGACATGTGAGTCGATTTGTAATTGCAAAAGGGAATCAAGATAGCAATAGACAACTTGAGATTATCGAATGCAAGTTTATTGATGCACGTCAAATTGTCATAAAGTATAACAAGGAAATTGAAACGCTCGGTGATTATAGAGTTGAGACTGAGAGAGAATACGACTCGAATGTTGAATTATTATCGATACTGGAGGATTCAAAAACAGTCATTCTCCGTCTTGAAAAACGAAATGGAGTGAAAGGCGAATATAGACCTGAAAACCATAAACTTCATATTGTTGCTCCTGCAGTAGCAAAAGATGGTTCTAGCACAATTTATAATTCAAAACCTTATTCCTTGACGAGTGGCACAAAATACTATGGACATATCACGGATGTGGATTCCATTGACTTTATAGAAAGTGAGCATGGTAAGTCAACACCGATTATGATGTCTATGAGATTAGATGATAGCACTATTAAGGTGTTCTTTGATCCTAGTGTAGGAGAAATAGATCAAAGAGCTGCTGTGAACATTAATAACTATCTAATTGAAAATGAGTCTAAAGGAAGTAATAAGTATGAGTCGACAAGGCCACTTTCTGTATCGCTAGACGGTCATATTGCAACGCTTAAATTGAGGAATGCTTCAGATTATCGAGTAATTAGTATATATAATATTGGGAATGAGAAAAACGAACTAGAAGAGCTGGAACATGATACGATTTGGTTCAATAGTAAACTTGAAAATGCTGATGTTAATGACACTCAAAGACCAAGTATTGACAATATAGAAATTATTGATTCACAAAATGCTATAATATACTATTCAGAACCAATGTTGTATTTTGATGCTTTTGATTTAACAAATGAGTCAGGTGATATACGTCTTTCATTTGAACGTCAAATTTCTGAGGATAGATTGTCAATGTCTGTTAAATTAACAAGTGGCAGTTATTTTGAAGGTGGGAATGACTATCGGTATATCCAAGATTGCTTTGGTTTTGATTACTCTGGTAATCCAACAGAGTTCATTTCTGGGTTTATAAAGTTCGGTTATGAGACTGAGGATACATTTACGCTTCGCATTTTGAACGCTTCAGTAGCAAAAGTGTTTGGAGATCATAGAGATTTAAATTTAGAAACCCTCGAGTTGATTAAAGACAATAAGCCAATGAACCCAAAGGACTATAGTATTACTAGAACTTCAGATACTGAAGGTCTCTTGGTGAAGGTTTCTGGAGAGTTTACCTATTTTTCTGAGGAATCAAAGTACTATATTGCAGAAAATGGTGTTAAATTATCTGATGAAATTAGAGGTGTGTTTGAAGTAGACGAGTTGGTTACCGTAACGACAGAAGGTTCTACAAAAATGATTGTGGAGACATATGAGGATTTGGAAGCCCTAATTGATGATGCTAAGCATGATTTGGAGATTTCTCTTTTGGATGGGAATAGAGAGCCGATTGACGAAGTCTCTGGAAGTTTCACAGAAATGTTTGCTCTTGAGATTACAGCAAAGGAACTCTTTCCAGATAAGGAATACATTATTTTAATGAGGAATAACAATGTGGTTGTATTTGCTAGTAGAGTATTTAAGTTAAATGATCCATCGTTGAAATGATAGTAGCATTGATGAAGCTCTCTGATAAAATCAGGGAGCTTTTATGTATATTATAATTCTGGAAAACAAGTGGTTTAGTCGAGTTTGGTCGAATCATGTCGAATGGTATAAAGGTTTCAAAAATAATGAGCAAAATAGCAAAAAGTTCCTATAACTCCAGCTAG
>JDSF01000047.1_pt1 | contig 113023 bp, 205 predicted proteins | sample 199441 | NCBI WGS metagenome assembly JDSF01 (sample SAMN02592751, study PRJNA231836) | bioreactor metagenome | isolation source: continuous culture bioreactor denitrification-DNRA | place: Germany: Bremen
GTTAGTTTTTTTATTATTGTAATTTAGATAACAGAGATTGTAAACATATCTATAGTGTGAAAATATCTATTTTAATTACATAAGAATGACTCGACACTGCACTCATAGTATTTAGCGAGTAAATACAGGTGCTTCAGATTGAAGTGTTTTCCGTTTTTTGAGGTTTTCGGCCTGATTGACAAAAGCAGTAGAGCTGTGCCCAAGAGCTTCGATGGCGATCTCTTCTGTTGTTTTGCCGTGCTCCATACGCATACGCTTCACATTCCCGGAAACTAGCTTTAGAAATTCTTGATAATCTTCCATTTTGCAACCTCACGTTTATTAATTATCCGCTAGTCGCTCTGTTTCTTCATTTCCCTATAGGTAAACATTTTCCTTGAGGTAATTTTACTCTGCTGATATTTTAGAGATTATTATTTGGAGGTTTACATGCGAATTACATCATTTTTTTATCTGCATGCTCGTGCGATCGCGGTCACTGGTTGCGGCGGCACGGCGGTTCAGCTAAATATCCCATCAAAGGCTGTGATCAAGCGGGAAATAGGTAACACAACTCTCAGAGAGAAAATTGCTCGAATAGGCAAAGTTAACTTTCTTTATGCCAGCCACCCTGTGGAATATATCAACCTATCAGAGTCCAAAACAGCAATCCTAACGGATGACTACTGGTTCGGTTTTGTAAATAATGCTTTAAGAAAAAATATGTGACAATGTAAATGGCAAGCAAGTTGCCAGAAAGGAAGTTATTGACTCATTTACAGGTCAGAGAACGATTCAAACCACAGGTATAAAAGCAAACACCAGACAGTGGGAATGCACTGGTGGCAGTATAGATTACTCTATTGATTCGATAGTAACTAATAGCTACTCAAAAGCCAACATGGGAGGCAGATCTCCAAAAATCTTGATCATGGTGGAAAGCTCTTACTCCGGAAAACCGGTATTGTCACGCAATCAGGCTAAAATGATGGCTAAGTACCCTGCGAATGTCTCGTTAAAGCAGTTTCTCGATTCAAAATTCGCACTGTTCAGCGGTACAGCTGCAACTGATATTAGAATTCAACCAGATGGCGCTATATATCAGGAGTATTACAGGAAAAAAAAGTAATGTTACCGACATAGAAAAAAGACATTGGCATCCTTTATGACCTTAGTGCTTTGTGCGCTAGTAGCGGTGGTTTCGCCACGCCGATAAAAGGATACAATAAGTCCGATATAGCCTTTTCTCTTATCCCATCAAGCGCAACTTTCCAATGCACATCTAAGACCAAGCCATTTTATGTAAAATTCAAAGATCTTTCAAAGAGGAAATATGCCATTTATGCAAAAGACGGAGTACTAGACGCTTCCCGACTTTCAAACTCAGCCCCTCAAAACGCAGGTAACTCAAATATGTCACTCAAAGAGATGCTTGCGAACAAGCTTCATGAGCAAATAGGGTTTGCAGATATCAACAAGCAGAAATACATACTTGCTGTTTCAGAAACAAATCCTGTCATGTCAATTACAGATATGAACTATGCCACTGAGGTACACTGGATATATAAATCAGGACAGTGCGACCAGATAGCAACAGTAACAAAGAACACTGACACTCACAGTTTTGAGAAAATAGAGAATTACTTCAGGTGCGGAACATCATTAAAAGAACTCGGTAACTCCTCTCTTTTGACGGTTCTACCTGAATCATTGAGATCAAAAGTTGATATATTCTTCGATATAATTAAAGAGAGCGGCTACATAGCTAGAGTTGATAGTTTTTCAGGCATTACTGTTATCGGTCGCAGAGTAAACACGTATAATACAAAATACTTATACTTTTTTGAAAAAAACAATAAGCTTATTCATTTAGTGATAAGATAGACGACTTAGCCGCCGTTAAAAATAATTAGCGGCGGTTTTTCTCATAGTCATCTTTATCTACTCTGTGTTCAAAATAAATTCCAATGCTGGTCATAACTAAAATAATACCAATTAATAGGTATATTCCAAAAAAAATAGACATACAATTCACCTCATGGTAAATAAGATAGTATCAACTAAAAAAAATTACAACAAATTAATGATGAACGATATCGACAGCAACCAGAAAGGCTCAGACACATCTAAAAACTACAATATGTATAAGCTGAAGGGAAACGTATTAAAAAAACAAAATTACTGCACACAATAAAAACAAACAACTCTCAACAATATTAGTCACTTATAGTCGCTACGTGTTTAATAGTGGCTTATAGTGTCAGTTTATTAAAAGCAAAAAATAATCCATAAAATTAGTTTACATACCGAACTAAAGGTAACCAGTCTGCTAAAAAAAAGTGAGCAGACCAGCTCGCATATTAAATGAAATTAAATACGCAGGGTGGTTCTAACTAAATAATATCTACTCAAGTAACGAGTCTGCTGAAAATACGTGTTTCACAAGGTCACTTTCTCAGACAAACGAGAGATTTACTGAGTGGCACATAGCGACTAATAGTGGCTCTAACATTCTAGTAATAAAACGAAAAAAAATTTAGTAAAATAGCAAAAAACAACACTTATTCACATTTTTTTTGAGCTAGCCTCAATGTCTGAGGTGAAGTGATGAAAGAGAGAAATATTGTAGTTAATGAAATCTATATCCCCGAAAAACCCGATTTTATGAGCAAAAAAACGTTTAGCAAAAGAATTAGATGTATCAGAAGATACTGTTGAGCGATGGGTTAAAAGCGAGTTTTTTAAATATAACGAACATTACTTCACGAAAGATAGAGTTTTGAGATTTTATTACCCTGCTATCAAACTTTTACTTGCACCAAAAGCACTCAAAGATTAATTTACCTATAGGTAATCGGTTAACATATATGGGAAGCATACGAAAACGTGGAAAGAAAAAACAGAATAGAAATCATCTTTATGTTCCAAGGTATCAGGCGTTACGAGCAAAGTCTGTACTTTTGCGAAACGTCAAAGCAAAACTGCAAGTGCCGAGATTGCAAGTCAGCTAATGCCTTACTGAATGAAATTGAACGTAAAATAGCTGAAAAGAGTTTTAAGTATGAAATCTATTTTCCAGACTCAAAATATGTTCATGAAAACCAGCAGCTTCACCTCAATGGTGATATGTATTTCAACACCTATGCAGAGCTTTGGTTATCTAGCACTGAAAGCTCAGTTGCCTATTCGACTTTTAAAACCTATGGCACTGCAGTAGGTAAACTTTCATCGTACTTCTCCCGTTTTAAGCTATGCGAAATCAAGCCGTCACACGTCCAGCAATATATAACTACCTCAAAGTTATCTGCTAAAACGATTGCTAACTACCTAGGGGTCTTACACAGCATATTTGAATCTGCAGTCAGAGATGATCTCATCACCAAAAACCCATCCAAGCATATTAAGAAACCACGTGTACGCACGGAACAGGTTGACCCGTTCGACAAAAAAGGAGATCTTTGCAATTCTTAACTGGATGAACCAACACCACCCGCACATGACCATAATCTTCGCTCTAGGCTTCTTTACAGGTATGCGCATAGGTGAGGTGATCGCTCTTAAGTGGTCAGATATCGACTTTCAGAAATACACAATCACTGTGCAACGCACCATAACTAAAAAACCGTATAAAAGAGAGCACCAAAACCTCAGAGTATCGCATAATTGACATCATCCCCACACTGGATGAATTCCTTAGCTTTCAGAAACAATACTCCTTCATGAATTCAGAGTGGGTTACTGTCACAAGCTACGACCAACCATTCATGAAAACGCAAAACATCATCGAAGATTATTACAAACCCTGCTTAAAGGCTCTCGGTATAAGATATAGGATTCTAAATCAGATGAGGCATACTTTTGCATGTTCAATGATAGACTCAGGCGAAAACCTGAACTGGATCAAAAACACACTAGGGCACTCGACTCTTGAGATGTTAATGAAGCGTTATGGAAACAGAGTAAATCGTGTGGATGGGACAAGAAAAGGTCTGCTTTTTTTTCGGCAAATTGTGACGAATTTGTGACAAATAAAAAGGCTAGCCCTTGGGAGGCTAGCCACAGTTGAATCTTACATATCGGGGTGAAAGGATTTGAACCTTCGACCCCCTGTTCCCAAGACAGGTGCGCTACCAACCTGCGCTACACCCCGTAAGAGAGAGCTATTTATATATGACCAAAAAAGGAATTGTCAAGCCATACATGAAAGAAAATTGACTAAAAATACATTAATTTTATCTTTACCCATAAAATCCCTAACATGAACAGGTTATCCTTTCCACCAGTGACGTTCATAGGAGGGGAGTTTATGCAGACTAAAGCTTTATTAAGAGCTGCTTTAATACTTGCGTTATCAACAACATTCGCATGTTCCAAAAAAAAGGGAATCAGACAGATTTTTTCTGTCCCTGAAAAGACCCAGCATGTTGTGGAGATGCATCTGGCTGATTCAATCTTTTCATCGGGCAAGAAGATGTCCTTATCCACAGGTATCGGCAGCGGTGCGTACCGCCTTCAGGCTGACCCGACCGGAATTATATATACTATCTCGGACAGAGGTCCAAACATAAAGTGTAGCGACGACAAAAAGCTGATCGGTGCAGATATATGTCAGAAAGGGAAGGTTTTCCCTGTTCCAAGTTTCACTCCGACAATCTACAAATATAAAATCACAGAAAAAATCTGCGGAGCTAATCGACAAAATAACACTTAAAAAAAATGCACTGGGCGAGGACATCACAGGTCTGCCGAATCCATTTATGAAGACGAACACAGAGCAGGCATTCGATGTAAATGGTGTACCGATAGAGTATGACGCATCAGGTCTCGACACCGAAGCACTCGTAAAGCTTTCCGACGGAACATTCTGGCTTGCTGAAGAGTACGGTCCGAGTATCCTCCATGTGGATGCAGAGGGTAAAATACTTAAAAGGCTCGTGCCTGCAGGACTCGAAGAAGACCTTAAAGAAGCAAAATACCCTGTCAAAGGTTCTCTCCCTGCGATACTCATGAAGCGTAAGCTGAACAGAGGGATCGAGTCTATAGCCGTAGACCCGTCCGAAAAGAACCTTTACTTTATTCTGCAAAGCCCGCTTGCGAACCCTGATTCGAAAGCGTATAAAAAAATCTTCAACAGTGCGTCTGTTTAAGATGAATCTGGCAGACGAAACAGTTACACATGAATTCATATACCAGCTGGAAGACCCTGCAAGTTTCATAAAAGACAACCTCAAAAAAGAACCGTAAGCAGAATGACGTAAAGATATCTGAGATGGTCGGGCTTTCAGAAGACAAGCTGCTGGTTCTCGAAAGGATATCTACCTCCACAAAGCTCTATGTCATAAGCCTTGCCAATGCTGAGAACATTCTCGGAACTGTGTGGGACGACATAGCCAAAAAAAAGAGACTTTGGAGCAAATCGAAAAAAAATCGACATAAAGCCTGTAAGCAAAATGATCGTATATGACACAGACAATGAAGAGAATCTGCCTAACAAAATAGAGGGGATAGCACTTATGAAGAACAATAAAGCTGTCCTCGTTAATGATAACGACTTCGGCATAGCCGGCGATAAAACCTCATTTACAGTAATATCATTACCCCTGAAGTAAGAACAGCGCCTTACATTTTATTAGTGCCGGAGACCCCTCTTCGGCACTTTTTTTTTGTTTAAAAATGAACTTGTCAGGTTTTCGGTAGCGGTCACCCTAAAATAGCAATATTGTTAGAAATGCCTGCTATTATTAATATTGAGGGTGCTCATGGATAATTCAGCTTTAACGCCGACTCTTACCTTTCAGGAAAAAAAATATAATGCAATCCGCAGAGATTCGCCCTATGACGGTGTTTTTTGTGACGGGTGTAGTTACAACAGGGATTTTTTTGCAAACCGACATGCAGAGCGAAAAAAGCCCAAGATAGAAAACGTTATTTTTTTATGACACCCCCGCAGAGGCAATAAAAAAACGGATTCAGACCGTGTAAAATATGCAAACCTATGCACTTCGCAGATGAAACACCTGATTATATAGATAAAATAATCACAGAACTGCACCAAACCCCTTACCGGAAAATCAAAGACTACGACCTTATACTGAGGGGCATCGAGCCGAACAAGATCAGAAGGTGGTTCAAAGAGAACCATAATATGACGTTTCACGCTTACCAGAGGATGTTACGCATCAATGCCGCATATAATCAGATAAAAGGCGGCAACTCAGTCACTAATGCTGCTTTCGGCATAGGTTATGACTCACTCAGCGGTTTTAATGAAAGCTGGAAGAATATCTTCGGCGAAGCTCCTAAAAACTCTAAAGACAAAACTATTATCAATATCATCCGCTTTACCACCAAGATTGGTCCTATGTTCGCATGTGCCACGGATCGAGGTCTATGTATGCTAGAATTCACTGACAGGAGGATGCTTGAGACCGAGTTTCAGGATTTATGCAAACGCCTTAATGCCGTTATCCTCCCCGGGCAGAATGAATATCTTGATCTCGTGCAGATTCAGTTCGCTGAGTATCTGGACGGAAAGCGGAAAGAATTTGATATCCCCCCTCGAAACACCAGGAACTGAGTTTCAGCAATCCGTATGGCAGATGTTGCGTAAGATACCCTATGGGCAGACATGGTCTTACAAACAGCAGGCGATTGCCTTAAATAACCCAAAGGCAGTCAGGGCTGTAGCAACGGCAAACGGCTATAACAAAATCGCCGTTATAATCCCGTGTCACAGAGTCATAGGGAGCGACGGCAGTCTGACGGGTTACGGCGGTGGTCTGGGACGCAAACAGTGGCTGCTTGATTTGGAAAAGAGTATGTCATCCTGAATGCCCGCTTTGATTTTCTTCTTGACTAATAATCACCTCACGAGTATTCGTGTAATTCCACTTATTAACTCATAAGGTGACAAATGCTCAAAGGTCTGGTCTATGCCATAATATCTGCCATCTGCTATGCGACACTCCCTGTCTTTGCCAAAATGGGGTATGACGTGGGTCTGACCGCTGTGCAGATGTTGACATACAGGTTCAGCATAGGGGCGGCTGCACTGGCAGTCTTTTTTTCTGCTGTTTCGACGGAAAGCTCTGATCCCGACACCGAAACTGCTCCTCAAATGTGCAGGACTCGGCATAGGGTTGTATATGATCCAAAGCATGTTTTTTATCAGTGCCGTCAAATACATACCTGCATCCACAACAGCTCTGCTGCTATATCTGTATCCGCTTGTAGTGCTCATCCAGTCCACAGTCTTTTTTAAAGATAAAGTTCCGATTCGCATCCCTCTTATCTGTTATACTGATAATGCTGGCGTGCTGTTTTGTTTTCTACGATGCATTTGAGCGTCAGCTAAACACAACTGGGCTGCTCCTCGCACTTGGTGCTCCCCTTACATTCGGTACATATCTCACCATGAGTCAGGTTGTTCTGAAAAATGAGCGTCCGACAACGGTAGCTCTATACATGACTGCTTTCACAGGACTGGGGTATATGGTTTTGAACGGGGGGGGCTGGATATGGCGAATGCGACATCAGGTCAGCTTGCCGTCGGGATAGCTCTGGGGATAATCCCTGCCGCAATAGCGATAGCACTCCTTTACGCCGCCATAGACCTTATAGGAGCAACATACGTCTCACTCTTCAGCTCGTTTGAGCCTGCTGCAACTCTGCTGTTCGCTGCGGTATTACTGGGCGAAGATATAGTTACATTCCAGATATACGGCGTGGTGCTTCTGATACTGGGGATAATACTGCCGAACTATAAGCTGATTCTGAACAAACCGTAACGCTCGGTTCAAAGGAGCTCATCCAGCATCTCAAGCCAGTTATCCGAGTCTTTTATGACAACAGGGTCATACCCTTTTGCTTTGATGTGAGATTTAATACGAGAGGCACTGACACTGTCTTTCACCTGAAAGATGATAACCTTGTCTCCGCCTGTGACAGTACCGCCTATGGCATCACGAACAGTCTCCAGCAGCTCCACCAGCTTCTCCACACCGCTTTCAAAGACAGTCTGCTTGATCTGGGCTTCGCTAGCCCCCATACCGCCAAGTACAGCCGAATCCTTCGGTGAAAAGACAATTAAACCCAGCTTCTGCATATAAAGACTGGTCGCACCGAACTCGTCCGTAATCAGCTTACCTGCGTACTGGATGATTTTATCTTTAGCATCGTAGTCGTCGTATTTCAAAGAACACGCCGACCTAACTAAATTGTCAGCAATATCATAAGTTTTGCCCATACTTCACCTATAAAAAATAATTACAGTTCAAGTATACCACATAGCTCTGATTAAAGAGAGGGGCAGTCTCAAAAAAAAGTTATTTGTTTGGGATTTCCGAAAAGAATGCAAACCTGTTTTTCCCTGTATCTTTCACGTGATACATAGCCTTGTCCGCATTTGTCATAAGCTCGTCATGATTTTCGGAATCGTCAGGATAGATACTGATCCCCATGCTTGCACCGACGTTAAAAGTATGATCATCGATACTGATCGGGATATTAATACTCTCGAGGATACGGCTTGCGATTGAGCGTATCTCATCATTATCTTTCACACCTTCCAGCAGGACGACAAACTCGTCCCCACCTATACGTGCGGCTGTATCACTCCCTCGTATGGAGCTCTCCAGTCTGGAGGCTATCTCTTTCAGTGCATCATCACCTGCAGCGTGCCCAAGTGTGTCATTCACAGGTTTAAAACCGTCAAGGTCGAGGTAAATCACGGAGTTTTTTCAGCTCATCCCTTTTACGGCGTTCTATCGCTTTTGCAACTCTGTCTGATAGGAGTTCTCTGTTCGGAAGCCCTGTAAGTGAATCATGCAGAGCAAGATATCTTATATACGAATCCTGCTTCTTCTTCTCGGTGATGTCCCTGATGACAACCTGAACGGCTGTCTTCCCTTCCATATCGAAAGGCATGGCTGCAAACTCAACATTAATAGCACTGCCGTCGACACGAAGCATCTCGCCTTCCATCAGCGGCATGGATCTTTTATGCTCATACAGGTCTTTCAGGCGTTCTTTGATGACTTCCCTTTTATCTTCTGTGAAGAATTCCATAACAGGTCTGCCGAGGATATCCTCTTCAGCAACAGCACCTAATATAGCTGCTCCGGCTGGATTGATATACTTCACTATCCCCTGACGATGTATAACGATGCCGTCAGGCGAATGTTCCACAAGCTGCCTGTATCTATTCTCAGAGTTTTTCAGCTCATCTTCCATTCTTTTCTTATCGGTAACATCTCTGATGGTAGCCAGTACCACTTCATGCCCCATTTTATACGTCTTCGTAAAATTTATTTCGACGTCGATATTACTGCCGTCAGCAGGTTTTTTTTAAGTATCCACGTGAATGTCTGATCAACCCTGTGAACGTATCCGCCAGATACTTATTCGCAACTTTAATGTTCAGCTCATCCGAAGAGAGGCTGTGAAAATTGCCTACGTTAGTCATATAGTCCATATCCACATCAAGCAGAGAAAGGATCTTCATGTTGTAGCTGATGATATTTCCGCCGGCATCTATGATCAGTATTGAATCCTGTATGCCGTGAAAGATGTTGCAGAGAAATTCTTCTTTCTGGTCTTTGTCTTTGATGGCAACCCACTTGACATTCCCATATTCGTCCACATGGCTTTTATTAAGATATTCACCTGAGTATTTATCAAAATAAAGCACGTGCCCTGCTATATTTCCGTTTTCATCATTGATGTTGAATGTGGTGGCGAGACAGTCGAGGTATTCTTTGCCGGCTTTTAGGAATTTCAGAAAAAATGCCTGATTCATTCCTGCTTTGACCAGCCATGTGTTTGCAGTTAGCATAAAGATCGTCAAAGTAATCAGGATGAATGAAATCCGTGATATGTCCGCCTGCCAGTTCATCGTGAGTGAAACCTGTCATAGCCAGCATTTTGTTATTTGAGGCGATAATCTTTCCGTTGTCATCAGATAGAATGATCCCTCTGAACGGAGTATTAAAGAGCTGTTCTTTAGTAATGTCTTCCAATTTCAATTTAAATAACCAATAATCATATTTCCCGAGTTAAAACATTTCGCCAAAATCAGGCACAATAATAAAGAACTTCTATCTATGACTTCACAATATTATAACTCAAGTCTATAATCATTCAAGAGGTTTATGAATGCTAAAAGTGTACACCGGAAACAGGCTTGAAAATCTGCTCCTGCAAATGGATACCAACATTAAGTCCGACACCGCCTCACCTCTTGAAAAAAAATCCCCGTCTGTATCCAGACACCCGGTATGCAGAGGTGGATAGGGATTGAGCTAGCAAGGCGTACAGGAATCAGTGCAAACCTCGATTTCATCTTCCCCGGTGCTCTGATGAAGAGGCTCGCAGGGGTCAAGGCTCACGAGCGTACACCGTGGTATGAGAAACATGAACTGACATGGAAGATACTCAGCCGACTAAAATCCCTCCCCGAGACCGAGCTATACAGCAATATCCTCAGATACCTGAGCAACGACCCTGACAATATAAAAGCCTACAGGCTGGCTATGCGTATAGCAGATACATTCGACCAGTACCAGATATACAGACCTGAGATGGTGCTCGACTGGCTGAAACCAAAACCAAAGGAAATACCTGACGAAACGGGCGATCAGTGGCAGCTTGATCTTTTCAGATCAGTCTTCCAGACACGAGACACCTGTAAAACCTTTGTATTCGACAGATTTATCAAAAAACTGCATCAGAAACCGAGAAGTAGAACATATCAACTCGCCTATGCACATCTTCGGCATAAGTGTCATGCCGGCTTTTTTTTATAGAGATGCTTAAGGCGGCATCGGCACACACTAACATTTATTTCTACCTGCTAAGCCCCACCAGACAATACTGGGGGGGACAGCAAAACCATCAGAGAGAAACGCAGACTGGAAAAGATCAGCTCAAAAACGGCAGAAGAGATGTATATCGAAGAGAAACATGAACTTCTGGACAATCTGGGTGTGATCGGGCGTGATTTCTTTGACTATATATTCGGCTCTGACGAAAGCTTCATAGATGAAGACGACTATCGTGACATAGAAAAAACATCAATACTTTCGGCTATACAGGCCGAAATACTCGATCTTGAATACGGCAACGATAAACCTAAATACGACGGGTCTATCATTATCAACAATTGCCACAACCCTCTCAGAGAGCTGGAATCCCTTTACGATCAGCTCCTTGCTCTCTTTGATTCAGACTCACGGCTAAAACCGTCTGACGTGCTGGTGATGACCCCCCGACATCGAAAAAAAATATTCCCCGTATATAAAGGCGGTTTTCGACAATCCATACAGCGAAAGGGAACGTATCCCCTATTCTGTGGCTGACGTAAGCGAGAAACAGTCCAACAGACCTGCAGGGGTATTTCTGGAACTGATCGAGACGATACGCGGAGATTTCAGTCTGGCTGACGTTTTTTAAACTGCTCTCTTACGATGTTATCGCAGATAACTACGGGATTAATACTTCCAATTTAAAGACTATCTCATCCGTCCTTAACCTTACAGGTGCTTTCTGGGGTTTCGACTCTGACCACCTGCTCAGAGAAGACCTTGATATAGACGGCAAATTCACATGGCGAAAGGCTCTCAGGCGGGTAGCACTGGGGCTTGCCGAAGGGGATACGGGAGCATTCTACAAGGATGCGGCAGGCATGAACATCCCATTCTCGCTGGCAGAAGAGATAGGCAGCCTGATGAGGTTTGTTGATAACGCATCACGGTTCGCCGCTGAGCTGAACGATGAAAAGACTATCACAGAGTGGTGCAGCCTCTTCCGCCTTATGATCACAGAGTTTATGGGGGGGGATTCCTATGAATACTCTGACGACCTTTTATACCTGAACAAATGCATAGCCGACATAGACAGAGAATCGGTCGGCTTTATATCACAGATAAATGCTGAACCTATAATAGAAAGGGTTACGGAAGTGCTGTCTGAAACACGTGGTGCGAAAGGGTTCATCTCGGGCAGAGTTACATTATGTGCTATGCTGCCTATGCGTAGTATCCCGTTCAAGGTGATAAGCATCATAGGTCTGGATGAAAACACTTTCCCCCCGTCAGAAGATTTCACTGGAATTCGACCTGATAGCCAAGCATCCGAAGGCAGGGGACAGAAACAACCGTGACAGCGACAGATACCTCTTTCTGGAGACTTTAATCTCCGCACGTGAAAAGCTGATCCTGAGCTATGTCGGGCAGAGCGAACGGGACAATGCGGAGCTGCCGCCGTCTACATTGATAACGGAACTGACAGCCCACCTGCACAACAGGTTCGGTATAGATAACGTCATAACCAAACACAGACTTCACAGTTTCTCTAGGGAATACTTCAAAGGCGGAAACCTGTTCACATACTCCGCAGGAAGGTACGAAGCATCTATGGCATTCACTTCCGCAAAGAGTAAACATACATTCTGCGAAAAAACCGATTGACGTTGAGGACTTGATGAATGTTTCCATCTCCGAATTTGAATCCTTTTTCATCAGTTCCCCGTCATTCTTCCTGAGTAAAATACTGGGGATTAATATAAATATTTATGACGAGACCCTCCCCGAGACAGAACCCCTGTCACTTGATACATTAACGAAATACCAGATAGAGAACGACGCAATAAAAGAGTGCATGTCAGGCAGCGACCCAAGCAGAACACTCGAATACCTCTATCAGACAGCCCAGCTTCCACCTGAGAACTTAGGGCAGTTTCACATAGATGAGACTATACAGAAAAGCTCAGAGATAGCTGGCAGGGCTTCGGATTTCCTCGGAGGTGTCCCCTCTGCGGTGCATATCGAATCAGAGGTAGACGGACTTATGATATCCGGCGATATCGAAGGTGTCTGCGGAGATAAACACACTTATATCAAGCCTGCCGACATAAAAGCGAAAGACCTTATGCGTGCGTGGATCAGGCATCTTCTGCTGAATCAGTCCCAAAAGATCACGACAGAACTGATAGGCAAAAGCCAAAGCCTGACACTTCAGCCTGCGAACCCTGAGTTATTGGCAGATATGGTTAAAACATTCAAAAACGGGTTAAAAAAGACCTGCGAAATTCCACGTTACGGATGCCATACAGTTAAACAAGCCGAAAGGGCTCTCAGGAGATTCTTTCAATAATATGCAAAACGACTATTCTTTCAAAATCTGTTTCGGCAGTGACGTGACACTAGATACGGTGCTTGCTGATGAGATTACGAAACCTATATTTGAGAACCTGAAGGACGGCAAATGAACAGAGAAAAGCTGAATGTTCTGACTGCCCCCTTACGAGGGGCAAACCTCATAGAAGCTAATGCAGGGACAGGAAAAAACCTACAACATTACAGCTCTGTACGCCCGTATGCTGGTGGAGCTTGACTTCACTATAGAATCGATTCTCGTGGTGACTTACACAAACGCCGCCGTATCCGACCTGAAAGGGAAGATACACTCAAGGCTCTGCTCGCTCAGAGATGCAATGACTGCATTCAGCAGCGGCGAAACATTGGAAATGGACGATGAGTTTGCATCTGTTTACGCAAAACAGAGGGAAAACACACTTCATAAAGACATAAAAAACGATAAAGAGTGCAATAAGGGACTTCGACCAGTCCTCAATATTCACTATACACGGCTTCTGCCAGCGTATGCTTAAGGAGAATGCATTTTCGGGCGGCATACCTTATGACGTTCAGTTAACGGGCGACAGCAGAGAGCTGATCAGAAAGCCGATACAGGATTTCTGGCGTAAAAATGCATACAAAGCAAACAAGGCAGTCCTCCCCTATCTCCTCAAGGATACTCCCGATCAGCTGATGGAATTTTACAGGAGTATCCAGAGCAACCTTTCGATACAGGTGCTTAAGCCTGAAAATTTCGTAACAGAAAAAAGAGCTTATCGCTCAAGAGGAAGAGCTTAGGTGCAGTTTTAATAAAGTACGTGAGGCATTTTACGAAAATCTGCCAAAGCTGCATGAGCTTATGGATAATACAAGACCTGACTTTCCACTGGCTAAAACAACTTACCGCAAGGACTATATAGAGCAGTCATTCATAGAGATTTCGACACTGTTCACCGACAATAATCCTCACTGCCCCTAGAGAAAGAGAATAAGAAGATACACAGATTCACACAGTCGGCGATAAACGATAAAGCGACTGCCAAGGGGACGATCGAGCATCCTTTCTTCTCTCTGGTGGAGGACTGGTATAACCATGAGGAAAAGTTCAGACAGGTGGCGAACGACTTCTCCGCAACCTTCAGATTCAATCTGTATCAATACATGCAGACCGTACTGGAACAGCATAAACTTAAGAATAATATGCAGTCATACGACGACCTGATCGCAAGGATGCGTAACGCTGTTCAGGAGAACGAAGGAAAAGGGGTCATGACATCCAGCCTGAATAAAAAGTATAAAGCGGCTCTGATAGACGAGTTTCAGGATACCGACCCTTATCAGTACGACATATTCCACACGGCTTTCGGCAAGCAGAATAAGCCGTTCTTTATGATAGGCGACCCGAAACAGGCTATATACTCTTTCAGAGGGGCTGATGTTTTCGCTTATCTGAAGGCAGCCACAGCGGAAGGGAAACAATACACCCTCCTTGACAATTACCGCTCCGACCCTAATCTCGTAAATGCAGTGAACAGCTTCTTTAAGATTGATAAAGCATTTCTGCTGAACCAGATAGAATACGCCCCATCCAGCGGTGCATCAGACGAGATGAAGCTTGTCGTGGACGGGGTGACTGAACCGCCTATCACCATATGGGAATCAGAAGACAAAGGTGCTAAAAAAAGAATCGACCATTAAAGTGGACGATGTTGCAAAATCGACGGCACACCACATAGCCGGCCTGCTGAATAAGTCCGAATCCGGCAACGCATCATTAAACGGGAAAAAAAAGATAAAACCTTCGGACATTGCAGTTTTATGCAAATCGAGACCGCAAATGATAATGGTCAAAAACGCTCTGGCGGATTGTAACGTACCTGCCGTTGTTTCAGGCTCAGAGAACGTCTTCGCAAGTGACGAGGCAAAAGAGCTGGTAAATCTCCTGTCGGCTGTCGCAGCACCGTTTAACCAGAAGGCAATTAAAACGGCACTCGCAACCCCTATATTCGGCTACACGGCGGAACAGATACATAACCTGACAGAGACTGACGAATGGGACGAGATAACCGAAGAATTCAGAACATATAATGATCTCATAAATATAAACGGCTTCGCTCCTATGTTCTTTCATATGGCCAGCAGACGCAGACTGTACAGGTCTATAGCAGGCATGCAGAACGGGGAACGCAAGCTGACTAACTATATCCATATCACAGAGCTGGCACAAAGGCACGAGGCGGACAAAAAAGGCAGCTCCGATAGATTTACTCAACTGGATGAAAGAATCCATCCACAACTCCAAAGACCGCATAGACGAAGCGGAACTAAAAAATGGACAGTGACGACAACGCCGTCACCATAATAACAATCCACAAAAGTAAAGGGCTTGAATACAACATAGTCTATACCCCTTTCTTTATATTCAATAAAAGCAGAAGCAACAGCTATTATAAATACCATGCCGACGATAATTATATCCTCGACCTTGCAGGCTCGGCTTCTGCGGAAGAAGCCTCCGAACATGAGAAGAAGGCGGAAGATATCCGCATCGCATATGTTGCTCTCACCAGAGCAAAATCCGTCTGCTACACTGCATGGGGGGAACGCCACGGGCAGCCAAAGCTCAGCTATCCATTACCTGACTGACGGTTATTCACCGAGCTTTTTTCAATAATAAAGATGTATGCATAAAGAAATTCCCGTCAGCAGATATTCAGACATACACGGCATCAAAACAACAGCCTGAAATATATAATAAATCATTCGGCAAATCTGTCCCTTCTCCATGGCAGATAAACAGCTTTTCACGCCTAATACACTCATCATCTGCCGTAGTAAAAGATACTGACCAATATACCAAGCCCGACCGCACAGCCCAGCCTGTCAATAAGTTCGATATTTTCGCCTTCCCGAAGGGTGCTAAAGCAGGGACGTGCCTGCACGAATGTATGGAGGACACACTCTTTGAGAGCTGTTCAAAAGCAGGCATGCTAAACACTGTCGCAGACAAGCTTGAGCTATTCTCCTTTGACGAAGGCTTTGTACCTGCCGTGGCCGATAATCTGATGTGCATAATCGAAAAAGATATGCAGGGGATCAAACTCGCAGACCTTAAGGCAGGTAAGTACATTCACGAGATGGAGTTTCAAATCTCGACGGATAATTTCACCTCCGAAGGTATAACAAAAATCTTTATGGACAACGGGGAAACCGACTTTGCGGCGGCATCATCGACTCTCGGTTTCAGTGCCGTCGAAGGATTCATGAACGGATTCGCAGACCTTATCTTCGAACAAAACGGGCTGTATTATATACTCGACTGGAAATCAAACCACCTTGGTACGGGAACAGCGGAATACTCATATGAAAAGATGCATGCCGAGATGATAGGCAGTCACTACTATATGCAGCTGTACATATACACACTCGCTCTGCACATGCACCTGACTAATTTCATAAAAGGCTATGACTACGATACACATATGGGGGGCGGACTATATATCTTCATGCGTGGGGTAAACCATGCAGGGGACGAAGGGGTATACTTCCACAGACCAAAGAAACAGACAATAATGGAACTTCATAAACTGGTGAAAAACTCATGAATATATTGCTGACTAAATTGCACGAAGAAAAACATCTCCGTGACATAGATATATATTTTGCGAAGTCGATAGCCGACAGTTTTCAATCACCCGAAGGGGAGCTTCTGTTTGCACTTATCTTCAACATAACAAAACAGGGGAACACTTGTCTCGACATAACGGCGTCCGATCAGTTTGACTTCTACGAAGAGTATCAGAAGGAGATATCGGAGAGTATCACGCATGTCAACGGTCTTATAACAAAAGGGGTGATCTGCGAAGCACCACACACAAACGCACCATTTATAAAGTCAGGTAATAAGCTATACATGAAGAGCTTTTACACCAACGAAAAGAATGTATCGCAATTCATACGAATGCATGCAGAAAACAGTATGGATATAAACAGCGGCAAATTAATCAGCTTGCTTAATAAATATTTCAAGGAAAACAGCATGCAGAAGGCGGCAGCACTGAATGCCGCACTGAACAGCTTCACCGTCATATCAGGCGGACCGGGAACAGGCAAAACGTCAACAGTCTTCAAGCTGCTGGCTGTCCTTTCGGAAATGTCGGACGAGAGCTTAAAGATCGCTGTATGTGCCCCCACGGGGAAGGCGGCGTCCAGACTGACCGAAACCATCACCGAGCAGAGGGAGCATTTTAAAAAAAACGATTCATTTATCAAAAATATACCCGAGAAAGCGGTCACCATACATAAACTCCTCGGCATGACAGGCGACAGCAGACAGCCCCTGCATGACACACATAACAAACTGCCCTATGACATCCTTATTGCCGACGAGGCTTCCATGATAGATGTACGGCTTATGTCCAAGCTGGTAAGCGCAATGTCCGACAAATGCAGACTCATCCTCCTCGGCGACAAAGACCAGCTGGCATCCGTTCAGCCAGGCTCTGTGCTGGGGGATATATGCGGTTATTCACAAGTGGATGAATTCACTCGTGAAAGAGCCGCCAAGCTGAGTGAGCTGTCCGGCACTGAATTCAAAACAACAGACAACATCTATTCCGACATCACTATAATGCTCGACAAAAGCTATAGATACCATAATGATAAAGGCATATGGCTACTCGCTGATGCAAGCGGTAAAGGTGACTTTGAGACCGCCCTGTCGGTATTAAATGGGGATAAAAGCGGCGAGGTTGACTACATAAGATTAGACGATAATTTTGAAAAAAAACTGGTCGGTAAACTCATTATAGAACACTTCAGATCCTATATGGCGGAATCCGATACGGCAGACATTATAAGATCATTCAATAAATTCGGAATTCTGTCACCACACAGAAAACAGCTTGGAGGGACAGACCACATTAATGCACTGGCCCTGAAGTCGCTCTTCAAGGCTGGCTTGTGCGACAATACTAAACGTTTCTACCACGGTATGCCCATAATGATCACAGAGAATGACTACAGCCAGAATCTGCTGAACGGAGAGACGGGCATTATTGTCAATGAAAATGAACTGAAAGCCTGTTTCCTCCATGAAAATGATAAAGTAAGGAGGCTTACCCCCGCAAGACTGCCGAATCACACGCCGTCTTACTGCATGACAGTGCATAAAAGTCAGGGTTCAGAGTTCGATCATGTGCTCTTTATACTCCCTGAGACGGAATCCCCCCATCCTCACAAGAGAGCTGTTTTACACTGCCGTCACCAGAGCTAAATCTAAGCTGACTATCATCTCAACAGACGAAACAATAGAGAAATGTCTCGGCAAACGCATAATCAGGACATCGGGATTGATGAGCTAAATACCTCCTATTGCCTATATTTCCAGCGACATAGCCGATAGTCATGTCGATTTGTTAGAAAAATCCTTCTTAATATTATATAATATAATTAAGAATATACATAAGGAGGAGCACAATGATTTACAGTTCAAACATATTCGTTGTCGCAGACCCAACCACAGACAATAAGCCGGTGCTGGATAGAGTGAGCAGACTTACTAACTCCGCATGCAGCTATGTGCACTTCTTTCTTAGTGATTATCCTGACAAGGAATTCATCAAAAAAGTCCGGATCTATGAAAGATGCAAAAAACAAAATTCCTCAAGGAGAGATTAGAATGGCTGGATGATTTAATCAGTCCTCTGGCAAAAGATAATCTTAAAACCTCCACGGAGCTGTACTGGAATCAGGACTGGCACGAGGCTATCCCCCCATGCCGCCGTACGCAGAGGGAGCAACCTCATCATAAAGTCCTCCTTCGCACATACGCTCTCAAAGAGAAAATATAAGAAGACATCCGACTGGCTGCTCATCAGAAGGTGCGTAAGCCCAATACTCTTTGTACATGATGAAGCATGCTGGGACAGCAATATCGTACTGGCAGCAGTGAACCTTGAGGCGGCAGACGAAGAGCACACACGTCTCAATCAGGCTGTAATCCAAAGAGCAAAGACTATTGCTCAGCTCACAGGCATGAAAGTCGCTCTGGTCAGCACCATCTCAGGCAAGGTCGATTTTAAAAGCTATATCGAAGATGCCGACGCTGATCTGTCTACTAACGAGGAGATCATAGGTGCTTATTACGGGCTGGATCCTGCGGACATTTACCTGTCCGACGACAAGCCTAAGAAGGCTATTATCAAAACCAGCAAAAAACATAAATGCCGATATAGTAGTGATCGGTTCTGTCGGCCGCAGCGGCATAAGCGGAGCTCTGATAGGCAACACCGCAGAGAAAATCCTCGATGAGGTGACAGCAGACGTACTAGTTGTAACTTAAATATACAAGCGTCTCTTTATCCATGACCTGAAGCCGCCGGGGAGGTGGCAGTATGAGTGGAGTTATTGAAACTTTCAGACATTATATTATGTCTGAAAATCCGACCCTGAACCTGTTGATGATGCTCGTCATTATATGGACGACGGGTGTCATATGCAGAATTGTAAAACAGCCCCCTGTTCTGGGTGAGCTCACTGCGGGGATTATCTTTGGTCCTGCATTTCTGGGGATCATAGTTAATAACGACATGGTGCACACCCTCTCTGAGCTGGGAGCATTCTTTCTGATGTTTTATGCAGGGCTTGAGACAGACCCGATACAGCTCAAAAAAGAACAGCTACCGTTCGAGCATGGTGGGTGTTCTCGGTTTTGTCGTACCTTTCGTAATGGCGTACTTTGTATGCAGTCTTTTCAATGTGGGCATGAAGCAGTCGCTCTTCATATCCATGGGGATGTCGATAACAGCAATAGCCGTGAACGCAAGAGTTCTGCACGATATGGGGCTGACAAAAAAAGCGTGTAACCCCCGTCATAATAGGTGCTTCGATCATAGATGATGTCATGTCCCTCGCATTCTTCACCGCTATCATCGAAATAGCGACCCATACCGGATCTTTCAACTTTTTTCATTTTCATGATCCTGATCGGCAAGGTGATCGCCTTCTTTGCCGTTACGATAGGTGTAGGTCTGTTTGTTTACCCGAAGATAGGTAAATACTTTTCCGCCAGAGAGGCCAAAGGCTTCACATTCGCACTTATAATGGCGTTCCTCTTCGGGCTGATGGCTGAGATAGCAGGACTGCATATTATTATCGGAGCTTATATGGCAGGGCTTTTTTGTAAGGGAAGGTGTTGTGGATAAAGACCTTTTTAATAAGATAAGCGACAGATTCGTTTCCATTACATATGGTTTTATAGGACCGATCTTTTTTCGTGAGCTTGTCATTTCATGTGACATTCGACATCTTCAAAACTCATTTATGGTTCTTGGTTGTTCTTCTGTTAGCTGCCATATTAGGCAAATTCATCGGCGGCGGTGCAGGGGCACTGCTCAGCAGGATGAACAGACAGGAAGCGGCAATAATAGGTTTCTCTCTGAATGGAAGGGGAGCGGTTGAGCTTGTGGTAGCATCCATAGGTCTAAAGCTTGGGATAATTGACGATGCGATATTCTCAGTGCTGGTACTGGTGGCATTCGTAACAACAATGCTTCCGCCTCTTAGCCTCGGCTTTTATCTGAAAAGATTAAAGTCTGAACTACCCTCCAGTTAGGTCATGGGCGAATAACTGAGATAATAATTAAGACTTGGAAATCACTTCCAGCATACCTTCGATGGTCTTTATCTTACGCATAACGGATTCCAGCTCGTTCTTATTCTTTACTTCTATGGAGAAATCCAGAGCCGCTGTCCCGGTGACAGTGTTTCTCTTGGTGGAAAGCTCGACAATATTAAGCCCCATATCTTTCAGAACTGTTGTCAATGCATTGAGCAGACCTGTTCTGTCTTCCACTGATGCATGGAGTTTCACAGGCATTTTGTAGTTCTTCTTCTCATCCCACTGGACATCCACCAATCTCTCTTCGCTGAAAGCAGAGTTCTTCAGGTTTTCGCAATTCACTCGGTGGACAACAATCCCCCTGCCCCTGCTTATATACCCGACAACATCTTCACCCGGCAGAGGTGAACAGCATTTCGCTATTTTAACCATAACATCATCTATCCCCTCAATAATGAAAGGGTTTGACGATTTTTTACGCTCTTTGCTCTGCGGTTTATTTATATCTTCCGGCTTTATCTCTTTCGGTTCAGAAAACATATGTACTATCTGCTTCGGGGATACCCTTCCGAAACCGACACTTACATATATGTCCTCTTCGTCCCTCAAATTAAACCTTTCGACTACTTTTTTTAACATTCTTTGACTTATTAAAAAATCTCTCGGACTTCGAGTGATTCCGCACTGAACTCTTTTTCCAGAATCTCAAAGCCGACATTCCTGCTTAAATCAGTATCTATCTTTCTGAGTGCCGCTCTTATTCTGTTCTTTGCCCGGCTGGTTTTAACAAACGACAGCCAGTCACGGCTAGGCTTGTGGTCTTCACCTGTGATGATGGAAACTCTGTCGCCGTTACGCAGTTTGTATTTAAGCGGAACTATCCTTCCGTCGACCTTCGCCCCTTTACACTTATGCCCAACTTCGGTGTGAATACTGTACGCAAAATCTATGGGTGTAGAACCTACGGGGAGTTCCTGCACATCACCGTTTGGTGTAAACACGTAAATCTGTGTGGGGAGAACATCCTCTTTCAGTGCTTCCACAAGGTCTTCAGGCTTTTGCAGTTCGTGCTGTTCCAGAAGCTGACGCAGCCATGTGAACGTTCTGTCTTCCTGAGGGTCAAACACTTTCCCCTCTTTATATTTCCAGTGGGCTGCAATCCCCTCTTCTGCCACTTTATGCATCTCGTGGGTTCTGATCTGGAACTCAACCGTAACGCCTCTGTTGCTCACTATCGTGGTGTGCAGAGACTGATACAGGTTAGTCTTTTGCATAGCTATATAATCTTTGAACCTGTGCTGGATAGGATTCCATATATTGTGCAGTATCCCCATCACGGCGTAGCAGGTGGTACATCATCGACCAGAATACGCAGAGCGAGCAGGTCATAAATCTCTTCGAAGCTGACCTTCTTCTTACGCATTTTGTTATAAATCGAATAAAAATGCTTTGGTCTGCCGGTTACACTCGCTTTGATATTGTGTTTCTGAAGTTCATCGACAACCTTCTCACGGACATCGACAAGCTGCTGTTCACGTTCACCACGTTTAAGCTTAACTTTCTCATATATCTCGTAATAATTCTCAGGTTCGAGGATGCGGAAGCACCTGTCTTCAAGCTCCCATTTAATCCATGCGATACCCATACGGTGTGCCATGGGTGCATATATATCCGTGGTTTCCTGAGCGATCCGCCGCTTCTTCTCGTCGCTGAGAAAATCCAGCGTACGCATATTATGGAGTCTGTCGGCCAGTTTTATCAGGATAACCCGCACATCTTTCGACATGGATATCAGCATTTTACGAAAGTTCTCCGCCTGTTTCTCCTGCTGGGATTTAAACTCTATCTTACCTATCTTAGTAACACCGTCCACGATGAAAGCAACATCGTCACCAAAGATACCAGCGACCTCCTCAAAGGTTGCGTCGGTATCCTCTATAGTGTCGTGGAGCAGACCGCCGATGACAGTATCCACGTCCATATTCATCTGAGCAAGGATATATGCCACATTCAACGGGTGTGAAAGATACGGTTCACCGCTTTTACGCAGCTGTCCTCTATGCTTCTGTGCTGCATAAACATAGGCGGTATGGACACGGTCAAAACCGTCTTTGATACCGTTCTTTATCAATCTATCTTGTATGTCCATCAAGCGGACTATTCGTTCTCTGCTACCCATTCTTCCTCTGCCGGTTTGATATCTTTTAATATTAGTTGTGTATGCCGACCGCCATAATAGCCTGTCACAGCCGGAGAAAACACTATGTCAAACCTGTCATAATCTTTTACTAGGTCTTTACAGATCCTCATATTATAGCCGATGCAGTCGAAAGATTTCCCGTCTTTTTCAAGAAACATCTTCAGGTGCATATGGTCACGCCCTACAAAGGACGGTTCTTGCAGTTTGCCTACATTTTTCAGGCAAAAAAAACAGGCTCTCTGTTGCCCGAACCGTAAGGTTCCATCCTCTCAAGCCATTTCATAAGCTCAGAACCTATGTCCTCAGGCTTAAGAAATGCATCTATGGTCAGCTCCGCCACAAAATCCGCAGGCTCAAGCAGCTCATTAACAGCGTTATGAAACCTCTTTTGCAGATCGGTTATGTATTGCTCTTCGATCTTAAGTCCGGCTGCATATTTATGCCCGCCGAAAGAGAGCAGAATATCCTGCATCTTCTCCAGACCTTTATAAAGGTCGAAAGATGGGATGCTACGCCCTGAACCCTTCCCTACACCGTCATCGAAGGTGAGGACTATCGCAGGCATATGATACTTTTCCACCAGCCTCGATGCAACAATCCCTATGACACCCTGATGCCACTGCTCTGAGTACAAAACCAGACCTTTATATTTTTCGTGCAGTCTATTCTTCTCCACACGCTCGAACGACTCTTCTATTATCTGACGCTCAATATCCTGACGGGATTTATTCTCCTGATCGAGCTCGTCAGCCAGATAGACCGACATATCCCTGTCCACCGTGGTGAGCAGTTTCAGCCCCTTATCGGAATCACCCATCCTGCCCACGGCATTGATACGGGGTGCGAGCCCGAAACCAACGTGGGTGGTAGTAACCTTCTGACCGTCTATCCCTGCCACTCGTTTCAGCTCTTTGAGCCCGGGTCTGCAAAGTTTCCCTGAGAGAATCTCCAGCCCGTGTTTAACTATGATCCTGTTCTCCCCTACAAGCGGAACAACGTCCGCCACAGTTCCAAGGGTCACAAGGTCTAAATATTTCTTTATATTAGGTATCTTACCTTTAAATTTACCGACTTCGTTAAGCTTATATCTGAGAGCCATGACAAGCTTAAATGCCACCCCGACCCCTGAAAGCCCTTTAAATTCGCTGGTGTCGTCCCCACGCATAGGGTTAACGACAGCCAAAGCATCGGGGATCTCCTCAGAGGCTGGTGATGATCGGTGATAATAACACCTATCCCCTTGGATTTAGCGTATTCGACCTCTTTGACTGCGTTTATACCACAGTCCACGGTGATCATCAGCTTAGTGTTGCTCGACGCTATGTCATCGATAGCAGTAATGTTAAGCCCGTACCCCTCTTCAAGCCTGTTCGGGATATAATAAGAGACATCTGCCCCTATCTCTTCCAGGAAAAGGAACATCAGGGCAACGGATGTAACACCGTCGACATCATAGTCTCCGTATATGCATATCCGCTCTTTGCGGTCGATATATGAGGCGAGAATCTCCGCTGCTTTTTCCATATCCTTGATAAGAAACGGCGACGATATCCCCTTCAGAGGGCTTTTGAAAAATGAATCCAGCACATCCACAGCATACAAATCACGTTTATACAGCACTTCACTGATACACTCAGGCATCCCAAGCTCTTTGGCAAGCTTAGAGATATCATCGCATTCAGGTTTACTATATACCCATTTATACCTTTGACTCTTGTAGCTGATTTTTTGACATAACTGTAGTTACATTTCTCCTATCTTATTGATTATTAACTTAAAATCATTGGAAAGCAAGACATTTTCAGAGCTGAAAACAGTTATCTGAGGGGTAAAAAAGATATAAAACAATTATCAGATTTGTAAATTTTAATTTAAAGACTTAATAACTCTGAATTATTTTTTTTAATAGAATTTATCATCAGAAGATTATGCGTAGATGAAACTGAATTCTTTAATTCTGGCAGACTTTGAGTTTCCTGTTGCTTACCAGAGTAATCCCTTCGCACTTATTGTTCTTTGATGTTACGAACAGGTCGCCCTTTCCGCAGTTTCCGACTTTATAACCTTCGCCGTAATAGTATATCAAACCGGACTTAGGCTCCCAGTGATTATAAAAACCTTCATCCACACATACCTGCAGATTATTCAGTTTTACAAACGGTTTAATATCGGACAACTCATTATAGCCCTTCTGCCCCGTGTCACCCGGATAAAGAACCAAGACCAAAGCCATCACCACGGCTAAACCGAACATAACACGTTTCAGCTCGTATCTCACCAATGTGGCAAGCCCCACCCCCCCCGCCGCAACACTGCACATAGGCATTATCATATAAAGATAACGAGAGTATTTCGACTGCAGAAAGTGCAGAGAGATTAAGTATGCCAGCATGAAAAATACCGTCAGTTTCACGGCATCAAGCTTTCGCATGCTCCATATTTTCTTTCTGATACCGATAACCAGAAACGGTATCATTACAAAATTATACTTCATAAACGTAACATAGTGCTTATAAAAAAGCCTTACTGTCAAAACTGCCTCTGCTGCTCCCTACAACCCTTTCCAGGCTCTCGTTTACTATTAACTGCTGATAGAGATTAGTATTCAGAAATGCGTATGCATACCACCAAGAAAAGCTTATCAGGAACACAACGGAAGCTAAAATCAGGTCAGCCACGAGTTTGAACTTTCTGGTCTTCAGTTCCGTAACAAGCAGGTATAATATGATGAATCCGAAAGCAAAAAAGCCCTGCAAAGCCTTTTGTCAATACAGCCAGCCCAGAAAATAAGCCGACAAGCAGTAAATACTTTTTTGTCATGATCCTTTATATACTTATAAGTAAACAGCAGACTCAGAAGTACAAGCAGAGTCAGAAGACTCTCAAGCATGCATGCCTGCGAATTTTTTATATACTATATAGTTCACCACAAAGAAAAAAAACCGCTCCATATCCAGCATTTGCACTATCGAAAGCTTTACAGGTAATATGGAAAATCAAAAGCATGATCCCCGTTGCGGCAGCAATTGAAACAAACTTCGCACCATAAACATTGCTTCCGAAAATAGAAATAAAGACAGAGTTTAACCAGAAAAAACAGCGGAGGTTTATTAAGATACGGTTCACCATCCAGACTCAGCAGTAAAGGGTTATCTGAAAATAACAGACTCTTGGAAATCGCAGCATAGTGCAGACTGTCGGAAGTCAGACCGTGTTCGTAAGATCTTGCAAAAAAAAACAACGATACTGAAAAAAAAGAATATTATGATAATGGGTAAATTCAAAAAAGCTTTTTTCACAATACCCCTCTATAAAAAAAAGCAAACATACGGCAGAACCTTAGTCCAAAAAATTTTATTGGTTTAACAGGCTCATAAGACTTGGTAACGGGCAGTCTTTCAGGACGCGTCATGGAATCCGCTCTGACCTCTTTACTGCCGATAACCTTCCCGCTGTTGTCATAAGCCGTCAGCTTGTACCTGCTCACCGCAGAATTGTTGACCAGATTGATAACAAACCATGATATCACCAGCACGAAAGCCACGTACCAGTATTTCATGTATCTGCCGCCAAAATATTGAGTAATGTTACTATATTTCATGGGTGCTGTTATACCTCAGATTAAAATGAATTGCAAAACATTAATACTCTGCTAATATATTTGGTTAACTCCGTGATGAGGTTATGAAATTTGAACAATATCCTAGTCTTTTTGCAGCACAAGCCGTTTCTTGGGGCTCAGGTCGTACAGCTTCCGTTCTATTACCTACTGAAAGAGAGATACCCGGACGCTCACATAACAGCCGTGGGCACAAAGGGATCAGGCGAATTTCTGAACAGATACGGCATCATCGACGAACTGTATGTTGTTGATGACAACAAGACCAGCCTGAATGATGTTGTGAAAAAAACTGAAAGGGCGTGAATTCTCATTCGGATTTCAGCACAGGAGACATTCATTCCGCTTTCTGGTCACAAGCAGACGAATATGCAGTCATCTGATCGGTTTCAAAAAAAATGAATACCTTAACCTGTTCCAGAAAAAAATCATATCATTTTGATAAAAAAAAGATACATCGCCCATAATTATCTCTCTCTTGTCGGAAAACGGCTGGAAGATTATTTAGCTTTCAGATCGTTTGAGCGGCAAGAGCATATTTCCATAATACCCGCTGGGAGCAATGATTTCAAAAAATACCCTTTGAAGCAATATCTCAAAATCGCTGATAATCTCAGTAAAAAATCATGAGATCAGATTCATCCTAGGTCCTGATATGCAGGAAGAGGTCGATGCTTTGAAAGATACCGGATACAAGCTCGAGATAAACCTTCCTCTCAAAGAGCTGGAAAAGACAGTCGCCTCATCCAGACTTGTTATTACAAACGACTGCGGCCCCGGACATTTTGCACACATCCACGACACACCGAGAGTTTCGCTTTTCGCTATCAAACGTTACACACACGAATGGTTTTATCCTTCTGAAAAGTCAGAGCTTCTGCTTCCGGCAGAGGATGGCGACATTTCTGAGATACCTGAGAATATGGTATTGGATAAAGCGTATAAATTATTGTAATATATATCTATGACGCAGATAATTCAGATAGTCCTGCCTGTTTTTTATCGTCCTTTTTTTTGGGATGGTTCATCAAGCAGATCAAACTCATTGATGATGATTTTATCAAAACAGCTAATAAGCTAATCTTTAATGTATGTCTGCCGGTTCTGCTGTTTTATAAAATATCTGCCGCCGACCTCCGTTCCGTATTCAGCGTGAGCCATCTGGTCATTATGACTATCAGTATACTCATAATGTTTGCTGTGGCTTTCATAGCCGCAAGCCTTATGGGGTTAAAGAGCTCTTCTGGTACATTCGCCATGAACACCTTCCGTGCGAACTATGCATACATGGGACTACCCGTCAGTGCATATGCATATGGTGACAAAGGGCTTGTGATAGCCAGTGTACTCATGGCTTTTGTCGTGCCTATGGTCAACTTTATGTCCGTAGTGGCACTCAGTATCTCTATGAAAGGAGGACGGTCTTTTAAACCGTTTCTGAAAAAACACTCTGCTCAACCCTCTGGCGATAGCATGCCTCTTGGGTATTGCCTCATCATGGTACTCGGTCGGCTTTCCCGTATTTTTCGAAAGATCTATGGCGATAGTGAGCGGTGTAACTCTGCCTCTTGCACTGTTTTGTGTGGGTGGAAGCATGAGCCGTGAACGTATGCAGGGGGATTTTTTTTACTGCAGGCATCTCATCCGCTCTGAAGCTGATGCTTATGCCTTTTTTTTGTGCTTTTCTTATGCTTAAGATATTAGGTATGGAATTTACGATAGCATCAAAGACTCTTGTTATAATGCTGTCAGCCCCCCACAGCCACGGTCAATTATGTTCTGGCGGCACAGATGCAGGGGGACGCTCCTCTCGCAGGCAGTACGATAGTATTATCCACACTTTTGTCGATACTCAGCTTCTCTTTCTGGTTGTTCATACTGGGGGTATAAATTATAACGGCAGGCGTATAGTAAATTCAGTCCCTTTCCCTTCGGTGCTCTTGAACTCTATTGTCCCTTTATGTCTCTTTACAATCAAATCATACACAACAGCCAGACCGTTCCCTGTGACACGTCCGATCTCTTTGGTGGTATACCCTTTATCGAATATCCTCTTGAGGTTCTTCTTTTTGATACCTATCCCTGTGTCTGTAATTTTTTATTTCATAAAAAACCACTGGCATACCTGCTTGCAAGCCTGATGTAACCTCGTTCACCGTCAGCCTCATACTTCTTCCTCACGGCATGAGCAGCATTTATCAGCAGATTCAGAAAGACCTGTCCCATCTCGTCAGGACAACAGGTTATAGTTCTGGAGTCACTGTTTATGCAGAGATCGACATCCGCATACGGGTTCCATTTATCCTTGGTCAAAAGGACACAGTTTTTAACTATCTGATTGATGTCGACACAGGCAGTCTCTGTTTCATACTGGACGATGGACTCTAAAGCACCTATGGTCTCGTTTATATGATTTGCACCATCAAGAGCCGAAAGCACCTTAGGCAGAGAATGCTTAACACCTTTATCTTCTGCAAGTTCTTCCAGCACATCCTGAATACTCCTTGCACTCTCCCTCAGCATAAACGGGAGTGAACCTGCGATATCCCCCCCCAGCACCTCAAGCTGCTGGATATGATTAGCTCTCCGCTCAAGCATCTTTTCACGTGTGATATCAAAGATAATAACTATCTTATGTCTTCTGTTCTGAAACCATGCCTCGATGGTGAAGAGCCTGACAGGCTTCATAGCACCCGAACATGTGTCAAGCAGTCTCTCTTCATTGCTCACCAACTGATCCGCCAGTTCGAATATCGTAGCCTGAGTTCCGCCTATCTCTGCAAAAAATCTCGGACAATCCCCTTCAAAACCTTCACTGGCAAATCTGGAAGAGAATAGCCCCATCACTTTCGAGTTATAGTCAACAACCACCTGATTCTCCATATCGAGAACAAGAGCCGCAGCTTCTATCCCCTCCATAAAGGCTTTTCGGAGTGACTCGCTCTCTTCAAGAACCGATTCTGTACGCCTCTTTGCCGTGATATCGTTAAACAATATAGCCAGACCTATGAACTTACCGCTCACATCCTTCAAGCGTGTGTAGGTCACAGAGAATATCTTATCACCGATAACATGGGTTGCTTCCATAGATTCATGATACTCTTTAAGAAATTCTTTCGCTTTTTTTGCTGACAGCCAGGCTCAGCTCAGGGATCTGACCTTTATAATAAACTGTTTCAGGTTTAGCATAACCTATAAATAGCTCCATGGCGGACTGGTTCATGATTATCGGATTGCCTATGGAATCTGTCACAGCCACAGGCTGCTTAAGGCTCTCAAGTATGGTCATATACATAGATTTTTTCTTTCGTAAGCTTTACGTTCGCATCCGCCATCTCGGTATTTATCTCTTCACTGCTCATGCGAACCCACTCATCCAGAAAGCCCAGCTCAACCCTATCGAAATACCTCTTCAGAAATGTTCTGCTGTGCTTCACATCATCAGGAGTCATTTCGACCTTGAATATAAGATCCTCGTATGTCTGCCTGTAATACTTGAACAGACCTATAAACATCACAAGGTCGATTCCTCTTGCTCTGTGTCTCCTCGCCTCTTCAACACCGAATGCGGCATAGGGATCGTTCATATAATCTGCGTGAGGGTATAGTTCGAGCAGCCTGAAAGACGTAACGGGAGTATCAAGGATAGGCTTACTTAGTCCGACAATAGAGGCACGCCAAGCCTCCTCAAGCGTGGACGTATAGACCGAATAGCCCTGTTGTTTTGCGTAGTGTAAAATGCGTTTGATAAGCCAGTCTTCGCTTTCAGAGATATGCCTCTTAAGCTCCGCAGCCAGCTCTTTAGTCAGCCCATGTTCCATAGATATTTATACCACAATTTTCACATAGCCGCTGTCAGGATAAAAAATGAGTTTTTTCTTTCTCTTTTCCACAATAACTTTAGCTGTTTCAAAATCGAGCTCACTGTCTATATCTATCGAACTCTCAGCATCCATAAGATATGCATACGACCTGTCGGAGTATAGTTTCATTGTAGACAGCATATACGAACAGCGGACTGCGTAGACACCGCCGTTAATACGGTAATACTTAGGCAGATCCTGACGGTTCTTGTTTTCCGCCTCAGGTCTAATGAATCCTTGCATGCTCATATCGGCAGGCAGTTCGTTCATCCATAGAGGGTGGTGTTCCGCTTCAACCACACTGATAACAGAATCTGCATCATTATCAGACAGCATCGCAAGGCAGTCATCTATATGGGCAGCATTCCTAAGAGGGGTGGTCGGCTGAAGGAGGACAAAATAATCATAGATTTCGCCGCTCTCAATTAGAGTTTCAAGGGCGTGTTTTATGACATCGATGCTCTTCGCACTATCAGATGCCAGCTCTGACGGGCGTACAAACGGTACTTTGCATCCGCATTTTTTTCGCCGCTTCGGCAATCTTTTCATCGTCGGTGGAGATAACCACATCATCAATGTATTTACTCTCCAGCCCTGCGGTAATGCTGTGGCAGATAAGCGGTTTCCCGTCAAGCTCGAGCAGATTTTTTACCCGGCAGCCCTTTGCTTCCACCTCTTGCTATCACAAGCCCCAGAACCTTTTTTGCCGTTTATCATTCGTCAATCACCTTCAATTTGCTGACAGATTTTTTTTATACTCTTCCCACTGACCTATATCGATATATTCATTCTCGTTCACGGGATAGGTCAAAACCTTATCTTTCTGCTTGATCAGCATGCTTATCAGGTCGGTCATATCTATGTGTACCCCTTCAGGGATCAGCTTTATGGCACGTTTATTCAGAACATAAAGCCCGGTATTCACAGTGAAGGTGAACTCAGGTTTCTCTTTTATTCCGGTCACTTCGCCGCCACTCTTAAAATCCACCACACCATAAGGTATCCTGTAATGCTGTATCGCTGAAACTATAGTGAGAGCGGCATCCTGCTCCTTATGAAACTCCAGAATGTTTTCATACTTTGCCTTGATTATAACATCGCAATTGGAGACAAACAGGTCTTCACCTGCTATATTCTCCATCATTTTAAGCCCGCCTGCCGTACCGTAAAAATCTTTTTTCCCATAGATAGTTGATGTCGTACTCTTCGGAAAGGTGATTAAAATATGACTGAATCATCTCCCCTTTATAATTTACGATGAAGTAAAACTTGTTTGCACCTCGTGCCTTGAACTTATCAACTATAACCTGAATAATCGGCTTCTCTCCGATGGGGATGAGAGGCTTCGGAAGTATCTTTGTAAATGGCTCTAGCCTTGTCCCCTTCCCGCCTGCCATGACAACCAGCGGACAATCCTTCAGGATATCCGATTCGCTGTCTTTCTTCTCGGAAAAGACCTTAGCCCATGTGATGAAGTCCACTACGGTTCTATCCTGCTCAATAACAGGCATCAGCTCTACTTTATGGGTTATTAATATCTTCTTTATTTTATCGAAATCGAAATCTTCCACGAAGATATAAAGAGGCTTGCTGTTATAAATCTTTGCTATACTGCTGTCGAGATTATCCCCTGCAAGCAGGCTTCTGCGGATGTCTCCATCAGTGAGAGCACCAAGGAGTTTCAAATCCTCATCCACAACGATAAGAACCTTCTCTGCGGATTTATCGAGCTTTCTGAGTGCTTCTTTCAATGTTGCATCAGGTCTGATGAGTAAATCGCTACCTCTCATACATACTCCCCGTTACTTTCGTGTATTGTGTACGGCATTATCTATATTATCATATTTATATCTGACGGGACACACCCTGCAGTTTTCAAGCTCTTCAAGGTCGCCGCCGCATATCTTCGTACGGAGCTGCTCCGCTCTGCCGCCACGCCATATATCCATCAGGCTCTCCTGATAAACATTACCGTAGACAAGCCCTTCCGTGTAAGCACCGCAGCATGCACAGATATCTCCATTCGGCTTAACAAGCATCTCAAAATTAGGCAGGAAGCACTTCACCTTCCCTTTTAAATCAGGTCTATCCAGCCCGAACTCGTCCCAAATCTTCTCTTTGCCGAAATGATCCGACACATGGACAAAGTGAGTAAAGCCCGACACCTGAACCTCGTCCACATAGGCACTGTGGGTTGCGATAAAATCTTCGATCTCAGCCGCACTATCCCTTTTAGTGACAGTAGTTGTAAGCTTCATCCGTAAGTCTTTTTTTTATTGAATAGAGATATTTTATATTCTCAATAACCTTCTCATACATGGGGGCACTCAAATTTCGCATGGCTATATATTCATCTTTAGAGCCGCCCTGAAACGAAAAGATGATACTGTCCAGACCTGCTTCTACAAGAAATTCAGACATCCCTTTGTCCAGCATACTGGCGTTTGTAGTCATGTGCAGCAAAAGCCCCTTGGACTTCACGTAATTCACGGCATCTTTGATGTGCTCATACATAAGCGGTTCGCAATAGCCGATAAACCTGACCATGCTCCCGTACTCTGCAATCTCGTCTATTACCTGCTTCAGCTTATTCAGGTCAAACTGCACGGTCTTGTGATCCTGATAGGTGAGAGAACACATACTGCATCTGAAATTACATTCATTTAACAGCTCTATTGTTATGTATGGGGGGAACGGAGAGGTGCTCTCACTCTTGTTATATTTCCGTGCTTCATTATAAGCATCGCCAACAGTCTTGAATTTATACATAATTAAACCCTGCCATTCATATATAATCGTCATTTTGCAGGGTTTTATGATACATTATATCAATATAATTGTAAAAAAAATTAATGTACGTATATATTTATCATCTGACGTATTTAATCAAAGGCGGGTATCTGTAAAATGAAGTTCGAAAGATTCATAGTAACTTTTGTGATGATGAATATTGTCCTGATGATAGCAGTGGTGTTCTCAGCCAAAGACCATGTGGTAATGGAGGCTCTCAGCGAGCTTATCTATGGCAGAAAAACTGCACCTGCACACTATGAATCATCCCCTGATAAACTGGCAGAAAAAAGGTTTTAAAACCGACTCTGCAAATGTCTTCCCGAACGGTATGTCCGAAATATATTCAGCTACATCTATCTCTGCGGAAAAGATAGCCGGGATTGACAATCTCCCCCCCCGTATGAAAAGGGTGTGGCTATAGTACAGATGTTCAGCCTGATGGGGGACGGAGAGTGCTTTACGGAAGAGGATATGCCGGAAAGGATCAATAAAGCTCTTAAAAAAGAATGGCTGTGCCAAGGATTTTGCACAGATTTTTTACCGTTTTGGCTCTTGCGGCAGGGCTTGACGTAAGGATTGTATCCAACGGAGTGCATTACGCCTCAGAGATATACAATGGCAAAAAAATGGATATACATAGACCCTTATTTTGCAATGTCTGCAGCAGGGAAGGACGGAAGGATGTCTTATCTCGAGTTCTCCGATGCTCTGCTGAATAACGGCTGGATCAAATTCGAGTATTTCGGCGGAGAAAACCACTGCATGGCAGGAAAGCCTGTAGCCGATCATCCTTATTTCAGCAATCAGGAGCAGTTCGCATCCATATTCTCCCTCAACGGGAACAACATCTTCCGTATAAATGAGCTGGAGCGTAAATACAGCAAAAAAACCTGCATTCATGAAGCACCTTTATCCATATATGAAAGGGAAGCCGACACTACTCATCACAGAACTTAAACCAACAGACAGAAGCATAGTACGTAAGTATGTTGCAGGTCTGATGGCTGTCATTTTTATAGTCTTCATCGGGACAAATATTTTATTACCTGCCTATTACCTCACCTGCCTTCTAAGGCAGTACAGAAAGTAACTATTACCAAAACCTGCAGTTTTAATTAGGTTTTATGTTTAATCATTTGGGTAGAATTTCATTATTTCCTTATACAATAAAATCTTTATTAGTGATATTGAGATTTGGCGTTTTTTTAAGTCCATCTTTTCAAAGAGCGTGAAACTTATGAACCAAACTTACGAGTTAGGTTGTGCTGTAAAATCAATATCCTGCTCCGATTACTTCATAGAAGCATGAATCCCTATTGCTTTAATATACATATAAAAAATACAATATACTATCCAGTAAAAGAGGTGGAATTTATGACCGACAAAGAGACAAAGAATATAGAAAAGTTTACGTTGGTTATAGGTGTCGGGATGTTCGAGCAGGAATTGATAATTCACCTCAGTAAAAAAACGAAAAGTGAAAGTCGTTGATATCCGTCAAAATAATATCGCTAAGCTGAAAGAAAAGTTTCCACAGGCTGATTTTATTGTTGGTGATTCCTCCAGTCTTGTGACGTGGAAAAATCTTCATACAGAAGCAATATCGCAAGTGATAATAACCCTAAGAGACCCTGATATTGTGAAAGAAACCTGTAGAATCATTAGAGAATCCCTCAGAATAGAAGTCATGGTTCTGATTATCAGCTATGAAGTTTATGACACATCTATTTTAGATGAATACAACGTCATTGTGATCAAACCTATGCAGCTAGGTCTTGATATTATTTCCTCCATGCTGGACAAAAATGTGGCATGGCCTATTAATATAGGCAACAGGCAGGGTGAAATTGTTGAAGTTCAGGTTATGAAAAACTCTCACCTTGTTGGAGTTAAATTCAAGCATATCAGACCTGCAAACTGGAGTGTCGCTCTTATATATAAGGACGGCAAACCTACCATTCCAAATTCAAATACGCGTATTAAAATTGGAGATAGGCTTATTATTGTGGGAGAACCACAAGTTGTTAAAGGTGTTATTGACACACTTTCTAAGGGTGAGCCCAATTTTCCTCTTCAATTCGGACCAAACATTGCGGTTGTGTGTACAAGCAGTAATCCGGCTATCATTGATGAATCGATCTATTTCCTGAAAAACACTATGGCAAAGAAGCTTAAGCTGTTTCCTGTGGTTGGGCAAATAGTTAAAAAATCTGGCAGAAAAAAATAAAAAGTGAAGAGATAGAATTTACAACAGGCGAAAAAAGTCGCAGATTGCAAAGAAGTCGCAGATTTTCAGGAAGGAATGATTATTATTCCCAAAAAAAACAGGTTTGTTTTCAAGCATGTTTTACAGACATTTCTTCAAAAAATGCAATATCTCCCGTGCTTTTTTTTCAAATGGAAAAAATAAATACGACAAAGTGATAATAAGTCTAAATAACGAAACCCCAGTTTTTTTTACTTTAGAGACGGGTGTTGAAGTTGCTAAACTACTAAGCCTGCCTTTTACTATTTTATATGTTGTAAAACCGTATGATATGCATATGCAGCAAGACATTGAATACTTAAACTTTAGAAAAAAATATAGTCACAGATTTTGAACTTTCAGAAGGAGTTACTCTGGATTTTTTTACTCATTGAAGGGAATCCTGTTATTGAGACAGTAAAAAAAATTAAACTCTGTGAATAATGAGGAATTACTGCTAATTACAACTTTTGACCCAAAAGATAGCATAAGTTTTTTTTAACCCGAATGTGCCTTATCTGTTAGCCAAAAAGTTGCAATCAAGTATTCTGGCTATACCAGTGGAAGATACCCATGCATAGTTCTGAAGCACTTTTACTTTTGATGCTTTGTTTGGGTGCATACATGGCTCCTGCTGTTTCTAAAAAAAATCATGCTGCCACCATCGGTGGGAGAGATTTTCTTCGGCATACTTATCGCACCTTTTTTTTCACTCAGTTTCACACGGATCTAATATTGTAAACTTTTTTGGCAGAGCTTGGCTTTCTTATCCTAATGTATCTAGCAGGATTGGAAATCGATTTTGAAATTATTCGTAAAATGAAAAAAAAGAGTTCTTGGAAGCTATTTTGCGTCCATTTTAATGATTGCCGTTCTCTCTTTCGGAATAGTCTTTTTTTACCGGTGACAAACCACTTATGGCAGTGGCGTATATGACCGTTGCTATCGGACTCCTTTTTCCTGTCCTGCATGATCTGCATCTTCTTGAGAAACCTGAAGGTCAGTCACTACTTGTTCTGGGTGGGATCGGAGAGATATCCAGTCTTGCCGGGCTTACAATAGTTTCGTTGTATTACCAGTACGGCATTAGCACAAAGGCACTGCTAAATTTTTTCAGGACTTATTCTGTTTATCGTAGCAATATTATTTATCACTACCCTTTTTTCGTCTTGCTGTGTGGTGGTTTCCAAATATGTCGCGAGGACTTACAACCACAGGTACAGCTTCTGAAATTGGCATAAGGGCAAACTTTGTTATAATGTTTGTTTTTTGTAACCGGTGCAGTTTATATGGGGATTGAGGCAATTATTGGTGCTTTTATCGGCGGTATGATCTTTTCTCTCCTTTTTTTTAAAAGCAAAGAGGACATACAGGATATTTTCAGTGGGGTTGGGAATGGCTTTCTTATTCCAATTTTTTTTTATAAACGTCGGGCTTAATTTTAAAGTGAATTATCTATTTGATGTCAATGTGCTAATCGGTGCTATTATATTCTCGGTTGTGCTTCTTATAATACGTTATATTTCAATGGTGCATTTTCTGTTTACGGGTATCAGCCTGAAAATATTTCTGATAGCACCTATCGCCATGTCGTTTCCGCTCACTTTGATGGTTACGGTTGCAATGTTCGGTCGCAGCTATAACATATTGACTGAAAAAAAAGAGTCTGCAGTCCTTATAATAACTGCATTGCTGACAGCTGTTGCATATCCTATTTTGACAAAATGGATGGCTAGAAAACTGTTCACTTGAAAACCCATAATATTATTCAGTATATTATGCTGACAATAAGTTACAGTGATTCGGTACTGATTATTAATCACGAAAAAAGCCCGTAACATCTTAACAATATTACGGGCTTTATTTTCATAATTAATTGGTTATCTAATTAAGACAACTAGACCAATAGTTACAGTAAGTTACTAGGCTTTCTGTACTTTACCGGCTTTCATGCATTTTGTGCAAACTTTCTTGCGGACAACTTCACCTGACTCTACAACTCTAATTCTATGTACATTAGGATAGAAAACCCTTCTGTTTACATTATGAGCGTGGCTGATCTGGTGGCCGAACATTGGGCCTTTACCGCAGATTTCACATCTTTTAGCCATCGTACCTACCTCCTTGATTTCAAGAGCTTAAAATGCTAGCATAAATCCCAATTTTAAATCAAGCACTTTTTTTTAAAAAGATATAAGCTTGATAAATAAGGATAAATGTCCATTTTAGGAGAAATTATGACAGACAACACAAAGGTCAGGCTCGAGCTCAACTTCGAGGACGACCTATATTTGTTCTCGGATAGTATCAGAACTCAAACAGAAAAGATACAAAAAAAATACGGTCATGGCGGCGAATATGAAGGGTATGAAAAAAAACTGACAGGGAAGGATTTCTTCGGCAATGATAAACCGTTCAATATAGAGATAGGTATCGGAAACGGCGAATTCTCTGCTGAATACGCAAAAAAAAGACCCTGAAAGCAATTTTCTGGGTTTTGAGGTGATGAAAAAAAAGATATTCAGAAAAGCGATAATAAAAGGGCGGCAGGTGGAATCCGACAACCTTCGGCTTATACATTTTGACGCTACTTTCTTCGTCTCAATTCTGGAGGACGGATGTGTGGATAATTTTTACGTCAACTTCCCTGATCCGTGGCCAAAGAAACGACATAAAAAAAACGCAGAATCCTGAAAACGAAATTTATAGAGCTTCTGGTCAGAAAACTTCGCCCGGGAGGGACTCTCTGCATAGCCACGGACCAGATAGATTATGCTGAGGAGATTGTGGAAAACCTGAAACCTGTTGCGGCACTTAAGAGTGTGTACAATACTATATATATACAAGAGCTGGACGACTATATACCGACCAAGTATTATAGAAAATTCGTTCCTGAGCTTGGAGTTCATTTTTTCAGACTGAAAAAGATTACGGAGTAAATATGCGTGGTATTTTTTATCCTGCTGCTGATTCTCACAGCTTTAACATCACACGGCAAAGAGATATTCGCTGTTCAGATTGACGGCGTTATAACAGGGTATACCGAAAAAATACATACAGAAATCACTGGATACTGCTGCTCAGTCCGACGGGGTGCTGCTCATAAGGCTGGACACTCCGGGAGGCATACTTGAATCCACCAGAGGGATAGTCCAGACCATACTTGAGAGTGAAACCCCTGTGATAACGTTCGTCGCTCCGCAAGGGTCGAGAGCAGGATCGGCAGGAACATTCATTGTCCTCGCCTCTCACTATGCAGGCATGGCAGAGGGGACAAATATAGGTGCGGCTCACCCCGTCAATATAACTGGCAAAGACCTCGAAGGCACATGGCGAAAAAGGTGGAGAACGACACTGTAGCCTTCATTAAATCCATAGCTGAGAAGCGTGCCAGAAACGTGACCGCCGCCGAAGAGACGGTAACCCTCTCTAAAAGTTACACGGCACAGGAAGCACACACGCTCGGCATAATAGATGCTGTCGCAAACAGTGATCGTGAGATAGTGGACAAGGCATCAGAGAAGCTCGGTTTTAAGGCAGGCAACATTACATACTTAAAGGCAACCCCCATACAGAAAGTAGCCTTCTTCCTGAGCGATCCGAATGTGTTGGTGTTATTGCTTTTCATAGGCATACTTGCCATCGTCCTTGAGTTCAAGATGCCCGGGACTTTTGTATTTGCTGTTCTGGGTATATCGGCAATACTTATGTTTCTGATGGGTATTAATATCATCCCTATCAATTCGCTGGCACTTCTATTAGTTGTGGCAGGTCTCGGACTCCTGGGTGCAGAGATATTTATACCCAGCTTCGGACTACTCACAATATCTGCAATAGCGTGTCTGGGGGCAGGTCTATACCTCCTGTTCTCCACAGAGGGGAACATGGGTATAGGAGTATCACTCTGGCTTATCAGTGTCCTCATAGGCTTTGTGATGGCTATTGCTATCCTTATCGGCAGACTTGTTTTCAGAGATTTTAAATCCAAGCCAAAAAACAGGGAAAGATGCCCTAAAGGGTGAAGTGGGGAGAGTCGTTGACTGGAAAGGATATAAAGGACGGGTTTTTTGTTCATGGTGAGCTTTGGGGTGCAGAGTCCGAAGAAGTTCTTGAAAAAGATGATAAAGTAACTATTCTGGAAGTGAACGGAATGAAACTGACAGTGGAGAAAGAACGTGTCTGAAAAAATGAAAGAGATGATGGAGTTCCCCGTTATATACACATTCAAGGCGATGGGGATTAACGACAGAAAGTTTGTCAATGACGTAAAAAAGTGTTTTCGACTCTAAAAAAGGTCGATTCATTCATAGAGAAACCAAGCAGCAAAGGCAGTTATATATCAGTATCGGTAACCACAGAAGTATCCGACTATGACGAGCTTCAGGATATCTATACCTCTATCAAAAAAAGTAAACGGTTTGAAATACCACCTTTAATAAAACCTATCATTTAAAACAATTTAGCCTTTATTTTTTTATATTGCACATTACACTTTTTTTTAAATATAATTAAATTTAAAACAGTATTATACATATGTGCGAGGTTAAAATGTTTAAATCTATATACACGAGCCTAGAGAAAAAACTTTTTTCAACACACTCAGCAAGAAGCTATTCGGAAACCTTCTTTTTATTGCAGCCCTTCAGTTCGCCGCTATCATATCCTTTGGTCTTACAAAAGGCGAAATCACAGCCGCCCTCAATGCTCTCCCTGTGGAAAGAGCCGCCATAGACAATATAATAAACCTTTGCAGTGACAGGTTTATTGTCCCGCTCGTCCTTATGGGTATTACATTTGCAATGCTGTTTTTTTTATGATGTTCTTCTTCACTATATTAATCGTACGACCGATAAAAAAAGATCGCAGCCGTCTTCGCAGAGATAGGTGCAGGCGGAAGCGACCTATCCAAAAACATGCCTCTGTTAACACATGACGAAATGAGAGACCTCTCCCATAATTATAACCTCTTTATGGAAAAGCTGCGGAAAATCCTCCTAAAGGTTAGACTGCTCAGCGTAAACATAGGGGTCGAGTCAGCTCAGGTCGTTCTGAGCGTAAAGAAAGCATCGGAAGAGGTCAACAAACAGGGCGAGCTGTCCAGAGATATCTATGAGGCCAGCTCAAGAACTAACGAAACAATCGAAAGCATCAGGTCGAACTCCGTATCCATAAGTGATGCCGCTAACCAGAACCTTATAAGTGCCCAGAAGTCGAAAGATGAAATGTCCGCACTCACTGGGAATATGGATTCCATCAGTAATATGCTGGAAGATTTTCAGGGGACAGTATCCGACCTGACAAAAAAACTCTGAAAATATCAGAGATATAGTATCACTCATTGAAGACATATCAGACCAGACCAACCTTCTTGCACTAAATGCTGCCATCGAAGCGGCTAGAGCAGGAGAGGCGGGGAGAGGATTCGCCGTTGTCGCAGAGAAGTAAGAAAGCTTGCGGAGCGTGTCAAATCTGCAACCGAAGAGATATCAGGCAACATCAACGAGATGATCGGACAGGTCAAGCATACGGAAGAGCAGACAGGACGGATAGACCTCTTCATCAGAGAGACAAGAGATGTCGTGGACAACACCGCAGAGAGCTTTGAAAATATGGTTCGTGATTTCGAGGAGACAGGCAGAGGGGTCAACGAGATCACTGTGTCACTCGACGATTTCACCAGCATAAACTCTGAGATTTTCGAAAATGTAAATATGATCAATACTCTGGCCACACAGGTGACCGGAAAGATGGAAGAATCGAATAATAACACGACAAGCCTGAATCAGAGGATTGAGGACATACAGGACAATGTCACCAGATTCAAGATAGGTATGGGATACATGGAGAGCATTCTGGAGGCCGCCATGGCGACCAAAGGTGAGTACGAGCAAGTCCTGTCGGATCTTGCTAATCAGGGGGTTGATATCTTCGATAAAAACTACAGAGATATACCGAATACCAATCCTCAGAAGTTCTCCACTAAATACGACTCAAAGGTCGAGGCGAAATTTCAGGACATATCAGAAAAAACTGCTGAACTCCGTCAAAGGGTGTATATTTACCCTCGGTGTCGATATAAACGGATATGCACCTACACACAACAAAAAAGATAGCTCAGAAGCCTACCGGAAATCCTGAAATCGACATGGCTAAAAGCAGAGACAAGCGTATATTCAATGATCCTGCAGGTCTCAGGGCGGCTCAGAACAAAATGCCGTTCCTCATGCAGACATACGCAAGGGACACAGGCGAGATTCTTAATGATTTAAGCATCCCTATATCAGTGAATGGCAAGCATTGGGGAGCACTCAGAGTAGGTTTTGACCCAAGGGTTCTTCTCAGCGAGGGTGGAAAACTAACGAAATAGATTATAAGAACAGAACGATAATAAGCAGAAGGATTAGAGCACCTATCACGTTCATAAGCAACGTGATTGCCTGATCCTTCTCGAAACGGTTAAAGACGGTGTTCTTCTCTTTGAATTCATTTTTTGATACGTGTAATCTCTTCCTGCTGCTTAGTTCTGTCAACAAAGAGGCTTTTCATAAACGGAGCAATCTCAAGCTCGCTAACAGTATCCTTCTTAACTGCCAGTTTCAGCATCTCTGCCCTTTCGATATTCAGTATCCCTTTGTTGTTATCCTCTCCGTCAAACCTGAACCAGAACCCGAACTTCTCCAGAAAAGCAAAAAAATGCTCCCCTGTCGACATCCTCATCTTCCTGAGAAAAAGAGAACTGCACAGGCTCGACTTCATAGTCAGGATACTGCTCTTTAAGTATCGTGGCTATCTCGTTCAACGCATAGGTGCTCAGACCGTAGCCTCTGTAGTTTTTTGGAAATTTTATATCTGTTAAGGTGCGGAAATCTGATTACTTTGGAGATAATATCAATATTACAGGTCAGCTTATTCTCTTTTTTTTAAACATATTTGTCTGGGCGGCAGGCCCTGAGGAGACGAAATCATCAAGGACAGGGTCGCCTTCGGGTGTGTTTTTTTAACTATTGGAGAGATTATTGATGTGATAGTGACTTCTGACTTAGTACGGATGATATCCAGCTCATAAAGGACGTACGCCATGGTAACAGATCTAGTGTCCGTCACTTTGCCGGTAATCTTAAGTAACCTAATATCCTTAGATTTCTCTCTAGCCATAAGCCACCGCTTTATTTAAATATTTTTTATCAGTCTACCACTTAAAAAGCTCTTTTCAAACTCTATGTGTATCAGCATATTTCTGGCATCTTCATTTTTTTTCATAACATTCGGAATAATGGACGAAAACGAATTTAACTGCTGCATCAGCAACATCTGAGGAAGTCTGGTATTGCTTGTGCCCGATTCCATCATTTCAGAAACGAAGCTTTTCAGCACAGCCATAAATATCTGAACAGTCTCCTTAGACTCCTCCTCCATTTTTGCAAGATAATGCTTATCCAGAAACTGTTTTTTTTATCCCCTGTGAGAGGTTGAGCTTCTTTGTGTGGCTCATGAACTGGCGTCTGGATTTCCCTGTGGTCATACAGAGTATGTAATTGTAGTAACAGATAAAAAACTGGATACGATGATCCTCAAGCGGGTCGAGTTCTTTGTCGATTATATTGTCGGAATTGACGGCGACATCGATAGACATAACGGCAAGGTCAACGGACTTAGAATACAGCTTTTTTAGTAAACTCAGTGAGAGAAAGGTCAAACTCTCCGTCAATAATCTGCTCTGCGGTAAATTCCCAATCCATTTATGAACTCCTCTATGTCTATGAGTATATAATATACTCCAGTTTGAATATTTTACACAAGTAATTTACAAGCAGATTATAATATCGGCATCAAGTAAGGAAAAAATTTACCTCTAATTATCGGCATGTTTTTTTGCGATAGTATATATAGGAGATAAAAATCTCAGCACTTCTGCAAAGTCTCATCCGTTTGGAAAATCGAGATACTCGCAGGAGAGGTTTATAAAAAGGGACTCCCCTTTTTTTTCCGTTAAAACGGCGTGGCAATAGCTTTTCCAAAGCGTAATTACCTGTATAGTTAAATGTTCAGAATACCCAACAATACAGGTGTCACCTTGAGGTTATAATCATGTTAGGACTTGAGATTTTTAACAAATGGATAGAGAATAAAAATGATGATCCTGATATTTTGGAAATATTATTTGTTGAGGGCAATGTAACGATGAAAGAGAAAGTTAAGAATTTCGGCGACTATATGGACGTAAACACCAGAATAGCAGTCAGTGTGAAAAGGTCTGACTACCCTGGCGTATACGACTCCAGAGTGGAGGATATAGAGAAAAAATACATCTTGATTTCACACCCCACAGACGGAGGTGTCCCCATCCCTATGCTGCCTGGTTCAAAGCTTACTGTTGAATACGTCAGCAACGACGGCAGGTTTAAGTTCGACTCATCAGTTATCGACAGACACACCGAAGGGAGTCTCAGCTTTATAAAGATCAATATCCCCGAAACAGTATCCAGAAATCAGCTCAGAGAATTCTTCAGGGTCTCGACAAACCTAAAAGGTCTCGTAAAGATATTCTACGCAAAAGTTCCCGACAAAAACATGAAGATCCCTCACAAAAAAGTACCGTGCAAGGTTGTAGACCTCTCGGGCGGCGGCGGCAAGCTCATAACTGAAGCCCCTTTCGAAAGCGGTCAGGTATTCGGTCTTGATATGTCGGAGGAGATCGAGGGTGAAGGCGTAGCAGATATCAGATGCACATGCATCCGCTCAAAAAAAAGGATTCAGGAGAAGAGTGAAGTCAGCTTTAAGTTTAACTTTACGAAGGATTCCGAAAGGAACGACATAATCAAATACGTATTCAAAAGACAGATAGAGCTTAAACAGCTGCTCGGTTAATCAGGAAAAACTACGTCAGGGTTCTGCTTCTTAACCTTATAACGCACAAGAACCGAAAGAGCCTTTGCCGCCTTGATAAGGTGCAGTTCGTCCTCTTTCAGCCATTTAGTGACCAGCCCGTGAGCAAGCTCAGTCCCTTCCATTTCGGGTTCTTCTATTAAGGTGTCGGCATCTATCTCCACCGCAAACACGTTCACTTCCTCGTTCGTCATGCCCACACCGCTGTATATAACACCGAGATCGATCAAATCATCCTGCGAAATCTTTATCCCTGTCTCCTCGTGAACCTCTCTGACAGCGGCCTCTGCAGGGGTCTCACCTATATCTATCAGCCCGGCAGGCATTTCAAGAACCCTGCACCCCACAGGCGGACGATACTGCTCCACCATAAGGTATTCCTCTCTGCCTGTATGATATACCAAAACGATTGCAGCACCACCGCTATTCACCCTTCTGACATACTCCCAACCTTCCTCGGTTGTTACCAGCTCAAGAAATTTTCCCATAATTTTTAACCTTTTTTTTAATTACATTACTTAATATATAAATATTTTATATTTACTAACTCAATATTTTTTTAAGAATATTTTTAATTAAATTTTGCCCAGACAGGTGCGTGATCAGACGGCTTTTCCATACCTCTGATTTCATAATCTATCCCGACATCAGTACATCTATCGGCCATCCCCGATGTAGCCATTATAAGGTCGATTCTGAGACCGCTTTTCGGCTCTGCTTCAAACCCTTTGCTCCTATAGTCGAACCAGCTCATCTGCTCACTGCATTCAGGGCGGAGCTTTCTATACATCTCCTCAAGCCCCCCAGTCAGAGACTGACTGCAGCCATTCACGCTCCTCAGGCAGAAAGCTTGTCTTCCCCTGTTTCAGCCAACGCTTTACGCTGTCTGGCTTGATACCTACATCGAATTCGGTCGGGGCAACGTTCATATCCCCTACTAGCACAATGTTGTCAGAGTTATTAAATGAAGTGTTTAAATAATTCAGTAGATCGGCATAGAACTTCTCTTTAGCAGGAAACTTAACAGGGTGTTCCCTGCTCTCCCCCTGAGGAAAATAACCGTTCATAAATTTCAAATCACCGAAATCACACATTATAAAACGTCTCTGTGCTTCTGCATCATCCGTCGGAAAGCCCTTCTGAACAGAAATCGGCTTCTGTTTTGACATTACGGCAACGCCGTAGTGCGTCTTCTGACCAAAGAACTCCACATGGTATCCAAGCCTTTCTATCTCCTCCACAGGGAACTCTTCGTCCCTGACCTTTATCTCCTGCAGTCCGATAATGTCGGGTGAATGCTTCTCTATAAGTCTCTCAAGCTGGTGCTGTCTGGTTCTTATGCTGTTTACATTAAATGTAACTATTTTCATTTCATCTCCATATCGTAAAATCTCTTGATCTTTAGTTTTGACGTATCGATCCCCTTCAGGATAGATACTATCTTCTCAGCAGTCTTACCGTCGCCGTAAGGTGATTCCAGATTGGCTAACGAAGACTGAAAATCTGCGGATAACAGTCTTGTCACTGCCGGAGAAATCTCCTTTGAGGATACTCCGCAGTCTATGACATTTGCTCCGCGAACACGCCCCATCTGCCTTATGCCTATATTAACAGCCCCTTTTTTTACAAACAGCGGCTTCGATAATAGCACTGGAAGAGTTCCCCACCATGCCGTCACACTGATTAAGCACGGACAGATATCTTCTGTGTCCAAATGATTTTGTCACATATGCCCTGTCGGAATTTGCCTGCACAAACTCTTCAATGAGACTGTTGATCTCGCTCCCCCCCCGTGTCTGCATTTGAATAAGTGAATATAAGGTATGCATCGGTGGCCGAAAGTGCCTTGAGCAGCTCCACAAACTGCTCTCTCGGAGACTTCTCATCCAGTATAACAGGATGGTATGTAATCAGAAGGTTAATCTTTCTGAATCTGAGACCCAAATCAGCCTCAAGCTCATCTTTAGTCATAAGCTCCACGGCAAGGGTCGCATCCACGGCAGGCGAGCCTGTATTAAATACTGTCGGGTTGTTCGCCCATCTGGATAACCCTGTTTCTGTACTCATCTGCGGCGGTTAAATGTATGTGTGACATCTTTGTGATGCAATGCCTGAACTGATCATCCATGACACCTTCGGTGAGTTCTCCACCATGTATGTGTGCCACGGGGATACCATGTACGCACGCCGCCGAAACAGCACCGAATATTTCAAACCTGTCACCGAGTACGAGGAGAATATCAGGTCTGCTGACGGCAAAAAATGTCAGCAAAACCCATCATGGCAAGTGCTGTGGATCTTGATACACCTCTGGCTGTATCGTCCTGCAAAAAAGATATCCACCTGCTTTGCTATTTCGAAACCTGCTTCGGTTATCTCTGTTATCGTCCTGCCGAATCTCCCTTCGATATGCATTCCTGTGGCATATAATTGAAGATTTAGCTGTTCATCATCTTTGATGCACTGCAGGACATGTTTCAAAAGTCCGAATTCTGCCCTTGAGCCTGTCACCACTGCTATATTTCTTTTATCAGACATTGTATATATCCGTTTTATACCCTTTCAGTCCACGTTCTCTAAACCAGTTTATGGTATCCTGCAGACCGTCAGAGAGCTGTTTCTCCGCCTTAAAGCCTGTTAATGCCGTGAGTTTACCGCTGTCGCCCATCAGCCGCATAACTTCTGATTTATCAGGTCTTAACCTGTCTTCATCTGTTATGATCTCTGCGGATGGATTTATTATCTTTATTATATTGTCAGCCAGCTCGCCTATGGATATCTCAGCACCCGTGGCGATATTAATCTCTTCGCCTATCGCCTCGTCGCATTCGGCTATTTTACAAAATGCCTCCGCCGTATCACCGACATAAACCATGTCCCTCTTTGGCTGAGAGCACCAAGCTTTATTACGTCTTTGCCGTCCAGAAGCTGAGTTATTATTGTCGGGATAACCGCTCTTGCCGACTGCCTCGGACCGTATGTATTGAATGGTCTGACGATAGTAACAGGCATATCAAAACTTCTATAGAAGGATTCCGCCATATGATCTGCACCTATCTTGGTAGCGGAATATGGTGATTGCCCCTGTTTCGGATGCTTCTCATCTATCGGAGCATAGATAGCTGTGCCGTAAACCTCGGATGTTGACGTCACCAGCACCCTCTCCACGGACTCGTCACGTGCCGCCTGCAATATATTCAACGTACCCTTGATGTTTGTATCCACATAAGAATCAGGAGAGTGATAGCTGTAGGGGATGCCTATCAGAGCGGCTAAATGAAAAACGACATCGATACCTTTCATGGCTGTACGAACTCCGTTAGGGTCACGCACATCACCCATGAATATGTCTATGTTATTAAGCTTCTCTTTTGGCAGATCCTCGAGCCAGCCGTATGAACCGAATGAATTATAATAAACGAAAGCCCTCAGTTCACAGCCTTCATCAAGAAGACGCTCAGCCAGATGACTGCCTATAAAACCACACGCACCCGTGAGCAGTACTCTTTTCCCTTTCAGCTTCATATGTCACTTCCATTATTCTTTCTATAAGAGTTTATAACAAAAAAAGGGGGGCTCTCAAGCCCCAGATGTTTAAATGGTCTATTAAAGTGTACTTACAAGCCTTGTCATTCTGAATGAACAAAGTAAATGAAGAATCTGATGCAATTAAATAATCAACGGGATAAGATCCTTCGGCAAAAGCCTCAGGATGACAGCAAAACAGAACCATGCTTAAAAGCCTTGTCATTCTGAATGAACAAAGTGAATGAAGAATCTGATGCGATTAAATAATCCAAGGGATAAGATCCTTCGGCAAAAGCCTCAGGATGACGACAAAACAGAACCTCACTTAAAAGTCTTGTCATTCTGAATGAACAAAGTGAATGAAGAATCTGATGCGACTAAATAATCAACGGGATAAGATCCTTCAGCAAAAGCCTAAGGATGACGGCAAAACAGAACCACACTTACAAGCCTTGTCATTCTGAATGAATAAAGTGAATGAAGAATCTAATACGATTAAATTATCGACTGGATAAGATCCTTCGGCAAAAGCCTCAGGATGACAGCAAAACAGAACATGCCATATTATCAGCAAAAAAAAGGGGGGGGCTCTCAAGCCCCCCTTTTCGGTTATCTATAATTTTCTGTCAAATTTTAACAGACTCTGTTTTGCGTACGATTGTTACTCGTCCCGCCTCGAATTTAACTTCAACAGAGCCGTAGAAACTTGTCTGGAACATGTCCTTCAGCATATTCTGAAGCTGCTCCATCTGGGATTTATTGTTGTCTTTCTTTTGAACACTCATAGCAGCCATTGTACTACCTCCCTTATTTTTCTACATCCGCTCATCATATTACTGAAGTAGCTGTAAAGCCATTTGCGGAATCTGGTTAGCCTGTGCAAGCATTGATATACCAGCCTGTGAAAGCATCTGATATCTGGTAAATGTCGCCATCTCTGCAGCCATATCCAGATCACGAATCCTTGACTCAGAAGCAGTCATATTCTCGGTTGCTGTATCAAGGTTTACTATTGTGTGCTCAAGTCTGTTGATCTGTGCACCAATTGTAGCTCTGATACTTACAACCTTATCGACTGCGGCATCAATGTCAGGGATCGCTTTCTGAGCAAGTTTCTGTGACACGAGTGTCACGTCGTCCAGCCCAAGACCTGTAACGTCAAGCTGAGGGATGCTAACCGCAAGTGTTTGACCTTCGTTCGCACCGATCTGAAGATCAGTCGAGTTGTCAACCACATGGAGGAAATACTCTTCGTTAGCAGCTGCTGCGTTTGTTGTGAAAGATATACTTTCTGTTGTTGAGTCCCAAGTCTCGTCAAGTCCGGCTCTGGAATCCAGAACAAGCTCGACACCACCTATGATACCGAATACTCTGTCATTACCTGTCTCATCCGTTCCGATGAGATCGCCTGTGTGTGCATCATAGATTTCGACTTTTGTTGTATTGTTTGTAGATGCCTGAATCTCGTTCAGTGAGAGTCCGTCTATCAGTCTCTGGTCACCTGAGAAAGCCAGCTCACCCTGCTCGCCTGTAAGGGCAGACTGAATGATAAATGTACCTTTCACAGCCTTTGGACCGTCTGATGAAGGGACTGAAACATAATCAACCAAGTGGCCGTTTACGTTGTTATCATCTGAACCCATCTTAAGATCATCGACTAGCGCAGCTGTCATCTTCTCTTCAACATCTGCTATTGTATCATCACCTTCGAGGTAGATAGTAGCACTTGTGCCGTTACCCCAGAGAGTGAGTTCCTGCTTGTTTTCGAAGAGTGAGTTACCATCCGCATCAACAAAAAACTGCAAGGTCTTTGAGTTTTGTTGTTGTTGCAGCAGCTTCACCGGCTCCGGTTATCTGTACTTCAAATCCGTCTAAATCAAGATTTGTTGTTCCGGTAGCTGAATCTATAGGGTTTGTATTCTCTCTAAAGTTAAATGTCAGACTACCTACATCAACGTTACCAGTCTTCTGGTTGATCGCTGCGTGGTAAATATCTACACTGTGAGTGTCGATAAAGTTGTCGCCATTATCTTTAAAGGTTAGTGTTTCCGTACTGGTATTACTGGCGTCAAAATTAATGACCGGTCCAGTCTGACCTGTAGGTCCACCCGAAATCTGAATAGAACCACCGCCTGAAGAGGCAGCGAAGTCTATAGATGCAGGTGATATGTTCATAAGGATTTTATCGCCGTCCTGAATAGCACCTGTTGAGAAATCGATCTCCATATCAAAGCTGATCGCCTCGCCTGCTGTGTTTTGCAGACTGAAATCCGTTGTTGAAGTTGCAGAGAAGACACCTATACCAGTGTCATCATTGAAAGTTATAGTTCCCCACTCGCCTACTTCACCTGTTTTTTGCATCGATAAATCTGGCATTTGCACTGATTGTTGCACCTGCACTGGCATTAGCAGAATCGAAATCCTGGGTGAATTCGATCTCTACGTAACCTGACTGTGAGCCAAGTGAGCCGGAACCGGTTGTAGCACCGTCAACAACAAAAGCTGATCCCGACTGCTGATACATACCTGTAACACCCACAGAAGCGGAAGCAGAAGTATCTGCTATTGTTACAGTATAGTTAGCTGTGCCTGATGTAGCTAATGTTTCTGGATTTGTTACGCTGAATACGTTAGATGTGTTTGTGTTTGTTTCAGTTACGATCTCTGCACCGATAACACCATCTCTCAGCGTCATGATATCTGTTTTGAATATCTGGTTTTCCCCTGCTGATGACTCAAGCTTGATCTTATAGTTGCCTTCGTCCACGTTCTCGCGGATGATAGCCTCTATCTTGTCTGAGCTTGCAGACCAGAGGGCAGTTCCGTCACCATTAAGTAATTTTTTGGTGTTGAACTCTGTCGATGTGGAAATACGGTCGATCTCATCTTTGAGCTGCTCAACTTCCTTCTGGATCTCTACACGGTCGTTTGATGTGTAAGTTCCGTTGGAAGCCTGAACTGCAAGCTCACGTATCCTGCTAAGCATATTACTTACTTCGCCGAGCGCGCCTTCCGCTGTTTGCAACATAGAAATACCGTCCTGAGCGTTCATTGAAGCACGCTGTAAACCGGCAATTTGACCTCTGAGTTTTTTCTGATATTGCTAGACCGGACGCATCGTCTGCGGCATGGTTGATACGAAGCCCTGATGAGAGCCTTTCGATAGACTTGCCAAGTTGGCTTTGGCTTGTGCCTAAATGTCTTTGCGAATTGAGAGACATTACGTTTTGATAGATTCTAATAGCCATCTCTATCCTCCTTGATTCTTTCAATAGAGGTCTGCACATCCTTGTGCAGTTTTAAATTCGGCTAATATTCACTATTTCTTTAGAGTTTTTTTTAATATTTTTTTCAGACTATCCTATAACTCACTAATAAACCAAGTGAAATTTTATTTAAAAAAAATCTCATGATATCATTATAAAAAAGCAAAAAAACATAACAAATAACAGCAGAGAAAGCCCTGCCATATTCGCATATTCCCTTATTTTGATACTAACAGGACGACGGAAAATCGCCTCCATAGTAAAAAAACATCAGGTGTCCGCCATCGAGAACAGGAATTGGGAGCAGGTTAAGGATACCGAGGTTTATGCTGATGATAGCCATGAAACTCAGAAAACTGATAATACCTGTCTCCGCCGAGTCTTTAGCCATCTTCACTATCATAATAGGTCCGCCGAGAGAATCAGCAGGCACGACCTTCTGGAATATCTTCACAACGCCGAGTATCATCAGCTCAGAAATCTTATATGTTTGCTCTACGCCTTTTGCAAATGCCTTAAAAGGATTGAGTTCTCTGACAGTCTCTGTCATCTCACCACGCTGAATACCGATTCGACCAATCTTTATCTCTTCACCGAAGACATTCTTATCAACAACGACTTCAGGGACAACTTCTATATCCAGAATCTGATTATTACGCTCGATCTTAAAGAAGACAGGCTCACCCGGATTTTCACTTATATACAAGGACATCTCATCCCAGTATTTCATCTCTTTACCATTAAGAGCCTTTATGACGTCACCATCCATAAGCCCTGCCGCCTGTGCAGGAGCACCCTCTAAAACACCGCCGACCGAAGCGAGAAAACGAGGTGTACCTATCATAAAGATAAGGGAATAGATAAATATAGCCAATACGAAATTGAAGACAGGACCTGCCAGAACTATGGCAAACCTGTCTTTCAGAGGCTTATGTGCAAACGATCTGTTTTTTCAGGCTCTCATCGACATCAGCGTCGAGTGATTCACCGTACATCTTTACGAAACCGCCGAGGGGTATAGCAGAGAGGACATATTCTGTCTCCCCTTTCTTCCTTGAAAACAGCTTAGGTCCAAAACCTATCGAAAATTTCTCAACAAGAACGCCGCTCCTTTTAGCAAAAAAGAAAATGTCCAAGCTCGTGTATAAAGATCAGAACTCCAAGCAGGAGTATCGCAGAAAGTATTCCCATTATATTTATATCCCTTTATTTACTATTTCATTTGCCGCGATTCTCACGGCCTTATCTATTTCTAAGACAGCCTCGACGCTGTCCGGTTCAGAAAATGTACATACAGAAAGAGTCTCTTTTATAAGCGACCCTATGCCAAGATATGTGATTTTACCTTCGATAAACTTTTCTACAGCGATTTCGTTTGCTGCATTCATTATTATCATAGGACTGCTCATGTCCTTTTTCAAGACATCAATTGCAATGTTCAGGCATTCATATTTTTCAAGTTCAGGTTTTTTAAAGGTCAGTTTTCCGACCTCTGCCATATTAAGAGGTGTCACTCCCGATATGGTTCTCTCAGGATATGCCATAGCATAAGCTATGGGGGGTGCACATATTAGGACTCCCCATCTGGGCAATCATACTGCCGTCCACAAACGTAACATAAGAGTGAACAATAGACTGAGGATGTATGACGACATCAAGCTTTTCAGGAGGTGTGTCGAATAAGAAACGGGCTTCGATAAGCTCCAGCCCTTTATTCATCATGGTGGCACTGTCTATAGTAATCTTGCTCCCCATGCTCCAGTTTGGATGTTTCAAAGCCTCGAGAGGACTCATAAACTCCAGTGCATCAAAGGGAGTGTCCCTGAATGCTCCTCCGCTGGCTGTCAGAACTATCTTGTCCAGAAAATTTTTATCATGCCCGTCAAGAGCCTGAAATATAGCAGAATGCTCCGAATCAACAGGTATCACACGACTCCCTGTCTCTTTCGCCTTATCAAGTATTATACGCCCTGAAGCCACAATAGACTCTTTATTAGCCAGAGCTAAATCTATCCCTCTACATACCGTCTCATATGCAGGAACTATCCCCGCAGCACCGACGGCAGCCAGAAGTATCAGATCCACATCTTCGTTACGGATGAGGTCGGTCAGACCGTCTTCGCCATATATCGCACCATCGAGTTTACCTTCGCCTGTGATGCATATCTTATCAGGCTTAAACTCTTCACGCTGTTCTTTGAGAAGATTGATATTGTTATTACAGCTGAGAAAAACAACTTTGTACTTATCTGGATTTAGGCGGATAACATCGAGAGCCTGTGTTCCGATAGAACCTGTAGAACCGATAATACCGATCCGTTTAAACATAGTTAGACCATCACATATATTACATATAAATAAAGAGCAGGAGCTCCGAACAGAAGGGAATCCACCCTATCAAGGAAACCGCCGTGCCCGGGGATGATAGTACCTGAGTCCTTCACGTCTGCCCGTCTCTTAAACATGGATTCCACAAGATCCCCTATGAGACCTGCAGTTACTACAAGGAATGACGCAAAGCCTGCATGATAGATAGACACATCCATAAGGAAATAACTATAAATGACACCTGCTGCCACACCGCCGATATAAGCGGCGAAAGCACCTTCGACACTCTTTTTCGGGCTTATCTTTTCATACAGCCTGTGTTTGCCGTACCTGCACCCGAAGAAATATGCCGAAGTATCGCTCATCCATATGACAACAACAAGCAGGAATATATAATGTACACCTATCTTGCGGAGCAGGATTATAAACGAGAACATCAAAGGGGCATACAAGACCGTAAGCAGAGTACTGCCTATGGCAATGAATGTCTCCTCCAAAGGCTCTTTGGAAAAGAGCTTAAAGATCATAGCAAGCCCTGCCGTCACGACAAGAGCTGATGAAAAAAAATCCTGACATCCCCTACATATATACTATACGGGAGGAGTATTGAGCCGAAAAAAGCAGGGAAATAAAGGATTTTTTATGCCTGCACTCTCCAGCATATTCATAAACTCTTTGGCAGAAACAAGTATCACCGCAAGAACGGCAATGAAAAACACAATATTATCAAAATATATAATGAGAGCAACGATAGGCGGAATGCCCACCAGTGCAGTTAAAATTCTTTTAGAACGCTCACCCATCATCTTCCGCCAGCTGTTCATCTGTCATGCCGAATCTTCTATCCCTGCGTGAATACTCTGCGAAAGCATCGTCGATGATCTTTTCATTAAAGTCAGGCCAGAGGCAGTCGGTAAAATACAGTTCGCTGTAAGCAGCTCGCCACAGCATAAAGTTGCTTATCCTGATTTCACCGCTCGTTCGTATCATCAAATCGATGTCGGGTATCTCGGAATTATACATAAACTGTCCGAACTCGTCCCTTTCTATCTTGGAAAGATCTATCTCGCCCTGAATAGCAAGCTCCGCCATCTTTTTTAGCGGCATCCACAATCTCACTCCGACCGCCGTAAGAGATAGCAAGATTAAGCACCATCCCATCGCAGTCACTCAGTTCGGAGACGGCATTATCCATAATCTTCGCAGTCTTCTCAGGGAGCAGATGAGTCCTTCCTGATATAACCAGACGGACATTATTGCTCTTAAGCTCGGAAGTCTCTTTCTGCAGGTAATCCTCAAGAAGCCCCATAAGGAAGCTGACCTCTTTTTTTAGGACGCAGCCAGTTCTCCATGGAGAAAGCATATAAGGTCAGATATTTCACCCCTAGCTTTGAAGTATACTTCACTATATCACGGACAACCTCAGCCCCCCCCTTTTTTTTGTGACCCAGAACACGGGGCATCCCCTTGTTCTTAGCCCAGCGGCCGTTTCCGTCCATAATTATTGCTAGATGTTCAGGTATTTTAATATCCGGCACTATATCTCCATTACCTCTTTCTCTTTGTTAGCTGTAACTTCGTCTACTTTCTTGATGTAGTCATTAGTGATATCCTGAATCTGGTCTATGTATTTCTTAGAATCATCTTCAGATATCTCTTTGTCTTTTTTCCAGTTTTTTTGATCTTGTCGTTTGCATCTCTGCGAAGGTTTCTGACAGCGACTTTATTATCTTCCGCCATCTTCTTCACAAGCTTCACTATCTCTTTTCTCCTCTCCTCAGTGAGCTGAGGTACAGGGATACGGATCATCTTACCGTCGTTTGAAGGGTTGAAACCCATGTTTGAGTTCTGGATAGCCTTCTCTATGGCAGGGATTATAGTTGCATCCCATGGTGAGATGGTGATGAGTCTGGGCTCTGGAGCTGAGAGTGTTGCAACACCGTTAAGAGGTGTCGGAGAGCCGTAATAATCGACTGTCACATTGTCGAACATGCTGATTGATGCTCTTCCTGTTCTGACAGATTTAAGCTCCTCTTTGTAGTGAACAATGGTTTTATCCATTCTATCTTTTGTTTCTTTAATAACCGAACTAGGCATGTTACCCCTCCACAGTAGTTCCGATTTTTTTTGCCAAGGACAACATCTTTCATGTTACCTTTGCCAAAGATATCGAAAACAATTATTGGTATTTTATTATCCATACACATGGAAATCGCTGTCGAATCCATAACTTTGAGCCCTTTGTTTATAACATCAAGGTAAGTTATATTATCGAACTTTACAGCGTCTTTATTTTTTAAACGGATCAGATGTATATACCCCGTCAACCTTAGTGGCTTTCAGGATAACCTCTGCATTTATCTCTGTACCGCGAAGTGTCGCGGCTGTATCTGTCGTGAAATAAGGATTACCCGTACCTGCGGCAAAGATAACCACCCTCTCTTTCTCCAGATGACGCATAGCACGTCTTCTTATGAATGGCTCGGCGATCTGTCTCATCTCTATGGCTGTCTGAACTCTTGTCGGGATGCCGACCTTTTCCAGTCCATCCTGAAGAGCAAGAGAGTTCATAACAGTGGCGAGCATACCCATATAATCGGCTGCGACCCTGTCCATATTCTGTGCTGTCCCCTGCATACCACGGAAGATATTCCCGCCGCCGACAACTATACCCACACGGACACCCATGTCGACAATACTCTTTATCTCACTAACAATAAAGCTGGCCGTTTTAAAATCTATACCGTATTCGGAATCTCCCATCAGGCTTCACCGCTGAGTTTCAGCAGTATCGTTTCGTAAACAGGTTTTGCCACCACGCACCTCTAATATATTTAAACCATTATAATTATTACATGAATCTATTCTTATTTCAATTTATAAGCTTAAAGAAACGATCAAACCTGTCATACTTCGGATTGAGAAATCTGAAAGGTTTGAGCGGAAACTTAGCCCATATAGAGTTATACTTAGGCTGCTCAAGAGACCAGTATATAAGGAATGCTTTCCCTTTAATCTTGCTCTCGTCGACAAATCCCCAGAAGCGGCTGTCGTAGCTGTTGTCTCTGTTGTCACCCATCACGAAATACTTCCCTTCAGGCACGGTAAACTCCGAAAAGTTATCCTTTGTGGTCATCTCTTCAGATAAAGACATCTGTCCGTTCGTCAGCTTATAAGGTTCATCGACAGCAACACCGTTTACGTATAAGACCTTATCCACGAGTTTCAGTTTATCACCCGGAATCCCTACGACCCTCTTTATAAAATCTTTATGCGGTTCGAGAGGATACTCGAATATAACGACATCGCCGTTTTCCGGCTCGCTGAAAGTATATGCCATTCTGTTTAAGATGAGGAAATCCCCGATCCTGAGAGTCCCCAGCATAGACTCGGAAGGGATAGTGTAGGTCTGAAGGAATATCCCTTTGATTATCATGGCAATAACAACAGCTACCACCAGAGAATCAAAAAAAACCGTCCTTCTTCTTTTTCCCTTTATCTAAGTCTGCAGTATTTATATCTTCATTCATTATTCATCACCCAATTTCAGCACAGCCATGAAAGCTTCCTGAGGAACTTCCACACTACCAATATTTTTTCATTCTCTTCTTACCGGCTTTCTGCTTCTCCAGAAGTTTCTTCTTTCTGGTGATGTCACCGCCGTAACACTTTGCAGTAACATTCTTCCTGTATGCCTTCACGGTTGTTCTCGCAAGAATCTTATTCCCCACGGCCGCCTGTATAGCGACATCGAACATCTGTCTGTGAATAACATCTTTCAGCTTTACGGTGAGGTCACGCCCTTTAAAAAAACGCCTGATCTTTGTGTATGATAACAGAAAGGGCATCCACCTTCTCTTTGTTAAGGAGTATATCCAGCTTCACAAGGTCGCCTGCCATATATCCCGAAAACTCGTAATCGAAGGAAGCATATCCTCTGGAAACTGACTTAAGCTTATCATAAAAAATCCATGACAACTTCGTTAAGCGGAAGTTTATACTCCAGCATAACCCGTGTCTCGTTGATATATTTCATATTAGTCTGCATACCACGCCTTGAAACAAGGAGCTTCATGACAGGTCCGACAAACTCTTCAGGCAGAATGATAGTGGCCGTGATCACGGGTTCTTCGATCATCTCTATCTCGCCGGGATCAGGCATCTGGGCAGGGTTATCTATCTCGAACTGCTCGCCGTTCTTTTTGGTGATACGGAAGATAACTGTCGGGGCGGTGCTCACAAGATTGAGGTCAAATTCCCTCTCCAGCCTCTCCTGAATAATCTCCATATGCAGCAGTCCGAGGAAACCGCAACGGAATCCAAAACCGAGAGCCATGGATGTCTCAGGTTCATACGTTATAGAGCTGTCGTTAAGTGACAGCTTTTCGAAAGCATCACGTAAATCCTCATAGTCTTTCGAATCGACAGGATACATTCCGCTGAAAACAACGGGGTTGACCTTTTTTTTAAAACCGGGGAACGGTCTTGCTGTCGGTCGTCTTGCAATGGTGATCGTGTCACCGATATTTATTTCACGTATATCTTTTATAGATGCTGTCAGGAAACCAACCTCGCCAGCAATGAGCTTTTCGGTCTTGGTAGGTTTCGGCAGGAAGTAGCCCACAGTATCTACCACCCTTTCGGATTTATTCGACATGAACTGCACTTTATCACCTGCAGAAAGCTCACCGTCAACCATACGAACCAGAACTATAACGCCGAGATACGAGTCGTACCATGAATCGACGATCATAGCCTTCAAAGGGTCTTCGATAGAGCCTGTATGCTCAGGAATCCGCTTAACGATAGCTTCGAGAATCTCTTTAGTCCCCGTACCGTCTTTAGCACTGGCAAGTATAGCATCAGATGCATCAATACCGACGATATCCTCTATCTCAAGCTTTACCTTATCAGGGTCGGCAGACGGAAGATCAATCTTATTAAGTACAGGAATAAGCTCCAGTTCCTGATCCACAGCCATGTACGCATTTGCGATGGTTTGTGCCTCAACCCCCCCCTGAGCTGCATCCACCACAAGCAAAGCCCCTTCGCAAGCGGCGAGACTTCTGGAAACTTCGTAAGTGAAGTCAACATGCCCAGGTGTGTCAATAAGGTTCAGTATATAGTTTTGCCCGTCGTCAGCTTTATATGTCAGACGAATTGTCTGGGCTTTAACCGTTATCCCTCTCTCCCTTTCGATATCCATACTGTCAAGAATCTGTGCTCTCATCTTTCTTTTATCAACCGCACTGGTAAACTCTATCAGCCTGTCGGCGATGGTGGATTTACCGTGATCTATATGTGCAATTATGCTGAAATTTCTTATGTTACTCATATGCCTCTCTGTACTTATACATATCCGCTAAAATTACTATATTTAGAGGGTAAAACACAAGTAATATCTGATATTTTTTTTATACTTATTTACGCCGTGCCTGACGGAGCGGCACAATCTTCTGCCGCTGATAGATTTTTTATTTGACAAGAGTATTGATAGAAAAGAGCGGTTCCATAATAGATACAACGATAAAGCCCACCACAAGTCCAATGAACATAATAAAGATAGGCTCGATCACTGAAACGAATCTGGCGGTGAACTGATCAGTCTTTCGCGAGTAATAGGTATTCACCCTGTCCAGCAGGTCGGCAAGGTTTCCGGACTTCTCCCCCGTTGCCACGGCTGCTATAAACAGTTCAGAAAACAATCCTGACTGAGTTACAGCCTCGGAGAATTTCCGACCGGATCTGACCCCTTCGGTTATCTCTACCAGCCCCTCTTTCACATGAAAATTCCCTATCCCCTCTGCCGTATTATTAAGGGCTTCCACAAGTGGCAGACCTTCACGCAGCTGAAAAGCCAGAACATGAGCTAGTCTCGACGCCGTAACATCCCTGACAATAGCGATTTTATAAAGTTTCCTGTCTACCCATCTGCGGAGATTACCCTTTGCACTGTACGTCTTACGCAAAACAACCGCCAGCAGCAGGACGACAATAAAAAAGGAGAACGCCATAGGACTGGAGAAAATCAGCAGTAAACAGAAGGAGTTTGGTTGAGGCAGGAATATCTGCACCTGCCGACTTGAAAATCCCTTCAAGCTTAGGCACTACGAATGTAAGCATAAAGCCGACAACACCGAACCCCAGCATCATAACGACACTCGGATAGATCATAGCACTTGTAATCTTCTCCCCTGCTTTCCGTTTATCCTCTTCGAATTTTGAAATATCCAGTAAAACAGACGAAAGCCTCCCCACCTTTTCCGATGTGCGTATCAGGTGGATGTATAGCTCCGTATATATTTTCTTGTATGGCATCATGGCTTCAGAGAAACGCATCCCTGAGCTGACCTTCTCTTCCATGTCGAGCAGTGATTTTTTGATTTTGATGTCTTTTGTGGTCTCAGCCGTAACCTTCAGTGCTCGGGTGAGCGGTATACCGCTGGAAAGGAGTATGGAAAGCTGAAAGAAAACATCCGGCAGACTCTTCTTTTTGAAAGAGATCGAATATTTATCAAGCTTACGTCTTTCAGAACCCTGCCTGATATCCGAAACCATTATGCCGTCGGCAGAGAGTTTAGACAGGGCGGCATTTTTTTTGCTTGCCACCTCTATAGAACCTTTGACCCTTTTACCCTCTTTGTCCAGTCCGTCATAATTAAATACAGGCATCAGTCGTTTCCTGAAACAGCTATTATCTCACTCGGTGATGTTTCGCCGCCTGCCACCAGTTTGAAACCGTGGTGTATCAGAGGGCGATAACCGCTTTTAAAAGCCTCTGCCGCAATAGCCGACGCATCGGCACGCTCATTGATCAGCTTTCTAATGCCGTCGGTGACACTCAGCATCTCAAAAACACCCGTTCTGCCTGAAAAGCCTGTATGCATACAGGTCTCACAGCCGACAGGTTCATAATACTCTTCTATCTCCAGCCCGGCATTTTTGAAGAAATCACGAACATATTCTTCAGCCGATACTCTCTTTTTGCACACGGGACAAAGCTTTCTGACCAGCCTCTGCCCCACGACAGATGCCAGAGACGACGAGAGCAGAAAAGGCTCTACATCCATATCAAGGAGTCGTGCGACAGCCGTAGGTGCGTTGTTGGTGTGCAGTGTCGAAAGAACAAGATGTCCCGTGAGAGCCGCCTGAACAGCAGCCTGTGCCGTTTCAACGTCACGTATCTCACCTATGAGGATGATATCGGGATCCTGCCTGAGAAAAGACCTCACAGCACCTGCAAATGTTATATCCACTGTGCGGTTTACCTGCACCTGAGTTATCTTCTCCATGTGGTATTCCACAGGGTCTTCGATTGTCATTATATTCGTATCGTCACTCACCAGCTCCTGAAGAGCGGCATAGAGTGTAGTCGTCTTACCCGAGCCTGTAGGTCCTGTGACGAGAATTATCGTTGGGGCGTTTTATACTCTTTCTGAAATCAGGCAGCAGATTGGATGGAAGTCCTGTTTTCTCCATAGTGACAAGGCTTTTAGATTTTTCCAGTATCCTGAGAACAACCTTCTCCCTGTCACGGACGGGATGGTGGAGACCCTTATATCCACGTCTCTGTTCCCTATTTTTAGGTTGATACGTCCGTCCTGTGCCTTTCTTGTCTCGGCAACATCAAGGTCGGAGATAACTTTCAATCGTGCGACGACAGACTCCTGCAAACTCTTAGGATATTGCCTGATTGTCGTCAGTTTGCCGTCTATGCGGAATCTGACAGCGAACTTCCCCGTGAGCCCTTCGAAATGAATGTCACTCGCACCGCTTTTGGTCGCTTGTATGATTGTCTGATTAACCAGCTTGATGATAGGGGCATCGTCATGGGATGCAGAAAGGATATCGGCAGTGTCTTCGAAATCTTCCAGATCGTCAGAGTATTCGTCGTCTCTGTTCGATTCGAGCATCTCAAGCTCCGACAAAATGGTCTGACGCTCAGAAGCCACATAAGCGACATCAGATATCTGCATAGAGAATGCAAGATGTCTCGCCTTTGAAAGACCGACCTGACCATAATACAGCATAGAGACGCTATCCCCGTCACTCACAGGGACAAAATCCCCACGGTCGGGATATTTCAGATACATTGCGATTAACTTATCAAATTCTATCATTTGAATTCTTTCATTATCTTTGTATCGATCTCCTTTTTGAAATCGACAGATTCTTTCTGTTTTTTTATCGGTTATCTTCTTCGCATCTTCCGCTGTACGGATGATATGTGTAGAGATGAAAACCATCATATTCGTCTTTTCATAAGAGCCTGACTTTGTTTTAAACAGCCAGCCGAGTATAGGTATCCTGGATAATCCCGGGACAGCAGAATTATACTTCTCCGAATCATCCTTTAACAGACCGGATATAACCATTATAGCCCCGTCCTGCAGCTTCACTTTTGTTTTGGTCGATCTTGTGAGTGTCACAGGGGCGGTAACATCCACTGTGGATGATGACACCTTTTTTCACTTCCTGTTCGATCTTAAGCGTCACAGTATCATTGGAGGATATCTGAGGAACAATTTTAAGCTTTACCCCCCACGTCACGATAATCGTATGACTGGACAGGATTATTATTCGAATCATATTTTGTGCTTGTCAGGAAAGGTCTGTTCTCCCCCCACAAAAATCTCAGCCTCTTCGTTGTCGAGGGTGAGTATCTGCGGATTAGAAAGGATATTTATACCGTTGGCAGATTTTACAAAGTTTGCCAGTATATTCAACGTCGGGAACTTGACACCTTCATAGGAGATGATGTTACCGAGTACACCAAGGTTGAAACCGCCTGCAAGAGCACTGAAGTTTGGAGGGTTGCCACTGAGCGTAGGGGATGCAAAGTTGACCATGTTGCTGTTATCATTTACATAGCCTATAGTGCCAGCCTGAGAGCTTCCGCCCCCCGCCTGCCTGCCACTCGACACCGAACTTGTTTCCGCTTTCGAGGGTGGTCTCTATGATGAGTGCCTCAACATAAACCTGCTCTCTGGGTTTATCCAGCTTTTCAATCAGGTTCTCGACCTTTACATACAGGTCAGGATCACCGAATACTATTATAGAGTTAGTGGCCTTATCAAAAGCCACGGATGATTTTGTTTTGATCGCTTTTTTGTTAGATGCGGAATTCTCTGAACCGGTTAGCTTACTCAGTACCTTTTCCACATCTTCCGCATTAGCGTTATTCAGATAAAAGACCTTAGGGGCATTATGACTGCCGGGGCTTGGCGAATCGAGCTGAGCTATGATATATGAAATCTTTTCAAAGTCTCTGTCTTCGCATGCGACAACAAGCATATTAGAATAATCATCAGCTACGATAACCGGTTCGTTTGCAACCAAGAGCTTCTTCTGCATATCATTATACAGTTTAGTAAGCATGGTCTGAACATTATTAGCAGAGGCATGCTCTATCTTGACCAGCCTGATGGTGTAGCCCGATGCTTTCATCTCCAGCTTTTCCATAAGCTTTTTTATCTTGGTTATACGCCCGATACTGTCACGGATTACTATAGCGTTAAGCCCTTTCAGAACCTCTGCGAACCCTGCCTTGGATTTAAGCCTGCCCAGTGCTGTGGTGAGCATCTTTGTGTCGTAGTTTCTGGCACTTAAAACAGTGGTGATGAGAGCGTTTGTATCCCCTGAGCCGTATGAATCCGCCACACTGTTCAGGTCAGACTGACGGACTATCTCGGTATAAGACCCTCTGTTAATAAGATCCAGACCGTTTGCCCGAAGGGTTGAAGCGAAAATCTCCATAATATCGTCAGCATTGATCTCGGATGACGATTCTATGCTTACCTGCCCTTTCAAGTCCTTCTTGTCATAGACGAAGTTTTTTACCTGTGAACTCAGACACGAAGCTGACAAACTCAGACATCTCCATATCTCGGAAATTCACATTCACTTCGGCAAAGGCTATAGATGAAAAAACAATTAAGCACAGCAAAATAACAGATTTAAATAAACTCATCCCTCTATCTCCACATATAAAGTCATTTTCTTCCCTGCCCTCAATATGTCTAAGCTGACAGCACTGAGGTTTTCGGCATTTTTTCAAAGCATCAAAGAAGACCGCAGGCGTTTCGAGCGACTTGCCGTTAAGTCTCATTATAACATCATTCCGCTTAACACCTATCTTTTTAAGTACAGATGTATTGGTCATTCTTCGCACTCTATAGCCTTCAAACTGTCCGTTACGCTCGTAAGGGACGATTAATATAGATTTTATCACGGAATTCACATCTGAGAGTTCTTCGACGACTACTTTTCTGGATATTTTGTATTTCTCTGTTGTCGGAGTAGATGAGCTCATCTTAGTCGGTGAATCTGTCTGACCGCCGCTCTTGTCGGATTTCAGAACCAGACGGTATTTTTCACCGTTTTCCGATATTACAGCGTGAAAATAACCGACATCCTCCAGTATGAGTCCATCCTTCTCCTCATCCAGATTAAGGATGATCTTCTTATCTTTATAGCTGATAACAGCCATAGATTTCTCATCACCGAACAGAACACCCACCAGTTTACCGTCGAAGGCGGAGCTAACAGGTGCAGATGTCATGGATGCAGGTGTCGACTGGATAACCTCTGACGATACTTCGGCGTTGAATATATTCTTTTGTATTATGAGTGATGTATCAGGCAGTTTTAATTTATTACTTTTTTTTATTTGATGCGGTCGCGGGCAGATCGGACGCGACGGATGATGCCTTCATGGATATCCAGCCGGTCGCCGCCCATGCAAGACAGAATGCAAATGCTACAGGATATAAGATATATGTGTATTTATTTATTCCCATGACAAATGATTACCATGAATAGCGATATTGTCAAACTATAAATATGTTAAGGTTATATATGCCATGCAGTATTATTGGATAGATGAGCCGCCCGGATTTGTCATACAAAAACCCGAAAGCGAGTGACGGAAAGAAGACAAGGGCAGAGTGAGGCAGACCCCAAAAAAGGGATATGCACGAGAGCAAAAAACAATGATGTCAGGATGTTAGCTACACTCACTCCTGAGAGGCTTTGGAACGTAATCCCTATCCCCTTCTTACGAACTCTAATCTCTATTGCGTCCTGCATGACACCCCTGAAGAAAAGCTCCTCGGCAATGGGAGCAAATATGACAAAGGTGAATATATCAAAAAATGGCGGCACATTGATCGACCCATGCATAAGGCGATATCCGAACCAGACCAAACCTGCAGTTATAAGTATTCCTAACCAGAAGTTAGCTGAGTGTTTATTCTTTGTCATAACTAAACTATCTATTGTATAAAGCGTTTTTGTCAAATATAATCTTAATAAAATATCATTTCGGAGAGGATAAATTGGCTAATAATAAAGGTTTCACCATCATAGAAATTCTTGTAGTTATTGTTATTTTGGGTATTTTAGGAACACTTCTTGTACCGAAATTCTTAGATAAACCAGACGAAGCCAGAGTTACCAAAGCCGCACTCGACATCAAAGCTATAGAGTCGGCTCTTAAGATATATAAACTCGAAAACGGCGTATACCCCTCCACTGATCAGGGGCTTGAATCTCTCATCACAAAAAACTGAAGTAGAACCCATCCCGAAAAAAAATTTCAAAAAAAAGGGCGGCTATCTTGAGAAAGCGAATATGAAAGACCCGTGGGACAACGATTTCATCTATCGCAGTCCGGGTGAAGACGACAGAGACTATGAGATAATCTCATACGGAGCTGACGGCAAAGAGGGTGGAGAAGACTTCAACGCCGACATCAAAAGCTATCAATAAAAAAATGTGCCTGAAAACCGTTGTTCTGAGTGTTCAGGACAGCCAGCATAACAAAAAACAAAAGAGGGTTTACCCTCATAGAAATACTGATCGTCATGATTATAGCAGGGCTTGGTATGATGACTGTCGCTCCGAGAATAGCCGAGAATACAATCCTGACAGACAGATCGGAAGTCTTTTTTCAACGAAATAATCGATCAGCACCTGAAAACAGCTCTGGAGCTGAATACGCAGGTGTATATCACGGGCTTTAAAGGGTCTGCGAATATACTGCTCCACGACGGCAGCAGAGTTCAGATACCTGCAGGCTATGTCTCCACCGCCAGCCTTAACGGTGAAATAACGACAGGTTCTGAGTATAAGATATTTTTTTTATCCAGACGGAATATTCGACCAGTTCCTCTTAACTTTTTTTTCAGGCGGCGACACACTCGAATCCTTTCCTGCACTTCACAAGGTGGTACACAGATGAGACGCGGCTTCACATTACTTGAGGTTCTCATAGCTATGGTTGTGCTCTCCGTGAGCATGCTGGGTGTCTACAGGCTTTCTGCCATGTCTGTGGAAACCTCGGATTATGCCGTACAGAAGACTATGGTTGTGGAGGCAGGTTATCAGCGTGTTCTGGAGATAATCAACTATCCCGGCAAAGTCTTCAAAGACAGAGGGCGGAATGCTCTCGGCATAAAAGTGAACTTTACGTCCGAGTCGATCCCTACTCTCTTTCCGGGTGTTGACGAGATAAACCTTAAGGCAGAATATGACGGAGTGACGGCAACATATGTCTACTATGAAAAAAGAGTAGCAGAGGCTTCACACTCCTTGAGCTGCTGATCGCACTAACACTTTCGGTGATAATCCTTGGCGGTGTATATACGACATTCGACTCGGTGATAAACACTAAAGTTGCGACCGAAGACAGTTACTACAAAAAAAACAGCCTCCTCCTCTCAGCACGCAGGGTTATCAAGCCCGACATGCTACAGATGTACGACAAGACCCTTGCCATACAGAAAAAATCCCGACAATGACGAGCTTTCATTCATAACCAACAATAGTATAAAGATGGAGAAAGCCTTCCCCGTGAAGGTCAGATATTACGTCGAGGATACCTACCTCATAAGGGAAGAGAAATCCGATGATCATTCCTACGAATGGTCTCTGCAGCTTCTAAAAAAATGTGGACAAGTTCAGTGTGCAGTCTCACAACGGTTATAGATTCTCTGATGATTATGACCCAATGGACACCATAGTGAAAGTATCTTTCGAGGTGAGCGGACACCCTGTTACATTCATAGCAGGAGCAGGACACACCAGCAAAAAGGGTGACTATACGGGTGCAACATGGGAATGAATAACAAAGGCTCTGTCCTTATATTCGTACTTGTTTTTATAGCATTTGCAGCGTCTACGGCCCTGCTTATACACGAGCACAGTACAAAGAGCATGGAGGAAGCCTCAGAGGATTTCTACGAGAATCAGGCTAACATATACTCTATGACAACACTCACGGCAGTCATTGAAACAATAAAGGAAGATGATAACGCATACGATTCACCCAGAGAGGACTGGGCTCTCATCCCCGTGGTGGAAGTTCCATACGGTTACATCTCTGTGGATATAAAGCCCCTTAACTCTAAGATAGCTATCAACGGCATGGCCGATTCCAGCAAGGAACTGGCAGAAAGATACCTTAATGCATGCACACGCATATCTGAAGAGATGGAGACTGACTCTCTCGAATGCGATGTGGTCAAGGACTATATCGATGCAGATACAGAAGTGTCCTACGGCGGTACGGAGGATGTCACCTATGAATGGAACGACGCTGTCTTCCACACAAAAAAATAAACCTCTCAGCACTCTGTATGAACTGCGTATGCTAATGGGCGACAATGAACAGTTCGGCAGGGTAAAGAATTACCTCACCGTCTATTCACCTGAAAAGGCCGTCAATATCAACTTCGCCGATGAACTGACAATCAAGGCATTCATCCCCGAACTGGAGGAGTATGCAGAGCAGATTGTCAACTATACGAAGACCAAAGAGTACAAAGACCCTTCTAATATAAAAGAGGCGGTGGAGATACCTCAGGATATATACCTGAAGATACTCCCTTTTATCGCAGTAAAAAAGCACTTTATTTTACGTCAAGACTGAAGTAACCTTAAACGACAAACCAAGGTATTTCCATGCACTCGTCAAAAAGGACGGGGGGAAGGCCGAGGTTGTTAATTTTCTGGCAGGGATAAATGGACAATACTACTAAACAGATTCTTATCTACGAAGATGAAAAGTTTTTTCTCCCTGACACCTGCAGGCAGGCATATGCTGAGTGCCGAGGAACTGGAGAATATCAGATCCGGTTATGTACTCGTCATCTCAGACACCGAGCTGTTTTATACGTCTATGGAGTTCCCCAATGCCCCTAAGCGTAAACTCAGCTCATTCATATCCAACTACCTCATGGGCAGTTTTCCGCAACAGCTTTGCGAAACCTTCTGTTATTTCAGCAAAGGGGATAAGATACTCATAGGCATCTTCAACAGCTCGTTTGGCGAACAGCTCGCAAAGTATGAAAAAAGTCTTTGCCAAGGCGGCGTATATCACATCTCCGCTGACAAATGTATACAGCAGAAACGACACATTCACATATAATATAAACGGTCTCGATATCTCCGTGAGTGACGGACTGATCACAAACACCGAATCTGCGGACAACCCCATCGAGCCTGACTGGTCACCCTCACCCGACACAAAACTGACTCTCCCATTTATAAAGAGCAAAACCGTGGCACTCGGCGTTTATAAAATACCACTTTTAGTTCTGCTGGCTTGTTATCTGGTCTTCGTTGCAGGAGATTATTTCAGACTGAAGGGGCATAAGGATAAGCTGAACGCAGCAGAAAACACACTGGATGCCATATATAAAAAGGCAGGTGTTGCATCGAATAAAGATCCGTACGGTAAGCTCCTTGCACTGACAGGCGGTGACAACGGCGGACAGAGCTATCAGGTTCTTTTTTTTCTGCTGGAGAGTGTCAGCAGAGCACACAACGAAAATATAACCACCGATATGATAGAGATTAAAGGGGATTCCGTGAGTTTTCAGGGGAGCTCGAGCGACTTCACCTTTCTGGAACAGTTTAAAAAAGAGCCTCTCAAACGAACTGGGGAAGGAAGTGAAGATTGTGGACACCGTAAAAAAAAGGACGGCAGTATAAACTTTACTCTGAGGTTTGACATATGAACAGACAACAGATGACGGCAATAGCTGCTGTTGCAGGTGCAGTCTTTCTGCTTTTTTTACTGGACACATCTGATATTTGTATCAGGAATAAAGAGTGCAGAATCCGACCTCAGAACCATCAATACAAAGATAGAAAAAATCAGCGGCTCTGGCGGCAAAGATAAAAAACAGCAATCGCAACATAGCAACGATGAATAAGGGGCTGCTCTCGTTCCTCCAGACAACAACCGAACAGACAGGTCTCACGGAGAAGGTCGGCAGTATCAAGCCAAAACCTGTCCCGGGGGCTAAAGAGGCGGCGACAATAAGGCTGGACGGACTTAACTATAACGAGCTTATAACATTCCTTAAGTCTATCGAAAGATACCGGAACCTATACACGAACAATGTTAAAATCAGCAAAAGATTTGATAATAATCAGCTTCTTAATCTGGTGATGGATATAATCAAAAAATGAAACATAAGATAATTCTCGGTTTTGTCGCATTTATATTCTCGCTAATACTCTTTATATGGGTGTTTTTTTTCCTTATGACACTGTTGTACGTGTGGGTTTGGAAAAGCTTAAATCGAATGTAAAGCTTAAGCTGAATTACTCGCAGATAGATAGCGGTCCTTTCTCAACCGAACTGGATAAACTTGAAGTGGATGACCTGCCTGTGGGGGATCTGACAGTGAATTATTCGCCGATCTCTCTATTCACAAGGAGCATCTCAGTCACTTCCAAAGGGGCTGTAAACGGCAGTGCCAAGCTTTCTGAGAAACACACTTCATTCGATCTGGACATAAACCCTGCCATCATCAACAGCCTTACGAAAGAGGCGGAGCTAGCGGGTAAACTCACTATAAAAGGTGAAGGTTCGCCATCCGACATGACATTCAGTGCAAATATCAGCTCCGAAAAGATCGGGATCAATACTCCGATAGGCAGGCTCGATTTTACACTTTTGAATGCAGAACTCTATCTGGAAAAGAATAACCTGACGATAAAAAAGACTTACTTCTCAGGATGATATGGCTCTCGACCTGAACGGAACAATCAGCCTGAATTACACCAATCCCGAAACATCCGTTGCAAATATAAACGGGACAGTAAATTTCCTTGGGGTTCAGAAGCAGATCACGTTAAAAGGGCGGCTGAATAATATCCAACCCTCAATCAGATAATTTCTCGAAATAATAATAGATATCATCATCGATCACCCGTTTGAGCATCAATGCTTTATCCGACCTGTTCACTATGTCGGCATAGCTGTATATATCTTTTCCGTCGGGTCTTTTGAGACCGCCGTTTTTAAAATCGAAGCTGTGGTCACACGTTTCAGGCAGTGCATCCGCTTTCTGCTCTCTGCCTGACGCAGTCAGATATTTAATGCTGTTATCAAAATCTTTAAAATAGGCTTTTCCGTCTTTCAGACAGAGTTTTTTCTCCACAGAAGCAAGCACCACAGACTTTTTATAGCTGAGGGTCGTATCTACAAAACTGACCTCCCCATCTTTTACCAGAAAGATAAGCCCGTCCCTTACGACACCCTTTTCAGCTCTGACGGGTGATTCATAAGCGGATTCAATACCAAATATAAATCCGTCACAAAAAAAGCTTTCCGCTGTGTTTCAGAAAGAAACAGCCCTCTTTGGCCTGTGCCTGTCCGTTTTCACCCAGCACCCCTCCGCCATAGTCAGCCGTTAATCTGGTCAGCCTGTTATCACTGTCGTAAACATAAACATCGTCACCTTCAAAATATGTCTGCTGTACATCTATAGAGTCAGGATACATTGCCGTGTATTTTTTGTGTCTTGATATCCATCAATGCTATCTTGCCGTTCTCGTTGGCAAACATGAGGTTATCACCCGAAACACGCCCCATGACGACACTGCCGAGGAAATTTCCGCCGAATATCTTTTTTTTCACACGCCTGCTGTCGAATACTTCGAAACTGTTTCTTGTGAATTCCAACAAATACTTATCGGACAGAGCAAAGCCCTTCCCCCCTTGAATCCAGCTCGTGCAGAATTCCACACTGACCTATGTCGACAATGACAGCAGATTGTGCCCCCCGTCACCAACACCAGTCCGCCCGAGATACTCACGGACAGAAACCTGTCATCTTTCAGCAGGATAGAAGAACAGTCTATTCTATTAGTCTCCAGTTTATCCTTCTTCAAAAGAACTAGCAGACCATTTTCATAATCTAAATCTATAACCTCGTCCGCTATGTGTTTCACGGTTGGTTCTTTCGAGAATTTTATTATTGAGGACAAAGTGATATTTGATTCGGGCATGTGTTTTTTCAAAGACCTGAGGATCATCACCTGACATAAGCCCTTTTTTTTATCTGCATACCCACCATCTTTGACTTTTCAGCTTTTTTCGACAGGCGGTTTTGATGTAGTTGCACAGGCAGTCATTAACATGACCAAAAGCAGAGCATTGCCTATGCGAAGCAGACGCATCAAACGGGCACGTTTCCTCAGCCTAGGGTAAACTTTTGTAATAAGCTCCCTCTTCTCTGCATCAGAAAGTTCTGCCGAATTAATCTGCTTAGAAACCAATGAACCTGACCTCTCTCTCAAGCTTAACTCCAGTCTCTTTTAAGACTGTCTCCTGCACATAGTTTATGAGATTATGTATATCTGACGATGTGGCATTATCTGTGTTTATTATAAAGTTAGCGTGCTTTTCCGCCACCTGAGCACCGCCTATGCGGTATCCTTTCAGTCCACAACCTTCTATCAACGTACCTGCGAAATTCCCTTCGGGTCTTTTAAAAACAGATCCACATGAGGGGTAATCCAAAGGTTGTTTTTTCATTCCGTTTTGCGAGGATTTGTTTTCTGTTTGCAAGGAGCTCTTCGCTGTTCCCCGACTTTAGCCTTAACCTTAGCCCGGTAACTATACCGCTCAGGTTGTCCGCTCTGCGATATCCGAAGCCTGCATCCTCAGCCATAATAAGTCCAAGCTCGCCATCCAGACTGCAAACGTCAACCGATACGGCGACATCTTTAATCTCTGTGCCGAAAGCCCCTGCATTCATGCTGACCGCTCCGCCGACACTGCCGGGGATACCTGACATATTTTCCATACCGCCCAGCCCACGCTTTATACAGCTCATAATGACGCTGTCTAATATCTCGCCGGCCCCTGTATAGACAAATTCTCCGTCAAAATCCGTCTGCCTGTTCAGGCATCCTGTGCTCAGAACCATCCCTTTGACACCTTCGTCCGATATGAGTACATTGCACCCTGTGCCGAGTATCGTTAAAGGCAGGTTATGATTTCTAACATATTGCAGCACTTCCACGAGCTGGTCGTTATATTCAGGACATGCAAAAAAATTCGGCACATCCGCCAGTCTTGTAACTGCAATGATCTTTCAGAGATATATTCTTTTGTATCATTTACTTATCTTCGTACCACTCAGGGCATCGGGGCAAGGACATGTCCTTTCGTTATTAAAATAAACAGGAAGCATGCTGAAAATACTCTTCAGATTTCCAGACGCACGCCCCATCTCTTCAACCACCTCATCGGCAGTCAGTTTTTTATTTGTAGTCCCTGCGGCGTAGTTTGTGATAATGCTGATGTTCGCATAGCAAAGCTCCATCTCGCGAGCCAAAGGTGATTCAGGGAAGGCTGTCATCCCCACAAGGTCTGCACCCATCCTGCTGAATGCCTTTATTTCAGCTCTGGTCTCAAGCCTCGGTCCATTGGTGCATATATAAGTTCCGCACCTCTCGACATCCACATCGGCTGATTCAGCCGCATTCTCTATAACGCCACGCAATCTAGGGCAAAACGGTTCGGTAAAATCTATGTGGCAGATGTTATCCTTATCAAAAAAAAGTCTGCTCTCTGCCTGATGTCATATCGATACCGTCATCAGGGATGACTATGTTACCCGGTTTATACGCTTTATTTATCCCGCCTGTGGCAGTTATCGAAATAACCGAGGTTACACCCAGCTCTTCAAAACCTGCAATATTCGCTCTGTAGTTAACCTTGTGAGGGGGGGGATAGAATGATTCCTGCCGTGCCTGTTGAGGAAATAGAATTCCAAATCCTTATAGGTGTAAACCCTATACTTATCAGATGGTTCACCGAATGGTGTCTTGACAGAGACCTCTTCCATAAACTCGAAGCCTTTAATGTCGTATAGTCCGCTTCCGCCGATAATGCCAAGCTTTCTCATGACTTCTCCATTACTATCTTTCGGTCACACGTTGAGGCTATCTCCTCGTCATGTGTGACAATCATGACTGTGATCCCCTCCTCTTTCATCAGGTCGAACATGGATAAAACCTCTTCGCTGTTCTTCCTGTCGAGCTGCCTGTAGGCTCATCCGCCAGAATCATCTTAGGTCTGTTCATAAGTGCACGTGCAATGGAAGCTCTCTGCTGTTCTCCACCTGAAAGCTCGGTGGGGAAGTGAGTAGCTCTATCCGCCAAGCCGACCTTGGAGAGCAGATCCATAGCCCCCCTTCTCCGCCTCGGCTCTGTTTCTGCCTGCGATAAGGGCAGGCATCATAACATTCTCTAACGCTGTAAAATCTTCTAACAGATAATGAAACTGGAACACAAAACCCACCAGTCCATTTCTGTATTTATCAAGCTGTTTTCCTTTCTTCTCAAATACATTCTCGCCGTCAAACAAAACAGCCCCACTATCAGGACTGTCCAAACCGCCGATAATCTGCAAAAGAGTCGATTTACCTGCACCCGAAGGTCCAACAATAGCCACCCTCTCGCCATCTTCAACCGACATAGAAAAATTCTGTAATACATTAAGGGTATAGTCCCCTTTCTTAAAACTTTTATTCAAATTTACTATTTCAAGCATTTTATTTCCTTAAGTGGTTATGACAATAATATATGGTGTGGACATATATCCACGATAGAAGTTTAATATAATTTCAATGAAAAAACATGGTTTTTTTGTGATTAATCTAAGAACTTAACTCTTTTAACGACAGACGGAAAAGTTCTTCGAAAGAAGCCCCTGCCTTGTACACCTTGTTCACGGCCTTCTGGCAGTCGGGGCGGCCATAACCGAGGTTCAGCAGAGCACTGACAACATCCTCTGCACCGCTGGCAACGCTTGTCTCCGCTGTATCAAACGATATCTGACCGAATTTATCCTTCAGCTCCACAACGATACGCTCCGCAGTCTTCTTCCCTATACCGGGTATGGTGGATATGAGTGCTATCTCGCCACTCATAACGGCATTCATAAATTTATTTACGTCCATCCCCGAAAGTATGGCGAGTGCCAGTTTCGGACCTATTTTTGATATAGTGATCAGCAGCAGGAAGAGTTTCTTCTCTTCCATCTTTGAAAAACCGTATAGATAAACACCGTCCTCACGCATAACAAAATGAGTGAGAAGCCTCGCAACCTGCCCAGTGTCTGGCAACTGCTGGTAAGTAGTGGAAGATATACTCATCTCGAAAGCGACACTCCCCGTGTCTATAACCGCACTTGTGGGTGTCTTATCAACAACAGTACCTTTCAAGCTATAGATCATGCGAGTACCCCTTTATCCTATACGTCCTGTAAGATTAAAACCGAGGCATATGCCGCACGCAAGAGCGTCTGTGGCATCCAGAGGGATATTCCCCATCTGTTTCCCCAGCAGAACCTCAACCATCTTCTTGACCTGCTGTTTGTCCGCTTTGCCATAGCCGACAACAGCCTTTTTTTATCTGTAGTGCCGTGAATTCCCTCACCTCTGTATCGCCTGCCAGAAGGGTTGCTATTATCGCACCTCTGGTCTGCCCCAACAGCATAGCACTCTTTATATTAACGGAACAGAATATGTCCTCCACCGCCGCGAACCTAGGCTTATACTCTGTGATGGCTGTCTTAACCCCTTCACATATAGTACCCAGCCTCTGCGGTAAAGGGTCTTTGGCGTTTGTGCGGACGACACCGTGTGCAACATATTCGACCTTGCCCGGCCAAACCTGCACTATACCTATACCTGTGCAATTAAGTCCCGGGTCAATACCCATGACTATAACAGGCATTAGCTATCCAGTTCTGCCATAGCCGCTTCGTCAGCCTCAAAGTTAGAGAAAACTTCCTGAACATCGTCAAGGTCTTCAAGAGCCTCCGTAATGACGAAAAGCTTCTTGAGATCAGATCCGCTCAGCGGAGTCGTATTCTTCGGCTTCATGGAAACTTCGGAGAATGTCATCTCTACCCCTTCCTGCTCTTCAATGACTGCTTTTACATTGAAGTATTCGGACGGTTCAGTGACAACCTGAAAAACGTCACCTTCATCCAGGAAATCCTCTGCACCTGCTTCCAGCACAAGCTCCATGAATTCCTCTTCGTTAATGCCGTCTTTCTTCACTTCGATGATACCTTTACTGTCGAATATCCAAGCAACACAGCCGGGTTCGCCCATGTTGCCACCTTTTTTTGCTCATTGTACTGCGGACTTCGGAGACGGTTCTGTTTTTTATTATCAGTAAGAGCTTTTACAAGTATTGCCACACCGCCGGGACCGTATCCTTCGTATGCTACATCTTCGAATACCGCGTCGTTCCCTTCGCCTGTACCCTTTTTTTTAATAGCTCTTTCCACGTTATCTTTAGGCAGGTTTGCGGACTTAGCTTTATCCAGAGCTACTCTGAGTCTGGGGTTCATATCAGGGTCGGGGCCGCCAATCTTTGCAGCAACTGTCAGTTCCTTTGCCACCTTTGTGAAAGCCTTCCCCTTCTTCGCATCCTGTGCCGCCTTACGATGCTTAATGTTGGCCCATTTACTGTGTCCAGCCATCATTATCCTCCAAAATCTATTGTTTTTTTATATTATTTGATTAGTTTTAAATCGGTTGGTGATTATACGGAAAAAAGCAGGAATAATCAAATAGAAGATAAAAAAAGGCGGAGAATATACTCCGCCTTAATCTTTATGCTCAATAAGGTTTAAAGCTTATTGTTTGATTTTAAATCTGCTGACCAGCCCCTGAAGCTCTGATGCAAGCTGGCTTAGCTGTTCAACAGCCTGAGCCGTCTCGGCAGAAGCAAGAGAGTTCTCACCTGTGATTCTGGAGATATTCTCTATACCCTGAGCCATCATCTCTGTGGCTGTCGCCTGCTCTTCAGTAGCTCTTGCGATCATGCCCACTTCATTGGAAACAGTGTCAACATTCACCTTGATAACGTCGAGTGCAGATTTCGCTTCTTCGGCAGTGGCTTTACCCTCTTCTACCTGCTCAACACCCTCGTGCATACCAAGAACCGCTCCGCCTGTGTCAGCCTGTATCATCTGGATCATTTCAGCTATCTCCTGAGTGGCTTTCACAGTCTTCTCTGCGAGTTTACGAACTTCGTCGGCAACAACTGCAAATCCACGACCGTGCTCTCCTGCTCTCGCCGCTTCGATAGCCGCGTTCAGTGCGAGAAGGTTTGTCTGATCTGCGATATCATCGATAACCTGAATGATCTGACCGATTTGCTCACTCGATTCCCCAAGCTTACGAACGGTAGCGGCAGATTCAGAAACTGTTGCAGCGATCTGCTCCATCATATTTCTTGTCTTTTCGACAAGTATATGACCCTGATCAACCGACTGGCTTGCTTCCTCGGCACTATTAGACACATTCGCGGCATTCTGTGCAACTTCAACAACAGTTGAGCTGACCTCTTCAACCGCACTGACTGTGCTTTCAGCCTCGTGGGACTGTTCCTCAGCACCGTTTGCGATAGTCTCCGCATTACTGGAAAGCTCGGCAGATGTGGAGGCGAGAGCGGATATCGAATCGATAACAACACTCATAGCACCGTTCACATCATGAACCATTTTATTCATTGATCTGGCGAGATCACCGACCTCGTCAGGTGAATCATCTTTAACCTGAATGCTAAAGTCGCCTGCGGCAACCTGATTCAGCTTATCACCCATGTACTTAAGTCTTTTAAAGATAAACCTAGTGTTTATGATCACAAGGATAAAAAGTATACCTACCGTCACAGGCAGAAATACGAGTGCAGAAATACCAAGACTCTTGTAAATGCTTGCAAACACAGGACCTGTAGGCAGGAAGATTTCGAAAGCACCGTGAAGCTCGCCGCCTCTCCAGTTCTCCATCTTAACGCCTGTTGCATCCAGCCCCTGATCATTCCCCCACCTCTCCTGAGAGGTAGCAGGGTCACCGTGGCAAAGCTCACACATCTCTGCAAGCCTGACAGCCTTGTAATATCTGAGCTGCTTCCCTTCTTTATCATTGATCACATATTCAGGAGTAACCGTTCCACCTTTATCAAGCTCTTTAAGTTTTTTTCAATGCAGCAAGATCAAGCTTATCAGGTGTGTTCTTAGGGTTTCTGGGTGAAACCTTGGGAACTTTAAATTTAAGTCCGGCCTCTTTGGATTTAAGAGCCATAACTTCCATAGCACCGACAATCGGTACGGTAAGAAGAAGCTTATTCAAATCCTCTTTAACCTTCTCTTCATCATATATGCCCGCCTCATAAGATATGGCCATATATTCTCTCACACCCTCAGCTGCAAGGACAAAGCTTCTTGCCTTTGCAATCTCCGCATCAAAGAACTGATTCTTCATCTGGAAAAAATTCACAGTAAATAAAACGCCCATTCCAATCATAACTGTAATGGCGACAAATAATGTGATTTTTTACATTCAGTTTCATAACTACTCCCGAACACTAATTTTTTATCAATACAGAGTATACACATTTTCATAAATTCTAAAAATAAAAATTAGACCCCTTTGTCAACTTTTCTATCATCTTTAGATTGTTTACGAGTAATATACTTGTTCAGAGCATCCAGATACGCCTTTGCACTGGCAACGACAACATCTGTATCCGAACCTCTACCCCTGACATCATAACCGCACTCTTCGAATTCAGCAGCGAGAACAACCTCACCCTGTGCATCCTTACCTGCAGTAAGAGCCTTTATCTGATAGCTCTTCAATCTGCCTGCTATACCTGCGATACGCTCTATAGCCTTCATTACGGCATCAACAGGTCCATCACCTGTCGAAGCATCGATAGAGACATTTCCGTCCTTATCCGCCAGCTTAACTGTGGCAGTAGGTATCGCCGTGTCGCCGCTGAGAATATTCACAGTCTCCATTGTATATGCAACAGAATCATCTTTAGACTGATTGAGAATTATAGATTCGATATCTTCATCGAACACTTCTTTCTTTTTATCGGCCAATACTTTAAATTCTTCAAAAGCTGCCTGCATAGCATCCTTGTCCAGCTCGAAGCCGAGAGCCTCGATCCTCTGGATAAACGCATGTCTGCCAGAGTGTTTACCAAGCACAAGACTTGTTGAAGGATATCCAACACTCTCAGGTGTCATAATCTCGTAGGTTATTCTGTTTTTTCAACATACCATCCTGATGGATACCTGCCTCGTGTGCAAATGCATTCTTGCCCACGATAGCTTTATTCGGCTGAACTCCCACACCTGTAATGCTCGTAAGCATTCTGCTGGTTCTGTATATCTCTTCAGTCTTAACACCGATCTCAATATCTTCGAAAAGATCTTTACGGACATTCAGCCCCATAACAACCTCTTCGAGCGAACAGTTACCTGCTCTTTCGCCTATACCGTTGATAGTACACTCAATCTGAGATGCACCTGCATTTACGGACATCAACGAGTTAGCAACCGCAAGACCAAGGTCGTTATGACAATGTACGGATATTCTCGCTTTATCTACATTAGGCACTCTGTTGATTACGGTAGAGATAACTTTTTTCTATCTCAAACGGCATAGTGTAACCGACCGTGTCAGGCAAGTTAATAGTGCTTGCACCTGCGGCGATAACAGCCTCTACCACCTGACAAAGATAGTCGACATCACTTCTGAGTGCATCTTCGGCACTGAATTCAACATCGTCACAAAGGTTACGGGCAAATTTAACTGCATTAACGGCAATCTCAAGTGCTTCCTCTCTGCTCTTTTTTTTAAGTTTGTGCTGTAAGTGGATGTCACTTGTAGCAATGAATGTATGTATTCTAGGTCTGACAGCGTGTTTAAGTGCGTCCCAACCTACTGAAATATCCTTTTCGTTAGCACGGCAAAGACCTGCTACTCCGGCATTTTTTTATAACCTGAGCAACTTTTGTTACCGCCTCGAAATCCCCCCGGTGAAGAGATAGGAAAACCTGCCTCCATAACATCGACACCAAGTCGCTCGATCTGTAAAGCTAACTTTATCTTCTCATCTGTGTTCATAGAAAAGCCGGGAGCCTGCTCACCGTCTCTTAAAGTTGTGTCAAAAAAAATAATTACTCTTCTCTTGGACATTGTAAAATCCTCCATCTTTTTGATTTTATCAATTTGTTTCTTGTTTTACTACAGTTTTTTAGAACTAATGTTCGAGTAATAAGCGTATTACCCCCTGAGACAAAGCCCGAAAATTACCTAAATAGACCAACTAGCATATATACCCTCCGTTGAAAATTAATATTTATGCAAAAAAAAAGACCCCACCCAAAAAGGGTGAGGCCTTAGCTTTCATTTAAAACCGCTTTCGCCGGTTTATAAACTTTCTTCGCTTGGTTTAACCTCTTCCTTCTTAGGATGCTTTAGGCGTACATACGCTAGGTATAGTAGACCACTTAGTGCATAACCTGTAGATAGTAGGAATAGAAATAGCTCAGGGTACAAACCGAGAACGAAGATTACCAGAACGAAAACAACTAAAACATTATACGACTTGTGCTGAAAGCATGTCTTACAGCTGTAATATTTAATATTGCTCACCATCAAAAAAGGCAAGAATATATATCATGAAGGTGAACCAGATAGGAACAGTCATGTCATTAGGATCGCCTATAAACTCTTTTGCAAACAATACACTGGTCACAACAACACCCGCAGCCGCAGGTATAGGTAAACCTATAAAGAAACGTGGGTCTATAACCTTAGTCTGAACATTAAAACGGGCAAGGCGTAAAGCACCGCAAGCCACAAAAAAAAGGAATGCAGCCATCCAGCCAAGGCGACCGTAAGGGGCAAGAGCCCATTTATATACAAGTATCGCAGGTGCAACACCGAAAGAGACAAGATCAGCTAACGAATCAAGCTGTATTCCAAACTCACTTGTTGCATTCAGCATGCGTGCGAGTTTGCCGTCCAATCCGTCAAAAAATAAATGCCAGCAAAGTGGCACTGGCAGCAATAACATAGTCGCCGTTAATGGTTGCGATGATCGAATAAAATCCGCAAAACAACCCTAATATGGTTACTAAATTCGGCAAAACGTAATTTTTTGTTACTTGATGCTGTTGTTTTCAATACTCTTGTTAACCTATATATTTAGCTATGACAGTCTCGCCAGCTTTCACAATATCACCATTTTTTTTAACGGAAATGTCAAATCCTTTTGGTACAAATACTTCAACTCTTGATGAAAATTTTATCAGCCCGAAACGCTCGCCGATAGGGAGAGTATCACCCACTGCGGCATTGCAGACAGTCCTTCTCGCAAGCAAACCTGCCACCTGTTTAACCGTCACCTCACCATATTCCGTTGATATGTCTATGACATTCTGCTCATTCTCGTATGATGCCTCAGGCTTGTCAGCCGCCAGAAACTTGCCGGCCTTATGTGTGACAGCCTTGAGTGTTCCGCCTATGGGCATTCTGTTAACATGCACATTAAAAAACATTCATAAAAAATGCTTATCTTAGTTATCTCACGACCCTCATATTCCGTATCAAGCACCTCGACAATCCTGCCGTCAGCAGGGGATACCATAATATCCTTGAACGGTGGAATACTCCTTTCGGGATCTCTGAAAAACCAAAGACAAAAAACACCGAAAACAAGAGAAAGCACTATGAGCAGTTTTACAGGGAAAATGACAAGTATTAAAAAAAACTGCCAAAGCTCCCAAAACAAAAGGAAATCCTTCTTTTGCAATCAAAACAATCACCTCAGTATAGTTTCATACAAGATACTCGTAATATTTTTGCTTTTCAAGGGATTTTATGCATCTCTTTAGTTTGATAAATTCTTAATTAAGTGTTATAGTACCCGTCTTAAAAAAAATAATGAGGAGATTTTCATGATACAGAATATTAAATGGGAAGCAACCAAAAGAAAGCCAATAACAAAAGGCGAAATGAATGTTCAGAGAGCAGAAGGTCTTGTACCTGCTATTATTAACAGCAAGGGTGAGGAAACTCTGTCAATTTTTTATTAAACACTTTGATCTTATGAAAAGACCATCAGGAAACTTCAGAATCGAGCTTAAAGTTAAAGGTATTAAAGAGCCTTTCGACTGTTTTCTTAAAGAGCTTCAATACGACTATGTTTCAGGAAAAAATAATACATGCTGACTTTCAGGGACTTACTGTAGGTCAGGAACTCGACATCGACGTTCCTTTCGAAATAGTTGGCGACGCTCCGGGCGTTAAAGCAGGCGGTATCCTTAACACCTCCGTTACTTCATGTAAGATTCGTACACTCCCTAAAAAACATCCCAGGAACTATCCAGATCGATGTTTCAGGAATGGAAATCGGTGATTCTATTAACATAACAGACGTTAAATTCGCTGAAGAGCACACTCTTATTGAGCCGCTTGAAGGTTCTATCGTATCCATCATCGATAAGAGAAGAGAAGAAGAGACAGAAGAAGAGACAGAAATTACTGAACCTGAAATCATCACTGAAAAAAGCTGCCGACTAGTGGTAGCACCACGGGCTTGACACTACACTGTGAATACAGTCAAGTGTCCTCGTCAACCAACCCTTACAGGTTCTCGTGGTAGCACCACGGGCTTGACACTATACTGTGAATACAGGCAGATGTCCTCACCAGCCGACCCTTACAGGGTCTCACTAAAGCATATAATTAAAGGCGGTCTTCGGATCGCCTTTTTTTGTGGTAGCACCATAAGCCCCAATACGTCATTCTGAGCGAAGCGAAGAATCTAATAACATCAAAGAACTCATAGGTTAAGATCCTTCGGTTAAAACCTCAGACTCACATCATACCGTCCCTATAACAAAAAAAAGACGTACCCTTTCGAGTACGCCTTTTTTAATTATTTCGAATTCTGCAAAGGGATAGGTTATTCCACACGCATTGCAGGTTATTTCTAATTAGTGATTAATTCTTGTTTTTGTCAACAATCTTATTGTTGCCGAGCCAGCTCATAAGTCCGCGAAGCTTTCCGCCTACCTCTTCGATAGGGTGCTCTGCTCCCATTCTTGTGAGTGCGTGGAAGTTAGGGCAGTTAGCCTTGTTCTCAAGCATCCACTCGTTAGCAAACTGACCTGACTGGATTTCATAGAGGCACTCTTTCATACGCTCTTTTACGTCAGGAGAGATAACTCTTGGTCCTCTTGTAAGGTCACCGTACTGAGCTGTGTTACTGATAGAGTAACGCATGTTGGTGATTCCGCCTTCGTAGATGAGGTCAACGATAAGCTTAACCTCGTGAAGACACTCGTAATAAGCCATCTCAGGTGCGTAACCGGCCTCAACAAGAGTCTCGAAACCATACTGGATAAGCTGTGTTATACCACCGCAAAGAACAACCTGCTCACCAAAAGGTCAGTCTCAGTCTCTTCTTTGAAAGTAGTTTCAAGTATAGCAGCTCTTGCACCACCGATAGCGTTGGCATAAGAGAGAGCAACATCACGGCTGTCGCCTGTGTAATCCTGATCAACAGCGATAAGACAAGGAACACCGGCCCCTTTCTCATACTCTGCACGAACAAGATGTCCAGGTCCTTTAGGTGCTATCATAACAACGTTCACGTTCTTTGGCGGAACGATCTGGTTGAAAAGGATGTTAAAACCGTGAGCGAAAGCGAGGTAGTTACCCTCCTCAAGACCCGGTTCGATAGCTTCTTTATAGATATCACCCTGAGACTCGTCAGGAGCAAGAACCATAATAAAGTCAGCCCACTTACAAGCTTCTTTTACTTCCATAACTTTAAGACCTGCGGCCTCTGCTTTTGCCCAGCTTGAGCTTCCTTCACGAAGAGCAACACAAACGTCAACGCCTGAGTCCTTCATGTTATTTGTGTGTCCGTAACCCTGACTGCCATAGCCGACAACAGCTACTTTTTTTAGTTTTGATCAGCTCAAGGTTAGTGTCTTTTTCATAATAGACTTTCATAATTTTTTGTATCTCCTATATATGCATAAAATCTTGTTAGATTATTTACACAAAACTACATCAGGACTCACAAAAGAGCCCAAAGCAAGGCACTGAAGCCGGATTCACTGCATTGTGATAAACCAGCAGGTTAACCTGCTATTTGAAGTCGGTGGTGGATTTGCTTCCACGGGCGATGGCGATAGCACCTGTACGCACGACTTCGATAATCCCATATGGCTCAAGCACTTTCAAAAAATGCTGCGACTTTATCCTGAACACCTGTAATCTCCACAACGAGAGAGTTGTTAGTGATGTCGACGGTTTTTTCCTCTGAAAGTGTTTATAATATTAAATATTTCTGAGCGTGACTCCTGATTGGCTTTCACCTTCACAAGATGCATTTCACGCTCAATATGCTCCATCTGGCTTACGTCACGTACTTTAAGCACGTTCACAAGCTTGCGGAGCTGTTTGATAATCTGCTCTATAATGGCTTCATCACCTGTGGTAACGATTGTCATAATAGAGAAATCAGGATCTAATGTTTTATTTACAGAGAGGGACTCGATATTGTATCCCCTGCCGCTAAACAGACCTGAGATACGGGAGAGAACCCCGAACTTGTTTTCAACGAGTACAGTTATAGTATGTCTCATAGTATCCCCCTTACTTCAGCAGCATTTCGTTAACGGCAGCACCTGCAGGGATCATTGGGAAAACGTTCTCATCCCTATCCACGCAGAAGTCCATTATAACAGGCTTATCTTTGATCTTTAAAGATTCCCTGATAGCACCTTCAACATCTTCTTTCCTTTCGATACGCATACCGACTGCGTTGAAAGACTCAGCCAGCTTTACGAAATCAGGCTGACAATCGAGGCAGCATTCGCTGTATCTGTTGTTGAAGAACATGTTTTGCCACTGACGGATCATACCGAGATACTTGTTATTCAGTATAGCCACTTTTACTGCGACATTATACTGGACAGCCGTACATATCTCCTGAAGGTTCATCATGAAAGAACCGTCACCTGCGATATCGAATACTTCCTTGTCAGGGCAACCGAGTTTTGCTCCGATTGCAGCAGGGAAGCCGTATCCCATAGTTCCGAGTCCACCTGATGATATAAACTGACGAGGCTCTTTAAATTTATAGAATTGTCCTGCCCACATCTGGTTCTGTCCAACTTCTGTACAGATAATAGCTTCGCCTTTAGTCACTTTATATATAGATTCAACCACATACTGAGCTTGATGATATCCGCATCACGGTCATAGCCGAAAGGCTGTTTCTTGTCCCATGCTTTTATCTTCGCCATCCAGTCTTTTCTGGCTGATTCATTCTTGCTCCAGTTATACTTATCTACCTCACCGAGCACCTGCTTCAGAACGGCAAGACAGTCACCAACAATAGGCACGTCGATCTTAACGTTTTTTTACTGATACTCGAAGGGTCAACGTCGATATGAGCTATAGTGGCATTAGGAGCAAATCCGTCTAAGCGTCCTGTTGAACGGTCAGAGAATCTTGTACCCACAGCCAGAATAAAGTCAGGCTCTGCCATCGCCATGTTCGACGCATAATTTCCGTGCATTCCGAGCCATCCGATATAGTTTTCGTGTGTTCCCGGTATTCCGCCCTGCCCAAGGAAGGACGAGATAACAGGTACACCTGTCAGCTCAGATAGCTTCGTCATCTCTTTGTTAGAGCCTGAGAGGATAACCCCTCCGCCCATGTATATAACAGGCTTTTTAGCGTTTTCAAGAAGTCTGAGCATCTTTTTGATCTGCGAGGTGTCCCTTAACAGTCGGGTTATATCCCGGCAGTTCAATCTTTGTAGGCCACTTGAATTCTGCTTTCTGTGCCATAATATCTTTTGGAAGGTCTATAACAACCGGTCCCGGACGTCCTGTACTTGCGATATGGAACGCCTCTTTGATAACGGTTGTGATCTCTTCAGGGTTTGATATAAGGTAACTGTGCTTGACCACAGGTCTTGTGATACCTATTATATCCGCTTCCTGAAATGCATCACCACCGATAAGGTTGGTTGCAACCTGACCTGTGAAGACAACCATAGGTACTGAATCCATCTGTGCATTGCAGATACCTGTTACAAGGTTTGTTGCCCCCCCCGGACCTGATGTACCGAAACATACACCGACTTTTCCGGTTGCTCTTGCATAGCCGTCTGCTGCGTGAATTCCGCCCTGCTCGTGTCTTGGAAGAATGTGTTTGATGTCTGAGTCAAATAGAGTGTCGTAGATACCTAGGAGAACGCCCCCCGGATAACCGAATAGAAGATCGACCCCTTCCCTGCGTAGTGATTCTACGAGGATTTCTGCTCCTGTCATTTTCATAAAAGTACTCCTCACTTTATATTTACCGCTAGGCTTATGTATAATCTGCCTGACGAGCTGGTCAAACTCACCTGCACAGATCCCACCTACTCCAGCGTTAGCGGTCTAAAAGTCTCTAAAAGGACAATAACAATACTAAAAAAAACAACAAAATGCAACCCCTAGCTAGGGGTTAAATACGACTAAATTTTGTTGAGTCAGGCAGAATAGCACAGCAATAATGATTTTTTCAAAAGGAAAATCATTAAATAAGGTATTTTATGTATTAAAAAATAAATCCGCATACTTATTGCAAAACTCAATATTCACTTATAGAATATCTTTATTACAATCAAATGGAGCAGTTAGCTATGAAAAAATCTGAAAGAGATATACTTCTAGATAAAGCCAAAGAATTCTTTAAAACCCACATAGCCGACAACCATGTAAAAAATACTCGTAAACTCATGAAACTTAAGACTTTCAATATTAATCCTTTTACATATAAATATTTAGCAAATTTCTACAGTGGCAACAACACTCCAGAGAGTATAGCAATGGCTCTTATTTTACCAAGAGCTCTAGGCACATCATTCACCACTTCATTCGGCACTAACATACAAAACAAGTTTTGTGCCGAGGTTCTGGAAGGATATGGTAGTGCAATTGACGGCATTGATATAGAATTTGTGGATCAAACTGACGGCAACAAAAAAATACTGTCAGCTAAAAGCTGGTCCGGACACAATCAATAGCGGTGATGTCGAGCCTATAAAAAAAGAAATTTAAAGACCTTTTTAATAGAGCCAGAACAAATAACTTACAAATACGGCACGAAGATTTGGTTGTAGGTATCACATACGGCAAAGCGACACAACTGAATGGTCACTATAAGGCTGTTGCACAAGATTATGATATTTATATCGGTGAAGAATTTTGGTATCGCTTAACTGGATACGAGTCGTTTTATTATGATTTAATAGACGCTTTCAGCAGCACGGCTTATGAAGTAGACGGAACTAAAGTTCTATCAAAAAACGATCACCGAGCTAGCTGCAGAAATTGAGAAGCATCTCGACGAAGATTTCTGGAAATAGTATAGCGATTGAGAAAATCAATTATAGAGTAACCTACTTCTTTTGCCATATTCACAGGGACTGCATTCCCAATTTGTTTATATTGCTGAGAAACTGATCCGCAGAAAAACCATTCATCGGGAAACGTCTGTATTCTGGCATATTCTCGCACTGTAAAAGGTCTTGTTTCTTCAGGATGACACCGCTCAGTTTGCTTTTGACTTGGGCTACATGTTAATGTCAGGCAAGGTTCTGTCCAAGACATTCGTCTAGCCATACCTGTTTTCCCTCCACCTAAGTAATAGCTTTTCATCATATACTCTTTCTGGATATCTACAGGTAAGTCCCTCCAGTATCCCCCCTTCTGGAACCAGCTTCATTATTTCGTATTTTCTTTTTTGGGTAAGATTGTCCGCAAGATGAAGGAACGTCTGTGTCAAATAATCTACCGGACTTCAAAGCGTCTCGAACGGTATACACTTCATTATTCGGAAGAGGATAATGATACTCTACATCTATGTCTTCCCTTACGCCGACAATAAGTAAACGCTCTCTCTTTTGTGGCACATTATAATAAAAAATAGCCTTGAGAAGTAAAGGGTTAAGCACTTTATATCCTATCTCTTTAAAGACAGATAATATACCATTTAACGTTTCTCCGTTATCGTGACTTAGTAAACCACGCACATTTTCAGCAACAAAAAAAATAGGAGGGTTGATTTCTTTCACTGCTCTGGCAAAATCATAAAACAAAGTACCACGTGTATCATCTAACCCTAGTTTTTTACCGGCATAACTAAATGCCTGACATGGAAATCCACCTGTAACCACGTCCACTGTATTATATAGATGTTTAAAACTGATATTGGAAATATCATCATTGATAACATCCCATTTCGGTCTATTATATTTTAAAGTCTCACAAGCCCATTTATCAATATCGTTCAATAAAACACAATGTAAGCCAGCCTGCTCCAAACCTAAAGCTAACCCGCCACAACCTGCAAAAAGCTCCACAGATTTATAGTTTTGCAAGGGAGTGGTAACATTTGAAGTTGGTTTTTTTAAATAAAAAAGCCTAATTGGTCAAATTTTTTTTGAGCTCGTCAATATGGAATACTCTATAATTGTTGATTGGATGCCGCATTGCTTTCAATTTACCTGAATTATCCCAACGACGTAATGTCTCTTTCGACACACCCAATATATCTGCAACTTCAGTTAAGCTGTAATAATCTTTCATAGTAACCACCTTGCACAAGATTACACATGGTTACTATCTAAGTCAATGAAAATTTCTTTATCTTCTTCCAATTATAGATTAAAGAATGTATATTCCATTCATGGATGAAAAAATCATTATTTCAACACTACTTTGATGCTACGCAAAAGCTCTACAGGACAATGGTATACGCCATTTTTTATCTATCCGCTTTTCGTAGCTGCGGTGGAGACATTTAACCTTGGTGTCTTCAGATTTCTGAATTTTGAAACTATGAAAAGCATGGGGCTTATCTTTATGATTATCACCCTGATCTTCTTCCCACTCTCGTATTTTGCCGATTCACTCTTTACCAAGGGTGCGGACGGGATAAATCAGCTCGGCAGAAAGCTTATGTTTTCTGAGATAGCGAAAATGGCAATGGCGGAAACCATCACCCTATTTGGCTCATCATATATATCACCAGTGCTAATCTGAAGTTTTTTCTATCTATTCTTTGCCATATCATTCATTCATATTCTGGCTGTCAGACCTGTACGGAAACGCTGGCAAAGGCACTTAGATAAGTTTGATGCACAATAAACCTTTTCAAAAAAAAATTCCATTTGATAAAATGACTTATGTCTTACTATTCATCTACTAAAAAAAGTTCCGGGTTTCACAATTCTGGGACCGCTTGTAATGCTTGCCGGACTGCTTGTGGCGGTCGATAAAGGGCTTATATATGCTCTCAATCCCGATATGCTTGTGGACAACACAAGCCGTATCCTCGCCATATCCAATTATGTCATAGTAGCAGTCTTTGCTTTTCTTATGCTGCAAACGGGATATATGCTCTTCAGGGGCTATGTTTACAGCAGGTATTATGCCGTTATGGCGATGGCGATATGCTATACGGGGGTGATACTCCGCATATTCCTATTCGGTGTTGCTCCGTTTAAGTGGAAGATAATAGCGAGCATAATTTTTTCTGGCATTCATCATACTATACCTCAACCAGCGTCAATTCCGTGTCCGCTTTGAGTATAAGCGTGGGCTGGCCGGCATATTTATCTTCTTCTTCTGGTTTCTCACGCTCATAACAGCAGCATATGCCTCCTTATGGGCGAAAAACAGCTGGAATAATTTCCCGGGCTATAACAAATACAGCTACGAAGAGAGACCTTATACAGACAATTTCGAGCCACTCCCTCTGGAGTTCAATATAGTGATCCCTGATAATTTTCATCTCTCGTCAATTGACAACGAAGCAGACAGGGTATCAGTCACTTTCCATAACCCCGACTACGGCTATATTATAATGAACAATACCTCATCCTTAGAACCTATCTATAAAAGGATGAAGATACTGGCTTTGATAATGCCAGAACTTTTGCTAAACACTTCTTCCACGAGCAGGTGGGTCTTGTTCCGCTTTTCGTGCGTAAGTCCATGACCAGTCTGGACGTTAAGGAGTACAGCGAAGTGAGCGTGGGCGACCTGAGCATCTTTATGGAGAAGAGCACAGGCGACAACACCGTGGCACACATATTCCTGCACGATAAACTCATAGGAGAGATAACCGTCCTGTCCATTAATCAGAATGATACAGGGCTGTACAACGAACTCTTCTCCACAATAAAGAAATTCAATCAGGACAAAGAGCCTTACGAGCTTTATACGGCTGGGCTTGAACTCCTGAAAGAGGATAAGCCTGAAGAGGCTAAAAGACATTTCGCGGCGGCAGTTGCCTCCAAACCTGACGATGCCGAGTTCAGGTACATGCTTGCAGAGACGCTTGCCCTGACGGGGTATGTCTCCAGTGCAAAAAAAACAATTGCAGGAGTGTCTCAGAATAAACAATGCACACGCCAGAGCCGAAAAACTGCTTAAAGCACTATCTGAAATGAAATAGACATGAGCAATATTGTACTCAAAACCACAAAACATATTGAACACGCAGAGCTTCATACCCTGGTAGAAAAGGCGTACCGCCTTGGTCGTAATGACTTCAGAGTAGAGTACGAAAGTGACGAAACAGCCACAATCTACATAGAATCATACGAAGATAAGGGTGCAGGGCTTTCTCTGGATATCAGCCCGACGGCATGAAGGCATGCCTGAGCCTTTTTTCCTCCGCTCAACTTCGGCGGCAGTCTGGATAACGAAGCGGTGGAAGACTTTATACTCGATGAGCAGAAACTTGACCCAGAGCTGATAAACTGGGACAAGTTCAAAGAGTGCTTCGATAATTATACCGACGGCAAAATAGTCTACATGGACGTCATAGCCGAAGGGATACAGAAGGTCGACGGCGAGGATGCCCAGCTTGAGCTTCATTTTGAAATAGAAGAAAAAAAAGCCGAAAGAGCTCGCAGACGGCAGTGTCGATTTCAAAAAACATAAACAACATCGTAATGGTGGAAGAGGATGACAACCTCATAACATACGTACCTGAAACTCCCGGCATAGACGGCAAAACTGTTCTCGGTGAAGATATCCCTGCAAAAAAAAGGGAAGAAGATCACCATACACAAAGGGAACGGAGTCGAATACAACGAAGAGACAAATATGTTTTTTGCCCTCCTCGCAGGTCATGTCACATTTATAAATAACAGGATAAACGTGAATTCAATATATGCCGTTCAGGGGGGATGTGGATTTTTCTGAAGGGAATATCGATTTCCACGGCACGGTCACTGTCGCAGGGGACGTGTTGAGCGGTTTCGAGATAAGAGCGAAAAAAAACATCATGATATGGGGGGACAGCCAGAGACTGTGACCTTTATGCTACCGACGACATCACAGTCAGAACGGGCATCATCTCCACAGGTAAAGGGATCACTAAGGCAGGCAACAGAGTAACCGCCGACTTTATAGAAGGTGCGGAAATATATGCAGGGATCGCCGTTATCATCAAAAAACTACTGTTATAACGCAAAGATTTTCTGTGAAGGTGAAATACTCGCCCTATCAGGTGACGGCGTGATTAACAGCGGCGAACTGCACGCTTTCAGCTCGATCGAAGCAAAACACATAGGGATGCCGAACAGCAGCTCATTCACTCTGCATGTGGGTGTTAAGCACACACTGAATGATAAGATCGAAAAAAAACTGATAGCCCAAAAAAGCAAACATAGAAAAAAAACTCTCAAAGAGACAGATAAACGAATACGCTCCATGGCAAAAGCAAACCCTGATATCAAGGTCAAAGAACAGCTTAAATCCATCATTGCCCACAGAGCCACACTATACGACAAATTCAGCGGAATCGACGACGAGATAGAAACACTTATCACTAAATCAATGCACCCAATGCCTTATGTTTTAGCCAAGGACAAAATTTTCGAAGGGATAAACATAGTGATCTACAGTACGGAATATTACGTTCCCGAAGAGAGGGGCGGAACAAAGTTTATCTATAACGACAAAGTAGGTAAAGTTCTAATGGTCGACCCTAAGGCTGATCTGGAATACGACCCGAGGAAACAATAAGCCCATGTCAGACATGCTCAAACACAAAGCTATTGTTATAGATGTTGACAGCGGCGGCACAGCCACAGTTGAAGTGGCAAGAGCCAGTGCGTGCTCAGCCTGCGGAGAGAAAAGCTCGTGTTCACTCACTGACGGCACGGATATCAGACTCAGATTCAAGAATTCTGCCCATCTGAAAAACGGTGATATAGTTGAGATAGGTATTGAAAAGAACAACTTCTACAAATCACTGTTCACCATTTATATTGCCCCTTTGATAATAATGCTCCTAACGGCTCTCATTCTTGATTCTTTCGTGGAGAATCAACTGATAACCGCTTTTTTCAACCCTTGCTGCGGTTGGTGCATACTTCCTTTTCATTAAGATTCTGCACAAAGGGAAAGACAAGCAAAGCTACAGACTGATAGGTTAATCAAGCCTCCCCATCGCAAAAAACAAGCCCCACAAATCTCACATCGTAAAAACCATGATATACTGCAAATTCACTTTAATTAGGTATCTTTGTTAATTTTACATCTATCTTAATTTACAATTCGTGTTTTAATTACACATGAATAAGAATATCGTCTTAAGCATTCTGTTATTATCTTTCATTTCCGTATCCTTTGCCGATGAAAAAATGTACCCTTGTCCGAATCATCGACGGAGATACTATTGTCTGCAATATTAACAATTGGCCGAAGTTTTTGAGCGAAGGCATATCTGTAAGGATGCGGGATTGCGACTCCCCTGAGGTCAAGACAAAAGATATCCGTGAAAAGAAGCTGGGGCTGTTTGCCAAGGAACAGCTCATAGAAAAAACTGGCAGGTTCACACAGTATCACTCTGAAGAATATAGGCAAAGGGAAATACTTCAGGCTGGTAGCCGATATTTATGCAGACGACAGGAAACTCACTTGCTTCGAAGAAAAATACGTATACTCTGCCCCGTCCTACAAGTGCGGAACAAAAAAAAGTAGATGCTATGAGATGTCAGACTGCGACGAGGCTCTCTATTATCTACAGGTCTGCGGCGTAACCTCTCTGGACAGAGACAAAGACGGCATCCCCTGTGAATCCATGTGTAACTAAACAGTGAAACACTGCCTAGAAACCGTCCTCTTCCTTCCTGATGATCACAGAGTTCCTATGTGCGATAAGCTCCTCCGATTCCGACAAAATGCGTATATCTTCCATATCAGCCATGAGCTGTTCTTTTGAATAATATATAATGCTCGATTTCTTCTGAAAATCATAAGTCCCGAGCGGAGAAAAGAACTTTGCAGTCCCCCCCCGTCGGCAGGACATGGTTGGGACCTGCATAGTAATCGCCGACAGGTTCAGGCGTATTCGAGCCAAGGAATATAGCTCCTGCGTTGCGTATTTTCAGCATGTATTCCATAGGGTTAGCAACACAAAGTTCCAGGTGTTCCACAGCTATTTCGTTAGTGATATCTGCCGCCTCGTTCAGATCATCCGTAACTATGATAGCACCGAACCTCTCAATGGATTTTGCGGCTATATCCTTCTTAGGAAGCTCCTCAAGCTGTGCGTAGACACTATTTTCTATCTCTTTGGCCAGCTCCATATCGTCTGTTACGACAATAGCTGAGGCAAGCTCATCGTGCTCCGCCTGAGAGAGCATATCAGCCGCCACATAATCCGCATCGGCGGTACTGTCTGCAACTATTAATATTTCGCTCGGACCTGCTATCATATCTATATCCACCTGACCGAAAACCATCTTCTTAGCCAGTGCGACATAAATATTCCCGGGGCCGACAATCTTGCACACTCTCGGCACACTCTCTGTGCCGTATGCAAGTGCCGCAACTGCCTGTGCTCCGCCCACCTTAAAGCCTCTGTCGACTCCTGCCAAATATGCGGCGGCAAGCACCACCTGATTAACCTCTCCGCCCGTGGCAGGGGTAACCATTACTATCTCGTCAACACCTGCAACCTTGGCAGGGAGTACATTCATTAAAACCGATGAAGGATAAACCGCTTTCCCCCCCGGGGACATATACACCGACAGACTCTAAAGCTGTTACCTTCTGTCCGAGGAAAGTTCCGGGTGTCTTCTCGTATATCCATGTATTTTCGAGCTGTTTCTCATGAAACGACACAACATTAGCTTTCGCTCTTTCGAGTGCCCCTTTCAGCTCCTGATCGAGATTGTCCCATGCGGCCTTCATCTCGTCTTTTGTTATCTCTATGCCATCTTTAGCTATATCATATCTGTCAAACTTGAGTGTGTAATCCTCAAGAGCCTTGTCGCCATTCTTCTTCACATTGTCTATTATATCCAGAACGGTTTGCAGATACTCACCCTCAAGGATCTCTCCTCTATTCAGAATATCCTGTAACTTTTTTGTCATCTTTTCTGATTATCATCTATACACCTGTAAAAAAATCCTTTGCCGTTACGCTTACTGTGATAAAGCCGCCCGTCAGCCAGACGTACAATATCTTCTCCTGTGTCTTCGCTTGTGATATCCCCCGGAACAGAAACAACTCCGCCTGACAGAGAGGCCACATCCCCGAAGCCGTAAGCGTTAAAAAACCTTCTTCCCTATATCCTGCAAACGCTCCACAAGAACAAAAAAGGCTTTCGATATTCGCATACGGAACAAGCATATAAAACTCATCACCGCCAAAACGCCCAAGGATATCACTCGTTCTGAGACCATCTTTAATCTCGTCGCTGATATCTTTTATTATTGTATCACCTGTCAGGTGACCTGCGGTATCATTTATCTGTTTAAAATTATCAATATCCATCAGTATGAATACGAAGCCCTGATCATGCCTGATATATTTCGACATGAAAATCTCCAGAAACTCCGTCATGGCGAGCTTGTTATAAGCTCCCGTGAGAAAATCCGTTCTGGTCTGTTTGAATATAACCTCGGTGTTATACATCTTCTGCATAGAGACAGATGCTATGGAGGACAGATCCTTTATGAAATCTGTGGATACTTCGCCGCCGAACTTCTTTTCGCTTCTGGCATATAGGTTCAGACTGCCTATTATCTTATCCCCCTGCATCAAAGGGGCGAAAAGATAAGAACCCATGTCATCATAGACGTCAAATTCACTTATCAGGTGCAGTCTGTTGTCTGAGTTATAAGGTCTCCGCTCAAGGAAAAAAAGTCCTGAAAACTGTCGAAGGCATGAAAAAAAATGCGGTAGTCGAGGTTGTTTGTCTCCCTATCGAAATCCAGTTCGTCAGCATTTATAAACAGTACCGCTCTATCCACATCAAAGATATCTTCAAGATACCTTAGTGGTTTTTCTATGATCTCTTTAAGAGATTCCGACAACAGAAAGGCAAACTCAATAGCTTTAAACCCTTCGTGTTTCGCCTCATTCTGTTTCACCAATTCCATAAGGCTGGTGAGTTCCCCTTTGAGGTCGGAATTCTCTTTGATCATGTTGTTTACTTTTTTCCATTATTTCAGCTCTCCAAGATTTTTTCCCTGCAGCTCCATTAACCACAAGCGGAACATTAAGTTCCATCACGCTCTCCATTATACCCTTCACCCTTTCAGAGAAGGATTCAACTTCACTGTCAAGCACTTCGAAAACAAGTTCGTCATGCACCTGCAGCACAACAAAAGCGTTATACTCTTTATCGTCCAAAAGTTCCTGACACTGAACCATCGCGAGCTTAATAATATCAGCAGCCGACCCCTGCATGGGCACATTGGTCGCTATCCGTTCACCACGCATGGCGACTGTTCTGTTTTTTGCTGGTTATTTCACGGATAAATCTCTTTCTGCCTGCAAGTGTCATGGCATAGCCTGTTCGCTTCGTCTCTTTGGCGATGCTTTCTATGAAGTCTTTAACTTTCGGATAGGTCGCAAAATATTTATTTATAAAGGTCTTCGCCTCTTTCTGCGGCACACCTGTATCTCTGGATAAGCCAAATGCAGACAGTCCGTATAAAATACCGAAATTCACAGCCTTAGCCAGCCTCCTCATATCGGAAGTGACACCTTCTGCAGTGACACCGAAAATCCCGGCCGCTGTCTTTGTGTGAATGTCTTCATTATTGCGGTACGCCTCTGTCAGACGCTCATCACCCGTCAGGTGTGCAAGAATCCTCAGCTCTATCTGCGAATAATCGAACGAAACAAAGCTATACCCCTCACGAGGCACGAATGCCGCTCTCAATTTTGTACTGTAGTCCCCTTTAATCGGGATATTCTGCATGTTTGGATTTACCGAGGACAACCTTCCTGTTGCCGTCCCGTTCTGCCTGAATGACGAGTGTATACGCCCTGTATCCTCAGATACGTATGTCTCCAGAGGCAGAGCGTAGGTAGATAGGAGTTTAGCTACTTCTCTATATTTAAGAATATCTTCCAGGACATGAGCATAAAGAGGGTTGAACGGAATCATTCCACGCAGGGATTCTTCATCGGTCGAAAAACCGCTCTTAGTCTTCTTCAGCCCCTCCAGCCCCAGCTCATCAAACAAAAAGCCCTGAAGCTGCTTCGGAGAGTTCAGATTTATATCACGCCCCACAAACGTCTTGATGGTGTCACTGATAACGGCAACCTCATCCTGAAGCTGATCGGCGACCTTTTTCATAACATCCTTGTCGAAGCCTATACCATTGTTCTCCATCTCGCCCAGACAGTATGCAACGGGGAGCTCCATATTCTCGTAAACGTCCATCAGTCCGTTTTCATCCAGTTTTTTTATATTCACTCTCGGCACTGGAAACAAGATTTCCTATAAACTGTTCCATGGAATCAGTCTTACCTTTGCTTATACCGCCCGAATCAGGATCATTCAGCCAGCTCATAAGAAAGATATCCTTTGCTCCGTCAATCTTGACACCCGTCTGCCTGTAGATGCTCTTTATGTCATAAAAATACTCTGCGTTGTCTATTGAATGACCGTCGAATTCACAATAATTCTCACCGTCGGTGACATACAGCCTGCCGTCCACATGGACTGCGATCTGCACATCTTTAACTTCGCCCTCTTTTATCTCGGCGATGTCCGCTGCCACACTTTCGGGAGCTGCTTCACCCGAAAAGAGTTTAGCGTGTATAGTTTTCAGTTCAAGCTCCATCAGTTTGTCACTGAGAGCCTGCTTATCCTCAATAATCTCGACCTGAGGGTTTTCATCAAGTATGTCCAGCCCCACAAGATCGTAGCTCATATATGCCTTATCTTTGTTATCTATCAGCTTATCCTTAAGCTTACCTTTGACCGATTCTATATTCTCGTATATACCGTCAAGACTGCCGTGTTCGATGAGCAGTTTTGCGGCGGTTTTGACACCTACCCCCCCCGGCACTCCCGGGATATTGTCGGAAGCATCCCCTGATAGAGCCAGCAGTTCACGAACCTTATCCGGCGGAATTCCGAATTTTTTCCTCAACCATATCTCTTCCGGCGAAATCGCCCTTCTGTGAGTCGTAGATTTTTTATTCTGTCATCTACTATCTGAAAAAGGTCTTTATCCTTTGTCAGTAGCCCCACCTCATCATCGGTATTGAAAGCCAGAGTAGCCATGATGTCGTCCCCTTCATAGCCGTCGACTTTATAATAGGCAACCCCCCCCATCAAGGGATTATCTCATCCATAATGCCGAACTGTGTGCCGAGGTCTTCGGGTGTTGCATCCCTTGTGGCCTTATATTCCGGATGAATCTTATGTCTGCGGTTTTCACCTTTGGCATCGAATACCACTGCGACATTCTCTACGCCGTACTTGTTTATCTGAGTTATTATCGTCTGCAGGACTCCGTGGAGCACGGATGTCGGAACACCTTTGGAGTTAACCAATGGAGGTGATTTATGATAGGTTCTGAAAGCTATATAGCTCCCATCGATTATTATTTTCATTTATTAGCCTTCCAGCTTTTCACTTTTTTAACGGTCTCCCCATGAGGGACACCACTGATTCATACGGTTTCTTACCCAGGTATAATATTGCAAATACTTCATCTATAATCGGTGTATCCACATTCAGCCGCTCGGCAAGCTTTTTTTTGCCGCCATGGTAGTATAGACACCCTCGGCAACCATCTTCATGCTGCCTGTTATCTCTTCAAGCGTCATCCCTTCAGCTATCTTGAGCCCGACAGTACGGTTTCTGGATAAGTCACCCGTACATGTCAGCACCAGGTCACCCATCCCTGAAAGCCCCATAAATGTCTCAGGCTTACCGCCCACAGCCACACCTAGTCTGGCTATCTCCGCCAGCCCCCCCCTTGTGATAAGAGCCGCCCTTGCGTTATAACCGAACCCAAGCCCGTCAGCTATCCCTGTTGCAATCGCCATAACATTTTTTGATAGCACCGCCAACCTCGACTCCGGCCACATCGTCAATATAATAAGCTCTGAAATAATCTGTAGATAAGGTCTTCTGCCACCACTTAGCGTCATTCTCATCAGGGGACGCTATACTCACGGCTGTAGGTTTTTTAGCGGCGACCTCTTTTGCAAATGAAGGTCCTGACAGGATGGAGAACTCTGCATCAAAGCAGTCACGCAGAACGTGCACTATCAAGTCTCCCGAATCGACTTCGATCCCCTTTGTTGCGATCAGCATTTTTTTTGCCTGTAAAAGACTCTTTATACTCAGTTGCGACTCTTCTTGAAAATTGCGTGGGGACAACCCAGACAACCCTCTCCGCATCGAGTCTATTAAGTTTATCGAATGTCTTTGCGGTTATATTCTCAGATAGTTTTTTTTGCCCGGGGAGAAAAACCGTATTCTCGTTTTTTTTCATTTATATCCCTTACAAGGTCTTCCTCAAAAGCGAACATCTCCACTTTTATGCCATTACTGGCAACAAGTTCAGCCAGTGCAGTACCCCAGCTTCCTGCTCCGATCACAGCCATTTTACCTTGCATGAATCACCCCGTAGTGTTAGATTATTAAGATATTAGGTATGAAAAAAAATTGTAGGTGATTTTATGATTCAAATCAATCAATATGACATCGATATGCTCAAAAACATTAATGAGCAGAGAGCTTGGGAAATATTTCCAGTGTTTCTTGAACACAATCCAGATTTTTTTTGCGTATGCAGAAGCTGTATACTTGATGTCATGGCTATTACCCTCAATTCACTTCCGCCTTGCTATCACTCCGAGGAGCATAACATGAGTGCCGCCCGCACAAAGGTCTCAGATGAAGAGATTTATCGTAAGATGAAAGAGGCGTATCTCATAGTTAAACAGCGTCCTCGTCACGATTAGCCGCCTGACTTAAGTAAACCGGCTCTAAACCGACACAAATCTGAATATGAACATACGGAGGGAGCTATTAAGCATAGCCTCTCAATAGGCGTGTCAGTATTTTCTATAATAAGCATAACGTGTCATTCTGAATGAAGTTAAGACCCTGGTAATACTGGAGAAGTCAGTTTCATACCCTTCAGCGAAAACCTCGGGATGACTATTTTTTTTCTTTTTTAAACAAAAATCCCCAATCTTGTCATCAAAATTGGGGATTTTATTATTCTAGTTACAAGTTTGAATAATTCAGTTAGGGGGCTGGAAAATTAAGCCGCCTTATTTATTCTTAGTCAACAAACTCAATGATTGCCATCGGGGCCATGTCGCCCTGACGAAATCCTGTTTTGATGATTCTTGTATATCCGCCGGGACGCTCGCTGAATTTAGGAGCTACCTCTTCGAATATTTTATGAACAACCGCCTTGTTAGGGAGCTTTTGCATAGCACGTCTGCGTGCAGCAAGGTCGCCCTTCTTTCCAAGAGTAATGAGTGGCTCAACGAATATACGAAGTGCCTTTGCTCTTGTTACGGTTGTTTCAATACGGCCGTTCTCTACAAGAGAAGTAGCAAGGTTACGAACCATTGCCTTTCTATGTGCAGGTTTTCTGCCGAGTTTGAATCCGCTTACTTTATGGCGCATCTATTCTTCCTCCGATTCCGTGCTGTTATAACCTATAGCGTCAAGATCCATGCCGAGTGAAAGTCCAAGTTCCTGAAGTACCTTCTTGATCTCTTCGAGAGATTTTCTACCGAAGTTCTTAGTCTTGAGCATTTCAGCATCAGTTTTCATGCAGAGTTCTGCAAGAGTCTTGATGTTAGCGTTTTTTCAAACAGTTGTAGGCACGTACAGAAAGCTCAAGCTCTTCGATGCTCTTATCGAGCAGATCAAGAAGCTGATCATTCTGATCTTCGTCCTCATCCTGTTTTACTTCGACTACAGGCTCATCAAAATTGATGAAAAGGTTCATCTGATCTTTTATAATCTTTGCTGCAAAGCCTATCGCATCTTCAGGGTTGATAGAACCGTCGGTCTCTATTTCCATTGTAAGCTTGTCATAGTCAGTAGACTGACCCACACGAGCGTTATCAACTTTATAGTTAACCTTTTTGATAGGGGTGAAAACCGCGTCAACCGCAAGCATCTCAACCTCATCAAAGTCCTTCTCAAGCTCTTCAGCCGGTACGTATCCGATACCTCTTTTAACAACAAGCTCCATGTAAAGCTCTTTGTTAGGGTCTGTGATAGTACAAATAGGCTGGTCAGGAGTAAGGATTTCCACCATTGTATCGCCTGTGATATCACCTGCGGTAACCGGTCCTTCACCTGTCTTCTTAATATACACGCGTCTTGTTTCGTGTGCGTGCAGCTTAATATCCAGCATTTTAATGTTCATAAGTACGTCTACGACATCCTCATAAACACCTTCCAGTGTAGCAAACTCGTTGCTTACACCGTCTATCTTAACGCCGACAACAGCCGTACCCTCTATAGTAGAGAGCATAACTCTGCGGAGAGCGTTTCCGATAGTTATTCCAAAACCCTTTTCGTAAGGTTCTGCAACATATTCACCGTATCTGTCTGTGACAGTGCCCACGGCTTCAATCTTTTTTGGGCTTTATGATTTCATGAAAGTTCATGATGACCATTATCTAAACCTCCGTGTAAAACGTTACTTGGAGTAAAGTTCCACGATCAGGTGTTCCTGAATGTCGTAGCCCACATCTTCTCTTTCAGGCAGTCTGTTAACAACAGCCTTAAAGTTAGATTTTTTCCAGTGCGATCCACTCTGATACACCACGGCCTTCCGCTGTGTCCAGACAGTCTTTCACTCTGGCAAAGTTCTGGCTTTTTTTCACGAACCTCTATAACCATACCAGGCTTGACAAGAAATGATGGGATGTCAACCTTTTTGCCGTCTACGAGGAAATGGCTGTGTTTAACCATTTGTCTTGCTTCTTTACGGCTTCCCGCAAATCCAGCTCTGTAAACGATATTATCCAGTCTTCTCTCAAGAAGCTGAAGAAGGTTTTCACCTGTAATGCCATCCATTCTGGTGGCTTTCTCGAAATAGCGTCTGAATTGTTTTTTTTCAAGAACGCCATATAGCCTTTTAACCTTTTGTTTCTCACGCAGCTGAAGACCGAAGTCGCTAATTTTTTTTACGACCCTGTCCGTGCTGACCCGGTGGGTAAGGTTTCTTTTCCATTCCGCATTTATCTTTGTAGCAGCGCTCCCCTTTAAGGAAAAGCTTCATGCCCTCTCTACGGCAGAGTTTGCAAACTGCTCCTGTATACCTAGCCAACGATGGACCTCCGTTATACTCTTCTCTTCTTTCTAGGTCTGCAGCCATTATGAGGAACAGGAGTTACGTCCCTTATAACAGTAATCTTCAGACCAGCAGCGGCAATAGCACGAATAGCAGATTCACGTCCGGCCCCAGGACCTTTGACGTTAACTTCTACTTCACGCATACCGTTGTCTACAGCCTTTTTTAGCTGCTTGCTCGGCTGCAATCTGCGCAGCGAATGGGGTGGACTTACGTGAGTTTTTTTTAAAACCCACACCGCCGCCGGCTGCCCATGTAACAGCGTTGCCGTTTACATCGGTGAATGTAACGATAGTGTTGTTAAAAGTTGACCTGATATGAGCAACACCCTTCGGTACGTTCTTTTTTTTCTCTTTTTTTTAGAGCTTTTCTTAGCCATTTTAGCAATCTACCCCTTACTTTTTCTTAATACCGCGTTTTCCGGCAAGGCCTCTTCTTGTTCTTGCGTTACTTCTGGTCGACTGACCTCTGCAAGGAAGATGCATTTTATGTCTGGAACCACGATAACAGTTAATTTCCATAAGCCTTTTAATGTTAAGAGCTGTCTCTTTTCTGAGATCACCCTCAACAGTGAGGTTATCTTCGATGAATTTTCTGATAGCAGAAATATCCTGCTCAGTAAGATCACCAATCCTCTTAGAGAGGTCCACGCCTATTTCAGCAAGAATTATCTTTGCTGTCTGGCGTCCAACACCATAGATGTTAGTAAGGCCAACCTCGACTTTTTTTGTTGTTGTGTATGTCTACACCAGCGATACGTGCCACAAAAAAGCCTCCTTTAACCTTGTCTCTGTTTGTGTCTAGGGTTTATGCAGATAACTCTGACCACCCCTTTACGTTTTATGATTTTGCATTTGCTGCAAATAGGCTTTACACTAGCCCTGACTTTCATTGTCCACCCCGTTATTTCTTATGTCGGTAGGTGATTCTACCACGGGAAAGGTCATACGGAGAAAGCTCCACAGTAACCTTATCACCAGGGAGTATCCTGATAAAGTGCATCCTCATCTTTCCGGACAGGTGCGACAGTATCACATGCTTGTTTTCAAGCTCTACTTTAAACATAGCGTTGGGTAGTGCTTCAAGCACTGTCCCCATGGTTTCGATTACGTCTTCTTTTTTTTCCCATATACCTTTACAACGTTAATATTTCCGGTCCGTCCGCAGTGATAGCCACAGTGTTTTCGTAATGTGCCGCCAGTTTGCCATCTACAGTAGATGCCGTCCAGCCGTCTTTGAGGGTAACTACACTGTAATCGCCTTGTGTAACCATAGGTTCAACAGCGATAACCATCCCCGCACGCAGCCGTAAACCTCTGTTCGCCTTACCGAAGTGAGGGATCGAAGGTTCTTCGTGCAGTTCTCTGCCTATTCCGTGACCGAAAAAAGTCTCTTACTACGCCGTAGCCGTTGGTTTCGACATGTTTTTTGTATCTCGTGAGAGATATCACCAAGTCGACCTCCGACAACAGCCTTTTCTATACCTGCAAAAAATGACTCGCGAGTCACTCTTATCAGTCTCTCTGATTCCTCAGATATATCCCCAACAGCAAAAGTGCGAGCAGCATCGCCGTGGAAACCTCCTATATAGCGCCCACGTCTACGCTCACAATATCACCGTTATTTAATTTCCTATCTCCCGGGATTCCATGAACAACGACTTCATTAACAGATGTGCATGTTGAAGCGGGAAAACCACGGTAGCCCTTGAAGGACGGAACCGCATCCCGAGAGTTTATAATACTCTCTGCAAATTTGTCAACATCTAATGTCGTCATGCCGGGTTTGATGAAACTCTCGAGCTTCTCAAGGACTTCACGCACGATACCGCACGCAACCCTCATCTTATCGATCTCAGCCTTAGACTTGAGAACAACCATTAACCGAGAATTCCTTTAATCTTTGCATATACGTTAACAGGATCATCATCGCCGTTAAGCTCTGAAAACTTACCTGTCTTGCCGTAATAGTCTTTAAGCAGAGCTGTTGTCTCGTGATAAACACCCAGTCTTTTACGAATGGTCTCTTCACGGTCATCGTCTCTGTGTACGAGTGTTTCGCCATCATTATCGCAAACTCCGCCCTCTTTTGAAGGGTTGAATTTAATGTGGTATGTAGCTCCGCACACTGGACATACTCTGCGTCCGGTGTTTCTCTTAACAACAACTTCGTCATCTACCTCAAGGGAGATAATGTGAGTAATCGCAGTCTTCAGCTCGTTTTCGAGCATAGAATCGAGTGCCTCAGCCTGAGCTGTTGTACGAGGAAAACCATCGAGGATGAAACCGTTTTTTGCAGTCATCATCTTCGAATCTCTCTTTCATCATATCTATGATGAGCTGATCAGGAACAAGCTGACCGCCGTCCATATAAACCTTAGCCTCTTTTCCAAGAGATGTGCCAGCCTTAACAGCAGCACGGAGCAGATCTCCTGTAGAAATCTGAACTACTTTGTAGTCGTCTATAATTTTTGCAGACTGAGTCCCTTTGCCGGCCCCCGGAGGTCCGAGAAAAAAAATAAGATTTATCATATCATTCCTCTTCCTTGGATTTTTTCCTTTTTTAAGGAATCCATCATAGTTATGAGTTACTAGGTGCGCCTCTATCTTTGATATTACGTCCATACCGACACCGATAACGATGAGGATAGATGTTCCGCCAAAATAGAAAGGAACGTTAAAGCCGGCGATAATCAACTGAGGGAGAATCGCAACAGCCCCAAGGTAAATAGCACCTACGAAAGTGAGTCTTGATAGAGTGAAGTCGATAAACTTCGCAGTCTCTACCCCCGGTCTTTTACCGGGTATAACACCGCCGGACTTGTTAATGTTATCCGCTATATCATCAGGATTAAAGATAATCGATGTGTAGAAGTATGTAAAAAAAGATAATAAATCCAAGCGTAACAAGGTAGTAGACTACAGAGTTAGGCGAGAAGTAAAAAACTTATCTTTTGTACAATTTCATTCTCACTGAATGTCGCAAGTGTGCTTGGGAAAGCAAGTATGGACATAGCAAAAATGATCGGGATAACGCCCGCCGGGTTTAGTTTAAGCGGCAGATAGGAAGTGGCAACATTACCCTTACCACCGCCGCCTTTTCTAACATATTGTATCGGTAGTCTTCTGCTGGATGTCTCCATGAAGACTATGGCCGCAGTAACAGCGAGAATGACAGCCATAACAGCTATTATAGTAAGAAGCTGCACTTCGCCAGTCTGTAATAGTGTGAGTGTTCTGCTCACCGCTGAAGGAAATCCTGCGATAATACCCGCAAAAATGATCACGGATATACCGTTACCGAGACCTTTTTTCAGAGATTTTCTCACCAAGCCACATCAAAAATACCGTACCGGTCGTCAGGGTAATAGCCGTAACTATTCTGAATCCCATACCGGGAAACATAACGACAGGAGAACCGCCGGGAGAGGTCATACTCTCAAGTCCGATGGCGATACCCATACCTTGGATCAAACTGATCATTACAGTACCGTATCTAGTATATCTAGTGATCTTGTCCCTACCCTCCTGACCGCGTTTCTTGAGCTCTGCCAGGTGCGGAACGGCAACTGTCATAAGCTCAAGTATAATTGCAGCAGAGATATAAGGCATAATTCCCAAGCCGAACACTGTCAGCCTTGACAAAGCACCACCTGTAAACATGTCGAAAAAATCCGAGCAGGTTTCCTGATTGTTGTGCAAAGAACTGGCTGAGAGCGTCACCGTCTATACCGGGAGTCGGAACATGTGCACCCACCCTGTAAATAAACAGGAAGAACAGTGTCCATATAATCCTTCTTCTAAGTTCCGGTATAGAGAAAATCTCTTCAATCTTTTTTTTAAACATTAATTACCCCAGAGTTACCACTTCGCAACCGGCTTTTTCACATTTAGCCTTAGCTGAGTCGGATATTTTATCTACCTCAAGCTTGAGTTTCTTTGTGATTTCGCCGTTACCAAGTACCTTGATACCGTCTTTGTTGCCTTTTACAAGATTTTTCTCCTTGAGAGTCTCAAGTGAAACAACCTCGCCTTCAGCAAATCTTGCATCGATATCCACTAAGTTTACGATCTCGAAAACTGTAGCAAATCTGGCGTTGTTAAAACCTCTTTTAGGAAGTCTTCTATTAAGAGGCATTTGGCCGCCTTCGAATCCCGGTCTAACACCGCCGCCGCTTCTAGCTTTCTGGCCTTTGTTACCTTTACCGGAAGTTGTACCGAGGCCGCTACCGCTACCACGTCCAACTCTTTTTCTATTCTTATTGGCGCCTACTGCCGGTTTCAGATCATGAAGTTCCATTTAATATAACCTCTTATCTGATGATTTCCTGGATGGTCTTGCCTCTAAGTTCGGCAACCTCTTCCAGTGTTCTCATCTTTTTTTTAAATCCGTCCATAACAGCGTAAAGTGAGTTATAGGCATTTCTGCTTCTTGTGGACTTGCACAGAATGTTCTGTACGCCGGCAAGCTCGAAAAGTGAACGTGTAACACCACCGGAAATGATACCGGTACCAGGGGCAGCCGGTTTCATTACGATCTCGGAAGAAACGAATTCTCCGATGATCTCGTGTGGGATAGTTCCGTTTACAACAGGAACTGTTACCATGCTCTTCTTAGCATTTTCGAGAGCTTTTTTGATGGCGTCCGGCACTTCGCGGGCTTTACCGTAACCGATGCCCACCTGACCGTTCATATCGCCAACAACCACAAGAGCAGTGAATTTGAAAATCCTACCACCCTTTACAACTTTTGTTACTCTGCCTATGTTAACTACTTTGTCAACAATCTGACCTTCGTCTTTATTAAAGCTCAAAGTAATCCTCCTAGAACTCAAGACCGGCTTCGCGAGCAGCGTCAGCCAGAGCTTTGATTCTTCCATGATAAAGGAAACCGCCTCTGTCAAAAAAAATCACAGATTTGATCCCTTTCTCTGAAGCTCTTTTAGCCACTTCAGCGCCTACAGCCTTTGCGGACTCGAGATTCACACGACCATTGTGCTTCTCTTTCATCTCTTTTTCAAGAGAGCTGGCAGCCACAAGTGTATTGCCGTTAACATCATCTATGACCTGAGCATAAATGTAGCTGTTACTTTTAAAAAAAACAGCGAGCCTAGGTCTTTCTGTTGTGCCTTTTATCTTTTTTCTTGTGCGAACATGCCTTCTGACTCTGGCAGTCGCTCTTGATACCTTAGCCACTTTCAACACCCCTTATTATTTACCGGTCTTACCGGCTTTTCTCAAGATGTACTCGCCTGAGTATCTAACACCTTTGCCTTTGTACGGCTCTGGCGGTCTGAGTTCGCGAATGTTCGCAGCAACCTGACCGACAAGTTGTTTATCGATACCTTTAACGACGATTTTCTGCTGAGTTTCAGCCACAAGCTCAATGCCTGCAGGCGGGAGGAACTCAACCGGGTGAGAGAATCCGAGTGCGAAGTCGAGGTTGCTACCCTTCTGGGTAACCCTGTAACCGACACCAACTATCTCAAGTGATTTCTCGTAGCCCTTAGTCACACCTTCTATCATGTTGTTGATAAGTGTCCTTGTAAGGCCATGTATAGACCTGGAAAGCTTTGATTCATCCGCTCTAGTAACTGTAATTTCGTTCTCTTCGATCTTAACTACAGCTTTGTAGTGGATATCCTGTGAAAGCTTGCCCTTAGGTCCTTCCACACTGACAGTAGCGCCTTTCATATCGACTTTTACGCCAGCAGGGATTGCTATCGGTAATTTACCAATTCTGGACATTACAACTCTCCATTACCAAACTTGGCAGATGTATTCTCCGCCAACTTTTTTCAGTTATGCACTGTTTAACGGTTTTGATGCCGCGTGATGTAGAAACAACACCATTACCAAGTCCGCCAAGTACAGGTTTAAGGTTCTTAGTGTTCACATACACTCTCTGGCCAGGTTTTGAAACCCTTTTCATTCCACGGATTACGGACTCACCGTACTCGTTGTATTTGAGGTGTATAATTATATTTTTTACGATTGCCATCGTTCGCTACACGGAAGTTTTTTCACATAGCCCTCTTCTACGAAAAGTGCTGCCATAGCCTCCTTCATCTTTGAATGAGGTACTACTACTTCCTGGTGATGCACCATCAGTGCATTACGTATTCTCGCAAGCATATCTGCGATAGGATCTGTCATTGCCATGACTTAGTCTCCTTATATTTTACCAACTGGATTTTCTAACGCCTGGGATCTCGCCTTCAAGCGCGAACTTCCTAAAACAAAGTCTGCACATATTAAATCTGCGCATAAAAGCCCTGGGTCTTCCGCATATAGGACAGCGGTTATTTTCCCTTACCTTGTATTTCTTCTTGAGAAATGCACTGTGATATTTAGCTTTTGTTGCCAATTTATGCCTCCTGAGTTGCAAAAGGCATGCCAAGCTCTCTCAGGAGCTCCCTAGCCTCTTCATCTGTGTTTGCGGTTGTAGCGATGATAACATCAAAACCACGTACCTTATCGATCTTATCATAGTCGATCTCCGGAAAGACGATCTGCTCTTTAAGACCCATAGCGTAGTTACCGCGCCCATCAAAAGACTTAGGGTTTACACCCTGAAAGTCTCTAACTCTTGCAAGTCCGATTCTTGTCAATCTGTAGAGGAATTCGTAAGCGTTATCGCCGCGAAGTGTTACTTTGCATCCGATAGGCATACCTTCTCTAAGTTTGAAAGTAGCGATAGATTTTTTTAGCTCTGCATATAACAGGCTTCTGTCCTGCGATGAGTGTCATATCGCGAAGAGCACCATCAATTGCTTTTGAATTGAGAACTGCTTCACCGACTCCCATGTTGAGAACAACTTTCGTTACTTTCGGAACTTGCATGACGTTCTTGTAGCCAAACTTTTCAGTAAGTTTTGGTACTACCTCTTCTTTATAAATTCTTTTGAGTTCCGCCATTTAAATATTCTCCGTTAGTCCTTATCGATTATCTCGCCGCAAGATCTGCAAAACCTTACTTTCTTGCCGGACTCGAGTACCTTGTAACCAAGCTTTACGCCTTTACTGCATTTCTCACAGTAGTACGCAATGTTTGAGAGATCAAGGGGCATAGATTTATCAACTATACCGCCGTCCGGGTTGAACTGGTTAGGTTTCATGTGTTTTTTATACACATTTACATTTTCGCAGATTGCTTTACCGCCAGATCTGTCCAGTTTGACAACTTTAGACTTAGTCCCTGCATCTTTACCTGTGGTAACGATGATAGGGTCATCTGTTTTAAGTTTAATTTTCACGTTCACTTGTGCACCCTCTTAAAGTACTTCTGGAGCCATGGAAACGATCTTAAGATATCCTTTTCCACGAAGCTCTCTAGCAACCGGCCCGAATACACGGGTTGCGATTGGTTCCAGTGTTGTTTTGTTCAGAAGAACACAAGCATTATCATCAAACTTTATGTAAGTACCGTCATTGCGACGCTGCTCTTTTGCTGTACGCACTACAACAGCTTTGATAACCGTACCTTTTTTTGATGTTACTGTCAGGAGCTGCCACTTTTACAGTTCCGACAATGATATCGCCGATTCTACCGTAACGCTTTTTTAGAACCACCAAGCACCTTAATGCAAAGTACCTCTTTAGCGCCGGAGTTATCAGCAACTCTTAGTCTGGATTCTACCTGTATCATGTTATGTTACCCCTCGTTTGCAACTTCAATAGATCTCTCAAGAATCTTAACAACTCTCCAGTTCTTATCCTTGGAGAGAGGTCTTGTCTCGATGATTTCCACCGTGTCGCCCATTCTGCAATCATTGTTCTCATCATGAGCTTTGAAGTTTTTTACTTCTCTTGATGAACTTCTGATACCTTGGGTGAAGTTTCAGGTTCTGAACCTTGACAACAACTGTCTTGTCCATCTTGTCACTGACTACCACCCCTTTTCTTACCTTACGGTTGTTCCTGGCTTCCATTATTTAACCTCGATACTGCGCTCTGTAAGAACAGTCTTAATACGAGCGATATCTTTTTTTAGCCTTCTTGATCTGAGAAGCATCTTCGATGTCCCCAGTAGCAAGCTTGAACTTCATTCTGAAAACGTTTTCTCTGAGTTCTTGTTCTTTTTTCAATAAGCTCAGCGTCTTTCATCTCTTTCAGCTCGGATGCTTTCATTCTGCAGCCTCCGCTAAGTTTTCTCTTTTAACAAATTTACATTTGATAGGGAGTTTGTGTGCAGCTCTTCTGAACGCTTCGCGTGCCTGCTCTTCACTAACACCGCCCACTTCATAGAGGACAGTCCCCTCTTTCACACAAGCTACGTAGAATTCAACCGCACCTTTACCTTTACCCTGTCTAACCTCGAGAGGTTTAGCAGTAACAGGCTTGTGAGGGAAAATACGGATAACAACTTTACCACCCCTTTTGAGGTATCTGTTAATTGAAATCCTCGCCGCCTCTATCTGACGGCTGGTAAGCTTGCCTTTGCCTGCAGCAGAAAGTCCGTAATCACCGAAAGCAACATAGTTACCTTTGCTGGCTTTACCTTTGATACGTCCTTTGTACTGCTTTCTATATTTCAGTCTCTTTGGAATAAGCATGTTTACGCACCTGCCTCGGATTTTCTGTTTTCGAGAACTTCACCAGTGAAGACCCAAACTTTAATTCCGATAATACCATAAGTAGTCATAGCTTCTGTTGTGCCGTAATCTATGTCTGCTCTGAGTGTCTGAAGAGGCACACGGCCTTTAATATACCACTCAGTTCTAGCCATATCAGCACCAGCAAGACGACCTGCACAGGCAACTCTGATTCCGAGTGCGCCTGACTTCATAGCCTGGAGAACAGCTTTCTTCATCGCACGTCTGAAAGCGACACGACGCTGAATCTGCATAGCGATGTTCTCAGCAATAAGAACAGCGTTAATCTCAGGCTTCTTTACTTCTCTGATAACGAGAAGCACTTCTGATTTTGTAAATTTCTTAAGCTCTTTTTTTAAGCTTGTCGATCTCTGCACCTTTCTTACCGATAACGATACCCGGGCGTGATGTGTTGAGAGTAATTCTAACACGTGAGCCCATACGCTCGATGCTGATGCGTGAAAGACCGGCCTGCATAAGCTTCTCTTTGAGGTATTGTCTGATCTTAATATCCTCAAGAAGCTGCTGCCTGTATTCTTTCTTGTTAGCGTACCAAACCGATTTCCACGGCTTATTTACACCAACTCTGAATCCATTAGGGTTTACCTTCTGTCCCACAAATACCTCCGTTAGTCAGAAAGAACTACTGTAATGTTTGCAGTAGGCTTGCGAAGACCTGTAGCACGGCCGTAAGCTCTAGGAAGAAATCTCTTCCAGACAGGACCGTTATCTACTCTGACTTCTTTCACTATCATGCGGCTTGAATCAGCGTGATTGTGATTTTCCTCAGCGTTACTAGCTGCAGACTTAACAGTTTTGTAAAGGATCTTTGCACCTTTGCTAGGTGTAAACTTAAGGATAGCAAGAGCTTCCTCAACTTTCTTACCTCTGATAAGGTCAGCTACCGGGCGAGTTTTTTCTAGGAGAAACTCTTTGAAATTTTGCTTGCGCTCTAGCTTCCATCTTATCTACCCTTTACTTTTTTTGTCGTCTTTCTTATGTCCTCTGAAAGTTCTGGTAAGGGAAAACTCACCGAGTTTGTGTCCTACCATGTTTTCAGTAACATAAACTGGGACAAACTTGTTGCCGTTATGAACAGCAAAAGTTAACCCTACCATTTCAGGAAGTACTGTACTTCTTCTTGACCATGTCTTAATGACTTTCTTGTCGCCGCTCTCTTTAGCTGCGATCACCTTTTTTTTCAAGGTGGTCATCTATAAACGGTCCTTTTTTTCAATGACCTTGGCACTAGTCAATCCTCCTACTTCTTCCTGCGAGTAACAATGTACTTGTTAGACGGCTTGTTCTTCTTCCTTGTCTTGTATCCCTTTGTAGGAACACCCCAAGGAGTAACAGGGTGACGACCACCACTTGTTCTACCTTCACCACCACCGTGTGGGTGATCGATTGGGTTCATAGCAACACCACGAACCGTAGGTCTAACGCCTTTCCAACGAGCTCTACCCGCCTTACCGATTTTAATGTTCTCATGCTCTTGGTTAGAAACCTGACCGATAGTAGCTTTACATTCAGCTTTTATAAGTCTGATTTCGCCGGAAGGCATGCGGACGTGACAATAGGTTCCCTCTTTAGCGAGAAGCTGTGCATATGTTCCTGCAGAACGAGCAAGCTGGCCGCCTTTACCGGGCCTCATTTCCACGTTATGAATTACTGTACCGACAGGTAAGTCTTTCAGCATCTTAGCATTACCGAGTTTAATGTCGGCTTCTGCACCACTGAATACCTGATCGTCTACTTTAAGACCGTTAGGAGCGAGGATGTATCTCTTCTCACCGTCTACGTATGCAAGAAGAGCGATTCTAGCACTTCTGTTCGGATCGTATTCGATAGTTTTTACATTCGCTGCAATTCCGTCTTTATTTCTTTTGAAGTCTATCAGACGATATCTCTGTTTATTACCACCACCCTGGTGCCTAACAGTAATGCGGCCGTGATTGTTACGACCTGCTTTGATAGGCTTAGGTGCGAGCAGAGACTTCTCCGGTTTATTAGTTGTAATATCCGCAAAGTCACTGTTGGTTCTAAACCTAACACCGTCGGATGTTGGTTTGAACTTCTTAATTCCCATTTAAGATTCCTCTCTTAAACAAACTCTAGTGTTTCGCCATCAGCCAGAACAACAATAGCTTTTTTCCAGTCGCTTCTTTTACCATTGGTTTTACCGAAACGCTTAGCTTTACCTTTGTTATTCATAGTTCTGACATCTTTCACCTTCACATCGAAGAGTGACTGTACAGCTGCTTTAATTTGAAGCTTTGTCGCTCTAGGATCTACTGCGAAAGTTACTTGATTAAGGTTCTCTTTAGCCTCTACAGCTTTCTCTGTAATAACCGGCTTTTTTTATAATGTCATAAATTGTCATCATACGAGAACCTCCTGAATGCGTTCAACTGCGTCCTGACAAAGCAGGATAGTTCTTGAGTTGATCACATCGTAAACGTTCAGACCGTTTACATCGAGAAGGTCACAATAAGGAATATTACGGAAAGCTTTAGCAACTTTCTCGTCGAGCTCCTTATATACAATAAGAACCTTCCTGTCTGCTGAGAAATTCTTAAGTATTTCCACAGCTTCTTTAGTCTTGCAGTTATCTACACTTATAGCGTCTAAGATATGTACTGCGCCGGCTTCTGTCTTCGCTCTGATTGCTGACTTAAGAGCATTCTTAAGTTTTTTCTTAGGCATAGAGTATGAATAATCTCTAGGCTGAGGACCGAAACATGTAGCTCCGCCTCTCCAGATAGGTGACTTTCTTGAACCTGCTCTTGCACGTCCTGTCCCTTTCTGTCTCCAAGGTTTTGCACCTTTTCCGCCTTTCATCTTTGCCCTGTTCAGAGTTGAATGAGTACCAGCTCTTCTGTTCGCGAGTTGCATTATTACAACTTCGTGCATGAGGGAAGATTTTACAGGATACGACATAATTTCGTCGCTCAGATCAATCTTTCCTACTATTTCGTTTTTTACGTTTTTTAACGTCAAAAGTAGCCATTAGTTCCTCTGATTACTTCTTAGCCTTGACTGCTTGTTTGATGTACACTATTGCGTCATCATGACCGGGTATAGCACCTTTTACGAGCAGCAGGTTAGTTTCGGGTATTACTTTCACCACGGCTAGGTTTTGAACTGTTACAGTTTTACCACCCATTCTGCCGGGCATCTTTCTTCCTTTAGGGGTTTCACCTGGGAACTCACACATTCCGATAGAACCGGGGGCTCTATGAAAGTGTGAACCGTGAGTTTTAGGTCCACCAGCGAAATTATGACGCTTCATGACACCCTGAAAACCCTTACCAATTGACGTACCCTGTACATCCACGAGATCGCCTTCCTCGAAGATGTTCACATCAACCTGCTGACCTATAGTCATTTCAGCAGCATCGCCCTTGAATTCCTTCAAGAACTTGAAAGGCTTAACGCCCTGCTTTTTTGAAATAACCGGTCATAGGTTTGTTGACTTTGCTCTCTTTAACAATTTCATCAAACCCAAGCTGAATGGCAGAGTACCCGTTTTTTCTCTTCTGTTCTGATTTCAGTAACAACACAAGGGCCAGCAAGCACAACGGTTACAGGCACAACAGAACCGTCTTCGTTATAAACTTGTGTCATTCCTACTTTTTTTTCCAATAATTGCTTTTGCCATTTCAATTCAACCTTTTAAAGTTTTATTTCTACGTCAACGCCAGCTGAGAGTTCCAGTTTCATAAGTGCATCAATAGTTTGAGGGTTGTGCTCAAAGATGTCGATGAGCCTTTTGTGCGTTCTTATTTCAAACTGGTCTCTTGCAGATTTGTTAACGTGTGGAGACCTTAGTACTGTAAACTTTTCGATGCGTGTCGGAAGCGGGATAGGACCCACAACGTCAGCACCTGTTCTCTTAGCTGTGTTGACTATGTCTTTAACAGCTTTATCGAGAATAGTATAATCGAAAGCTTTCAGTTTAATTCTTATCTTTTGGTTTTCCATGTGATTACTCTGATATCTCAGTTACAACACCGGCACCAACTGTTCTACCACCCTCACGGATAGCGAAACGAAGACCAGCGTCCATAGCGATTGGCGTGATTAGAGCCACATCACAGGAGATGTTGTCACCAGGCATTACCATCTCCACTCCTTCCGGAAGCTCGATGAC